>Cebus_capucinus_imitator_PRJNA485217_SSR098__coassemble_1594_pt1 | contig 75724 bp, 61 predicted proteins | sample Cebus_capucinus_imitator_PRJNA485217_SSR098__metabat2_high_PE_001 | metagenome-assembled genome bin Cebus_capucinus_imitator_PRJNA485217_SSR098
TGCGGCCTCAGTCGCGGGCGGCGCGTCGGCCCGAAGGCTGCCGCGCAACCCGGTGCCACACGCCGCAACCCGGTGCCGCACGCCGCAGCCCGGTGGCGCCCACGACACTCGCTAGTATGCGCGGCTGTTGCGCATGGAGAGCGCCACGGTGCTGCCGTTATGGATAAGCGAACTCAGCTGCGGGGCGATAATCCCCGTGATGCCGCCCGCCAGCAGCGCCGAGTTGATGCCGATAACCTGCCTGAACGATGAATCCATGCGCTCGGCGAGCCCACAGGACAGCCGGCGCAGCGCCACCAGCGAGGTCAGGTCGCCCTCGGTGAGCGTGATGTCGGCCACCTCCTTGGCTATGGCCGTGCCGCTGCCCATGGCGACGCCCACGTTGGCGGCAGAGAGCGCCGGCGAGTCGTTCACGCCGTCGCCCACCATCACCACGGTACCGCCCTGGGCGCGCAGCTCCTCCACGATCTTGTGCTTGTCCTCAGGCAGCAGGTTCGCGCGGAACTCGGTGATACCCGCCTCGGAGGCGATGCGCGCGGCGGCCTCCTCGTTGTCGCCCGTGAGCATCACCAGGTGCTTGAAACCCAGCGCGCGCAGCTCGGCCAGGGCCTGGGGCACGCCTTCCTTGAGCGGGTCCTCGATGCCGATGGCGCCGCGCAGCTGGCCGTCCACCGCCAGGTAGAGCACGGACAGCCCACCCATGGCGGCCTCGATGCACGCGTCGTCCTCGGGCAAGATCTCGACGTGCTCATCCTCCACCACGAAATGCTTGGAGCCGATCACCGCGCGCTTGCCGTCCAGCGAGCTGGCGATGCCGTGCGCCACGATGTACTCCACCTCGGCGTGGCGCTCGCGGTGCTTGAGACCGGCATCGGCCGCGGCATTGACCACGGCGCGCGCCACCGGGTGAGGGAAGTGCTCCTCCAGGCAGGCCGAGAAGCGCAGCACCTGCGTGCGGCTCCAACCGTCGAAGCCCATGACCTCGGACACCTTCGGGGCGGCCGCGGTGAGCGTGCCCGTCTTGTCGAAGACGATGGTGTCCGCGGCGGCGAAGGTCTCGAAATGCTTGGACCCCTTGATGGTGAAGCCCTCGCGCGCGCTCTGGCTCATGGCCGTGAGCACGGAGATGGCGCCGGTGAGCTTGAGCGCGCAGGAGTAGTCCACCATGAGCGCCGCGCTGGTGCGCACCAGACTGCGCGTGGTGAGGGCCACCAGCCCCGCCAGGGCGAAGTTCCAGGGCACGATCTTGTCGGCCAGGTTCTCGCGGCGGGCGAGGGTCTCGGCCTTGAACTCCTCGGACTGCTCCACCAGGCTCACGATGCTGCGGAGCTTGGTGTCGCTCGCGGCGGCGCGCACGCGCACGTATGCCTCGCCATCCTCCACGGAGGTACCGGCAAAGACGTCGTCGCCCACCGCTCGCTCGATGGCGAGCGGCTCGCCGGTGAGCGTGGACTGGTTCACCATGGCGCAGCCGTACTCCACCGTGCCGTCCACAGGGATGGGCATGCCCGTACGCACCACGATCAGGTCGCCGGCGATAAGGCTCGAGGCGCTCACGCGGTGCTCCTCCGCCCCGCGCAGCTGCGGGTCGCCGCAGGGGATGAGCTGGGCGTAGTCGGGCACGTCGAGCAGGCTGTAGATGAGCTGGTTCTGGGACTGCGCGCGGGTGTAATCCTCAAGCAGGCCGCCTAGGCTCAGCAGCAGCATGGTGCCGCCGGCGGTCTTGAAGTCGCCGCGCGCCAGGGAGAGGCCGATGGCCGAGGCGTCGAGCACGGGCACGTCCAGGCGGCCGGAGACGAGCGAGCGAAGGGCCTCCGCCAAAAAGCCGCGATAGCTCCAGAGCGTGTAGACGGTGCACAGCGGCGTGGGCAAGAACCAGCGGCGGGCGAAGTGGCCGCCCAGCAGCGTGGCGATATCCAGCAGCAGGTTGTGCGTGCGCGGCGCCATGGCGGAGCCGGCGCAGACCAGGCGCGCCTGCTCAAGCGGCTCGCGACCCACAGCGTCGAGCGCGGCCAGGGCCTCGGCGCGGCCAGGGATGCAGGCGAAGGGGTCGACGGCGGGGGCCTCGGGACCCGGGGCGCCTGCGGGCGCGAGGGAGGTCGCGGCATCCGCAACGACGGGCTCGACCGCGGCAGCACCCTCCCCCGCCACGACGTAGCGCACCGCCAGCGAGGCCGCGCGCGGGTAGATGTCCACCTTGGTGATGGCGGGACAGTCCATCAACAGGCGCGTGAGCGCGTCCAGGTCCGCCTCGGGCACGCGGCCCGCCAGCTTCACGCGCAGGCGGCCCGGTACCTCGTGTTCGATGGTGTACTTCATGCAGCTCATCTACCTCTCGACGCACGTCACGCGAAAAAGCCGCGACACCCGGGCAACCCCCGCGCATCGCGGCCACGATCCAGATCGACCCAAAGGGGGCTACTCGGCCTGGGCCTCCGCGGCCTCGGCCTCGGTCTCAGCACCGTTGGTGAGGTAGTCGGCCTCGGCCACGATGTCGTCGACCTGGGCCTTGGCGGCCTCCACCACGTCCTGGTAGCCGTTGCGCACGCGCATGCCGGCGGCCACGCCCTGAACGGCCAGGTCGTGCACGGCCTCGCTCTTGAGAACCTTCATGCCCACGGTGCCCAGCAGGAAACCGGCGCCGACGAGCAGGGAGTGGGTCTTGGAGATGTTGATCATGGTAGGCATCCTTCCTTTTGCGAATCTATCGTCCTGACCTTACCCGCGTGCGGGCGAGATAGGCCACGGTGACTTGCCCATCAACATACTATGGGCATAGTTTGCTTTGGCTATACTTCTCGTTGAGGAGGTAGCGATATGAAACAGCACAGGTTCTGGGCGTGGGCGATGATGTTTTGCGCCGTCATGGCCGTCTACACCGGCAAGAAGCACGTGTAGCCCGCAGGCTCCCCGCCCGCGTATCCAGCTCACGCCCGTTCGCCGCAAACGGTAAAAGGCCGCCCCGGAACCCTCGTTCCGGAGCGGCCTTTCGTATGCGATGAGTTATCGCGATCGACTAGGCGTCGTTGCGCACGCGGCGACGACGGGCCTCGCCGGCGGCGATGGCGGCAGCGCCCATGCCGGCCACCAGGGCGACCTCGACCATGGAGGCGTCGCCGGTCTTGGGCAGCTCCTCCTTCTTGGCCTCGTCCTTCTTAGCGGGCTTCTGCTCGTCCTTCTTGGCGGCAGCGGCTGCCTGGCAGGCGTCGTAGCACTCCTTGGCCTCGTCGTAGACGGCCTGGGCCTCGGCGAGGGCCTTCTGGGCGGCCTCGTCCTCGGCGACAGCCTTGTCGTAGGCCTCCTGGGCCTCGGCGGTCAGGATCTTGTCCGTCTCATAGGCAGCGGTGGCCTTCTCGGAGGCGATGCGGGCGTTCATCTCCTTGACCTGGGCATCCGCGAGGGCGTCGTTGGCCTTCTCGAGCGCCTCCTCCTTGAGCTCGAGGGCGTCGCGGGCGTCGGCGAGCTCCTTGACGGCAGCTTCGCGATCGGCGACAGCCTGCTCGTAGGCGGCCTTGGCCTCGGCCTCAACGGCCTGGGCGGCCTCGAGGGCGGCCTTTGCCTCGGCGGCCTTCTCGGCGGCGGCGTCAGCGACCTGCTGCGCGCCGTCGTAGACCTTCTTAGCGGAAGCGTAGACGTTGTACGCCACGTCAGCGGCGCGGCGGAGCTTCTCGGCGGTGACGCCAGCGGCCTCCATGGCCTCGCGGGTAGCCTTCTCGGCGACCTTCAGCACGGCGTTCGTGACCTGGGCGCGCTTGAGGTTGAGGTCAGCGGCCTTGAGGGCGGCGTTGGCGCTGTCGAGTGCGGTCTTGGCGGCATCTTCGACCCCTTGGAGCTGCTTGACGGAGCCCGGAACCCAGACGCTCCCGTTGAGCTGCTCCAGACGCAGGCTTTCCTTCCACGTGAAGCCGTTCTTCTGGGCCGTACGGGCAGCGTCAAGGGCCTCGTTGGCATCGGCCAGCTTCTCGTTGGCCGCGTCGTTGGCTACCTTGGCGTCCTCGGCATCCTTCTTGGCGACATCGAGGTCACCCTTGGCGGCATCCCAAGCAGCCTCAGCCTCGTTCATGGCCTTCTCGAGCTCATCGAGCTTGTCGATGTTCTTGATAGCCTCGTCGATCTTCGCGATATTAGCGTTCAGATCGTCGACGGTTGCCTTGGCAGTGGCGAGCTCCTGCTGGGCAGCCTCATTCTTGTTGACGGCCTCGGTATTAGCCGTAACAGCAGCGTTGTAAGCCTCGTCGGCCTTGCTGAACGCGGCGGTCTTCTCGGCCTGAGCGGTCTGGCGGTTAGCAAGGTCGTTGGCAACGGGGGTCAGGCTGGTGAGCTCGGCGTTCAAGCTATCAATCTTGGCCTGAGCGGCGGCAACCGCCTCATCGCGACCCATAAAAGGAGGAAGCTTTTCCGCCAACTTGAGCGCAAGCTGGGCTCCCGGCATGTCAACCTTGTTGATGACGTTCACGCGGTTAGCGGCGTCCTGAGCCTCCTCGACAGCCTTATCGGCCGCGGCGGACTCGGTCAGAGCAACCTGGCGCGCGGACGTGGCGGCGTCAAGCGCGTCAGCAGCCGTCTTTGCCTCCGCGGCGGTCTTGTCGGCAGCCTCCTGCTTGGCATTCAGTTCAGCCTGTGCCAGGGCAAGCTTCTCCTCGAGCTCGGCTTTCTGCTTCTCGAGCTCGGCTTTGCCGGTCTCGGAAGAAGAGGCGTCCTTGGCATCTTCATAGGCCTTCTTGGCCTCGTTGTACGCGTTCTCCTTAGCGGCAACGTCAGCCTCCAGCTGCACGACCTTCTCATTCGCCTCGTCCAGAGCGGCCTTGGCAGCCTGCGCGTCGGCATCGGCCTTCTCCTGCGCAGCCGCGGCCTTGTCGACAGCATCCTGCAGGGCGTCCTTCTTGGACTGCAGGGCATCACGCTCGGAGACGGCGTCATCGGCGGCCTTCTTGGCGGCATCGTAAGCCTTCTGGGCGCCCTTCTGGGTAGCCAGGGCGACATCGTAGGCAGTCTGCGCGAGCTTGAGATCGGTCTCGCTCTTATCCAGCGCGCTCTGGGCGGCACCGTGCAGCTCCTCGGCCTTGCCCGCGACCCACTCGGCGTCGCTGGCGAGCTTGTCGGCCGCCTTGTAGGCGGTCTGAGCGGTGTCCACGGCGACGAGCGCGGCGTCGGCGACCTTCTGCAGGGCATCGGCCTTGGCCTGGGCGGCATCGTAGACGGCCTGCTTCTTGGCGGTCTCGGCCTGGGCGGCGGCGTAGTCCTTGCCGGCCTTGTCCTCGGCCTCGCGGGCGACGTCGACCTTGGCCTGGGCCTGGTCCACGACCTGCTGGGCAGCGGCCTTGTCCGCGACGGCCTGGTCCACGGCCTCCTGGGCGGCCTTGAGCTCGGCCTCGGCGTCCTCAAGCGCGGCGGCGGCGTCCTCGGCTGCCTGCTTGGCCTCGGCCTCGGTGGCCTGGGCGGCGGCCAGATCGTCGGCAGCGGACTGCTTGGCGGCGGCGGCGTCCTCGGCGTTCTTGGTGGCCTCGTCCAGCTTGGCCTGGGCCTCGTCCAGCTTGGCCTTGCAGGCCTTGATGGACTCGGCGTCGCCGGTGGCGCACTTGGCCATGCAGTCGCTGACCTCGGCGTTGGTCTTGGCCAGTGCCGCGGTCTGCAGCAGCGGCGACACGGTCAGGCCGGCCGTGATGGCCAGCACGGCCGCGGGGCGGGCGCCTGCGGCCAGGATTTCCTTGACGGGAGAGCCCTGGTTGGAGCTTTCGGCAAGGTGCTGCGGGGTGTATTTCATCTACTACCTTCCCTTGCGACATGGACCCCGCTGCTCTCGCATTCCCTCGTTAAAGCAGGAAGCCCTCTCTTTCATAGCAATCTGGAGTCTACCCCCCCCCAGAGCGCTTCGACAAGGAGGGTTTCATTTATTCTCGAAAAGAAATTCGCAGGTGGTAGGCATTACCGGAAAGTACCAGCACTCCGCATCCGCTTTGTTGCGCAACGATTCTTGGACGGGGGGCGATCCCCGGTATCCGCACACGTCGCCAGCAACCGCACGGGGGGCACGTCGGGCCCGAGTGGACAATCTCCCCGGGCAATCGTCCACCCGGGCAACCGTCCACGCCCCGGGCAACTGTCCACGGCCGAAAGCGGTGCCGACCTACTCGCCCGCCCGCGCTATGTCGTAGGGCGTGGTCTGGTACACATAGTAGTTGAGCCAGTTGGTGTAGAGCAGCTGCGCCTGCGCGCGCCACACGTTGAGCGGCTCGCGCGCGGGGTCGTCGCCCGGGAAGTAGTTCGCGGGGACCTCGGGATCCAGCCCGCGGCGCACGTCGCGCTCGTACTCCAATCGCAGCGTGTCGGTATCGTACTCCGGGTGGCCGAAGACGAAGAACCGCCGGCTGTCGGTGCTCTTCACGATATAGAGCCCCACCTCGGGCGACTCGGCGATCACCTCGAGCCGGCCCTCCGCCTCAACGTCGGCCCGGCGCACCTCGGTGTTGCGCGAGTGCACGGCGAAGAACCGGTCGTCGATACCGCGAACCAGCGGGCTCGTGGGCTTGACCAGCACGTGCTCGAACACGCCCGATGCCTTAGCCGGAAGGTCGTGCTTCCCGATGCCGTAGTGGTAGTACAGCCCCGCCTGCGCGCCCCAGCAGATATGCAGCGTGGAGTGAACGTGCGTGGACGACCACGCCATGATGTCGCAGAGCTCGTCCCAGTAGTCGACCTCCTCGAAGGGCAGCTGCTCCACCGGGGCGCCCGTGATGATCAGGCCGTCGTAATGCTCGTCGCGCACCTGGTCGAAGGTGCGGTAGAACGTTTCCAGATGACTCGTCGCCACGTGCGTGGCCTCGTGCGAGCTGGTGCGGAGCAGTTCCACCTCCACCTGCAGGGGGGTATTGGAGAGCTTGCGCATGATCTGGGTCTCGGTGGCCAGCTTGGTGGGCATGAGGTTCAAGATGAGCACGCGCAGCGGACGGATGTCCTGGTGCAGGGCGCGGAACTCGGTCATGACGAAGATGTTCTCGCCCTCGAGCTGCGCGGTTGCGGGCAGGGCGTCGGGGATGCGGATGGGCATGGCGGGCCTCGGTGGTCGCGTTTGACAGATGGGGCCATTGTAGCGCGCGGGCCCGGTAAAGCGTGCAGCGTCGAATATTGGGCGCGCGGGGGCGGGAGATGAGCTCCCGTGGGCCGCCCCGCGTAGGCGTTTTTCAACGTTGTGAATCGATTTGGGAAACGTTCTGCAAGTAGTGAACCGCAACTTCAGTACTTCGATAATCGCCTACGCGCTGACCTGCGGTTTTGCGATCGCGTTATCGACATCCCCTCGTCCGCTACTTCACTACTTTGAAAAACGCCTACCAACGCGACCCCGGAGCCCATCGCGCAACGCGAACGACTACCACCAAGTGAGCTGGGAGATGTTCTCCCGGATATGGTCGCAGCTCTTGTGGAAGCCCTCGAGCTCGCTCTCGGACAGGTCGAGCTCGATCACCTGCTCCACGCCGTCGCGGCCGATCACGCACGGCAACGAGGTGAAGATCCCCTCCTCGCCATACTGGCCCTCCATGAGGGTGCTCGCCGCCATCACCGCGTGCTCGTTGTGGAACACCGCCGAGACCACGCGCGCGGCGGAGTTGGCCACCGCGTACTCCGTGCATTGCTTGCCGGCGTAGGCCACGTAGCCGCCGCGGCGCCCGTCCTCCTCGGCCTGCGCCAGGTCGAAGGCGTAGCGCGCGGGGTCCTCGACCGCCAGCTCGGAGAGCAGCTTACCGCCGATGCTCGCCGACTTCCAGGCGGCGATCTGGGAAAAGCCGTGCTCGCCGATCATGTAGGCCTGCACGGACTTGGGGTCAAGGTCGCCGCAGCGGCGGGAGACCTCGGCGCGCAGGCGGGCGGAGTCGAGGCCCGTGCCCGAGCCGATGATGCGCTTGGGGTCATATCCGGTGAGGTGCCAGATCTCGGTGCAGACCACGTCGCAGGGGTTGGAGATGGACACGAAGATACCGTCGAACCCGGCATCGACCACGCGCTTCGCCCAGCTTCGGCAGGCGTCCGTGGTAAAGAACAGCTCGCCGTCGCGGTCCTCGGCGGCCAGGCGCACCTTGCCCGCGGCGTTGACGATGACCTCGCAGCAGGCCAGCTCCTCGTAGCGGTCCCCACTGTTCACGATACGCGCGTTGTAGGGGCAAAACGAGAGCGAGTCGTGCAGGTCGCGGCACTCCGCGGCGAGCTTGACCTCGTCGATGTCGGCCAGGTAGAGCTCGTCTACCAGGCCCTGGAGCAGCAGGCTGTTTGCCACATGCGGGCCCACGTGGCCCAGTCCGATGATGCCGACGCGGCGCGGTTGGATCGCCATATGCGTTCCTTTCTCTCTCGGCGCGGGATCGCGGCGGGCGGGGCCCGCGGCGATCCTCCGCCGCCATGGGTTCTCACGCCCGCGATGCTACTCCGCGTTTGTGTCCAAACGAATACGGGGCCTCGTGAAACCGCGTGAGTTTTAACCACCGCGCAAGACATCGTGCTGGGCATATCGCGCCGGGCATATCGTGCTGGACATATCGCGCTGGGCATTTCGTGCTCGACATATCATCCGTTTTTTGAGGCAATGCGCGCGGATTCGGGCACGCAACCGTGGGCCCAGGCAAACCCGCAGGTCAACGTCGGCCTAAAATCGAGGTTGTGAACCCATCGTGCATGAGCGCCCCGAATCGAGCATGGATCGCGCACAGACTCGAAAAACGGACGATTTCAAGGCCAGCCGACGCCCAACAAAGCAAAGACAACGTCAAGCGTTGCGCGCATGGAAGCCACGTGCTTCGTCAGTTCGGCCCGCCAGGTCAGTCGCGCAGGGCCTCGAAGCTGGAGATCTCCTCCAAGAAGCGCTCGCCGAAATCCGCCGCCTTCTTCTCGCCGATACCCTGGACCGCCAGCAGCTCCTCGCGCGAATGCGGGCGCTGCCGGCACAGGCCGCGCAGCGCCTTGTCGGAAAACACCATGTAGGGAGCCCATTGCCGCTCGGTCGCAATCTCAGTGCGCAGGGCGCGCAGCCGCTCGAAGAGCTCCGGGTCGTCCTCGTGCGAGGCGCCGATACGGCCCGCCGACCCGTCGCGCAGCAGGTCCACGGCGCGGCGGGCGCGGGCGCTCCCACCCGTCCGCTGCGAGGCGCGACGCTTCACCGAGAACGAGAACGGGTGCCCCGGGCTCTCCGCCAGCGCCTCCACCGCGCGCGGCCCGAGCCCCAGCACGGGGAACTTGCCCTGGCTCTGCGTGAGGAACCCCTGGCCCACAAGCTGGTCGGCCACGTCCTTGACGCGCGCGGCGGGCACGTCGCGCAGGCTGCCGTAACCCGGCGCCTCGTCCAGGCGGTACTGGCGGATACGCTCGGTATCGGCACCGTGCAGCGCGTCGGCAACGAGCGCCTTGCCGAAGCGCCCGCCCGTGGCCTGCACCAGGCGCACGAGCGCGCGGGCCGTCTCGGTCACGTCCTCCACCTCGAAGGTGGTGAGGCAGTTGGAGCAGTTGCCGCAGTTGTGGGAAGGGGAGGTCCCGGCCGCGGCCGCCCCGCTTCCAAGCGCGCCGCCACCCGCGCCCGGTGCACCCGCACCCAGCACGCCCTCGTCCCCGAAATAGCGCAGGATATACTCGCGCAGGCAGCCCGTGGTTTGGCAGTAGCCCTCCATCTGGGCGAGCAGCCGGTAGCGGTTTTGCCGCGAGGCCTCGCGCTGCTCGGCGTCCAGACGGTCGTCATCGGGGTCGCGGTCGATGAAGTAGCGGCGCAGCCGAAAGTCGTTGCCGTTCCACAGCAGGTAGCAGCTGGCCGGATCACCGTCGCGACCGGCGCGCCCCGCCTCCTGGTAGTAGGCCTCGATGCTCTCGGGCACGTTGTTATGGATCACGTAGCGCACGTTGGGCTTGTCGATGCCCATGCCGAAGGCGTTGGTGGCCACCATGATCGGCACGCGGTCCTCAATGAAGTCCGCCTGGCTTTGCCGGCGCGCCTCGTCCGCCATGCCCGCGTGGTAGCGGCCCACGGAGATTCCCTGGCCCATGAGCTCCAGCCCCAGCTCGGCGGAAAGCTGGTCCACGGCCTTGCGCGTGGCGCAGTAGACGATGCCGCTCTCGCCGGCGTGCTCGCGCACGTAGCGCACGATGCGCCGAACCTTGGCCTTGTCGCCCAGCTCCTCCACGGAAAAGGACAGGTTGGCGCGGTCGAAGCCCGTCACCACCGTCTCAGGCGAGACGAGCTTGAGCATCTCGCGGATGTCGGCGCGCACGCGCTCGGTGGCCGTGGCGGTGAAGGCGGCGAGCACGGGGCGCTGCGGCAGGGCCTCGATGAACTGGGAGATCTCGAGGTATGAAGGGCGGAAGTCCTGCCCCCACTGGGAGACGCAGTGGGCCTCGTCCACCGCCACGAGCGGGATGCCCAGACCGCCCGGGGCCGCGGCCGCCTGCGCGAAGGCCAGGAAGCGCGGGTCGGACAGGCGCTCCGGGGCAACGTACATGATCTGGTACCAGCCCTCGGCGGCGCGCTTGAGCACGGTGTTCTGCTGCCCCGGGGTAAGGCTCGAGTTGAGGTAGGCGGGCCGGGCGCCGGCGGCCTTGAGGGCGCGGACCTGGTCGCCCATGAGGGAGACGAGCGGGCTCACGACGATGGTCATTCCCGGAAGGGTGAGCGCCGGGACCTGGTAGCAGATGGACTTGCCGGCACCGGTGGGCATGACGCCCAGGGCGTCGCGGCCGGAGAGGATGGCGCGCACCATACGGTCCTGGCCGGGACGGAAGGAGTCGTAGCCGAAGTATCGGCGCAGGGTGTCGAGGGCGGGGTCGGAGACAGAGGCCTCGCGGTCGGCCCCTCCCTCGGGCGAGCAGACACCCGTGTCCGCGACGCCCTGGCTCCCCGCCCCTATGCCGAACCGCGCCATACGGCCTCCCCTTCTCGAGCTTGCGGCCCTCAAGTATACGACGTGCCGCCGGCGCGGGACCCAAGACGGGCACGCACATGCCCCAGGCAGATTCGCCCGCCCGCGCGCCGCGATCTCGCTGGCTCGGCCCTTATCGATTTGCCACCGTTGAAGCTATAATTCTCGCACGGCGATTATCCGACCCTGCAGAAGGATCGAACATGAAGATCTCCGCTCGCAACCAGCTCAAGGGAACCGTCGTCTCCGTCACGCCCGGCGCCGTGAACAGCGTCGTGGCGATCGACCTCGGCGACGCCGCCATCAAGGCCGGCATCACCATGGAGGCCATCGAGTCGCTAGAACTCGCACCCGGCAAGGAGGCCTACGCCATCGTCAAGACCACCAACGTCATGTTCGCCGCGGGCAGCCTGCCCATCGGCGGCATCTCCGCGCGCAACCAGCTCGTGGGCACCGTCGACGAGGTGAAGGTGGGCGTCGTCAACGGCCACGTGCGCCTGGCCCTCGCCGACGGCACCCGCATCACCGGCTCGATCACCAACGAGGCCATCGAGGCGCTCGGCTTGGCCAAGGGCACGCCCGCCGTGGCGATCATCAAGTCCACGGGCGTCATCGTGGGCGTGGAGTAGCCCACGGGAACGCGCGCCCAAGCGGTCGAGATCCCGCCGCGGCGGTTCGTCATGGGCCGGCAACCACGCAAACCGCCTCCGTGCCCCGCTGCGCGGTGCACGCCCGCGGTTCATTGAGATAAAACTCACGTTTCATATTCACCGATAGTGCATTTTCGTCTCAATGAACGCAGCGCACCCCCGGGACGATTGTTGATTGAGACGAAAATGCACCCGTGCCGAGTAGGAAGTGCAGAAACGTCTCAATGAACTGCAAAGCGGGGGTGCAGGCCCGCCCGCACCCCCGCCCGTACCCCGCAGAACAGGGGCGCCACCGCGAATCCATCGCGATGGCGCCCCTTTTTCACCCTATCGGCCGGGCCCGGCCAGCACCCTGGCCGGCGGCTCCGGCCATCGCCCGACTCCGGCCATCGCACGTACCCCGCCAGCCACGCGCGGCAACGGTGCCGCTACATCAGGTGGGTCTCCTCGAGCTTCTCGATGATCCAGTTGTTGGCGCGGATCACCGGGCGCCGCAGCAGCAGGCCCAGCGCCAGCACTGGGATGAAGTACAGCGCCACGCAGCCCAGCTCGACCCAGTACTCCATGCCGAACCCGCCTGCCATGGCAGCGTGCATGGCGTTGATGAGGTGCGCCGCCGGCAGGAACGGGTACACCGCCTGGAAGAACGGCGAGGTCATCTCGATCGGGAAGGTGCCGCCCGAGCCGCCCACCTGCATCACCAGCAGTACCACCGCGAGCGCCTTGCCGATATCGCCGAAGCTCACCGTGAGCGTGTAGATGAACAGCACGAACATCAGGCCGCCGACCCAGCCGGCCAGCAGGTACTGCAGCGGGTGCAGGCATTGGATTCCGAAGAACAGCAGCTCGCCGGCCATCATGAGCGTGCTCTGGCAGAGCGCCAGCACACCGAACAGGCAAAAGCGCCCCAGGTAGAGCTCGTGAAGCCGTACCGGAACCAGCTCGGCCACGAGCGAGTCGGCCACACCCGTCTTCATCATGGCGGCGAGCACGATGCCGCCCACCCACAGCGAGACCGCGGTGTAGAACGGCGCCATGGCGCTGCCGTAGTTCTCGATCTTGTACACATGGTGCGTGTCGAGCTCCACGGGCGCGGCGAGCGCGTCGGCGAGCGCCGCCGGGTCGCTGCCGATAAGTGAGCGGATGCGCGCCAGGTCGCCGGACTGCACGGCGGCATCCAGGTCGTCCTTGAGCTGCTGCAGCGCGTCGGCCGAGCTCACGAGGGCCGCGGAGGCGTCGCCCAGGTTGCCGTTGACCTTCTGCAGGTCGGCGGCGAGCGAGTCGGAGGCGCGGGAGAGCCCGTCGACCGTCTCGTTCAGGCTGGCCGAGATCCCCTCGGCCGAGCTGGCCACGCCGCCCACACTCTCGCGCAGTTTGTCGGCCTTGCCCTTGAGGGTCGTCTCGAAATCGCCCTGCACGCCGGCGATGCTCTGCTTGCCCGCGGTCAGGGCCTCCTTCACCGCGGTCAGGTCGGAGTCCACGGTGGACACGCCGGAACGCAGGTCGGAGGCGGTGGAGGAGAGCGTGCTCGCCAGGTTGCGATGCAGGTCGATGAGGCTCTGGATCTCGGACTGCACGGCCTCGGCGCCCGGCATCACCTGCTCCACGCGCTCAAGCACGGTCTGCAGCTGGTCGGCCTTCTTGGAAAGCGTGCCCGACACGTCCTCGAGCTGGCCGGCCGTGAGGTCGATCTCGTCGCGGCCCGAGGTCAGCGCCGCGTCCACCGCGCTGCCCACCTCGTCGAAGCTCGACTTGCTGTTGGAGAGCGCCTCGTTCACGGCGGAGGAGACCTCGCCCAGGCCGTCCTTCACGCTGGAAAGGCCGCTCTGCGCGTCGGCCAGCAGGTCGGCCGTGCCGCTCGAGGAGGTGTCCGAGGAGCCCAGGAGGCTGCCCGCGTTGGACACCAGGCTCGAGGTGGAGCCCAGCAGCTGCGCGTAGGTGCCCGTGTCGCGCGCGGCGCTGCGCAGCGAGGCGATGCCGGTGCCGAGCGTGGAGCTCAGGTGCGTCACGTAGTTGGACACCTCGTCGGAGTCCATGTAGTCCAGCAGGCTGGAGGTCACGGAGAGGCCCACGTTGGTGATGGTCTGGGTGAAGGTCTCGTCGATCTGCTCGCGGATGGCGTTGGCGCCCGTGTCGGTCACGCGCGGGGCGATGGCGTTGGCCTTCTGGTTCTCGTAGTAGCTGATCTGCGCATGCTCCACCTCGTTGGAGAACAGCGTCATCATGCTGGCCGAGAAGCCCTCTGGGATCACCACGGCGGCGTAGTAGTCGCCGCGCTTCACGCCCTCGATCGCGTCGTCCTTGCCGTCCACGAAGACCCAGTCCAGCTGGTCGTTGGCATGCAGGGAGCTCTCGACCGTCTCGCCGATGTTCACCTCGATGGGCACGAGGTCGCTCTTGTAGCCGGCGTCCTCGTTGGCCACGGCCACCTTGAGGTTGCCGGTGTTGCCGTAGGGGTCCCAGCTGCCGGCGATGTTGAACCACGCGTACAGGCACGGGATGATCACCAGGCCCACGGCAACGATGACGCCGATGACGCTACGGCTCACGTTGGCGATGTCGCGGCGGAAGATCTTGGGGATGTTCCTCATCGGGCGTCACCTCCCTTCGGGGTGCGGTCTTGCGGAGCGAGATGGGCGGGGTCGGAGGCCGGGGCAGCGCCGGCAGCGGACACGCCGGCCGGAGCGGTCACGGCAGCCGCGCCCGCCACCGTGTGCGCGCCCAGCGGCGGCTCCACGGCCGGGTCGGGCGGCGCCACCGGCGGCGCCGTGCGCGCGTCGGCCCGATGCGCGTGCCCGCCGGCGGCGTGGACGCGGATCTCCTCGCGCAGCTTCTCGTCGGTCAGCGCGGAGATGCGCATCTGGGTGTTCAGGCTCGCCCGCACGTACTCCAGCGCGATCAGGAAGCCGTCGGCGAGCACGATGGCCGCGATCCACAGCACGAGCATCACGATCTTGCCGTCCACGGACAGGTCGAGCACGGAGGTCAGGACGAACAGCAGCACCGGCAGGCCGAAGACCAGCCCGAAGCCCATCTTGACCCGGCGCGGGTAGGCGGCCTCGAAGCGCCGGGCGCGCTCCACCACCGCGCAGCGGTAGTCGTCCACGTCGAGCAGGGCGCGCATGGCGTGGCGCACGGAGAAGCGCGAGCCGGGCAGGTCGTTGCTCTCGCAGATCATCACGCCGGTGGCGGCGAGCTCGCGGTCGAACAACACGTTGAGGTTCAGCACGAGCGGGCGCAGCACCACGCCAATCACGAGCGCCACGGCCAAAAAGACGGCCAGCGTGCCGAGGTTCGCCAGGTAGGTGAGACCGTACATGCCGCCGATGGTCTCGCGCATGGCGTTGATGCCGTAGGTGAACGGCAGCAACGGGTGCAGCCACTGGTAGAACCCGGGCATCATCTCGATGGGGTACATGCCCGAGGAGCCCGGGATCTGCACGATCACCAGCACCACCGCCAGCGCCTTGCCGATATGCTTGAAGGCGATCGCCATGGCGTAGATGATGTTCACGTACACGAAGCTGATCCACACGCCCGCCAGCACGAACAGCGCGGGCTGGCCGCACTGCATGCCGATCACCAGATCGCCCACGCACACGATCAGGGCCTGCACGGCACCCAGCAACACCATGAGCAGCCAACGGCCGAAGTAGCCCTCGCGCGCGCTGAAGGTGCCCAGGCCCTCCGGGTCCACCTCGAGCTTGAAGATGGCGATGAGCACGAAGCCGCCTACCCACAGCGCCAGGTTGGTGTAGAACGGCGCCACGCCCGAGCCGTAGTTAGCCACCGGGTAGATGGTCTCGGTCTTGAGCTCCACCGGGCTGGACATGAAGTTGGCCACCTCGGCGCTATCCATGTCGAGCGCGTCGGCGAGCTGGCCGAGGGCCTCCGAGCCGCGCAGGGCGCTGATGTCGGTGGCCGCCGAGTCCAGCGTCCGCTGCACGCCCGCCAGGTTCTCGTTGGTCTGCCCGATGGCGCTCTTGGCCTGCGTCAGCGTGTCGGAGAGCTGGGTCAGGGTGCCGCGCGCCTGCTCGATCATGGGAGCGAGCGAGGAGAGCGCGCCCGAGAGGTCGCCGGCCACGTTGGAGAAGGAATCCAGGCTCTCGCCCAGCTTGGGCAGCGCCGAACCGTTGATGGCGTCCGAGGCCGCCGACACGTTCTCGATGCCCGTCTGCACCGCGGAGTCGATGGACGAGGACGCGCCGGTGAGCTTGGCGGAAAGGTCCGTGATGCTCGCCGCCTGGTCGTTGAGCCCGCCGGCCACGCCGGAGAGGTTGCCCTGCATCTCGGAGAGGATGGCCTGCACGCCGTAGCTGTCGGTGGGGTCGATCCGCTTGAGGGCGGCCACCACCACGCCGATGTCGCTCGCGGCGCCGTCGATGCTGTTGGCGGTGTGGCCCACGGCCACCTGGGCCTGCGCCACCACGCCGCAGATCTTGCCCACGGCCGCCGAGCCGTGCGCAGAGGCCTGGCCCAGCGCCACGTTGCCCTGGGCGATGGCCGAGGAGAGCGACTGGGAGAAGTCCCGCGCCGTGGCGCGCGTGGAGGTAAGCAGATCGCTGCCGTCGGCCAGCGCGGTCTCGAGCGCGGGCATGGAGTCCGCGAGCTGGGCCAGGGTCTTGTCGGCGGAGGCGATCGCCTCGTTGGTGGTGTCCACCGTGCCCTGCATGCCGGAAAGCGTATCGCGCAGGCCGCCCAGGGCGTCGCTTGCCTGACCGATGTTCTTGAGCAGGCTGGACTCGGCCGTGTCGACCTTGGAGGTCACGTCATAACCCATGTCCTTGAGTATGCCCACCAGGGTCTCGGTGGCCGTGCCCACGAAGGTCTCGTTGATCTGCTCCTGTATGGTCGAGGCACCCTTGTCCGTGACCTTGGGCGCGATGGCGTTCTTCTTCTCGTTGACGTAGTAGTCGAGCTTGGGCGCCGTGAACTCGCCCGTGAGCATGCTCGTGAGGTTCTCGCTGAAGTCCTTGGGGATGATCACCGCCGCGTAGTAGTCGCCGCGCTCCACGCCCTGCTTGGCCTCGCTCGCCGAGACGAAGGTCCAGCCCAGCTGGTCGTTGTCGTGCAGCTGGTCCACCACCTGCTCGCCCGCGTTGAGCTCGCCCACGTACTCGTTGGAGGTGCCGGCGTCCTCGTTTGCCACGGCCACCTTGACGTTCGCCGTGTTGCCGTACGGGTCCCAGTTGGCGGCGATGTTGTACCACGCGTAGAGCGAGGGGATGGCACATACGCCGATGGTGATGACGAGCGCCACCGGGTTGCGCAGCAAGCGCTTGATGTCGCGCTTGAAGATCTGGAAGGCCTTGTTCACGAATCCCGTCCAATCCTTGGTCAATGTGCCTATAGATGCATACATGTAGTACGAGCTTCCTTGCGTGCCGGTCAAGGCAGACATTGATATATGAACATAGAGTCACATATCTAAGCTATACCTCATGTGTGGATAATCTAACGCCTGTCTCTTATCGTTGCAAGCGCCATGGAAAAGGGGCGGGCCCGCTCCCGCAGATTCACCAGAATCTACAGAAACGCGCCCGCCCCCACAGTCGATCGGTCGACCTGGCTGCCCGGGAATCCTCGGGCTACATCAGCTCGCAGATGCTCTGGGCGAAGGCCACCGGGTCCTCCGGCAGGATGCCCTCGCACATGAGGGCCTGGTCGTACAGCAGACCGGCGTAGAGCCTGAGCTTGGCCTCGTCGCCCGCCTCGTGCGCGGCCACGAGCTTGCCGAACACCTCGTGTTTGGCGTTGAGCTCCAGCACGCGCTGGCTCTTAGGGCTACCCTCGGCGCCGCCCTCCGGGCCGCGCGCCATCACGCGCTCCATCTCCAGCGACACCGGGCCCTCGGTGGTGATGCAGGCCGGCGCGTCCTCCAGGCGGGCGGACACGGCCACCTGGGTCACCTTGTCGCCCAGAACCTCCTTCATGGCCGCGAAGAGCGCCTCGTGCTCCTTGGAGGCCTCCTCGGCCTCCTTCTTCTCGTCCTCGGTGGCAAGGTCAAGGTCGCCTGACGCCACGTTCTTCAGCTCCAGGGAACGGTCCTCGAGCTCGGGCTCGGCGCCGTCGGCCACCGCCTTGGCCGCGGCCTCGCGGGCGGCCTCGTCCTCGTAGACCTTCGGCAGGTTCTTGGCGTTGTAGGCGCGCATGGCCTGGAAGGCGAACTCGTCCACGTCGGCGGTGCACAGCAGCACGTCGTAGCCGCGGGCCAGCACGCCGCGCACCACGGGCATCTTGGCCAGGCGCTCGCGGTCCTCGCCCGCGGCGTAGTACACGGCCTTCTGGCCCGAAGGGCAGGCGGCGGCGTACTCGGCCAGCGTCACCATCTTGTTCTCGCGCGCGCTCCAGAACAGCAGCAGGTCGGCGAGCTCGTCGGCCTTCATGCCGTAGCTGGAGTAGATGCCGAACTTAAGGCCGCGGCCGAAGTTCTCGAAGAACGTCTCGTAGGCCTCGCGGTCGTTATCGCGCATGGCGGCAAGCTCGCTGGCGACCTTCTTCTCCACGCGCCGCGCGATGGCCTTGAGCTGGCGGTTCTGCTGAAGGGTCTCGCGCGAGATGTTGAGCGTCACGTCGGCGGAGTCCACGATGCCGCGCACGAAGTTGAAGTAATCGGGCAAAAGGTCCGCGCACTTCTCCATGATCATGACGTTGGAGCTGTAGAGCGCCAGGCCCTTCTCGTAGTCCTTGCTGTACAGGTCGAACGGCGCCTTGCCCGGGATGAACAGCAGCGCGTCGTACTCCAGCGAGCCCTCGGCGTGGAAGGACACGGTGCGCGCCGGGTCCTCCCAGTCGTGGAAGGTGGACTTGTAGAACTCGGCGTACTCCTCGGGGGTCACGTCGGCGCTGCGCTTTTTCCAGATGGGCGTCATGGAGTTCAGGGTCTCGAGCTCGGTGTAGTCCTCGTACTCGGGAGTGTAGTCCTCGCCGGCGTCGGCGGGCTTGGGCTTTTGGCGGCTCTTGGTGACCATCATCTGAATGGGGTAGCGCACGTAGTTGCTGTAACGACGGACCAGGTCCTTCAGACCCCACTCGGACAGGTAGGTGTCGAAGCTCTCGCCCGGCTCGCCGTCCTCGCCGGCCACGTTCTCGCGGATGGTGAGGACCACGTCGGTGCCGTGGCTCGCGCGCTCGGCGTCCTCGATGGTGTAGCCCTCCAGGCCGTCGGACTCCCACACGTGCGCGGTGTCCTCACCGAAGGCACGGGAGATGACCTTGACACGGTTGGCCACCATGAAGGCGGAGTAGAAGCCCACACCGAACTGACCGATGATGTCCACGTCGCCGCCCTGGTGCTCGGCGTTGGCACGCTTGAACTCCTGGCTGCCGGAATGCGCGATGGTGCCCAGGTTCTCCTCAAGCTCGGCGGCGGTCATGCCGATGCCGTTGTCGGAGATGGTGAGGGTCCGGGCGTCCTTGTCGAAGGAGATGTTGATGGCCAGGTCGCCGTCCTCCAGCTTGATACCGGGGTCGGAGAGGCTCTTGAAGTTGAGCTTGTCCACCGCGTCCGACGCGTTGGAGATGAGCTCGCGCAGGAAGATCTCCTTGTTGGTGTAGATGGAGTTGATCATGAGGTCGAGCAGCTTTTGGCTCTCGGTCTTGAACTTGCGCATGGCGCGCTCCTTTCGGGTTCCGGACATGCCGTCGTTTTTGACGAGAAATATAGTACCCGCTTGCGCGCGCAGATAACCTGAGTCCACAAGACTTAGATTTTTAGGGAGGCGGGAGTGGCCACCCGGGATGGCGGGCAGGGCGGCGGCACCCTCGCCCGCGTCTTCGCCCAGCCCTATAGCGCCCGGCGCGCCTCGATCGCGCGACCCAGCGTCAACTCGTCGGCGTACTCCAGGTCGCCGCCCACGGGAAGGCCGCTCGCCAGGCGCGTCACCGTCACGCCGAGCGGCTTGATCGTGCGCGCGAGGTAGCTCGCCGTGGTCTCGCCCTCGATATTGGGGTTGGTGGCGATGATCACCTCGTGGATGTCCTCGATGCCCAGGCGCACCAGCAGCTCGCGGATACGCAGCTGGTCGGGACCGATCTTGTCCATGGGCGAGATGACGCCGCCCAGCACGTGGTACAGGCCGTGGTAGCTGCCCGTGCGCTCGATGGCCGTCACGTCGCGCGGCTCGCCCACCACGCAGATGCGGGTGGTGTCGCGCGTAAAGTCCTGGCAGATGGAGCACTCGTCGGCCGTGGCATAGTTGAAGCAACGGCTGCAGAAATGAACCTCGTTCTTCACGCGGAGGATGGCGTCGGCCAGGCGGCGCGCCTCCTCGGCGTCGGATTCAAGCAGGTGGTACGCGATGCGCTGGGCCGACTTGGGGCCGATGCCCGGCAAGCGGCCCAGCTCATCGAGCAGGATCTGCAGGCTTTGGCTGGCAGACATGCGCGGCCGCTAGAACGGCATGCCCGGGATGTTGAGACCGCCGGTGATGGCGCCCATCTTCTTGTTGGCGAGCTCGCCCACGCTGCGGACGGCCTCGTTCACCGCGGCGACGACCATATCCTGGAGCATGTCGACGTCCTCGGGGTCCATAGCGGCCGGGTCGATCTTGATGGACTCGAGCATCATGGAGCCGTTCATGGTGACCTTCACCATGCCGCCGCCGGCGGAAGCCTCCACCGTCTGGCTGGCGAGCTCGGTCTCCATCTTGGCCATCTGCTCCTGCATCTTGCGGGCCTGCTGCATCATCTGGTTCATGTTCATGCCCATGGGGGCCTCCTTGGTTCCTGGGATCGGCACCGAAACCGGGCCTTGCGGTCGACCGCCCGGTCGGAAAACGTCCTAGGCATGGTACCACGGGGCGCAGGAGCCCGATGTGCTTAGCAGAATTGCAGGCAGATGGAGATGGCCCCGAGCTGGCCGGCGATATGTTTAGCAAAATGACCGGCAGCCTCAAGATGAGAAAACGATACGGCTGGAATTCTCATCCGAAAGCTGGGCGCAGGCGGGCTATCCCTCAAGGCCCTCGTTGATCATGGCGGCAATCTGGTCAAGGTCGTCGCAGGCGCGCAGCCTGGCGCGGAAATCCTCGTTCATGAGCATGACCGCAGAACGGGAGAGCAGCTTGAGGTGCGTGGTCCCCGCCTCCCCCGCGGGCACGAACAACGCGAGCGCGATGTCCACGGGCCGCTTGTCGAACGACGGCCACTCGACTTTGTCCGCCAGCTTCAGCACGGCGATACCCGGCGTATGGATGGCGTCGCTCTTGGCGTGCGGAACGGCGAAGCCGTCCACCAGGCCCGTCTCGGCCTCGGCCTCGCGGGCCATGAAGGCCTTGAACACCGCCTGCGCATCGTCGGCGTAACCGAGCTCCACGCCGCGTTTCGCCAGGTAGGCGAGAGCCTCGTCGCGGCTCTCGGCCTCAAAGCCGACCGTCACCTGGTCAGCGGAGATGAATCCCATAATCCCATATCCTTCCTTGGTCTACAGCAACTCACGAGCGGCCGCGGCGATGCCCGCGCCGTCGAGCCCGAAATGGGCCAGAAGCGCGCCGCCCGGGGCCGAGGTGCCGAACGTACGCATGCCCACCATGCGCATACGCGTCGGCTGCCTCTCGGAAAGCAGGCTCGCCACCGCGGCGCCCAGACCCGTCGCGGTGCTATGCTCCTCGGCGCATACCACGCGCCCGGTCTTGGCGGCGGAGGCGAGGATCGTCTCCTCGTCCAGCGGCTTCACGCTATAAGCGTCGATCACCTCGACGGAAACGCCCTCGGCGGCGAGGGCCTCCGCCGCGTCGAGCGCACAGCCGACCTCGGTCCCGCAGGCTACGATCGTCACGTCGGAACCCTTTCGCAGCACGGTCGAGCCACCCAGGCGGCACTCGAATCCCTCGTCGTAGATATCCTCCACGGCCAAGCGTCCCATACGGACGTAGAAGGGGCCGTCCGTCTCGGCTGCAAGGCGCAGCGCGGCCTTTGTCGAGAGGTAGTCCGCCGGAACCACCACGCGCATCTGCGGCAGGGCGCGCATCATGCCGATGTCCTCGAGCGCCTGGTGCGTGGCGCCGTCCTCGCCCACCGTGACGCCGGAGTGCGTGGGGCACACCTTGACGTTCAACCCCGAATCGCACACGGTATTGCGGATCTGGTCGTAGCAGCGTCCCGTGGCGAACACGGCGAAGCTGCCCGTGAAGACCGTCTTGCCAGTGAGGGAGAGGCCCGCGGCCACGCCCATCATGTCCTGCTCGGCGATACCAACGTCCACGAAGCGGTCGGGGCACGCCTTCTTGAACGCCCCCAGCTTGGTCGCCGCGGCCAGGTCGGCATCGACGGCGACGATGTCGCGGCCCTCGGCCACGAGCTCGGCGAGTGTCTCGCCGTACGCCTCGCGCGTGGCGCGCTTTTTCACCTCGGCCATCGCTACTCCCCCTTCTCGATCTGCTCTCGCTCGCGGGCGAGCTCCGCGCGGGCGGTCGCGGCCTGCTCCGCGTTGGGAGCGCTGCCGTGCCAACCCACCTGGTCCTCCATGAAGCTCACGCCGCGGCCCTTGACCGTATCCATCACGATGGCCTGCGGACGGCCGTCGGCCGCCGTGCGCGCCACATGCAGGGCGGAGCGGAGCGCCGGCACGCTATGGCCATCGACGTGCTGGACGCCCCAGCCGAAGTCGGCGAGCTTGGCGTCGACGTCACCCAGCGAGCAGACCTCGGTCACATGGCCGTCGATCTGCAGGTTGTTGAGGTCAAGTACCATCACCAGGTTCGAGAGGCCCTGGTGCGCGGCGAACATGAGGGCCTCCCAATTGGAACCCTCCTGGAGCTCGCCGTCGCCCACCAGCGTGAACACATGGGCACTCGAACCGTTCATGCGCAGGCCGAGCGCGCACCCCGCGGCCACGGCGAGGCCCTGGCCGAGCGAGCCCGAGCACACCTCGACGCCCGGGCACGCATGGCTATCGGGATGCCCCTGCAGCTTGCTACCCAGCTGGCGCAGCGTCATGAGGTCCTCGTCGGTAAGCCAGCCGAGCTGGTGATACGCGGCGTACAGGACGGGCGCCGCATGCCCCTTGGACAGGAAGAACCGGTCCGCCCCGTGGTTCTCGGGGTCCGCGCGGTCGTAGTCCATCTCCCCCGAGAAGAACAGCGTGGCCATGAGGTCGGCCGCGGAAAGCGACCCGCCCGGATGGCCCGACCCGCTCTTCTCGAGCATGTCGATGATGTCGCGGCGCATGGCGTTCGCCGCAAGCCCGATCTCCTTATCGGAGAATACCCCCTCGGGCACGAGGGCCGTGTAACCCATACCCCTCTCCTTTCGTGTGCCGGATGTGCCGAAAAGGCGGGGCCGCCCGACATATGCGAACGGCCCCGGCCTCGATACCTACTACGAGGCCTGCACGCGCTTCCAGTCAGCCTCGAAGGAGGCGAGGCCCTGGTCGGTGAGCGGGTGCTTGACGCACTTCTTGAGCGCGACCATGGGGACCGTCGCGATGTCGGCGCCCAGAAGGGCCGCCTGCGTCACGTGGTTCGGGGTGCGGACGGAGGCGGTGATGATCTCCACCTGGTCGTCCACGTTCTTACCAGTCCAGTCGTAGTTCTTGACGCAGGTCGCCACGTCGGCGAGCTGGGAGATGCCGTCCTCGGCGATGTCGTCGAAGCGGCCCACGAACGGCGAGATGTAGCGGGCGCCGGCGTTGGCGGCCAACAGGGCCTGGGGCGCGGAGAACACGAGGGTCATGTTCACGCGCACGCCCTCGTCGGCCAGGGCGCGGCACGCGGCGAGGCCGGCCTCGCAAACGGGCAGCTTCACCACGATGTTAGGGGCGAGGGCGGCCAGGCGGCGACCCTCCTCGACCATGCCCTCGGCGGTGGCGGCGGTGGACTCGGCGGAGACGGGCAGGCCCTCGCACAGCTCGGCGATCTTGAGCATGTGCGGCTCGAAATCGGCCACGGAGCCGCCGGTGCGGGCGTACAGGCTTGGGTTGGTGGTGACGCCGGCCAGGCAGCCCCAGCTCTTGGCCTCGGCGATCTCGGACAGGTCGGCGGTGTCGATGAAGAACTTCATGGATTGGCTCCTCTGCATGTGTCGAAAGGAAGTCGGTGGCTGGGCCGCAAGGCGCGCCCCGGCCACCGGGAGAAGGCGAACCTACTGCTTATCCAGCACGTCGACGATTCGGCTCGTGACGCCCTTGAGGTTCAGGCACTCGATGTACTGCTGCAGCGGGCGCTTGATGTGGTCGACCACGAAGCGCTGGCCGTCGATGTGGTGCTTGGCCAGGTTGGCGTACAGCTTGGCGATCTCGGCCTTGACCTCGTCATCGTTGAAGACGTAGTGGCCGGAGATGTCCAAGATCTCCAGGGAGAGCTCCTCGTTGGCGAGGATCTCGTCCACGGTGAGCTTGGTGTCGTCGCCCACCATCCACTTGCGCCAGCGTTCGGTCTTGATGGCCTTGACCAGCAGGACGTTCTTGAGGTCGGACGGGTCGTCGACCAGGCCCTCGTCCACCAGGATCTGCTCCACGGCGCAGAGCTTGAGGTAGGCGCGGGTCTCCTCGGTACCGTACTGCGGGGCCACGTTGGAGGCGGTCACCTCGGCCGGGATGTGCTCCAGCAGGGTGGCGTCGTCCATGTAGTCGGCGTTGTGCTCTTTCAGGCCCACGCCGTAGCTCTCGGCCATCTTGGCCAGCGACAGCGCATTCTTGAAGTTGTAGTGGCCGACCTGCTCGGTCTTGCGCGTGAGGGTGCCGGTCTGGCCCACGATGAAGGTGGGCATGGGCAGGCCGCGCGCGTCGAGCTCGACCTTCAGGCGCTCGATGAACTCCTGGTACTTCTCGGTGGAGGTCAGGCCGCCGTTGGTCTCCTCGGTACCGACCTCGTAGCCGATCTCAGGCAGGTTGCGGGCACGGCGCTCCTTCTCGCAGTACTCGATGAGGTCGACGGTACGGGTGAGCACCAGGTCGAGCGGGATGACCTTGCCGATGACGAACGGGTCCTTGGTGGGGTCGATCATGAGCAGGTCGAAGCCGGCCTCGATATCGGCCAGGTAGGACTGGCGAGCGAGTTCCATGGCCTCGTCCTCGGGCAGGTGGGCGTTGCGCTCGCCATCGCGCTGCCACGGGCCGCCGTGGTCGCGGCACAGGTAGTACATGCCGTCGAAACCGACCTCGTCCGCGATTTCCTTGATGTCGTGGGCGAAGCGCTTCTGGTCCCAGCCGTTCACGTAGCCGCCACCGAGCTCGTCGGCGTCGACCTGGTTGCGGCTGGCGATGTACATCAGCGGCAGGTCGTAGTCGCGGCCCAGCTCGAAGCTGGCGCGCAGCAGATTGGAGGACATGGGGCCGATGCCCAGCAGTGTGGCGGAATCGCCGGTCTTCTTGAGCTCGAGCAGGCCCTTGACGACGCTCTTGATAGGAAGCTTCTCCATAGTCGGTTCTCTCTTTCGTGGGATGGGTATGCGGGACAGTTTCTCAGCTTTCGAAAAAGACCTCCCCCGGCCCTGTCCTACAGGGCCCAAGTCTGGGTCGATTCGGTTTTCGGGGGAGGTTTCGGCGCGCTGCTTCACAGCTGGCGGAAACGCGCCGGGGAAAGGACGGGACCAGTGCCGCGGTGTAGGGGATGCGGCAGGCCCCTCGGAATGTCGAACAGCTACTTGGTCTCCAGCTTGGGCTTGAGGGCGATGAGCAGGGCGGTTGCCACCACGACGCCCACGGCCATGGAGAGGGTGAACATGAGTGGGTTATTCGTGGCGAGGCAGACGATCATGCCACCGTGCGGAACGAAGCACTCGACGTTCAGGGCCGCGGCCATGGCGGCGCCAACAGCGGAACCGATGCAGATGGCCGGCAGGGTGTGCTTGAGGTCCTTAGCGGCGAAGGGGATGGCGCCCTCGGTGATGCCGATCAGGCCCATGAAGATCGCGGTGATACCGAGCTGACGGTCGGCGGCCTCGAACTTATCCCTCGCGATGAGGGAGGCGATGCCGCAAGCCAGGGGCGGGATGGCGACGGCTACGCGGAAGGCGCCGTTGGGCATGTAGATGGACTCGGCCATGAGCACCATGGTGAAGGTGGAGGCGGTCTTGTTGATCGGGCCGCCCATGTCGGCCGCGGTCATGATGCCGATCACGGCGCCGAGCACGATAGCGGAGCCACCCTGCAGGCTGGACAGCATGTCGGTCAGCCAGCCCATGAACAGGCTGATCGGGAAGGCGAGCACGTAGATGTAGACCATGCCCAGCACGAGCGCGGTGAGCGTCGGCATGATGAGGACGGGCATGATGGTGCGGATGGTGTTGTTGACCTTCCAGGTCTTCATCCACTTGACGCAGTAGCCGGCGCCCACGCCCAGCAGCATGGCGCCGAGGAAGCCGGTGGACACCTCGGTGTTGTTGACGGCCACGGCGTTGTTGGCCAGGTAGCCCAAGACGAAGCCGGGCGCGAGCGCGGGCTTGCCGCCCAGCGAATAGGCGATGTAAGCCGCCAGCACCGGGATCATCATGTTGATGCCCGCCATGCCGATGGTGTTCAGACTCTGCATGATCGGGTTGGTGACCTCCATGCCGGAGTCACCGGCCTGGCCCGTGGCGAGAGAGAAGGCCAGGAACACGCCGCCGATGACGACGACGGGGATGAAGTAGGACACGCCGGTGTTAAACGCCTTGACGAGGTCCTTTCCCATATTCTTGAACATTGTGTGCTCCTTCGGACGGCATGGGAAGTGCCTACTGGGCGATTAGCTGGTCGATGATGCCGGCTGCGTCGGCGATGACCTTGGACGGGTCGACGGTCAGGACCTTGCCCTCGTCGGCCTTCTCCTCGAAGCGCTCCTCGCCCTCGATGCCGATGGCGATGGCCAGCAACACGTAGTCGGCGTCGGCAACCTCGTCCTCCTCGAGCTCGTCCTCGATACCCATACCACCCTGGGTCTCGACCTTGCACTCGAACCCGCGCTTGGCGCACTCCTGCTCGATGGCCTCCTTGGCCATGTAGGTGTGGGCGACGCCGAGCGTGCAAGCCGCGACTGCGACGATCTTCATGGTTTTCCCCTTTTCCTTGAATGCTCTGTGGACGGGCAAACGGCGTCTAGCGGAGCCTCCGGAGCATCACCGCCGTTGCCGTTAAGCCCGTTCGTCGATGACCATGATGGGGCCAAGGTGCTGTCCCGCAAAGCTCAATTCGGCAGATGGCCAGTTGGTTGGGCATATCGATTACTTTAGTTAACGGTTTAACCAAGCGATGGTGCTCGAGATTCCCTCGCGCGGAAAGAAGTCAAGAAGTATTTGGCTTCATCGGCGAACGGTCGCGGCAAGCGATGGATGTCGACCTTTCCGACCTCGGTTCCCGACACGCGGTGGGGCCTATATTTTGAACAACCCCCCCCCCGCCTACAATATCGGGTAGACTGGGTGTCGCTTGAAGGAGGGTGTATGAGAGAGACCGTAACCCCGCGACCGCGGACCACCATCGCCGATGTCGCGCGGAGTGCGGGCACCTCCACGGCCAGCGTCTCGTACTACCTGAACGGCAAGCTCGAGAAGCTCGGTTCCGACACGCAGCGGCGCATCGCCGAGGTCATCCGCGAGACCGGCTACGTCCCCAACGCGCAGGCCCAAAAGCTCCAGGGCAAGCAGACGCACGTCATCGCCATCCTCATCCTCGACAACACCAACGAGTGGGCCGGTACCTTCCTAGCGGGCGTCGAGCAGGTCGCGCATACCCACGGCTACGCCACCATGGTCTGCACCAGCAATTTCGATACCGAGACCGAGCTCATGTACGTTGAGAAGATGCTCTCCCTCGGCGTCGACGGCTTCATCGTGCAGCCCACGCGCAACTTCCGCGTGGTGAGCGAGCGCATCTCCAAGACGGGTACGCCGCTCGTGCTCTTCGATTTCGCGCCCTACAGCCGGACCTACACCTGCGTGAAGACCAACCTCTACGACGGCGTCTACAACGCAACGGAGCGCCTGCTCGAGGCTGGGTACGAGGAGTTCCTCACCATCGCCTCCGACATGACCCGTATGCGCACGCGCACCGAGCGCTTCCAAGGCTTTGCCGACGCCCTCGCCGCGCAGGGGATCTTCCACAAGGCGATCTCCATCGACCACGCCTCCCCCACGGAGCGCGAACTGCGCGAGTACTTCAAGTTCAAGCTCAACCCCGCCAAGCGCACGGCGATCTTCGTGCAGAACCAGTGGGCCCTCGGACGCGTGTTCAAGGCTCTACAGCCCATGGCGCACCTCATCCCCGAGAAGATCGGCCTACTGGGGCTCAATTGCACCGGGTGGACCAACCTCACCTCGCCCACCGTCTCCACGATCGTGGAACCGGTGCATCGCGAGGGCGAGACGGCTTGCGAAATGCTCATCGAGCTGCTGGACGGCTACGACGGACCCGTGCGCCAGGAAGCCCTCGATTGCTGCCTCAACTGGCTCGAATCGACCAGCATCGCGGTTGGGTGATGTACCGGTAGATGCGGCCCCTTGCCGCCTCATCGAGACGCGTGGCGCTGCCATACATCCGACGGGCCACCGGATGCGCGGACTTCTTCCTCCCCGCATCGTGCCCGTCTGCGATGTGTTCAGCAAGACCGCCAGCCGCCGCAACGTGCTTAGCAGAGTTACCAAAAACGGGCCCCGAAGAGCCCGTTTTGACCGTTCTGCTAAGCACATCGTAAACCGCCCTGGCCTCGCCCCCGCACCCCTCACTCAAGATGTGAAAACAATACGGTTGGAGTTCTCATCCCAGGGGGTACTTGCGGCACGCTTTCACCAGCAGCTTGTAATGCCTCAGGGTATGCGCGTCGCTGGCTATGTAGTCGTAGAGCCCGGCGTCGAGCAGGCGGCGCGCCGGCTTCTTTTCCCGGCCAAAACGGCCGCCGGACACGAAGTCGGCCGAGGCCTGCAGCCTGCAACCCATGCGCACCAGGCGCTCGGCCAGCTCGATGTCCTCCTGGATGGCGCGGTAGCGCTCCGGATGCGCGATGATCACCTCGTAGCCGCGGCCCTGCAGCTCGAAGATCGTCCGTTCGTACTCGGAGAACTCGACCCGCCCCGCTCGGGTGGACAGCTCGAGCAGAAACTCGGCCGAACCGTCGAAATGCAGGCGGTCGGCCCAATCGAGCCCCAGCTCCATGAGCTTGCGATGGTTGACCTCGAAGCCCATCTGCAGCGGAAAGCCGCCCGCATGCGCGCGAAGCAGCTCGAAGGCTCCCCACATGGCGTCGAAGTCGAAGTACGGGTCGCGGCAATGCGGCGTGCAGACGATGCTCGTCACGCCCGCCGCGCGCGCGGCATCCAGCATAGCCAGGCTCTCGGCCAGGTCGGCCGCGCCGTCGTCCACGCCCGGCAGGATATGGCAGTGGATATCGCGCATATCGCCTTGCCCGCCCTACTTCTTGGCGAAGCGCGTCCCCGCCTGGCGCTCGGCGGCGGCCCCGCCCACGGCGCCCTCGCCGGTGGCGATCGCCGGGGCGTCATCGGAGGTGCGCACGCGCTCCCCGCGGGTGTTGTAGTAGGCGTAGTAGTACTCGCTGCTATCGGACTCGCAGCAGTTCATGACGGTGCCGAGCACGTTGACCTCGGCCTTGCGGAGCTGCTCCACGGCGGCCACGACCTCGCTGCGCTTGGTGAAGTTCTCGCGGATCACGAAGACCGCGCCGTCGGCCAGGTGCCCCACCTCGGCGGCGTCGATGAACGCGCCCACCGGCGGGGTGTCGAACACCACGTAGCGGTACTCGGCCCGCAGCTGCTCCATGAGCTTGGCGAAGCGGCGCGACGCGATGATGTCGGCCGGGTTGGGGATATGCGGCTCGGAGTCCAGGAAGTACAGGTTGGGCTGGCTCGTCTCCACCACGGCCTGGTCCAGGGTGAGGTCCTCGGACAGCACCGCGTACAGACCGCCGCGCGGGTGCGCGTTGAGCATGCCCGCCAGCGAGCGACGGCGCATGTCCGTATCGACCAGCAGCACGCTCGCGCCGCTGGTGGCGATGGCCTGCGCCAGGTTGAGCGCCACGGTCGACTTGCCCTCGTTGGGCTTGGAGCTCGTGACGGCGATGGTGCGGATGGGGTTGTCCACGCTGGCGAAGCGGATGTTGGCCAGCAGGGTCTTGGCGGCGTTTTGGACGGCGAGGCGATCCGAGGTGCGCTTCTTCTTGGCCATGGGTTACTTCCCGCCCTTCGTCTTGTTGTAGGGGATGCGGCCGATCACCGGCAGGCCGAGCAGCTCCTCGGCATCCTCGGCGCCGCGCACGCGCGTGTTCACCATGTCCATGACCACCACGGCGGCGACGGCCATGAACAGGCCGCCCAAGAAGGCGACGGCCGTGTAGAGCATGCGGTTGGGGCCGCTCGGCGCGGTGGGCACCTCGGCCTCGTCGATGACGTTGATGCTCTCCGCCATCTGGACCTCCTGGGCCACCTCGGACACCTGCTTGGCGATGGCGTTGGCCACGCGCGCGGTGCCCTGCGGGTCCTTGCCGGTCACGGTGAGGGTGATCACGCGGGAGGTGGTCTCGCTGGAGACGCTCGTCTTGTAGCCGGCCAGGCTCTTGAGGGAGAGCTGCTCGGCCGCGCCGCTCATCACAGCGTCGCTGCTGAGCAGGGTCGCCACGTCGTTGGCGAGCATCTGGGAGGCGGAGAGGTCAGAGTAGTTGCTGCTCGCGGTGCTCGCATCGCTCTTGGCCAGGATGTACATGCTGGTCTCGGTGGAGTAGGTGTTCTTCATGAAGGCGAAGCTCGCCACGCCCATGGCCAGGGCGCACACGACCGGCAGCGTCACCACCAGCTTCAGGTGCTTCTTCAGCAGTTGGAACAACTCAAGCAGCGTCATGGATGCCCTTTCGCAGATTGGAGCCGATGCGGCTGGGATGAATCCCAATACACAGTTGCGTTTATGATAGAGCATTCGACACGGGCACCGCCGGTCGGGAGCGTCTACAGAAAACCACCAGCTACACCCTGCACCGCGCGCTTCCTACTCCTCTACCGGTACGTAGTAGACGTCCACCACGGCCTGCCTGACCGAGTCCTCGTTGAGGTAGACCTCGGCGAAGGTGCCGTCGGTGGTGAGCTCGCCCTGAAGCGACGTGGTGCCGATGCCACGTATGCCGTTGGCGGCCACCACGCTCGCCAGGTAGGAGAACTCGTCGAAGCCCAGGTTGGTGACCGAATAGCTCAACGCGGTGTTGTACAGGTTCACGAAGGAGTTGATGTCGCCCGCCTTGACGTTGGAGAGCAGCTGCTCGGCGAAGGCCTGGATGTACTGCTGCTGGCGCGCCATGCGGTCGAGCGAGGAGCTGAGCACGCTCGTGTCGCGGTAGTGCAGGTAGTCGAAGGCGGCCTTGCCCCACAGCGTGGTCTGCTGCCCCTCGTAGATCCCCGCAGAGGGCACGCTCGCGAGCGGGGTCAGCGTCACGCCGCCCACGGAGTCGTTGATGTCGGCGATGCCCGTCATGTCGATGGCGAAGTAGTAGCTGATGGGCTGGTTGAGCAGCACGCGCGACACGGCGTCGACCGTGCGCTGGGCCGAGAGGGGACCGCCGTCGCCGTAGCCGAAGGCCAGGCAGAGCTGGGCGGTGGTCTGGCCCAGGAAGGTGTCGCCGTCGTACTGGTCGATGGCGACCATGCTGTCGCGCGGGATGGAGATGACCTTCATGGCGCCCGTCTCGGTGTCGAGCGCCAGCACCATCACGGCGTCCGCCTGGCCGACCAGCCCGCGGGCGCGCGAGCTGTCCGTGGAGTCGAAGCCCAGCACCGCGATGGAGACGATGTTCTCGTTGCGGCGGTACTCGCGGCCGTTGTAGGTGATGGTCTCCACGTCCTTCTCCACCTTGGAGGCCGAGGCGCGCAGGTTCTCCTCGCCCTGCTTGATGGAGTTGGTGACCCACAGCAGCGCGCCGCCGGCGGCCACGCCCAGCAGCAGTACGACGATGGCGAGGGCCTTGAGCGCCGTGCGGGCGCGCGAGCGGCGCGGCTTGCGGCGGTGGCGCACGCGGGTGAGGCCGTCCTCGCTCACGGGAGGGTCGGGCAGCGGCGCCGGGTCGCCGGCGGCGGCATCCGCTGCGGAGGCGTCACCCCCGTCGGAAGGTCCGTCCGGGACCACCTCGTCGGCAGCAGCAGCGTCGGCGACCGCCTCGTCGGCGCGCCCGGGCCCGTCCGCGGCCGCGCCCGGCACGCTCGCGCCCGCGCCCGAGGGCACCTGCGCCTCCGGCTCCTCGTCCGAAAAGTGCCTACCACGTAAGCTGGTCATTCACGAGCACCCCCGTCACGATATAGCGGTTGGGACCATGGTACTGGTCGAGCATGCACGTGCTCATCTGCACGATCTTGTCCTTGGAAGCGTCGAGCGTCGCCCCTTCGCGCACCCAGGCGCGCAGCGAGGTGGGATGCAGCACGGAGTCGTAGTACTCCTGCAGCACCGCCTGGTCGGAGAAGTTGAACGAGTTCAGGATGTGCCGGTCGTCGTACTCGTAGGCGGCGATGATCCGGTAGGTCAGCAGATGCCCCGGCGTGGCGATGGTCATCTCCTCATGCCCCTTGAAGAACTCCTCGTCCTCGAACTGGTGCAGGTTGTAGAAGAGCACACCGTCGGAATCCATGTCCACGTCGTGGCCGTAGATCACGGTCACCGGGTCCGAGAAGTCCGTGCTGTTGGCGAGCTGGGTGAACAGCGCGCCGTACAGGGACTCGTTTCCGTAGCGGTCGTGCGTGAGGTAGTAGGTGTCGTCCGTGGCGCTCTGCAGCACGGGGGCGTTGATGTCCGTGCCCGGGATCGTGAGCCAGGCGAAGATGTCGGCGTTCTTCTCCTTGAGCTCCCCGAAGTCCACCGGGTTGTCCACGCGCCCCTCGGGATCGGACTCGCTCGTGGTGGCCACCGGGTCGGTGCTGCCGTAGCCGCGCTCGCGCTCGGCGTCCAGGTGCATGCGCACCAGGTAGGTGATGCCCGCGCCCGCCGCGACGAGGCACGCCACGAGCCCCAGCGTCACAGCCAAGCGCATGGCGCGCGTCCGCGTTCCGGCACGCTCGCCCTCGCGCTCCCCTCTATGGTCCATATCCGCTCCTTGCTACGTTTTACCTGCGGTTCATGTGAGCTTACGCGATTGCGCGGCACCGGCAAGCTCCAGCGCCCGCGCCCACGGGACCCCCATACCGAAAAGGAGGGGACGGCGCGTGCCATCCCCTCCCTCGTTCGCGGTATCGCGTGTCCGGGCGCGCGGCCCGTAAGGCGCCGGCCCTACTCGGCGTGGGCGCGGGAGCGCACCACGTACACGGCGCAACCGGCGGCGGCCACCAGGGCCACGCCCGTGGCGACCATCACGGCATGGCCGGAGACGCCCGTCTGCGGGGACTTGCTGGAAGTGTCCACGGCGGTGCCCTCGGTACCCGCGCCCTCGGCGGCGCCCGCCTTGATGGTGGTCTTGTCGATCACCACGGTGAAGACGGACAGGCGGTCCACGGTGATGGTGACGGTGCCGTCGGAGGCGACCTTGACGTCCTTGACCTCGTTGGAGCCGTCATCGTGCTGGATGTAGACCGTGGCGGAGGCACCGGCGTACTGCTTGCCCACGGAGAAGGTGAGCGTCAGGTTGGAGGTGTCCACGTCGCCCTCGGCCCACACGCGGAAGGACACGACGGCGATGTCGTCGGTCTCCAGCACGGTGTTGCTGGCGGCGCTGGCGGACTCGGCCACGTACAGGGCGCCGTTACCGGAGGTCTTGCCACCGGAGATCACGAGGCTCATGCCGTTGCTGGCGGTGCCGGTGGTGGGGGCGATGTTGGCGGGGCTGTTGGCGGCCAGGGCCACGCTCGGGACGGCCAGCGCCAGGGCGAGGGCGCCCACGATGGCGAGGAGCTGCTTCTTCATGTCATCCTCCTATAAGGATTGCTAAAAGGCGTGTATATATTTAAAACAGTATAGCCTGATTTTCTCAGATGCCCGCCACGATTCTCGAATATGGGCCTATACCGCCGGCTTCTCCGCATCCTCGCCGCCCGTGACGAGCGGGGCGCTCGAAGCTCTCGCGCCCGCCGGAAACGTCACCGTGACGACGGTGCCGCGGCCCAGCTCGCTCTCCAGGTCGATCCGCGCACCATGGAAGAGCGCCGCGTGCTTGGCGATCGCCAGACCCAGCCCCGTGCCGCCGCGCGCCTTGGACCGGCTCTTGTCAACCCGGTAGAACCGCTCGAAGATCTTCTCCCGCTCCTGCTCCGCGATTCCGATACCCGTGTCCGCCACGCGCACGAAGGCGCAACCGTCCGCGTCGACGCCGCAGCCCATGCGCACCGTTCCGCCCGGCTTGTTGTAGCGCACGGCGTTGCTCGCCAGGTTGTGCACCAGCTCGTCGAGCAGGCGCGGCACGCCCACCACGCTCGCGGGCGCCGCCTGCGCCGTCACCGTGACCTCGTTCTTGCGCGCGGCCACCTCCAGGCGCTGGGCCTCCGCCTCGATCAGGAGCCCCAGGTCCACCTCCTCCTGCGCGCCCAGCACGTCCTCGGCCGTGCGCGAGGCCTCGCCCGCGTGCTCGGCCTCGTCCAGGTTGGAGAGGGTGAGGATGTCGTTCACCAGCGCGGTCAGGCGCCCCGCCTCCTTGTGGATGCGCCCGGCGAAGTCCCGACGGTCCTCCTCGCTCTCGACCATGCCCTCGGCGATGAGCTCGGCGTAGCCCGAGATGGTGGTGAGCGGCGTCTTGAGCTCGTGGGTCACGTTGGCGGTGAACTCGCGGCGCATGCGGTCGTTGTCGGAGAGCACGCGCATCTGGCGCTTGAGCTCCTGCCGCTGTTTCTCGATGCGGTCGAGCATGGGGACCATCTCGGCGTAGGCGTTGTCCACGCTGCGGCGCGGGTGGTCCAGGTCAACCAGGGTGAGCGGCGCGATGATGGCCCGGGCCTCGCGGCGCGCCACGACCCAGGCCACGAGCGCGAGCACCGCGGAGAAGGCCGCTACCGGGCCGATCAGCGTAGCGAAGATGGCGAGCACGCCGTCCTGTTCCTGGGAGAGGCGCACCACGGAGCCGTCGTCCAGGCGCACGGCCTCGTAGAGCATGGCCTCGCCCAGCGTGGAGCTCGAGCGCTCCGAGGAGCCCTCGCCCTGCTCGCGGGCCTGGGCGACCTCGGGGCGGCCGGCGTGGTTGGGCAGGGCCGCGGCGTCCTCCACGTTGTCGTAGGCCACGGTGCCGTCGGCGAGCACCACCGTGACGCGCGTGCCGTCCAGCCGCAGGCGGCGCAGGAGGGCGTCGTCGTCGTCCGCGTCGTTCAGCGCGGCGGCCACCACGCGGGCCTCGTCCTTGAGCTCGACGCGCGCGGTGTCGGCCATGCGCGAGCGTAGGTAGACGGTGCCGGCCACGGAGAAGAACGCGATGCCCGCGAGCGCCACGCCGAAGATGGTGCGGAACACGCGGCTCGAGAGCGACCGGCGGACCTTCATGGGGGCCACGCTAGGCCTCCCGCGCGGAAGCGGGGTCGCTCGTAGCCGCGGCGCCGGGGGCCTGTGCGGCCTCCGGCTCGGCCAGGCGGTAGCCCACGCCGCGCACCGTCTCGATCAGGCGCGAGCGCTCGCCCAGCTTCTGGCGCAGCGTCTGCACGTGCACGTCCACCGTGCGCGAGCCGCCATCGAAGTCCCAGCCCCAGACGCTGCGCAGCAGCGCCTCGCGCGAGAACACCACGCCCGGACGGCGCATCAGGTACTCCAGCAGGTCGAACTCGCGCAGGGTGAGCTTGAGCTCGGCGCCGTCCGCCACCACGCGGCGGTGGCTCGGCGAGAGCTTGAGTCCGCCCACCTCCAGCGACTCGTCGCCCTTCTTGGCCGCGGCGTTCATGGTGCCGCGGCGCAGCAGGGCGCGGCAGCGGCTCGTGAACTCCATGAGGCTGAAGGGCTTGGTGAGGTAGTCGTCTGCACCGCCGTCCAACGCCACCACCTTGTCCAGCTCGGCGTCCTTGGCGGTGAGCATCATGATGGGCACGGTGGCCGTCTCCTCGTCGGCGCGCAGGCGGGCGAGGATCTCGAGGCCGTCCGTATCGGGGAGCATGATGTCGAGCAGCACGGCGTCGGGCACGCGGCGGGCCACGGCGGCCTTGAACTCGCTGTCGCAGCTGAAGCCCTCGGCGTCGATACCCTGCTGGCGCAGCGCGTACAGCGCGAGCTTGCGGATGTTTTCGTCGTCCTCCACGTAGTAGATCATGCGGGCCCTCCTCGACGCGGCTTTGCTGGGGCCATCATACATGGTTTGTGTAAGCCGTCGGTAAGGGAGGGTGGAGGGCCGGGGCGGCGCGCGTGCCGGCGCGGACGCTACGCCGCGGGCAGGTCGATGGTGAACAGCGTGTGCTCCGGCGTGGACTCGCAGGCGATCGCGCCGCCGTGCGCGGACACGATCTCGCGCGCGATGGCCAGGCCCAGGCCGGCCCCGCCGCGGTTGGTGGCGCGCGCCGCGTCCAAGCGGTAGAACTTCTCGAAGATGAGCTTGAGCTTGGGCGCGGGGATGGGGTCTCCTTGGTTCTCGAAGCGCACGCGCACCGATCCGTCCTCGCGCCGCGCCGCCCCCACCAAGATCTCCGACCCCTCGTAGCTGTAGGCGATGGCGTTCTTCATCACGTTGTTGAACACGCGCGCCATCTTGTCGCCGTCCACCAGCAGCGTGAGGCCCGGCTGCGCATCGATCCGCGCGGTCTTGCCCTGCGCGGTGAGCGTGGGGTAGAACTCGTCGGCCACCTGGGCCAGCAGCAGGGACAGGTCGATGTAGCTGCGCGTGAGCACGATATCGTGGAAGTCGAAGCGCGTGATGTCGAAGAACTCCTCGATGAGCGTGTCCAGGCGGTGCGCCTTCTCCAGCGCGATGCCCGTGAAGCGGGCGCGCTGCTCGGCGGGCAGGTCGGGCGCCTCCTCCAGCAGGGAGAGGTAGCCCACCACGCTCGCGAGCGGGGTCTTGAGGTCGTGCGCGAGGTAGGTGACCAGGTCGTCCTTGCGGCGGGCCTCGTCGCGCAGGGCCTGGGTGATGGAGCGCTCGCGCTCGCGCACGCGGTTGAGAGCGCTCTCCACCTCAAGGTAGTCGCCGTCCAGGCCACCCCACTCGTCCGGGCGCTCCACCAGGCGGTCCACCACGTGCGCGGCGATGGCGGCGTCGGCCTCCTCGCGGCCGTGGTCGTACCCCACGTAGTACATGGCGCGGCCGGCGAAGAACGCCCCGCACACGGCGATGGCGAGCAAAAAGCCGCAGAACATGAAGAGGTAGTCCACCGTGATGGGCAGGCGGCCGAGCGAGCCCACGAGCAAGCCGCCCGCCACCAGCACGCACAACCAGGCGGTGCCGCCGATGGAGATGCAGCGCCGCACGGTGACGAAACGGTCGAGCAGCATGTAGAGCAGCAGGTAGCAGGCGAGCAGGACGATGAGGTTGCCCAGCCCCACCACGGCGACGAGCAGCGCGCCGAGCACCACCGCGGCCACGACCTTGCTGTCGATCACGGCGCGCAGGTGGCCGGCGAGGGACTCGATGTCGGATGGGAGGGCGGAGGCGGGGGCGGCGGACGACGTGCGGCGGGGTTCGGCCTCGGGCACCGCCGCGGCGGGGCGCGGCGACTCGGCGGGCGCGTCACCCGGGGCCGCGGGGCGGGACGCCGCCTCGCGGCCCGCGGCACCCGCCACGGTCGGGCGTGCCGCGGGGCGGCCCGCTGCCTCCCCCGTCAGGGGGTTCACCGGCGTCTTGTCGGAACCGGCCAGGTAATCGGCGATCTTCATGCGGGACCTCTCACGTCGTGTCGTATGGGCCAAGTATAGGAACGACCGTGGCGGCGCAAAACGGAAGAGTTGCTTAATGCTCGCGTCCCTACCCCTCGATGGTGTAGCCTACGCCCCAGATGTTCTTGATGAAGCGGGGGTTCTGGGCGTCGTCGCCCACCTTCTCGCGCAAGTGGCGGATGTGCACCATCACGGTGTTGTTGGAGCCCTGCATGAACTCCTCGTCCCACACGGCACAGAACAGCTCCTCCACCGGCACCACCTTGCCGCGATGCTCGGCCAGGTACAGCAAGATCGCGTACTCCAGCGGGGTGAGGCGCACCGGCCGCTCGTCCACCGTGACGCTGCGAGCGTCGCGGTTGATGACGAGCCCGTTGAAGCTGATGATGGCCGCGTCGGCCTCGGCCTGCCCGCGCGTGCCGTAGCTGGTATAGCGCCTGAGCTGGGCCTTCACGCGAGCCACGAGCTCCAGCGGGCGAAAGGGCTTGACCACGTAGTCGTCGGCGCCGAGCGTCAGGCCCTCGATCTTGTCCTTTTGCGAATCGCGCGCCGTGAGCATGATCACGGGGTAGGTGTGATCCGCGCGGATGGTGCGCAGCAGCTCGAAGCCGTCGATGTCGGGCAACATGATGTCCAGCACCGCCAGGTCGAACTCCTGCGAGAGAATCGCGCGCGCCGCCTCGGCGCCGGTATAGGCCAGCGTGACCTCGAAGCCCTCGTTACGTAGGTAGATGCCCACAAGGTCCGTGATGGTCTTCTCGTCGTCCACGACGAGGATGTGCGTCTTCATGCGTTCCCCTTCCGACCCTCCCATTATGCGGGAGAGACGGCGTCCTCGGCGCGCGCCCCGGGCGGCTCCACAAGCGTTTAAGCGCGTCTTAAGGGCAAGATGGACAACGCGGAGCGCATCCGCCCATTCATTGAGATGAATCTGCACTTTGTACTCAATATAGGTGCATTTTCGTCTCAATGAATAATCGCCATGGGGGTGCGCCCCATTCATTGAGACTTTTCTGCACCTATAGCGAATAGAAAGTGCAGAAACGTCTCAATGAATCCGAGGACCCGCGGCGCCGGCCGCCCCGGGGCTCCGCGCAGCCCCTACTCGGCCAGGACCTGCGTCCCGGCGTGCATCGGCTCGTTCAGCACGAGGCGCACCAGCCGATCGAGATGCACCAGCACCCAGTCCAAACCGGACGGCGCCGCCTGGTCCTGGGCCGCCACGAGCATCTCGCTCGCCACCTCATGCCCGTCCTGCATGAGCTTGAGCTCGCCGACCTCCTGACCGCGCGCCACGCTTCCCGCCACGGGCTCGGCATCCACATCGACCGTGATATCGCCCTCCAGGCTGAAGACCCGCGCCGTCTTGCCCGGGTCCTCCACCGTGGCGTCCACCGTTTTGTCCGACCAGTCGGCCAGCGCCACGCGCGCCACCAGCGGGTCGCCCCCTGCCGTCTTGCGCGACGTCCGCACCAGCGGGTAGTCCACCATATGCCCGTAGTACCACGAGGTCAGGGCACGCGTATCGGCCCAGCGGGCGTCGTCGCCGTCGCTGCCGAGCACCACGGTGTACACCTCGCCACCGTCCTCGCGCGAGAACGCCGCCACGTAGCACTGTCCCGCATCGTAGGTGGTGCCCGTCTTGCCGGCGATGTTGCCGTCTTGGCCGCGCATCTTGTTGTAGTCGATCATGTCGATCTCGCGCGTCTGGCCGTCCTTGCCCTTGACGCTGATATGCGCGTTGCCGTCGGCCTCGAGCTCGCGGAACTCCTTGATGCCCATAGCGTGCGAGTACATGGCGATCACGTCGCGCGCGCTCGAGTGGAGGTCGCCCTCCCAGCCGTCGAAATCGAGCCCGTGGGGATTCGTGAACACGGAACGGTCCATCCCCAGCTCCTTGGCCTTGTCGTTCATGGCCTCCACGAACGTCGCACGCGGGTCGCCCGTGTCGGGATCGATGATCTTGCCCACGCTCGCGGCGATCGCCATGGCGGCGTCGTTGCCCGAGGGGATCATGAGCGCGCGCAGCGCCGTGGAGAGCGGCATGGCATCGCCCTCCTCAAGGCCGGCGGAGGCCTCGCCCACCGTGGCCGCCGCCTCGTCCACGGTCACGGTATCCGTGAGCTTCGCGTTCTCGAGCGCCACGATCGCCGTCATCACCTTGGTGATCGAGGCGATCTTGACCTCCTCGTCCACGTTGCGCTCGAAGTAGACGGTCCCGTCCTTGCCCACCACCATGGCGGACCTGGCCGTGATGTCGGGTAGGTCAGCCGCGGCGATGCCGCTCTTGGACACGGCGGTGCCGCACACGGCATCGGTCTCGAGCTTGCTGGCATGGACGGCGAGCGGGCAGGCGAGGACCGCCGCGAGGGCGAGCGACGCGGCTATCACGAAACGACGGGGCATCGATTTCTCCTTGGAAAACGCAGTTGCGGTGACGAATTATATACCTGGCCCGAATGCGGGAAGGCTAGGGCGGGAGCCGACGCCCGGAGTTCGCGGCGGCAGCTCGCGGCGACAGCTTGTGGCGAACCCCTGCGGCGGCAACGCTCGCATCGCGCCGGCGCCGCCTCGAAACCCTGGCCGCACATCCGCATCCGTCGCCCCGTCCGAGCCGAACCCCTACCCGCGCACGCCGCCCAGCAGCGCGCGGGCGTTTTCCCAGGCGGCCCGCTGTACCTCGGCCGCATCCTCGCCCGTCCGCTCCGCGCGATCGCGCGCGAGGGCATCCGCCGTGAAGGCGATCATCGCCGGCTCGCACTCCAGGCCGCGGATGGGCATGGGCGCCATGTAGGGGCAATCCGTCTCGAAGAGGATACGGTCTGGCGGCGTGGCGGCAAACGCCTCGCGCACGCACTCGTTGCGCCCGAAGGTCGCCGCCCCGCCGTAGGCGATGTGGCAGCCCAGCCCCACGAAGCGCTCCATGGTGGCGCGGTCCTCGCCGAAGCAATGGAGCACGCAGCCCGCCGCGGGCACACCCACCTCGCGCAGCACCCGATACGCGTCTGCGTGCGCGGTGCGCGCCTCGTCGGCAGGGTCGTTGCGAAGGTGCAGCTCCACGGGCAGGTCGCGCTCCACGGCCACCTCGAGCTGCCGGGCGAAGCAGGCCATCTGCACGTCGTGAGCCGCGGGGGCGATATCGTCGTCCTCGTCGAAATGGTAGTCCAGGCCGATCTCGCCCACGCCGACGCACAGGGGGTCGGCGAGCGCCGCGAGCACCTGGGCATGCACGTCATCCGTGTAGCCCGGCGCGCCGTACGGGTGCACGCCGGCGAGGAAGCGCACATGGGAGAGCAGATCCGCCGGCTCCCCAAACACGCCCGCCACGAGGCCCGCGCCCGCCGGCGCCTCGGCCAGCAGGACGCGCGCGGCCGCGATCCAGCCCGCCAGGCGCTCCCGGTACGCGGGGAAATCGAGCTCGTCGCCAAGCGGGTCCCACAGCGTGGTGAGCTGGCGCACCCCCGCCAAGGCCGCGCGCGCCAGGCACTCGGCCGCCTCCGCGCTCCAAAAGCACGTGAGGTGCGCATGGGTGTCCGCGAGCGGCGCCAGCGGGGCCGGCGGCGCATAGGAGCGGACCTTCTTCTTGGCCTTCTTCTCGAACGCGAGCTCATACCACGGCATGGGTCGATTATCTCCTATCCCCAATTGGCTCACCGGGCGAGGGCGGAGGCGAGGGCGATGTAATCCCCGACGCCCAGGGACTCGCCGCGGGCCGTGGGAGCGATGCCGCAGACCTCGAACGCGGCGTCCAGCGCGGCCTTGTCGAAGCCGCTCGCGCCCATGGAGTTGCGGATGGTCTTGCGGCGCTGGGCGAAGGCAGCGTCGATCACCCTCGCCACATCCGCGCGCGAGACGCCCGTGGGCAGCTCGAGCGCGCCCGCTCCCTCCGCCGGCCGACGCTCGATGCGCACCACGGCGGAGTCCACGTGCGGTGCCGGCATGAAGCAGCGCGGCGGCACCTCGAACCGCCCCGTCACCTGGCCGAACAGCGAAAGCTTGGCCGTGTAGGCGCCGTAGGCCTTGGTCCCGGGTTCCGCGGCGATGCGGTCCGCGACCTCCTTCTGCACCATGACCACGGCGCGCGTGAGGCTCGGGTAGCGCTCGAAGAAGTCCAAGATGATGGTCGCCGCCACGTTGTACGGCAGGTTTGCCACCAGGGCGTCCGGCGCGCCGCCCAGGCTCTCCGTCACGGACGCGGCATCGACCTTGAGCGCATCGCCCATGATGAAGCCGAAGCCCTCGTGCGCGAGCGCGTGCGCGCGCAGCACCGGCTCCAGCTCGGCGTCCATCTCGATGGAGGTCACGTGACCGGCGTCTTGCAGCAGGGCGAGCGTGAGGGTCCCGATGCCGGGCCCCACCTCGAGCACGCGCTCGGCGGCATCAAGCGCGGCCAGCGCGCAGATGCGCTCGATCACGTGGTTGTCCACGAGGAAGTTCTGGCCCAACCGGTGCTTGGTAGCCAGGCCGTAGGTCTCCAGCAGCGCGCGCGTGGCGCTGGGGCTCGCAAGCGGTGAGGTGGTCATGCGGCTACTCCCCCGCCCGCTCGCCCAGGAGCTTGGCCTCCCACTCGGCAGCCTTGAAGCCGACGAGGACGAAGTCCTCGCCCACCACGAGCGGGCGCTTCACCAGCATGCCGTTCTCGGAGAGCAGCTCGCAGGCGTCCGCGTCGCCCATGCCGGCGTCGAGCAGGGCCTTGATGCCGCGCTCGCGGTAGAGCATGCCGCTCGTGTTGAAGAAGCGGCGGATGGGCAGGCCCGAGCGCCCGTGCCAGGCGGCGAGCTCGGCGGCGGTGGGGTTGTCCTCCACGATGTGGCGATCGGTGTAGGCGATCCCGTGCTCGTCCAGCCACGCCTTGGCGCGGCGGCACGTGGTGCACTTGGGGTACTCGATGAACAGGACGGGCTCCATGGCGGCTCCTTCGCTCGCGTGTTTTGAGGGATTGTATCGTATGCGCCGAACACGGGGCGGAACCGGGCGCGTCCACGCAAAAGGCCCCGCAGCGAAAGCCACGGGGCCCAGATACGCGAACGGGCGTTGCGGAGCGAACGCTCCGGGGCTACTCCTCGTCCCCCTCCGGCTCCTCCAGGCGCGGGAACAGGGCCTGGCCCTTCTCCACCGGCGCGCCGCCGGCGAGCCGGCCCCACGCGCAGGTGGCGAGCAGGTCGTCGCAGCCGACCTCGCCCTCGCAGGAGATACGGCGCAGCGCCTCGGCGCTCGTGGCGGGCATGAAGGGCGCGAGCAGGTGCGCGGAGATGCGGATGGCCTCCAGCAGGTTGTAGATCACGAAAGCGAGCTCGTCGGCACGGGCCTCGTCCTTGGCCAGCGCCCACGGCGCGCTGTCCTCGATGTAATGGTTGGCGGCGTGGATGAGCTCCATCACCTCGGCCGCGGCCTCGCCGTAGGCAAAGCGGCCCATCTTCTCGGCGTAGCGCTCGGCCAGGCCGCAGGCCACCTGGGCCAGCGGGTTCTCGAACGCCGCGGCATCGGCCGGGCGAGCCGGGGCGCACCCGTCGAAGTACTTGGCGCTCATGTTGAGCGAGCGGGAGATGAGGTTGCCCCAGCTGTTGGCCAGGTCGGCGTTGTAGACCTGCCGCATGCGCTTGAAGGAGATGGCGCCGTCGGTGCCGGGCACCACGTCGGTCATGAAGTAGTAGCGGTAGCCCTCCACGCCCATGAGCTCGATGACCTCGCGCGGTGCGATCGCGTTGCCGCGGGACTTGGACATCTTCTCGGCGGCGCCGGTCTTCTCGTTGCGCACGGTGAGAAAGCCGTGGGCGAACACATGCTCGGGCAGGGCCTCGCCGATGGCCATGAGCATGGCCGGCCAGATCACGCAGTGGAAACGGATGATGTCCTTGCCCACGATATGGGTCTGCGCGGGCCAGCGGTACGCCAGCTCGGCGCGGGCCTCGTCCGTGTCCACGCCGTAGCCCACGGCGGTCATGTAGTTGAGCAGCGCGTCGAACCACACGTAGGTCACGTGGCCGTCGCCGAAGGGCAGGGGGATGCCCCAGTCGAAGCTGTTGCGCGAGACGGACAGGTCGTTCAGGCCGCCGGCCACGAAGCTGCGGACCTCGTTCATGCGGAAGTCGGGCTGCACGAAGTCCGGATGCTCGTCGTAGAGCGCCAGCAGTTTGTCCTGGAACGCGGAGAGCTTGAAGAACCAGCTCTCCTCCTGCACGCGCTCGAGCGGACGGCCGCAATCCGGGCACAGGTGCTCACCGGCGGTGCCGCGGGCCTCGTCGGCCTTCTCGACCTGGGTCTCGGTGAAGTAGGTCTCGTCGGGCACGCAGTACCAGCCGTCGTAGCTGCCCTTGTAGATGTAGCCGGACTCCTTCATGCGCTCCCACAGGTACTGCACGGCGCGGTGCTGGCGCGGCTCGGTGGTGCGGATGAAGTCGTCGTTGGAGATCTCGAGCTCGCGCCAAAGGTCCTTGAAGAGCGGGGCCTGGGAGTCGCACCACTCCTGCGGGGTCATGCCGTTCTTCTCCGCGGCCTCGGCGACCTTCTGGCCGTGCTCGTCCATGCCGGTGAGGAACTTCACGTCGAAGCCCATGGACCGGCGGAAGCGCGCCTGCACGTCGGCGACGATGGTGGAGTAGGCGGTGCCCAGGTGCGGGGCGGCGTTGACGTAGTAGATGGGGGTGGTAATGAAGTAGGACGGCTTGTCGGCCATGGCGCGGTCCCCTCTCGCGGTGAATATTCAGACAACCTGCTAGTTTAGCGCAATTCCCGGGCACGGGCGGAAGGCGGGAGCCTGGGGACGGCGAGACGTTGCCCGGCGGCCCCGTCTTGTCGAGTGGCCCCGGCGGCCCCGGTGTTGCCCGGCGCCGCCCGATGCTGCCCGCTCCCGCGACGTGCCTAGCAAATCGACCATGGGAGATCGACGTGCTTAGCAAAGTTGCCAAAAACCGCCCGATAAAGGCCCGATTCCGACAACTCTGCTAAGCACATCGCCTGTGGGTGGCAACCTTGCTAAGCACGTGGGGACCGAATGGGCGAAGCAGAAGTGAACCCATCGGCAAACGAAACGGCAAGCGAGCAAGGGGCCGGGCGAAGACAAGGTCGAGAAACCCGCAAGGAACCCCGCCTGGCACCGATAAGCGGGATACGCCGTCGCCAAACCCTACCGTCACCCAAACGGCCCGGCGAAACGCGCAACAATGCCGGCGAAGGAGCTAGCCCTCGCCGCCCGCCCCTCTTCAGCAAATAGGGAGCCGGCCGCCAACGCGACCGGCGCCCTCCCAAAACGGGACTCATCCTCATAAAAAGACTCGCTCGTCAGAGCCTCACGCGCAGCAAGACATCGCCGTGCTTGGAATCGCCAGCCCCCACGCTCTCCACGCCCTGGACCTGCGCGGCGTTGGAGATGACCACCGGGGTATCCAGGCATACACCCTGGGCATCCAAGAAGGCGCGGTCCAGCTTGATCAGCGGCTGCCCCTTCTCGACCACGTCGCCTTGAGCGACAAGTGCCTCGAAGCCCTTACCGCCAAGCTTCACGGTATCGACGCCCACATGAACCATCACTTCGACGCCCTCGGACGTGGTGATACCCAGCGCATGCTTCGTCTCGAAGAGCATTGTGAGCTTTCCGGAAACCGGCGCGTAAACGGTATCGCCCTCGGCCACCACAGCCACTCCGGCACCGATAACGCCACTGGAAAACACGTCATCGCGCACCTCGGACAGCTCCACAACCTGCCCGTCCACGGGCACGCACACGTCCACGGACACGGAGGCCTCACCTGCGACGGGCGCCTTGTCCGCGGACCCCGCAGGCAGGAAGTCACCCTCCTCCTCGGGAGTCACGCCCCAGAAATAGGTCAGGGCGGCAGCCGTAACCAGGGAGATGGCGATACCGCCCAGGAACATCGGCATCGGTGAATAGCAAAGCGTCACGACCGAGAAGATGTTATGGAAGATATAGGAGTTCATCGTGGCGCCAATCGCGGCGTTCCACGCGCCGCCCAGACCGCCGGCGATGGCGACGACGATCATGAGGCGCTTGTAGTTCATGACGAGACCATAGAGAATCGGCTCAGTCACGCCGGCAAAGAAGCCGGTGATGAGCGTCGGCAAGGCAAGGTCGCGCACCTTGGAATGGGCCTTGGCGCGCAGCACGCAGCCCAGCGCGATGCCCATCTGTGCCCATACGGCGCATACGGCCACGCCCTCGATGTAATCGCCACCCAGGGCGTCGAGGTTCTGCAGGGTGACGGGCGTGAAGCCCCAGTGCAGGCCGAGGATGGTGAGGTAGGGGTACACAGCGCCGAGAATCAGGCCGGCGGCGAACTTGGAGGTCTGGAACAACCACGCCACGCCGGAGGCGACCAGGTCACCGATGTTGTTGCCGAACGGCCCGAAGACCAGCGCGGTAAACGGAACCATGACCATCAGGGACACCATGGGAACCACGAAGTACTGAAGGTCCTTCTGAACAACCTTCTTAAGTCCCTTGTAGAGAAAGCTGTAGATGGTCGCAGCGATGAAGATGGGGAACACGGTGGAGCCGTAGCCCACCGCCTGTAGACCGATTCCGAGGAAGTCCGTTCCCTCAACGCCCACAAGGCCCGTGAAGTTGGGCTCAAGCAGCGCCGCGCCGATCGCCGCGCCCACGAAACCGTCGGCGCCCAGCTGCTTGGAGATGGTGTGGCCGAGGAACACCGGCAAGAAGTAGAAGCAGGCGTTTCCGGCCGCGGAAAGCACCAGATACGTGGAGCTCGCATCAGAGAGCAGCCCCAGAGTCGTGAGCAGAGTCAGCACGGCCTTGATCATGCCGGAGCCGGCCATCAGCGGGATGATGGGAGAGAACGCGCCGGAGATGACCTTCAAGACGACGTCCAGGGGTTTCTGCTTCTCGATCGGTGCATCCTCGTCTCCGGCGTCGGATGCGTCGGAGATACCCGCAACCTCGCACACCGCCTTGTAGTACTCCGGTACAGCGGGACCGATCACGACCTGGTACTGACCTCCGCTCTGCACCACCTTCAGCACATAGCCGAGCGCCTCGATCTTCTCGGTCTGGGCGAGGGAGGTGTCCTTGAGCTCGAAGCGCAGACGCGTGGCGCAATGCACGAGCGAGCGCACGTTGGAGGCTCCGCCTACCAACCCGAGAATCTCCTTCCCCTCATTCTCGTAAGCCATCCTTAACTCCTTTCCCTCTGGCCTCATGCCAGAATTGACCAACGTGAGAAGCGTCGCGCTCGTTACTCGGCAAGGATCTCGCCGTTGGAGGCGATCACACCGCGATACCAATCGAAGCTCTTCTTCTTGGAGCGATTCCCTGTGCCGCGACCGTCGTCATCGACATCCACGTACACGAAGCCGTAGCGCTTCTTCATCTCGCCCGTGGAGAAGGCGACCGGATCGATGCAACCCCACACGAGGTAGCCAATGAGGTCGACACCGTCTTCCTCAACGGCGAGCATCATCTGCTCGATATGCGCGCGCAGGAACTCGATACGGGCGTCATCGGCGATCCAGCCGTCCTCGTCCGGCGTCTCGACAAGGCCGATTCCGTTCTCGACGATGAACTGGGGCAGACCATATCGCTCGTCGAAGAGCTTCATCATGTAGCGCATGCCCTTGGGGTCGATACGCCAGCCCCATTCGGTGCTCGGTATGTAGGGGTTGTCCACCATACGGGCGTCCGAGCAAGCGATAGGGTCGTAGTTCCCATCGGCGGTGGCGGTGTGGTCGATCACGTTGCTCAGGTAGTAGGAGAAACCGAGGTAATCGACCGTCCCCGCCTTGAGGTCCGCGAGATCGCCTTCCGTGATATCCAGGTCCCATCCGCGCTTCTCGAAGAGTTTGCGGGCGTAACCCGGATAATAGCCGCGGCACTGTAGGTCGCTGAAGAAGAGGCAGTCGTGCTGGGCGTCCTGCGCGAGCAAGACGTCCTCGGGATGGCAGCTTGTCGGATATACGGGGTTCGCCGCCACCATGCAGCCCACCTTGAGGCGCGGATCGATAGCATGCGCCGCGGCGACCGCGCGAGCCGAGGCGACGAACTCGTAGTGCGCCGCCTGGTACATGAGGCGCTCAGGATCATCGGACTCGGAGAACACCACGCCCGAATTGGTCCACCCATACAGATCGTTATGCCAGTTGTACTGGTTGTTGATCTCGTTGAAAGTCATCCAGTACGTGACCTTATCGTGGTAGCGCTCGAAGCACGTGGTCGCAAAACGCACGAACAGGTCGATAAGATCGCGATTGGACCATCCACGGTACTCTCGTGCCAGCTTGAGCGGGATTTCGAAATGCACGAGCGTGACGACCGGCTCGATACCGTGCGTGCGCATGGCATCGAACAGGCGATCGTAAAACTCTAAACCTTCCTCGTTCGGCTCGGTATCGTCGCCGTTCGGATAGATACGACTCCAATCGATCGAGGTGCGAAGGGCCTTGAAGCCCATCTCCTCGAACAGGGCCAAATCCTCCTCGTAGCGATGGTAGAAATCGATTGCCCAATGGTTGGGATACACCTCACCGGGCTCGATACCGTCCGTGATACGACGCGGCACGCCATGGGCCCCGCGGGTCATCACGTCGACGATCGAAAGGCCCTTGCCCCCCTCGTCATACGCGCCCTCGACCTGATGGGCCGCGACGGCACCTCCCCAAAGGAAATCATCGCGCAGCATGCAACCTCCCTGCAGCTCATCGTGTTACAGGGAGGATTATGCATTTGTATGGGATTACCCCAGTTCATCTAGGTCATTCTGGCGCGCTGTTACAAAACAACCCCCTAAATGAGCTCATCATGTGTAACGTTGCAACGAGCAACCAGCATCCCGAGCAGCTACCAAACGCCTTTCTCGTCTTCATCGGACTTGACCGCCCGATCCAACTCGCTGTAGTACAGGTCGTCGTACACGGCATTGAGAGCACGGATATTCCGGGCATCACGCGCATAGAGCATGACGAAAAGCACGTCGAACAGGTATTTGGCCGAAGCGCCGAAGACGAGGTCTCCGAACCTGCCCACCTCCGGATAGTAGAATCCCTCGAGCACGTAATCGCATGCCTGGGCAAGCGGCGAGTCTGTATTCGCCGTGATGGCGACGGTGGGGACACCCCGACGCGCGAATAGGCGTGCCGCCGTGAGAATCGTGCGGTCGGTCCCCGATTTGCTGATCAGAAACGCCATATGGGACTCGGGTGTATCGAGCGCAAGGTAGATCATCTTGTCGAGGTCATCATATACGGTGCAGACACGCCCCATGTAAAAGAAATTATGCGAAGCATAATGAGCCATCTCTGAGTTGGCATCCGTAGCGAGGATATCGATATACCGGGTATCAAGTAGATGCCGCGCGATGGCTTCAAGCACCTCGGGCGAGGCGGCACGACGCGTCTCGTTAATCACTTGGGCCTCTAGCTGGGCGATCTTGTTCATCGCGCCCAACGCCGACTCACCCTCGACGATCATGGTGTTGGCGAAGTCAACGCTCTTGAGCTCTGAGACGATATTGACCTTGAAATCGTTGTAGTTCTCGAAACCGAGCTTACGGCAAAACCGCAACACGGCGGTAGCCGAGGTGAAGGTCCGCCGGGCCAGCTCGCGAGAGGAGATGCGCGTGCACTCCTCGGGATGATCGAGCAGGTATGCGGCGATGGCGCGATCGGTCGCGCTGGACCGTTTGGCGTTCTGGATGCGTTCGAGCGTTCCCATGGGACCCTCCCTTCCACTGCCCATCCTACCAAAGCGACCAACGGAAGCTTTGTCAGAGACGAGTGCACCGTCGCCCGCGATGTAACGGCCCGGCTCCCCAGGGCATTCAACCGACCCTGACGATCGATCCCACACAGCCCCCGCGACGTGCTTAGCAAATCGACCACGGAAGACCCACGTGCTTAGCAAAGCTGCCAACCCCCCGATAAAGGCCCGATTCCGGCAACTCTGCTAAGCACGTTGGCGGCCGGGATACAGGAGCTCGCCTCGGGCCCTTCCCAGCCGCCAGGCAGATGCGCCACCCGTCTTTAACAGGAAAGGGCGCCGGTCGCCGACGCGACCGACGCCCCCAGCACCGCACGGGGCGACTCACCCGCCGACTACCGCCCGCTAGCGCCGACGACGACGGATCGCCGCGCCGATGCCCGCGAAGCCGCCGCCGGCCACGAGCGCCGCCACGGCCGCCGCGAACGAGGCGTCGCCGGTGCTCGGCAGGCCCTTCTTGCTCGCCGGCTTCTTGCTGTTCGCGGGAGTCTTGCCCTCATCGCCGCCGCCGGTACCCTTGGTGCCCGGCTTCATCGCGCCCTCGAAGGCCTCCTGCGCCGATGCCAGCGCCGCGGCGGCCTCGTCGATGTCGCCCTGCGCGGCCCACTCGGCGCCGAGCGATTCCTCGGCCTCGCCGATCGCCGCCTCGAAGGCATCGTGCGCCTCGGCGTCCACCCACGTGGCGCTCGGGTCCACGTCGGAGCCGTCCTTACTCACCGCGGTCTGCTGCAGCAGGTTGCGGGCCGTCTTCACGTCGTCTTCCAGCTGCTTGAGCGAGTCGGAGCTCGCGAAGTCCGCGATCTCGGCATACGCCTTGACCGGGAAGTTATCGGTGTCGTATTGCGGCATATAAGGACTCACCAAGTCCTCGAAGTAGGTCGCCCAGTCGTACCAGGAGCCGCCGTAGCAGACGAAACTCTCGCCCTTGTTCACCACGCCCTTGAAATAGCTCGGCTCGAGCATGTCCTTCTCGACGCCGTCCATCTCGTCGAGCTTTTGGTCAAGGTACGCGGAGACCTCTTCCTCCGTGGCATCGGGATGCTCCGCCAGATACTCCTCTCTCCACTCCTCCTGCATCGCCCGCAAATCGGTACCCAAGGAGCTCTCGCGGTAGACCTCATTCAACGAGAAGTCGGCGCGCAGGTAATCGGTATCGTCGTCCTCGCAGTGCATAGTCACCACCACGGCATATCGCTGCCCCTCGTGGACCTTCACCTGCTCGTCCGCGGAAAGCTCCACGCGGTGGAACCCGCCGAACTCGTAAGGCTCGTCCATCTCCTTGGTGAGCACCACCTGGGCCTGGCTCCAATCGCCGTCCCAGTCCTCGGGCATACGGTACACCTCGTAGGTCACCGTGGTGTTGGGCTTGGAGGTCTCGCAGCTCAGCGTGCGAACAACCTGGTCGCTCTCGGCCGTGAACACGTTGCCCGCCTTGATCTTGCCCTCGGGGTCGACCTCGGCGCTGACGTCGGCGGCGAACTCGCTCGGAGCCATATTGATCGTCGACTGAACCGGCATGTAATCGTAGGCGTCGACGATATAGCTGTCGGCATGGCCCTCGAGGTTCTCGGTGTTGAAGTTCAGGGCCTCAGGCATGGAGATGCTCTTGTCGTAGTAGGAGAGGTAGAAGTAGCCGTCACCGTTGCCGTCGCCGTCCTCGTCGGTCCCCCAGCCGCCCGGGTACCCATAGGGGAAGTCGCTACCGTCGCCCCAGCTGTTTTTGACGATCCATGCGCCGTCGCCCGCCGGCTGCGTGCTCGGGTCGACCTCGCCCGTCTTTGGGTCGGGATTGCCGAAGTTCTCGCGCGAATAGGAGTCGTCCCAGCCCACGATAGTCACGGCATGGTTTGCTCCGGCCTTTTCGTAAGTATAGTGAGCCCAGGTCTTGGTATCGTTATCGCCCGGGTTCATATAGCCCTTATCGGTCCTCTGGTTGGGCGCAGAGTGGTCGGCCTGGAAGCCGACCGACACGGCGCGACCCGCCATGAGCTGCTCCTTGATGGCGTCGTTGGCCGCCGTCCACAGCTCCGCTTGGCTCTCGGGGTCGTAGTCGCTCGGAACGGGGAGCACGTAGCTCTCCTCGAGCTCGATCACCTGGTTGAAGCGCAGGTCGTTCGCGAGCGCCCACGTACCCTTCTCGGAATAGCAGAAGTCATGGGTCTCGTCGTACGGGTCGATGTAGCCCTCGTCGTTGCGATACGGCGCCTGGGACTCGAAGAGCGGACCGATACCCGAGGAATACAGCGAGGTCGCGTAGGCGGGGTACCCGCCGACGTTGTAGATCGCGTTCTCCGCGGTATGGTCGGGATCGGGCGCGTCGGGGTTGTTCTCGGTCACGGCGTTGTGGCCACCCTCATCGGCCTGGGTACCGTCCGGGATGGGCGTGTAGGTGAACCAGGCGAGATGCCGCTCGGACAGGTCGGAATAGAGGCTGACGGTCTGCCCGGAAGCGCCGTTGGCCATGAGCTCGCTCATGATGGACGACTCGGCGGCCGCGGTGGCGGCGAAGCCCCAGCAGGTACCCCACGGGTTCTGGAACTTGACGCGCGAGACCCAGCCCTGGCCGCGCATGTCGAAGACGCCGGGCAGGCTCGCGTTGCGCGCGGAGTACGTGGAGGCGGGGGCGGCACCCGACCAGCTGTAGGACGAGGCGGCCTGGTCCAGCTCCAGTCCGCGCGCGGCCTGGGCGGTCAACGGCAGCATGCATGCCGCGAGCGACGCGGTCACGGCGAGGTGCGCCGCGCGGTTGAAGATAGACGGGGCGGGGACGTTACGGTGTTTGGACATGGCGGTTCCCTCCAACGCTTAAGCCCTCCCAACGGGCGGAAAGGGGCAGTATGGGGAATCCTCCCAAAGCGAGGGCAACAAAAGGGCAACGTGAAGCGATGCGGACCCGTGGCGGCAAACCCGCGAAGCCCGGCTAGCCTCGTTCCTGCAACTCCAGCGCCAGGTCGTACACGGCGCGCTTCTTGAGCGAGTACCTCTGCGAGAGGCGCTTGGCGATAGCCGAGACGGGCTCGCCCTCGCCCAGCGCCGTGAGGATGTCCGCGCGCAAGGCCTCCTGCGGGTCCGCGGGCGCAGCGGCGCCGGCAACAGCACCCGTCCCCATGCCCGCGCGCCACGCGGCCAGCTCCTCGGCCGAGGGCGGCGCCACCACGAGGGCGATCTCGCCGCGGACCTCCTCGCGGGCGGCTACGAGCTCGGCCAGCTCGGGCGCCGGCGCGCGCAGCACCTCCTCGTGCAGCTTGGTGAGCTCGCGGCACATGGCCACCTGCCGGGCCGGGAACACCTCTGCCACCGCCGCAAGCGAGGCCACAACGCGGTGCGGGGACTCGTAGAAGATGAGCGCCCCGGGCACGCGGGCCAGCTCGGACAGGCGGCGCACGCGCTCGCCGTGCTTGCGCGGCAAGAAGCCCTCGAAGAAGAAGTGGTCGCACGGGATGCCGCTCGCCACCAGGGCCGTCACGCAGGCGGAGGGGCCGGGCAGAACCTCCACCGGAACGCCCGCCTCGCGCGCGGCGTCCACCAGCACCTGGCCGGGGTCGGACACGCTCGGCATGCCGGCGTCCGAGGAGAAGGCGATGCGCTCGCCGGCGAACATGCGCTCCACCATCTGTGGGGCGCGCGCGGCGATGGTGTTCTCGTCGCAGCGCAAAAGGGGCTTGGAGATACCCAGGTGCGCCAGCAGCTTGGAGGTCACACGGGTGTCCTCGCAGCAGATGGCATCGGCCGCGCGGAAGGCCTCCGCCGCGCGCGGTGAGAAGTCCCCCAGGTTGCCGATGGGCGTGCCCACCACGTACAGGCGACCCGCGGCCGCGTCCCTGCCCGCCACGGCGCTACTCGATCATCGCGCGCTCGAGCGTGCCCAGCGCGGCGCGCGCGTCCCACGCGGGGATGCGCTTCTCGGTCTTCCAGGTCTGGAAATACCAGCCGCTCGCCACGTCGAAAGTCGCGAGCTGGTTGGACACGAAGACCCGCTCGTAGGCGGCGCGGCCCTCGGGCGTCACCGACGCGCTGGAGAGCACCGCCGCGCCCGACCACTCGCCCACGATCACGGGGAAGCCCGCCTCCTGCGCGGCGCGAATCTGCCGCTTGTTGCGCGCGATAGCGCTCGAGATGCCCCGCGGCGAGGTGATGTCCTGGGCGTTCTCGTCCTGATAATGGTACAGGTGCAGGTCCATGACCACGTTCTCGTACTGGTTGCCGCGCATGAAGCCGCGCCACTTCTCGGGGTGGCCCGACGCGGAGATGACCACGGCCTTCTCCGCCGGCATGTGCGCGCGCACGAGCCCGTAGGCGTCGCGGTAGAAGTTGCGCAGGTAGTGGATGGGGATACCGTCCGTCACCGTGAACAGATTCTGGCGGATGCTCATGGTGGGCGAGTCCAGCAGCTCGATGCCGAAGAGTGCATCGGCCGTGCCGTAGCGGGCGGCCAGGCGGTCGAGCACGTCGAGCGCCACGTGGCGCCCGTTGGTGGAGGAGTGCCACTCGGCGATGGAGGCCGGCGTGGTGGGAGAATCGTTGGAGTCACCCTGGCCGCCGGGCACCGTGGCCAGGTCGAGCAGCACCGTCAACTCGTACTTCTCGGCCCACTCCATGGCTCGGTCGATGTAGTCGATCACGGAGATGTAGCTCTCCGCGTCGCTTTGCGAGCCGAACGCGTACCACGGCAGCGGCAGGCGCACGGAGTTGAGGCCGACGAGCGCCATACGGCGGAAGTCGTCCTCAGTGATGAAGGTCTCGTAGTGACGGCGCAGGCGCTCGCTGTACACGGCGCTGCCGAGCGCCTGTTGGAGCTCGACCTCGTTGGACGCGCCGGTGGCGGCGAAGAGCGAGGGCGTGACCCACGGCTCGGGGATGAACCATCCGGAGAGGTTCACGCCGCGAACGCGCTCGACGGGGCTCGCCGGCACGGGCGCCGCGCCCTTCCTGCTCCGAATGCCGCCGAGGTCAACATGCTTGATATCCATGCCCGCTCCTCTCCGCGCTAAACGAAAAGCGCCCAGCGAAACCGCTGAGCGCCCTTAAGTTCCTGTGGTGGCTAGGAAGGGAGTCGAACCCCTGACACGCGGATTTTCAGTCCGCTGCTCTACCAACTGAGCTACCTAGCCAACCTGTCTGCCGTGAACGACAGCTAGGTAACTATAACCAGAGCGGCGCGACGGGTCAAGGAAAATCTCGGGGGCTTTTTTCGATGGGACCGCACGGGCCGTCCGGTCTGCCCGCGATCACGTTGCCGCCAGGGGAGCCACCCGCACCGCCTCCTCGATGCAGGACGCGCGCTCGAGCGCCATGGCCGCGCCGGGATGCGCCACGAGCCGCCACGGCGCCACGCCCTCGCGGACCGCGAGCACCGCGCCCTCCTTGTCCACGAAGGCGATGTTGAGCGGGTAGCGCATGAAGCAGGTATGGACCGAGTTGCAGAGCGGGAAGGCGTAGACGGTCGGCCTCCCCGCCGCGTCGACGGGCGGTTCTACCACCATGCCGAGCAGGCGCGTGAAGAACTCGCCCGCCACAACGAGCGTCGCCGGCTCCCAACCGAGCCGGGCCACCGCCCGGCGCGCGAGCCTCCCGTACTCCCCCGCGTCCCACAGCTTGCGCCCGCCCCCCGTCATAGCACCACCCCCGGCCTCCACGGGTCCACCGTGACCGCCCGCTCATGGCTGAGGGCCGCCGGCGCCCCCAGCGGCACCCCCGCGATCGCGAAGCTCCCCGGCCAGGTCCTGAAGCGCATCGTGCAGGTGAAGGTGCGCCGCGCGCCCACGAGGGCGAGGACGCTCGCCTCCTCGCGCCCCTCCTCGCCCACCGCCACCTCGACCTCGACGTCGTAGCCCTCCATGGCGGAGGCGACCTGGCAGCGCACCGTCTCCACCATGGAGGCCGTGGAGGAACCCTCCCCTCCCGCGGGCGAAACCCCGTGCGCCAGGACCACGTCGGGCACCACGCGGTCGAAGCGCGCCACCGCCGCCGTGAACAGCATCAGGTTGTAGGCGACGAGCGCGAGCACCACCATCACCGGCGCCACGATCGCCATCTCCACGGTCGCCTGGGCCCGGCGCTCCCGCGCCCTCGCCGCGAGCCGCCTCATGACATGCCCGCCAGGTCCTGCACGCGGACGGTCAGCGGGATCGAGCCTCCGCCCGGGATGGGGATCTCCGCGATGGTGAGGTGCGCCTCGGCCAGGTAAGACTCGACCCGGTAGCCCGCCGCCGCGAGGTAGTCCTGCGGATCGGTGCTGGCGAGCGGCACCGAGCGCAGGGCCTCCTGCGCCCGCGCGAGCGCATCGGAGCCCGAGTCCCGCGCCACGTTGGAGGTGTCCGTGAGCACGGGCTTCCGGCTCCGCACGTCCACCGGCTCCAGCCCCAGGGCGGATACCGCCCCGCCCACGCGGTCGCCGAGCATGCGGGCGATAGGCCCCGCCCCCAACGCGTCCATGCCGCTGAAGAGGCGCTCCCCCAGCTCGTCCAGGCCGTCGGACAGGTCCCCGTAGCCCACGAGCAGGCGTCCCCACAGGTCCATGACGTCGCCCACCAGGGCCACGACGGTCGTGGAGCCGGAACGCTCCTCAAGCGAGCTGAAGAACGAGGCGAGCACGTTGTCGCCCCCGGAGGAGTCCGGCGCGAGCACGGCGGCGGAAACGGCGCCGCGGCGCGTGAGGGAAGGCGTCTCGGAGAAGTCGGTGCCAAGCTCTGCCGGGGTATCGATCTCGCCGGACGCGACGAAGGCCACGCAGCCGTAGCGCCCGGGCGGGGCGATGCGCGGCCGCTTGCCCGAGAGCCTGCCGAGCGCCTCCTCGAAGGCGTCCCCGGCGCGGTCCGCCTCGCCTCGCGCCCGGCGCTCCAGCTCCATCTCCTCGTTGCGCGCGGAGACGTATTCGTCCAGCGCCTCCGTGAACCGGCGCAGGTGGTTCTCGAAGCCGTTGTTCATGGTGGTGGAGGCAGCGGGAGTCTTGCCCAGGTCCCCCACCGAGAACCTGCAGGTATCGCATTCGCGCACGGCCCCGGCATCGATATCGCGCAGCGCCGCCCTCCCCGCGGACGCGCCCCTCGCCCCCGGGCAGTCGGCACCGTAGTGGAGCGTGCGCCCCGCCGGCTCGCCCGTGGTTGGCCAGGTCGCGTCGGTGTAGAGCCGCGTGCGCTTGACGTCCTCGGTGTTGCGCGGCAGGAGCGGCACGGTATGCGAGACGCGCCCGTCCGCCTCCACGATCTCCGCCCGCTCCAGCTCCTCCAGGGCGAAGGCGTAGAAGGCGCGGCGCGCGGCGGAGTCCGCCTTGGCCTCCGCGCCCGAGCCCTCGGGCGCCTCGTTCTCCCGCCGCCAACGGTAGTACGCGCGGGCGCGGTCCAGGCCCACCTGGGGCCTCCAGGTCACGGACGACGCATAGGCGGGGTTCTGCGCGGCCGAGAGCCCCGACAGGCTCGCCGCGCGCTCACGCATGTTGCCGTTAGCCCCGCCACAGTCCGCCTCCCAGGCACGGCGCTTGGCCGCCTCGGTCTCCTCCGCGGCGCGCTGCAGCTCGCGGGCAGCCTCGTTCAGCCCCTCGGCGGCGCCCTCCAACCCCTCCGTGGGGACCTGCTCCTCCTCGATGGCGGGGAACTCCGAGGCCGATTCGCTCGGAACGGCGAGCGCCGTGCCGCCGAGCCCCACGGCATCCGTGCCCAGGGCCGCGCACGTGCGCGTGGCGTTGGCGGCCACCAGGAAGGGTAGCGCGCGCTCGAGCGCCTGCAACCCCTTGGAGGCCGAGGCGGCGAACTCGTTGCGCGTGTCCAGGATCTTCACGCCCGCGCGCACCGCCTCGCCCGCCGCCGCGCCCATGCCGGGAACGAGCAGGCCCACCATGCCCGCGCCCGTCACGCACAGGCCGGTAAGGCTCAAGCTGAACAGGCTCGCGTCCACCACTGTGGCGGCGGTGTGGTAGGACGAGACCACGTTCGCGCCGGCGAGCGCCGTGGTATCGGAAGCCGCCTGCACGTCCCCCGCGCGCGAGAGGGACCACGCCGCCCCCGCCGCGGAGAAGGTGAGCGCCAACACCACCAGTATGGACACGGCCGAGGCCACCGTGGTGTAGGCGCCGTCCTCCACGAACAGCCCCACGCCCAGCTCCAGGCGCCGGCGCGCCCGTTCACTCCCAGATCGACGTCCACGCATCGTAACCACCCTCCAGCCATCCGGGCCTCCCGTCGTAGGAGACCTCCACGCGCAGCCCCACGTCGCCGTTCGCGTCCAGCGCGCCCATCGCGGGGGCGAGGGCGCCCAGGATCGGCAGCGGCCGCGCGGCCCCCTCGATCGACACGCCCACGGCCCCGCCCTCGCCCGCGCGCGAGAGCCCGACCTCCCAGGAGAGCGGCCCTCCCACATGGAAGATCGAGACATCCGGCACCGCGGCGAGGCGCCGCAGGGCGAAGGCGCGGTAGGCGTCGTCGCCCTCCGCCTCCGCCGTGACCATGAGACGCGCCGTCTCGGCCGCGGCGGACTCCATCACCGCCCGCGTGTAGAGCAGGCAGGCGGGCTGCAGGCCCAGGAGCACCAGCAGCAGGAAGGCCGGCAGGAGCGCCGCGGCCTCCACCGTCGCCTGAGCGCGCGCCTCAGAACAGGGCGATGTCGAGCGGTCCCAGGCCCTCGAGCGCATGGGACGCCGCGCGCTCCACCAGGCCCGCGAGCGCGCCGCCGCGTCCCGCGTGCCAGACCGCCGCCAAGCCCGCCACCACGGCCAGGACCGCCGCCGTGACGAGCGCGTACTCGAGCGTGCCCTGCGCCGTGCGCTCGAGCGCGAGCGCACGCGACCCATCGTCCCCACCATCGCCCATGGCCCCTCCTCACTCGCTCGGCGCCAGGCGCGCCACGCGCGCCCGGCCCTCCCCATCGTCCGCATCCGCCGTGACCACCGCCACGTCCACCCAGCCGGCATCCGAGCGCACGAGCGCGCCCCAGGACAGGCCGCGCAGGTCAAGGTAGCCGCTCGTCACCAGCTCACAGCCGCCCTCGTCCCGGTACGCCTCCAGCAGGCCCCGCGCCGCCGCGGGCAGGCCCTCCGGCACGTGCCAGCAGACCACGGCGCCCTCGCCTCCCGCGTCCGGCTCGGCCAGCGCCCCGAGGTCGGCGAGGAAGGACCTCTCGGAGGATCCCACCGCCTCGCCCTCCAAGACGCGTGCCGCCAGCTCGGAGGCTCGCTCGGAGAGCCCCTCGTCCGCGGCGGGCTCGTCGCTCCCCGCGCCTTCCAGCGCCGCGGAGCCCCAGAGGAGGGCGGCGAGCGCCGCGACGACGAGCGCACCCACCGTCGCGACGCCCAGCACGCGGGCACGCGAGGACTCGCTCATAGCTGCTTCATGCCATCCGCGATAGCCGTCCAGAGCTCCTGGACCTTGCCCTTGAACGCCACGATGGCGACGATCGCGATCACCACCAGCACGCCCACCAGGATCGCGTACTCCGTCGTCCCTTGGCCGGACTCCTCGCGCGCGAGCTCGCGGAACCTCCCGCGCAACCCGGCGAGCGCGACCGTCGCCCTCACGTAGACCTTCTCCATGGCAACCTCCCTACATCATGCCGCCGGCAGCCAGCAGCGGACCCAATATGGACAGCAGGAGCGCGGGCAACACGAGCGTGCCCGTCGGTATCAGCAGCTTCACCGGCGCGCGCTCGATCTGGCGCTCCACCTCGGCCCGATGGGCCTCGCGGCACTCGCGGCTTTGGCGCTCAAGCGTCTCGGAGAGCGGGGCGCCCATGGCGAGCGCCTGCCCCACCGCCAGCGCGAAGGACTCCAGGGCGCGCACACCCAGGTCCGCCGCAGCGGTGGAAAGCTCCTCCTCGCGCCCACCCGAGCCCACCTGCCACGAGAGGCGCGCCCGGTCCAGGCGGCGCGCCAACGTGCCCTCGCGGTTCGCGCAGAACAGGGCGAGCGAGGCGTCGAAGGAGAGACCGGCGGACAGGCCCAGGCGCACCACGTCTATCATCTCGGACACCTCGCCGAGGCCGGGAGCCCCGTCGCCCCTCCCCCGCGCCGCCACGCGCGCGGCAACCGCCCGCATGCGCTCGGTTCCGCGGCGCACCGCCGCAGCGAACCGTGTGGCCGCACGCGCCGCCTCCTCGCGCATCCCGGGCTCGCCCGCGCACCACACGGCCCAGCCCCATGCGAGGCCGATCGCGATGAGCGGGGCCACGCCCGCAACCCAGCTGTCCATCACAGCCTCACCCTCATGATCTTGCGGATGATCAGCCACGCCGCGGCGTTCATGGCGAGCGCCAGCGCCACCGACATCGCGCCCATGGGCGTCGCCACCCCGCGGCGGAAGTCGGCGGAGATCAGGCTCAGGCCGCACACCATCGCCACGGGCATGGCCGCCACCATGCGGGCGGACATCCTCGCCTGCGAGGTCTTCACGTCCAGCCGGCGCTTGAGCTCGATACGTGTGCCCACCAGGCCGGCGGCCGCGGCCAGCAAATCCTTGAGCGGCGCGCCCGTGCGCTGGGACACCTTGAGCGCCAGCGCCACCAGGTCGAGCCCCGGGGCCGGCAGGCGCTCCAGCAGCACGTCGAGCGCCTCGGCGGCGGGCACCCCGCAGTCCAGGGAGAACGACACGCGCATGAACTCGGTCCGGATGGGTTCGGCGGCGTGCCCGCCCACGTAGCGCATGGCCTGCGAGAGCGAATGGCCCGAGCCCAGGGCGATGGCGAGCGCGCCGAACGCCTCGGGCATCGCGCCCTCGAGCTCCCGCTCCCGCGCGCGCCCGCGCGCCCCGGCGAGCACCAGCAGCGCCGCCACGGGAGCCATCGCCCCCACCAGCGCGCCGAGCGCGGAAAACGACGCGACGCCTCCCGCCAGCGCGCCGGCGAGCACCGCGGCACCCAGGGCCGCGATCCGCGCGCCCGGCGAGCCGAGCCGATCACCCAGCGCCGCGCCGCGCACGCGGACCTCGCACAGCTCGTCGGCGGCGCGGCGCAACGGCACGGAGGCCACGAGCGGCGAGGCCTCCAGCAACTCGCCGACCCGATGAAACGAGCGCGCCCACGCATCCACGGCGTATACCCGCCCCTCGCGGCGCCCCGCCTCCGCACGCGGCCCCGGCAGCGCGAGCGCCAGGCACGCGCAGGTCAGCGCGCCGAGGCATCCGGGCACAAGGACCTCCATGCCTCCACCTCCTCCTCGTCGAGGGAGCCGTTGGCGAGCCCCTCCTCTATGAACGCGGGCTCGCGCACCAGGCGCCACGTGGGCCCCGCCGCGTCGAACGCCACGCACTCCTCAAGCTCCACGCCGCCGCCGGGCGCGCGCCCCACGGCGGAGAGCCCCGCCACGTAGCGCTTGCCGTCAGGCCGGCGCACCGACATCACGATCGCGTCGAGCGCCATGGCCACCTGCTCCTCGATCAGCTCGCTCGGCAGGTCGATGCCGTAGCGCGCGAGCAGCGTCAGGCGGACCACCACCTCCTCGGCCGTGCCGGCGTGGAGGGTGGTGAGCGAGCCGTCGTGCCCGGTGTTCATGGCCTGCAGCATGTCGATGCATTCGGCCCCGCGCACCTCGCCGACCACGATCCGGTCGGGGCGCATGCGCAGGGCGTTCGTCACCAGGTCGCGGATGCTCACCGCGCCCTCGCCCTCGATCGAGGCCTCGCGCGCCTCCAGGCGCACCACGTGCGGGTGCCGCGAGAACTTGAGCTCGGCCGAGTCCTCGATGGTCACGATGCGCTCGCCCGGGTCGATCTCGCAGGAGAGCGCGTTCAGCAGGGTCGTCTTGCCCGACCCCGTGCCACCGGCCACCGCGAGGTCCTGCCGCAGGCTCACCGCGCACGAGAGCAGCTGCGCGTACCACTCGGGCAGCGCGCCGAGCTCCACCAGGCGCGCCAGCGAGCTGATGCGGTCGGAAAACTTGCGGACGGTCAGCACCGGGCCGTCGATCGCCACGGGCGGGATCACCGCGTTCACGCGGTAGCCGCTCGACAGGCGGGCATTCACGATCGGGCTGCGCTCGTCCACGCGGCGCCCCAAGGGGGAGATGATCCGGTCGATCACGATGCGGATCTGCTCGTCGCTCTCGAACAGGGCGCCGAGCGGGCAGAGCACGCCGGCGCGCTCGAGGAACGCCGAGCGGCACCCGTTCACCATGATCTCGGTCACGGAATCGTCCTCCAGCAGGGGCTGGAGCGGCCCTAAGCCCACCACGTCGTCCAGGACCTCGGCGATGAGCGCCGCGCGCCCGGACGCCTCCAGCTCGCCGCCCAGGCCCGCGTTCAGCACGGCCTCCACCGCGGGCCTGAGCTCCTCGCGGGCGCGCGGGGTATCGGGCGCCGCGGCGATACGCGCCACCTCGCCGAACCCCACGCGCTCCATCACCGCGCGCTTGACCTCGGCCTTCACCCGGCGGCGGCGCTCGAGCGTCGCCGCGCCCGCCTCATCGCCGCGCGTGAAGCCGGCCGCGCGCACGCGCTCCGACACGCTCATGGCGCCACCTCCCCGTGCCGCTTCCACGGCAGGCGCAGACGCGGACGGCCCTCGGCGCGCTCCACGTCACCGTCGTCCACGGGGGCGACGGCGCACCCAAGCTCGCGCAGCGTCGAGGCCGTGAAGGAGCGGATGTCGCGCGCGAAGGCGCCCTGGCCGGCAGCGAGCTCGCACGCCTTGCCGAAGGCGAGCATGCCGGCGACCTCCTGGCCGCCGTCCGCGATGCGCGCCCGGGAGTGCAGCGAGACGGCCAGCTCGAAGCGCAGGGCCGCCTCCTCCCCGCAACCGGGCGCGCCGAAGCGCGTCACCACGCTCGTCATCTTGGTGCGCGGCACGCCCACGCGGCAGGCAAGGTCCACGGCGCGCGTCGCCGAGGCGCCGGCGTCGGATCCGGCACCGCCCACCACCAGGCAGCGGTCGCATCGCGCCACCACCGCGGCCACCGCGTCTCCCCAAAACACCGAGGTGTCCGCGATGATCACGTCGGCCAGGCCGCGCAGCGCGCCGACCAGCTGCTCGCACGGAAGCCCCAGCAGCTCCGCCCGCTCGGCATCTGCCACCGGCCCCCACAGCGTGAGCCCCGGACCGACCCTCATGGCGCTGCCCTCGACGTCCTCGTCGCGCAAGCCGTCGTCGGCCACGATCCGTGCGAGGTCGCGCGGGGCGTCCACCGCGTAGAGGGAGTAGAGGTTCCCGAACATCAGGTCCAGGTCGAGCACCGCCGCCCGCAGCCCCATCCGCGCCGCCGCGGCGGCCATGCAGGCCACGAGCGTCGTCTTTCCCACGCCGCCGCGGCCCGAGATCGCCACCACCAAAGGGGCCCGATGCCCCGTGGGGGCGTCCTCGCCCGCTCCCGCGGCCTCCAACACGCCGCCCCATGCGGGACGGTTCTCGGCATGCGGCCGGGGCGACTCGGCCGCCGCGGCGCAGACGGCCCCGGCCGAGGCGGCCACGGCAGACACCTCGCGCGGGCGCGCGCCGCCCTCGAGAACCCTCCCCAGAGAACCCGTGCGTGCGGCGTCGTCCCCGGCCGCCGTCTCGGCAAACCCCTCGTACGCCTCCGCCGGCGGTCCGTCCCATGCGCCGCACCGCGCCTCGTAGCGGTCCGCAGCGTCGCTCGCCAGTGGGCTCGCCTCGCGGTATCCCACAGAGGCGGAGAGGTCATCGCGCTGGCCGACCCGTGCCCCCGCTTCGAATGAGGTGGGGAGCGCCCCCTCCGCGCACGGCTTCTCGCAAGAGCGACAGGCCTCGGGGCATGCCGCCCCTCCCATCGCGATGACCTCGGTCGCTCCGGCGGCGAACAGCCTCGCCGCCACCTCGGGCGCCGCGCGCCCCAAGAGCACCACGCGCTCACGGCACCGCCCTTCGGCGGACAGGCGCGTTATCGCCGCCTCCGCGGCGGCTATATCCTGCCGGCTGCCGGCATCCAGGTACGCCACGGCACCGGCCGCGCCCTCGGGGAACCCCGCGGCGAGGCGCGCCATGTCGCCCGCGCTCCCGAAGCGCAGCAGGCGCGCCTCGCGGTCCCGGGCGCGAACCTCGCGCAGCACCTCGCGGTAGCCCCCGAGCGGGCAGCATGCGAACCAGATGGGGCCCATCACGCCTCGCCCCCTTCCGCATCCGAGCGGGCGGAGGTGCCCTCGCCGGGCACCACGAGCGTGACCTGGCCGGCCCCGCTCGCCACCAGCAGCTCCCGCACGCGCTCGGGGCTGACGGCGAGCGTCACCCACGTGACGTCCCCGCCCTCCGCGAGCGCGCTCGTATCGACCACCGTGGCCGCGCACAGGCGGTCCGCCACGCCGTCCTTGGAAACGTAGACGTCCACGCCCTCGCCGCGCGATACGGCACCGCCCACCGCATGGGCGGCGTCGCTCGCCACGGATACCGCGACCTTGCCCGCGGGCACCTCCACGGCGTCCTCGCGCGCACGGAAATAGGCGGGGCAGAGCACGGCGCGCTTGGGGATCGGGGCGGTCGCCTTCTTGCCCACCACCTTCTTGAGCGACGTCTCGGCGTCGGCCGGCAAAAGGGACGCGACCCATTCCTCCAGGGCGGTATTGCCCTCGTCGATGGTCTCCCCCGCATCGATATCGCGCGTCGCCACACACACCTGGACCATGTCGCCGCCATAACGGGCCAGCGCCTCCTCGCGCGCGCGGTTCGCCTCGGCGCGCACGCTCGACGCGTAGACCATCGCGATGCACGCCGCCGCGATCCCCGAGACCACGCTCATGGCGATCCTCGTCCTCCGCTTCACGCTCTTCCTCCTTAGCCGCCTTGCCCTGCATATCGATTGTCAGGGCTTGGCGCTAAGGCTTAGGGAGGAGTTCGAGAATGTCGAGCACCGTCTTACAAATCACGATGCCATATCTAACGGGCCGGTCAGGATCGGGACAGGCGGAGCGCTATCCCAGCGCATATCCGGGATAGCTACAGACCCCCTCTACGGTTACTTGCGTGCGGCAACGCGAGCCGGGCCGGTGACTCATTGAGACGAAAATGCACTCCCAGGCCCCCGGAAGTGCATTTCCATCTCAATGAATTGTCGATGGCGCCCGAGCTTCGCGCCGCTACAGCTTGATATCGGGGTCGAGGCTCTGGGCGCTCACGCGCATCTCGCGTGCGAGGGCGAGGAAGGCCTCTACGCGGCCCGCGTCGATCTCGCCGACCTCCACGGCCTCGCGCACGCCGCAGCCCGGCTCGTGCGTATGGGTGCAATCGTTGAACCGGCACGTCCGCGCCGCGCGCACCACCTCGGGAAACGTCAGCGCCAGGCCGCGTTCGTGCCCCACGAGCGGCAGGCTGCGCAGGCCGGGGGCGTCCGTGACCACGCCGCACGGGTCGGGCAGCTTGCAGCACACGCGTGCCACGGTGGTGTGCCGGCCCATGTCGTCGCGTTCGCGGACCTCGCCGGTCTCCAGGGCCTCATGGCCCAGCAGCGCGTTGAGCAGCGTCGACTTGCCGGCGCCGCTCTCGCCCAAGATCATGGCGCAGGAGCCGACGGGCACGCAGGCGCGGACCTCGTCCAGGCCGCGTCCCTCGGCAGACGAGGTCACCACCACGCGCACGCCCTCGCCCACAAGCGAGCGCACGTCGGCCACCGCGCGCTCCAGCCCCGCCGCGTCGCAGCGGTCGGCCTTGGTGAGCACCACCACCGGCTCCGCCCCGCAATCGCGCACGAGCACGAGCGAGCGGGCGATGCGGTCGCGCATGAGCGCGGGCGTGTCGCGCACCGAGCCGAGCGGCTGCACGATGAGCACCGTGTCCACGTTGGCGGCGAGCACCTGGCGCTCGCCGCGGTTCTTGCCGCGCCAGCGCTCGAAGGCCGTGCGCCGGGGCAGCACGCGCTCGATCACGCCCATGTCGTGACCGGCGTCGCGCCGCACGGCGACCCGGTCGCCCACCGCGGGCAGCATGGGGGCCGCCTCCGAGCCGCGTCCGCGCTTGGCGAAGGCCACCGCGTGCTCGGCGCGGAAGGTCGCGCCGTCGGTCGCCACCAGCGGGAAGCCGCGGTCGAGGCGCACCACGCAGCCCATCCGGAGCTCCTCGGGGCGCTCGGCGGCCTCGCGGTACGCCTCGAAGTCGGCCCGTTGGGCGTCGTCCGCGCGCAGGTCGGCGTAGGCGGGGACGTCGCGCAGGGCGTCCACCTTGGGCAAGCCCTCCATATCGACGGCGGGCACCGCCGCCACGCCATCGCGTTTGCGGCCCGCTGCCGCCTTCTTACGCTTGCCCACGCGCCCGCACCTCACCGTCTCGCTCGGGATACCCTGGCAAGTATAGCCCGGTGCGCGGACGGGGAGCGCGTCGGCGGAGTCGTGCGGAAATGGCGCTGCCCTCAATCGCTAGCCCGCGAGCTCGCGGTTGCGCTTGTCGCAGGCGAGCATGGCGTCCATCACGGACGCGCGCAGGCCGCCGCGCTCGAGCTCCGCCACCGCGGCGATGGTGGTGCCCGCCGGCGAGCACACCGCGTCCTTGAAGGCACCTGGGTGCTGGCCCGTCTCCAGCAGGAACTTGGCCGTGCCCAACACCGCCTGCTCGGCGAAGGTGTAGGCCTGGGCGCGCGGCATGCCCAACGTCACCGCGCCGTCGGCGAGCGCCTCCACGAAGAGCGCCACGTAGGCGGGCGAGGAGCCCGAAACCGCCGCCACCGCGCCGATCAGGTGCTCCGGGACCCGCTCGGCGCGGCCCAGGCAGCTGAACATCGCCAACACGTAGTCGAGTTCCTCGGCGGATACACCCGCGCCCGGCGTCACGCCGCTCATGCCCTCACCCACCATGGCCGGGAGGTTGGGCATCACGCGCACGATCTTGGCGCGCTCTCTGAACATGCCCGCGAGCTGCCCCAACGTCACCCCGGCAGCGAGCGACACCACGAGCGCGTCCCCGTCCACGTTCGGGGCGATGCCCTCCGCCACGCCCGCGAGCATCTGCGGCTTCACGCCCAGCACCACCACGTCGGCACCGGTGACGGCCGCCGCGTTGTCGCAGGTGCCAGCGCACCCCAGCTCGGCGGAGAGCGCGGCCTGCGAGGCCTCGGAGCGCGACGTCACCACCACGTCGGCCGCGTCGGAAAAGCCCGCGCGCACGATGCCGCGCGCCACGGCACCGCCCATGTTCCCGCAACCGATGAACGCGATGCGTTTGCCCATGTGGATTCCTCTCGATCGGCGACACGGGCGGGCAAGGCCTCCCGCCCGCCCCGGATTTCCCACCATTATCCCAAGCGGACGGGCTCCTTGCCAAAAGAGTTCAGGACCTCCACGCCGCCATCGGTCACCAGCACCAGGTCCTCGATGCGCACGCCCGTGCGTCCGGGCAGGTAGATGCCCGGCTCGATGGAGAACGTCATGCCCGGCTCCACCGTGTCCGCGTTGGCGAGCGAAACGTCGCCGGGCTCGTGGTCCTCCAGGCCGATGGAGTGCCCCAGACGGTGCGTGAAGTAGGGGCCGTAGCCCGCCTCGGCTATGATGTCGCGCGCGGTGCGGTCGATGTCGCGAAAGCGCACACCAGACCGGATCATGGCCTAGGCGGCCTCGTTGGCGCGGCGCACCACGTCGTGGATGCGGCGGCTCTCCGCGTCGACCTCACCCCAGAAGAAGGTGCGCGTCATGTCGGAACAATACCCTTGGTAGCGGCCGCCGATATCGAACAGCACCACCTGGCCGGGCGCCAGGGGCGTATCGTCGGGAACGTGGTGCGGGTCGGCGGCGTTCGCACCGAAGCTCACGATGGGGTCGAAGGAGAAGCCGCTCGCGTCGTGCTTGCGATAGAGGCCGAGCATCTGCGCGGCGACCTCGCGCTCGGTGACGCCCTCGTGCACAAGGGCGGGGAGCTCGGCCATCACGGCGTCGTTGATCTTGCTCGAGCGGCGCATGAGGTCGCGCTCGCCGGCGTCCTTGCGCGAACGGCACCAAGTCACCGCAGGCGTGCCGAGGAAGAAGCTCCGGGCCAGGCCGCGCTCCTGCAAGGGAATCAAGAAGCCGCTGCGCATCTTGGCGTCCACGCCGAGCGGGCGCGCCGGGTCCAAGCGGCGCGCCAGGATCTCGGCCACGTCGTCGGTGTCCTTGTAGATGACGACCTCGGCATTGTCGTAGTCCTCGATGGGATACAGCTCGTTGTTGAACAGCACGGGACGCTCGCCCGGGGAGAGGAGAAGCCCGGAGAACCGCTCGTACATCTCGGCGTAGAAGCCGGTGAGCCAGTAGATGGCCCACGGGTCGTTCACCAGCAGCCGGGCCTCGGGGTCCATCCGCCCCAGCCGCTCCATCACGCGCGCGACGCGCTCCTCGTCGATCGAAGCCATGCGCCTCTCCTTCCTCGCCGTTTTCGGGCCATGGTACGCCAGTTGGATGAGGACGGCGGGCGGCGGAGGCCGATTTAACGGTTTGGGCGGTCCTGGCTCCTCCGCCAGTCCCCCGTGCGGCTATGTGCTCAGCAAAGTCGCCACGGGAAACCGGTGCGCTCGGCAGATTGGCCACGAACAGGCCCTCAACGGGCTCGTAACCGGCCGGAATGCTAAGCACAACGCTCCGAGGCGGTCATTCTACTAAGCACATCGCCTCAAGAGGGACCGGTCGTCCACGGCGCCCGCCTTCCACCGAGCGCACCAACCAAAAACGGGGCCCGGCGCCATCGCACCGAGCCCCGTCGACCGCCCCGCACAGCCCGGGGAACCGGGCTTCGGAACGAATCATATATAGGAAACCCCTACGCGCCCTTCTCCACCGCGCGCATGATGGCCTTATAGACCTCGACCAGCGGGATGATCAGGAACGCCAGCAGCAGGGCCACGCCGGCCGCGCCGTAGTCCAGGTGCGAGATGCCGAAGAAGATCTCGGCCAGCGGGTCGTACTCCACCACGATCAGCGTCAGCACGAGCGCCAGGGCGGCGGCGCCCCACAGCCACTTGTTCTGCTTCTTCATCTGGAAGAGGGACAGGCGGCGGCTACGCATGTTGAAGCAGTGGAAGATCTCCACCATGTTCAGGGTGATGAACGCCATCATGACGCCCTCGGCCGACGCGTTCTCCGCCGTCATGGCCGCGAGGCCGAACGCCACGCCGTGCTCCATGCAGTCGAAGTACACGCCCACGAAGAAGCTCGCGAGCACCAGCAGCGTGATGATCACGCCCTGGACGATGCAGTCCAGGCCCATGTGGTCGGCGAACACGCCGTCACGGGAGTTGCGGGGGCGGCGCAGCATGACGTTGCCCTCGGCCTCCTCCAGGCCCAGCGCCAGCGCCGGGAAGCAGTCGGTGACCAGGTTCACCCACAAGAGCTGCACCGGCTGGAACAGCGTGAAGCCGATGAGCGAGGCGATGAACACCGAGAACACCTCGGCGAGGTTGGCCGAGAGCAGGAACTGGATCACCTTGCGGATGTTGTCGTAGATGCGGCGACCCTCCTCGCAGGCGCCGATGATGGTGGCGAAGTTGTCGTCGGCGAGCACCATGTCGGCCACGCCCTTGGTGACGTCGGTGCCGGTGATGCCCATGCCGATGCCGATGTCGGCGCGCTTTATGGAGGGGGCGTCGTTCACGCCGTCGCCCGTCATGGCCACGACCTGGTCGCGGCCCTTCCAGGCCTCCACGATGCGGGTCTTGTGCTCGGGCTGGACGCGCGCGTACACGCCGTAGTTCCCGATGACGGCGTCGAGCTCCTCGTCGGAGAGCTTGTCGATCTCGGCGCCGGTGATGGCCTGGGAGGCGTCGGTGATGATACCCAGGTTCTTGGCGATGGCCACGGCGGTGTCGATGTGGTCGCCCGTGATCATCACGGTGCGGATGCCGGCGTCGTGGGCCTCCCTGATGGCCGGGGCCACCTCGGGGCGCTCTGGGTCGATCATGCCGGACAGGCCGCAGAACACCAGGTCGTGCTCGAGGTTCTCGGGGCTGCAGTCGGTCGGGGCCTCGTCCCAGGTGCGGCAGGCCAGCGCCAGCACGCGCAGGGCCTCGTCGGCCATGGCCTTGTTGGCGGCCATGACGTGATCGCGGTGCGCGTCGGTCATCGGGACGACCTCGCCGTCCTCGAAAATGCGCGTGCAGCGGCCGAGCACCACATCGGGGCCGCCCTTGGTGTACTGCTCGAACTTGCCGTCGAGGGTCTCCACCACCACGGACATCATCTTGCGGCCGGAGTCGAACGGCGCCTCGCCCACGCGCGGGTGCTCGGAGGAGAGCCCGGTGAGGCCCGCGGACGCGGCGTCGGCGACGAGCGCGCACTCGGTGGGCTCGCCCACCGCCTCGCCGGCATCGGCGTCCCAGGTGGCGTCGGAGCACAGGGCCATGCCGGAGAGCAGCTTGACCTCCTCGCAGGCGGCCTCGTGCTTCACCACGGTCATCTTGTTCTGGGTGAGGGTACCCGTCTTGTCGGAGCAGATGACCTGGGTGCAGCCCAAGGTCTCCACCGCGGACAGGTTGCGGATGATCGCCTGGCGCTTGGCCATCTTGGTCACGCCCAGGGACAGCACGATGGTGACCACGGCCACCAGGCCCTCGGGGATGGCCGCCACGGCGAGCGCCACGGCCACCATGAAGGTGTCGAGCAGGAAGTAGGCGTCGATGGTCCCGCCCAGGTTGCGCAGGACGTCCACAGCGAACACGACCACGCAGATGCCCAGCACGAGCTTGGTGAGGATGCCGGAGAGCTCGGCGAGCTTCACCTGCAGCGGGGTCAGCTCCTCGGCGGCCTCGGTGAGGGCGCCGGCGATCTTGCCCATCTCGGTCTGCATGCCGGTGGCCACCACCACGGCGCTGCCGCGACCGTAGACCACGGTGGAGCCCATGTAGCACATGTTCTTGCGGTCGCCCAGGGGCACGTCGTCGGCGCCGGCGGCCAGCTCGATCGCGTCGGTGTGCTTCTCCACCGGCACGGACTCGCCGGTGAGGGCCGCCTCCTCGATCTTCATGCTGGCGCTCTCGAGCACACGACAGTCCGCGGGCACGGAGTCGCCCGCCTCGAGCAAGATCACGTCGCCGGGCACGAGCTCGGAGCTGTGCAGCATGGTGAGCTTGCCGTCGCGGATGACCTTGGACTGGGCGGCGCTCATCTCCTGCAGGGCCTCGAGGGCCTCCTCGCTCTTGGCCTCCTGGATGACGCCGAGCGCGGAGTTGATGATGACGACGGTCATGATGATGACCACGTCGCCCCACTCGGGCTCGCCCTTGAGCAGGCCGGTGAGGGCGCTGATCACGGCCGCCACGATCAACATGATGACCATGGGGTCGGCCATCTGCTGGAAGAAGCGGATCCACATGGGCGTCTTCTCGGCCTCGTCGAGCTTGTTGGGGCCCACGCTCGCCAGGCGCTCGGCCGCGGCGCTCGCGGTCAGGCCCCCGGTCTTGCTGGAGCCCTGCTGCTCCAGCACGTCCTCGGCACAAGCCAAGTACTCTCTTTGCATCAAAGAGTCCCCTTCCTGGGATTCGGGCCACCCAGCGGCTTCGATGCCCGATCATAATTCCCCAGGCAGGCGGGGCAAGGGCTCATCAAAGCTGCCTTTGGGCGGCAGCTTGCAACGTTTCCCATAGTAACGCATGCGGCCCGGCTCGCGGGGCCGGCTCCGTGAGCGGTCGCCATGGGTTCCCGACGGCGTCGTTTAATTTAGTTCGCGTGCGCACGCAACGCCCTCTTACAGGCGCTTTACGCAAGTGGATTTCTCCTCCGATTCTGCGAACGGTCGCGTTTTCTCGGTACGCGGCTTCACGAGAATTGCTTATAATGGCGCAGGTTTTATAAGCAGAATGGAAAAACAAAGGTCAGATGGAGGTCTGAATGTACAAGCGTACCAAGATCGTGTGCACCATGGGTCCCGCGTGCGACAGCGACGAGAAGATCCGAGAGATGATCAAGGCGGGTATGAACGTCGCCCGCTTCAACTTCTCCCACGGCTCCTACGACGAGCACCAGGGCCGCATCGAGCGCGTCCGCCGCATCTCCAAGGAGCTCGGCCAGCCGGTCGGCATCCTGCTGGACACCAAGGGCCCCGAGGTCCGCACCGGCCTGCTCAAGGACCACGAGAAGGTCGAGGTCCACACCGGCGACAAGATCGTGGTGACCGCCCAGCCCACCACCGAGGACTTCCTGGGTACCGCCGAGCACATCTCCCTCGACTACCTGGCCCTCCCCTCCGAGGCCGAGGCCGGCTCCATCATCCTGATCGACGACGGCCTGGTGGGCCTTGAGGTCGAGCGCGTCGAGGGCAACGACCTCCACTGCGTCGTCAAGAACGACGGCCTGATCGGCGAGCGCAAGGGCGTCAACATGCCCAACATCAACATCTCGCTGCCCGCCATCACCGAGCGCGACCGCCAGGACATCCTGTTCGGCCTGACCCAGAACATCGACTACATCGCCGCCTCCTTCATCCGCGACGGCAAGGCCGTCGAGGAGATCCGCACCCTCTGCCGCGAGAACGGTGGCGAGCACGTGACGATCTTCCCGAAGATCGAGTGCGCCCTGGGCGTGGACAACTTCGACGACATCCTCGAGCACTCCGACGGCATCATGGTCGCCCGCGGTGACCTGGGCATCGAGATCGCCCCCGAGCTCGTGCCGTTCATCCAGAAGGAGATCATCCGCAAGTGCAACGAGGCCTACAAGCCCGTCATCACCGCCACGCAGATGCTCGACTCCATGCAGCACAACCCGCGCCCGACGCGCGCCGAGGTGGCCGACGTGGCCAACGCCATCTACGACGGCACCGACGCCGTGATGCTCTCCGGCGAGTCCGCCGCAGGCCAGTACCCCGTCGAGGCCGTGAAGATGCAGGCCCATATCGCCCACGAGACCGAGAAGCACCTGGCCGCCCACGGCAAGCTCGAGGTTCCCGCCGGCGCCCACGGCACCCGCGTCGTCAACAACGTGGTGGGCCTCTCCGCGGTGAACATGGCCACCACCGTCGGCGCCAAGTGCATCACCGTGCCGACCACCACGGGCCGCACCGCCCGCCTGATCTCCCACTTCCGCCCGAGCATGCCGATCGTGGCCTTCTCCCGCCACGAGTGGGCCGTCCAGCAGATGATCATGTACTGGGGCGTGACGCCGCACCTGGCCGCCATCACCCAGGGCACCGTCAACGGCACGATCGTCAAGGCGATCGAGACCGCCAAGGAGCTCGGCTACGTCGAGAAGGGCGACATCACCGTCGCCACCGCCGGCGATCCGCGCATGAGCGTCCAGCTTGAGGACAAGGTCTCCTCCACCAACGTCGCCTACGTGGCCCAGGTGCGCTAAGCTCGCGGCACCCTCGCCCATAACGGCTGCCAAGCGCCCGGGGTTCGCACCCCGGGCGCTTTTCCATCCCGACCGGCCGTGGGCCCGAGCCCGGCACGCGCGCGGTCATCCAAATAAGAGCGCTCGCCCCTCCGGCACGCGGAAGGGCGGGCGCTTCGCATCTATCGGGGATGCACCGGGGCCCAGGGGCCGATGCGCCCCTCCGAGCGACGGGCGACGATCCGGGCCGGTGCCCGACCACGCGCCGCGGCCCTCACCGACAGCGCTATAGACGCGTGGCGAGCGCGCGCTCGGTTCTCTCCAGCACCTCGGCGAGGGTATCGGTGAAAAAGTCGTCCGTGAGCAGACGGTAGGGCTCGTGCGTCGCGACGCCCCCGTTCACGCGCACCGTCTCGTGGATCACGCCCACGCTGGCATGCACGTAGGGCGCGGGAATCGGGTATTGCGGGAACGCGGCGCAGGCCACGAGCAGGCGCTCCGTGGCCTGCGGCACCGCGGACAGGTGGAAGCCACGGCCGAAGGTGTCGAAGTCCCCCTGCTTCTTGATGCGGAACTCCTCGCTGGGCTTGCCGCCGCGAGCGTCGAGGAACTCGTTGACGCGCGTGTTCCACAGGTTGTCGGCCAGCAGGTGCGCCCACGCGCCGAGCGTGAGGTCGAGCACGCTGCGCCGCACGGCATCCGGGTCCGCCGCCGAGGCCGCCGCCCCGCGAGCCGCGCGAAGCGGCGCCGGAACGGGCTCCGCGTCCTCGTAGCGCGCCGGGTAATGCGTGCGGTTGAGGAACGCGCGCTCGTCCTCGATGCCCACGATGGGCACGTCCCCGCCGCCCGCGGCCGAGAGCTCCTCGGCGAGCGGCGCCACGTAGGTGTCCCAGAACTCGCGCTCGCGCGGCCTGGGGATGGCCTCCGGCTTGGCGAAGTGCGTGATGCGGTACGGAATGGGGTCCATCACCCCGGGGACCATGTAGCCCACGAAGATATCGGGCACCACGTTGCCGAACAGGAACGCGTTGCGGTCACGCACCGCATGGGCCACGGACGGCCGCTCGAGCAAGAGCTCGGTCTGGGCGATATGTATGTTCCAGCTGGGCACGGCGTCCTCTACGCGCGAACGGTGCCGTCGACGGCCTTGCAGACCTTCTTGACGAGCTTCTCGTGCGCGCGCTCGACCTCCTCACCGGTAAGGGTGTGGTCGTCGGAGCGGTACGTGAGCGCGAAGGCCATGGACTTCTTGCCCGCGCCCACGCGCACCGGGTCGCGATACACGTCGAACAGGCGCACGCCGGCCAGCAGCTTGCCGCCCGCGCTGGAGATGCGGCGCTCAAGGTCCTCGTAGGTCACCGACTCGTCGACCACGATGGCGAGGTCGTGGTCCACGCTCGGGAACTGCGAGAACTCGTGATACTCCTCCTGGCCGCGCGCCAGCTTGAGCAGCTGCTCCAGGTTGAGCTCAAAGGCCACCACGGGCTGGTCGATCTTGCAGGCGGCCAGCGAGTCGGGATGGATCTCGCCCACCCAGCCCAGCACGGTGCCGCCGGAGAGCACCTCGGCGGCGCGTCCCGGCTGCAAGAAGCCGTAGCCCTCGCCCTCGGCCACGCGGAAGCGCACCTTGGCCACGCGCAGCTGGGCCAGCAGCTCCTCCACCACGCCCTTGCCGTCGAAGAAGCGCAGCGGGGCGTGCTTGCGCGCCCACTCGTCCTCGCCCATGGCGCCGCACATCACGCCGGCCACGGAGCGGACCTCGCGCGGCAGGCTTGCGTTCTCGCGGCCGTGGAAAAGGGTTCCCGCCTCGTAGAGACGCACGTTGGAGGTGCCGTGGGCCTCGTTGTAGGCCACGGACTGCAGCAGGCCCGGCAGAAGGGATCGGCGCATCTCGGTCTGTTCGGCCACCAACGGGTTCATGAGCACCACGGGGCAGCCGCGGCCCTCGGCCGACATGCCGATGCGCTCGAGGTCGCCGGGCGCGGCGAAGCCGAAGGTCGTGGTCTCGTTGAGGCCGCAGGCGCGCAGGATTAAGCCCACGCGGCGCACCAGGTGCTGCTCTCGGGTGAGGCCGCCGATGTGGTTCTTGGCAGCGGGGATGGTGGCCTCCACGCGGCCCATGCCCCACAGGCGCAGGACCTCCTCCACCAGGTCGATCTCGCGCGGGAGGTCGGGACGGAAGCTCGGCACGCGCACGGCGAACACGGTGCCCTCGCCCTCCCCCTCGCGGGTCACGGCGCAGCCCAGACGGGTCAGGGCGCGCTCGCAGAAATCGGCCTCGATGGGCGCGCCGCACAGGGCGTGCACGCGGGAGAGGCGAAGCGTGATCGCCACGGGCTCCTTGGGCGCGGGGTACACGTCCACGTGGCCCGGCGCCACCTCGCCGCCGGCAAGCTCCTCGATAAGCGCGCAGGCCAGGTTCGCCACGTCCACGCAGCCGGTCTCGTCGACCTGGCGCTCGAAGCGGATGCTCGCATCGGAGATGAGCGAGAGGTCGCGGCTCGTGTGGCTCGTGCGTCCGGCGTTGAAGCAGGCGCTCTCCACGAGCACGTCCACCGTGTCGTCCTCGATCTCGGAATCCATGCCGCCCATCACGCCGGCCAGCGCCACCGGGCGCTCGCCGTCGGTGATGAGGCCCATGCCCGCGGCCAGCTCGCGCTCCACGCCGTCCAGGGTCTGGAAGCGCTCGCCCTCGCGCGCGGCGCGCACCACCACGGAGCGCTTGCCGTCGCGCTCGGCGAAGCTCGCCAGGTTGAAGGCGTGCAGCGGCTGGCCGGTGAGCATCATCACGTAGTTGGTGATGTCCACGATGTTGTTGTGCGGGCGGATGCCCAGGGCGGCAAGGCGCTGGACCATCCAGTCGGGCGAGGGGCCCACATGCACGTTGCGCACGATGCGCGCCACGTAGCGGTCGCAAAGGCCCTCGTCGGCGAGCTCCACGGCGAGGGACTCGGCCGTGGGCGCGCCCACCTCGGCGCGCACGCTCGGCAGCTCCACATGGAAGTCGCGGTCGAAGATGGCGCCCACCTCGCGCGCGATACCCACCATGGAGAGGCAGTCGGCGCGGTTGGGGGTGATCTCGCAGTCGAGCACCGTGTCGGAGGTACCCAGGTACTCGCCGAGCGGCATGCCCACGGGGGCGTCCTCAGGCAGGATCATGATGCCCTCGTGGTCGGCGGAGAGCCCCAGCTCGCGGGCGGAGCAGTTCATGCCCATGGAGACCACGCCGCGCAGCTTGCCCTTCTTGATCTTGACGCCGCCGGGCAGCTCCGCGCCGACCATGGCCGTGACGATATGGTCGCCGGCCTCGAAGTTCTGGGCGCCGCAAACGATCTGCAGCGGGACCGGGTTGCCCTCGGCATCCACGTTCTCATCGCCCACGGACACCTGGCAGACCCACATGTGGTCGGAGTCGGGGTGATGCTCTTTGGTGAGGACCTGGGCCGTGACCACGTGGCCGAAGGACTCGCCCACGGTCTCCACGGCCTCGACCTCGGTACCGGTGCGGATGAGCTCGGCGGCCAGCTCGGAGGGGGACTCCGGCAGCTCGACCATGGACTTGAGCCAATCGTATGAAACTCGCATAGTGACTTCTTCCTTTCGAAATGACCGGGATGCGCTTCTTCCTGGCGCCGGGGATGCGACGTTCTCCC
>Cebus_capucinus_imitator_PRJNA485217_SSR098__coassemble_1597_pt1 | contig 69754 bp, 50 predicted proteins | sample Cebus_capucinus_imitator_PRJNA485217_SSR098__metabat2_high_PE_001 | metagenome-assembled genome bin Cebus_capucinus_imitator_PRJNA485217_SSR098
GAGGGCGCGGGCTACGCGGGCGGCATCATGAGTGCGGCCACCGACGGCATCCGCGTGGCGCGCGCGATCGTCGAGGGGCTGTAGGCGGGGATGGCCCCGAGTTCGGGCTGAGCCAGCGGGCGGGAGAGGGCCTCGGGCCCGACCCCGCGCCGGCAGACGGGGAGGGCCCCGAGCCCGATTTCCGCCCCCGCCCTTCCCATCCATCACAACACGAACACCTGTCCGCCCGGCACCTCTCCCGTCCCCGCCCTTATGCTAGACTGGGTTTTTGCGAAATAGGAATCCGTCCCATCTCGGGGGTTGCCATATGTCTGACTCCGCCATCGTCATCCGCGGCGCGCGCGAGCACAACCTGCAGGACATCGACGTCCAGATCCCGCGCGACAAGCTCGCGGTGATCACCGGCCTGTCAGGCTCGGGCAAGTCGAGCCTGGCCTTCGACACCATCTACGCCGAGGGCCAGCGCCGCTACGTGGAGAGCCTCTCCAGCTACGCGCGCCAGTTCCTGGGCCAGATGGACAAGCCCGACCTCGACTCCATCGACGGCCTGTCCCCGGCGGTGTCCATCGACCAGAAGACCACCAGCAAGAACCCGCGCTCCACCGTTGGCACCGTGACCGAGATCTACGACTACCTGCGCCTGCTGTTCGCGCGCATCGGCACGCCGCATTGCCCCGAGTGCGGCCGGGTGATCGAGCGGCAGACCACCGACCAGGTGGCCGACAAGATCCTGGAGGCCGGCGCGGGGCGTCGCGCCTACGTGCTCGCGCCCGTGGTGCAGGGCCGCAAGGGCGAGTACGCCAAGCTGTTCGAGGACCTGCGGCGCGAGGGCTTCTCCCGCGTGCGCGTGGACGGCGAGATCCGCAGCCTGGACGACCCCATCGAGCTCGACAAGAAGTTCAAGCACGATATCGAGGTCGTGGTCGACCGCATCGTGATCCGCGAGAGCGGCCTTGGCCGCATCGTCGAGGCCGTGGAGACCGCCACCAAGCTCGCGCACGGCAACGTGGGCGTGTACCTGCTGCCCGACCGCGACGCCCCCGAGGGCACCCAGGGCGACGTGCTCACCTACTCGCTCGCGCTCGCCTGCCCCGAGCACGGCCACTCCATCGACGACCTGCAGCCGCGCGACTTCTCCTTCAACGCTCCCTACGGCGCCTGCCCCGAGTGCGACGGCCTGGGTTTCAAGAAGGTCGTGGACGCCGAGGCGCTCATCGAGGACCCGGCGCTCTCGATCGAGGAGGGGGTCTTCGGCGGCTTCTTCGGCAAGTCCAACTACTACCCGCAGATCTTCCGCGCGCTCTGCCTGCACCTGGGCGTGGACCCGTCCACCCCGTGGCGCGACCTGCCCGCCCGCGTGCGCCGCGCGTTTTTGGACGGCCTGGGCGACAAGAAGATGCGCGTCGACTACCACACGCAGGACGGCCGCGACACGCACTGGTTCACCACGTACGCGGGCGTGCGCAATATCCTGTACGAGCGCTACATCGAGACCACCAACGAGAACACCAAGGCCAAGCTCGAGAGGTACATCCGCGAGGAGCCCTGCCGCGCCTGTCATGGCGCGCGCCTGCGCCCCGAGATGCTCGCCGTGACGGTGGGCGGCAAGTCCATCCACGACGTGTGCCGTCTGTCATGCCGCGAGGGGCTTGAGTTCTTCGAGGCGCTGGAGCTCACGGAGCGCCAGCGGTTCATCGGCGGGCGCATCGTGAAGGAGGTCCTGGAGCGCCTGCGCTTTTTGGTGGATGTGGGCCTGGACTACCTCACGCTCGACCGCGCCTCGGCCACGCTCTCCGGCGGCGAGGCCCAGCGCATCCGCCTGGCCACGCAGATCGGCGCGGGCCTCATGGGCGTGCTCTACATCCTGGACGAGCCCTCCATCGGCCTGCACCAGCGCGACAACGAGCGGCTCATCGCCACGCTGGAGCGCCTGCGCGACATCGGTAACACCGTGATCGTGGTGGAGCACGACGAGGACACCATCCGCGCGGCGGACTACGTGGTGGACATGGGCCCGGGCGCGGGCGAGTACGGCGGCCGCGTGGTGGCCGCGGGCTCGCCGGACGAGATCATGGCCTGCGAGGACTCGCTCACGGGCGCCTACCTCACGGGCAAGCGCATGATCCGCGTGCCGGAGCATCGCCGCAAGCCCGGCCGCGGCGCGCTCAAGATCTCAGGCGCCAAGTGCAACAACCTCAAGAACGTCACGGCCAAGGTCGAGTTCGGCACCCTCACGGTGGTGACGGGCGTCTCGGGCTCGGGCAAGTCCAGCCTGGTGACCGACACCATCGCGCCGGCGCTCACCAATGCCGTGCATCGCTCTGCGCGCCCGGTGGGGCCCTACCGCAAGATCGAGGGGATCGACCAGGTCGACAAGGTCATCGACATCGACCAGTCGCCCATCGGCCGCACACCGCGTTCCAACCCCGCCACCTACATCGGCCTGTGGGACGACCTGCGGTCGCTGTTCGCCAGCGTGCCGGAGTCCAAGGCGCGCGGCTACTCGCCGGGGCGCTTCTCGTTCAACGTCTCGGGCGGCCGCTGCGAGGCGTGCAAGGGCGACGGCCAGATCAAGATCGAGATGCACTTCCTGCCCGATATCTACGTGCCGTGCGAGGTCTGCGGCGGCAAGCGCTACAACCGCGAGACGCTCGAGGTCACCTACCGCGGCAAGTCCATCTCCGACGTGCTTGACATGAGCGTGACCGAGGCACTGGCCTTCTTCGGCAACATCCCGCAGATCAAGCGCAAACTGCAGACCCTCTACGACGTCGGGCTGGGCTACGTGCGCCTTGGCCAGCCGGCCACCACCCTTTCCGGCGGCGAGGCACAGCGCGTGAAGCTCGCCAAGGAGCTGCACCGCCGCCAGACGGGCAAGACGTTCTACATCTTGGACGAGCCCACCACCGGCCTGCATTTCGACGACGTGCGCCAGCTCATCGACGTGCTGCAGCGCCTGGTTGACGCCGGCAACACCGTGCTGGTGATCGAGCACAACCTCGACGTGATCAAGGTGGCCGACCGCATCATCGACATGGGTCCCGAGGGCGGCAACGGAGGCGGCACCGTGGTGGTGGCCGGCACTCCCGAGCAGGTCGTCAAGTGCGAGGAGAGCTACACGGGCCGCTTCCTCGGGCCGATCCTCGAGCGCGACCGCGCGCGGCAAAAGCTGCTCGACGAGCAGGCGGAGGCCCGGGCCGGGGCGTAGGGGTGCCTTGCCCACGCGGCTCGTGCGACCACCGCGACCGCGCCTGCCGCGGCTGCACGCCTGCCGACGCCCTCCTTAAGTTCATTGAGATGAATCTGCGCCTTTTAGGCGCTGTAAGTGCATTTTCATCTCAATGATTCGGGCACATCCCCATATGGATTCGCGCGAGGGCGCGTTCACGCTGTTTGGGTCCCCTCGGCTATAATCCCGAGCGGAACCTCCCGAGAGAAAGGCACGCCATGGACATCCGCGCGATCGCGTTCGATATCGACGGAACGCTCACCACCGACGAGAAGCGCATCTCGCCCCGCACGCGCGAGGCGATCATGCGCGCCCAGGCCGCGGGCGTCCGCGTGCTGCTCGCGAGCGGACGCCCCGCCCACGGCCTCAAGGCCCTGGCGCGCGAGCTCGAGCTGGACCGCCATCACGGCCTGCTCGTGTCGTTCAACGGCGGCTGCGTGGTGGACGCCTCCACCGACGAGGTCGTCTTCGAGCAGCCCATGGAGGCGGCCGACGTGGCCGCGGTGCTGGAGCACGTGAGCCGCTTCGACGTGATCCCCATGGTCACCCACGGGCGCGAGCTGCTGGTGGACGACGCCTATCGTTGCATGATCGAGCACCGGGGGGAGCCCAAGAACATCATCGAGTACGAGGCGCGCGCCTGCGACCTGCTCGTGCGCGAGGTGGGGGACCTGCGCCGCGCCATCACCGGACCGGAGAACAAGATCCTCACCGCGGGCACGGACACCTACCTGCAGGGTCATTGGCGCGAGATGGCGGCCCCCTTCGCCGATCGGCTCTCCTGCGTGTTCACGGCCGACTTCTACTTCGAGTACACCGCGCGCGGGATCGACAAGGGCGCCTCGCTCGCCCGCGTGCTGCCGCGCATCGGCGTGGAGCCCGGCGAGCTCGCGGCGTTCGGCGATGGACAGAACGACGTCACGATGCTCGAGCTCGCCGGCGTGGGTGTGGCCATGGGTAACGCCGTCGCGGAGGCCAAGGCGGCGGCGAATATGGTCTGCGCCGACAACAACCATGACGGCATCGCCGAGGCGCTGACCCGGCTGCTGGGGTAGGCCAGGCGGACGGGCGCGCGGCCCCTTGTGCGCTTCGGGGCGACGGGCGCCCCGTCGAGACCAAGACGGCCCGGGAAGGAGCGTCCTTCCCGGGCCGTTTCCCATATATGTCGGTGACCCTAGCCCTGCTTTGCGCGGGCCCGCTCGCCGGCGCGGCGCACGCGCGCGGTGGCGCGGCGGGCGTGCGCGCTACCGGCCGCGAAGAGCCGGTCCGGCGAGCCGACGTCGATGCCGCAGATGTTGTTCGCCAGCCAGAAGAACAGCACCAGCACGATGAGCGGCACCAGGCACGAGGTCACGATCATCACCGCCACGGTGTCGACCAGCTGGTTCAGCTTGGCGGTGAGCGAGTTCAAGGTGTCCTGCGCGGCGCTCGTGACGGTCTCCACGCCGCCCTTCACGAAGTCGGCGATGTCGGTGAAGATGTTGGACTCCTTCTTCGAGTCCTTCTTCTTTGAATCTTCCTTCTCCGCCGCGGCGCTCGCGTTTGTGTCGACGTCGTCGATTTGGTAGTTGATGGAGTCGGCGAAGGTGGCGTCGATCTGGTCGGTCACCCAGACGCTCGCGGGCACCACGAGCGCGAGCGCCAAGCCGAACACGAGGGCCCTCATGGCGAGCTGGGTCACCATGGGGCGCACGCGCAGACGGTCGCCGGCGAGCTGCATGGCGGCGAAGGCCGCGAGCGCGATCGGCACGAGCACCCCGAAGCCGATGCCGCCCATGATCGTCAGCAGGAACTTCTCCAGGTAGATGACGGAGAGGATGATGATGAGGTAGGAGCTGATGTCGGCGAGCTTCTCGGCGATGGGGGTGCCGGCGTCGTCGGGAAGAAGCGAGACGGCCGCCGACGCGGCGGTCGAGGTGGCGGTGAGGCCCATGACGTTGGCCTTCTTCTCGTCGAGCGTCTTGATCTGCTCACGGTAGGTGGCGGGGTTCGAGGCCGCCGGGGCTATGCCGAACAGGGACACGAGCGCCAGCACGATGAGGATGCCCGCGCGGATGGCACGGCCGCGCAAGGTCGGCTCCGGCGCGGGGGCGGTCTCCTGCACCATGGCCTCGGCCGCGACGGCGCCGATGGGCTCGAGCTCGCCCGGCTCCTCGGGGACGGGCTGGCGGAACTGCTTGGTATCCATGACTCCTCCTTGGGGTCGGTGAGGTCGACGCCCCATTGTTTCCAACGAGGCGCGCACCATGCGCTAGAGCGTGAACTCGGCGTAGGCCGACGGGTCGGGCGCCCCGGGGGTGGCAGGGGCGGACGGTGCGCCGCGTCGCGCCGCGCTCGCCTCCGCTCCTCCGCCCGGGTCCGTCGCGGCGGGCGCGCCCCCATCCGCCGCCTGCCCCGCCAACAGGTCCTCCATGTGCGCGCCGGGGTTCTGGTACATGATATCCAGCAACTCGATGAAATCGCGGATCACCTCGCGTGGGGTGAGGTGTGTGTCGGCGCCCACGCGCCCGAACTCAATCTGCAAAAAGCGCACCAGGTCCTCGTCGGCGAGCGCTGGCTCCCACCCGAAGTAGCCGGCGTGGATCTGGGCCAGCTTCTCGATGAGCACGAGCAGTTCCTCGTAGGTGAGGGGGTGCAGGCGGATGATGGGGGCGAGCATGTCGCGCATGCCCTCGGTGGCGAAGCGCCCTTGGGTGAGGCGGCTTCGCAGGGCCTCGTAGGAGAACACGCCGCGGCGCCGGTCCTCGATCGAGGTGGGCGTGCCGCCCATGATCACGCCCAGGTGGCGCGCCTTGCCCTGCAGGGTGTCGTTGTACATCTGCAGGATCTTCTCGTAGTTGTACTGCCGCGTGATGGCGTTGGGGATCTTGTAGAGGTTCACGAGCTCGTCGACCATCACGACGAGGCCGTCGTAGCCGGCCCCCACCAAGAAGGCCGCGAGCAGCTTGACGTAGTCGTACCAGTCGTCGTCGGTGATGATGGACGAGACACCCAGGTCGGCGCGGGCCTCGGTCTTGGTGCGGTACTCGCCGCGCAGCCAGCGCAGGACGTTGGCGCGGGCGTCCTCGTCCCTTTCCCCGAGGGCCCGGTGGTAGCGGGCGATCATGCGGGCGAAGTCGAAGCCGTGGACGAGCTCCGTGAGCCCGGCGACGGAGGACTCGGCGTCCGCGCGCTCCGGGTGGGCGGCGGCCCAGCGGTCGAGGATGAGGCCGAGCGCCCCGCCCTCGGGCCGGGTCTTGGTGGAGAGGTTGCGGATGAGCTCGCGATAGGTGGCGAGGCCCTGCCCTTGGCCGCCCTGCAGCCGCCGCTCGGGGGAGAGGTCGGCGTCGGCCACCACGAAGTTCTCGCCCATGGCGTGTGTGCGGATGGTCTGCAGCAGGAAGCTCTTGCCCGCGCCGTAGCGGCCCACGAGGAAGCGGAAGCTCGCGCCGCCCTCGCGGATGAGGTCGAGGTCGGTGAGGAGCGCCCGGATCTCGGTCTCGCGGCCCACGGTGATGTAGGGCAGGCCGATGCGCGGCACCACGCCGCCCTTGAGCGAGTTCAGGACGGTGGCGGCCACGCGCTTGGGCACGCGCGGGATGTTCTCGCTGCTAGCTGGCATCGTTTACGATCCTCTCGATCTCGTCTCGGTAGTCTTCCACGATTATGGGGCCCGCCGCGCCGAACTCCACGGCGGTGTCGCCCAAAAGGTCGAGGAGGGCCTCGTTCACCTCGTCGGCCATGAGGTCGACGTTGCCGGCCGCGGGCGGCTCGCCGGCAAGCAGCGCCCGCAGGAACGCGGCCTGCTCATGGCGGAGGGGGCAGGCGCCGTCGTCGGCGGGCGGCTCCGGGGTTCGCGCCGCCGCGGGCTCCGGCCCCGGCTGCGGCGCGCGTGGTCGCGCCCTGTCCCCGGCGTCACGCGGGGCGCCCTCGCGCTCCTCGTCGATGAGTAGGGCCTCGCGCGTGGCCGCCGCAGCGCGGCGGATGCCCGCGAGCCGGGAGAGGTCGACCGTCACCTCATGGCGCCGCCGCCCCTCCTCCCAGGCGGCCCAGGCCGCCACCTCCTCGTCCACGATCTTCTCGAGGTACTTGGGCATGTGCGCGGCGACCTCGCCCGTCGTGCCGCCGGCCGCCGGCGCCCCGGCGGCCGCGCCGTCCCCGCCCTCGGGCGTGCCCGGGGCGCGGACCAGCCCGCGCTCCGCCGCGCGCAGCACGTCGCCCAACTTGGCGCTGGAGCCCACCTCGCCGAAGACGCGCTCGCAGGTCCACATCCCGTTCCGGCAGCGGTAGCGCCGCAAGGGGTCGGCCTCCCAATCGGCATCCGGATGGCGCCCCTCCGACCAGAAAAGCGCCGTGGAGAACATGGCATAGGGGAGCTCCGCCCGCGCGCCGAAGAAGCTCTCGAGCAGGCCCTGCTTGCGTTTGGCGTCGTAGTAGTCGGCGAGCCGCAGGAAGACGGCGCAGGCCACGTGCCGCATGGCGCGCGGCCGCTCCCGGTAGGCGTCGCCGGCCATGACCCGGTAGCTCGAGAGGGCATCCAGGGCGGAGAGGAGCCCCTCCTCCAGCTCGTCGGCGAGCACGGGGACGCCGGGCTTGAGCGCGCGGCGGGCGCGGGCGGGTGCGCGCCGGCCCGCGGGCCCGGATCCGGCCGTGTCGTCGCGACCCCGCCCGCCCACGGCACCCTCCCGCCCCGCGGCGGGCTCCGTCCACGGCACCAGGCGGCGTGGGGCCCAGGGCGCCAGCGCGTCGCGGCAGGCATCCAGCGCGCGGGCGAGCTGAAGCAGGCGCACGTCGCGCTCGAGGGCGCCCGTACCGGCGAGGGGCGCGGGGTCGAGCCCGTGCCAGGCGCAGAAGTCCAAAAGCCAGCCCTCGGCGAGGGCCTTCAAGGGCGCCTCGTCCTCGGGCAGGGCGGCGAGGAGCGCCCGCATGCGGGCGAGGCCGTCCGCGGGCCCCTCCGTGCCGATCCCGCAGAGCAGCTCGGTGAGGTAGACCTGGGAAAAGGCCGCGGTGGAGCTCGAGGGCGGCAGCCCGCCCGCGCGCACGGCGGCGCGCCAGGTGAAGTAGCCGCGCAGCTGGCGGTCGCTCATGGCGTTGTAGGTGGGGGTGGCGCACCTGAAGGTGCCGCGGTAGGGGCAATCGTCGTCCCAATCGGCCATGAACGCGCCCTGGCGCGCGAACAGCTCCGCCTCGCTGAGCCAGCGGCCGCGCCCGCCCGCCACGCCCTCCTGGTAGCGCGAGATGGCGCGCATCTGGCGGTAGCGCTCGGGCAGGTAGCCGGCCATGCGGCTTCCCGTGGTGAGGATGGGCTCGTCCGCGTAGACCGTGTCCGAGAAATGGCTGCTCGCCTTCATGCGGTCGCTCGCCAAGATCCTCGAGATGAGCTCGCGCACCTCCTCGCTCGGCATGGCCCCTCCCTTCGCGCTCCCGACCCTTCGAATCGATTCTCCAGTATAGCACGGACGCAAACAGGTGTTCGGTGATGGGGCGAGGGGAAGGCGGCGCCCCGCCCGCGCCCACCCGCCGCATGTTACGGTTCGAAGGCGGCGTGCCATCGGGGGCTGTCCCCAACGTCGCGCCGCTGCTACAATGGGCCGCCGGAAACCCCGACCGAGAGGACCCCGCGTGACCCAGGACAAGATGCGCGCCCGGCAGTGGCTCCCGCTGCTCGGCCTCACCGTCTCCGCCTTCATCTTCAACACCTCGGAGTTCATGCCCGTGGGCCTGCTCTCCGACATCGGCGGGACCTTCGCGCTCACCGAGGCCCAGACGGGGCTCATGGTCAGCGTGTACGCGTGGGCCGTCATGCTGCTCTCGCTGCCGCTGATGGTTGCCGCGTCGCGCATCGAGTTCAAGCGGCTGCTGCTCGGGGTGGTGGCGCTGTTCGCCGCCGGGCAGGTGTGCTCGGCCGTGGCGCCCACCTTCGCGCTGCTGGTGCTCGCCCGCCTGCTCGTGGCGTGCGCGCACGCGGTGTTCTGGTCCGTGGCATCCATCATGGCGACGCGTCTGGTTTCCGCTCAGCACGGGCCGCTCGCCATCTCCATGATCGCCACGGGGACCTCCGTGGCGCAGATCTTCGGCCTGCCCATCGGGCGCGCCATCGGCCTTGCGGTGGGTTGGCGCATGACGTTCGCCCTGGTGGGCGTCGTCGCGGCGTGCCTGGTGGCCTACCAGGCGGCGGTGTTTCCCGCCATGGCGGCGGGCGAGGCGTTCTCGCTGCGACGCGTGCCGGGGCTTTTGCGCAACCGGCTGCTCGTGGGCATCTACGCGGTGACGGCCCTGTACGCGAGCGGCTACTACGTTGGCTATAGCTACATCGAGCCGTTCCTGGCGCGGGTGGGCGGCTTCGAGCCCGGGCTCATCACCGCGGCCCTCATGGTCTTCGGCGTCGCGGGGCTGGCGGCGAGCGCGTTGTGCACCCGCTTCTACGACGGGCACCGCCGCTCGTTCCTGCTCGCCAGCGTGACGGGCGTGGCCGCCTCGCTGCTGCTGTTGGCGGCTGCGGCGCGCGCGGGCCTGCCGGCGGTGGCGGCGGCCTTCATGGCCTGGGGCGTATGCGGCACGGTGTACGGCATCGCCTTCCAGGCCGAGATCATCCGCTGCACCCGCGCGGACGACTCCGCGGTGGCGATGTCCATCTACTCCGGCATCTTCAACCTGGGGATCGGCACCGGCACGGCCATCGGCGGCGCGGTGGTGACGGCGTTGGGCGTGGGCGCCGTGGGCTACGTGGGCGGCGCCGTGGTGCTCGCCGGCCTCGCGGCCTGCACGGCCCTGGTGACCCGCCGCCTGCACTGATCTGCGTGGCTGACGGGGTGGTTGACGGAGCGGCTGACGGGTGGTTGCCTGCCCGACGCGGTCATCGCCTTGGGATAGACGGCTGGGCGGGCTGATTCCCGACCGTGTGCCCGCATACGGAAATCCGCTCGCCTAATTGCATATATGGGGGAGAAACTGGCCTGGATACGCAACCTGGCAGGCGGATTTGCGGGCGGGGCCGCGCGTCGGGATGTCCGCCCGCTGTGGTGCGTAAAGAGGGCGATAATCGGCCTCGATACGCACATAGGAGGGCGGATTCGCGGGAGGCGCCCGAAGCCGGGAAATCCGCCTTCGAAAGTGCGTAAATGAGACGAGAAGCGGCTCGGATACGCAATATGGCGGGCGGATTCCCAGCCGTGTGCCCGCATGCGGAAATCCGCTCGCTTATATACGTAAACGGGGGAGAAACTGACCTGGATACGCAACCTGGCAGGCGGATTTGCGAGAAGGGGCCACGCACCGGGAAGTCCGCCCGCGCCGACGCGTGTCCGCTCCTACCCGTCCATCCTCCGCCGCCCAGGCCACCGTCCCTCCCATGGAGGTATGCCGGATTGCGGCGCGCCCGGGCCCCGGCGGGGCGCGCGTGCGCCAGAATGGATGGCTATGTTCAGCTTATTCCTGTTGGGAAACATAGCGTCCGGCAAGTCCACCGCGGCGCGCTACCTCGAGGGCCTCGGCGCCCTCCGCATCGACCTGGACGAGCTTGCCCGCGACCTCTACGTCCCGGGCGGCCGCCTCGTGCAGGAGGTCGCCGATGCCTTCGGCTGGGACGTCCTGGACGCCGAGGGCGGCCTGCGCCGCCCCGTGCTCGCCGAGCGCGCCTTCGCGAGCCCCGAGCAGACGGCCCGCCTGGATGCCCTCGTGCACCCGGCGCTGATGGAGCAGCTCGCCTTGCGCCTGCTGCCCGCCACCTGCTGCACGGTGTCCAAGCCCGAGTTCGACCTCGCGGTGGTGGAGGTCTCCGCCCCGCGCGGGTTCGAGGACGCCTTCGGCCTGGCCGACGGCGTCGTGGCGATCACCGCGCCCCGCGAGCTGCGCCGCGAGCGGGCCATGGCGCGCGGCATGGACGCCGACGACTTCGACCGCCGCGCCGACGTGCAGCCCGAGGAGGCCGAGCTCGTGGCGCTCGCCGACCTCGCGATTGACAACGCCCGCGCCGACGATGGGCTCTTCCGCGCGCTCGACGCCTACCTGGCCACCCACGGCCTGGCGCGCCTGGTGCCCGGCGAGCCCGCGCCCGAGTGCGCGCCCGCCGGCGAGGGGGCGGCCCATGCGTAGGTGCCGCCTGCTCGCGTGGTACCGCGCGCTGCCCATGGCCCTGGTGCTGGCCATGGGCCTCATCGCCGCCGCGTACAGCTACGCCCCCGCGGCGCTCTTCAGCGCCATCTACCCGCTAAAGTACGAGGCGCAGATCATCGACTCGGCCGCCCGGCACGGGGTGGACCCCTACCTGGTGGCGGCCGTGATCCGCACCGAGTCGGGCTGGGACGCCGAGGCGGCCTCGAGCCAGGGCGCCCGCGGCCTCATGCAGCTCATGCCCGAGACGGCGCGCGACATGGTGGACAAGGGCCTGGTCGACGGCTCGGCTTACGACCCCGATAACCTGGAGGACCCCGCCACCAACATCGAGTTCGGCTGCGCCTACCTCTCCTACCTCGGCCGCTACTTCAACGGGGCCACGGACCGCTCCATCGCCGCCTACAACGCCGGCATGGGTAACGTGGACGATTGGGCCCAGCAGGACACGGTTTTGCACAACGCCATCACCTTCCCCGAGACCCAGGCCTACCTCATCCGCGTGACGAACGCCTGCGAGCGCTACCGGCAGATCTACCCGGACGCCTTCACGGGGTAAGGCGTCGGCCCCGGCTCCGCGCCCCGGTTCCGCGGCTGACCCCCGGCGCCCCGTCTGTTGCGCATAGCCTAGAACGCGTGTACGCTTGGGAGCCGACAGCGAGCGAGGGGAGCGGACATGGCGAACATCGAGGTCGAGCGCGTCGGCGGCGAGCTGCGCCGGTTCGGGCGCGCGGGCGAGCCGGCGAACTTCCAGGTCGTGAGCCCGTTCGAGCCCTCGGGCGACCAGCCCCAGGCCATCGAGAGCCTCGTGCGCGGCGTGCGCGCCGGCGACCGCTACCAGGTACTGCTCGGCGTGACGGGCTCGGGCAAGACCTTCACCATGGCCAAGACCATCGAGGCGCTCGGCAAGCCGACCCTCGTGATGGCCCCCAACAAGACGCTCGCCGCCCAGCTCGCCAGCGAGCTCAAGGAGTTCTTCCCCCACAACGCCGTGGTGTACTTCGTCTCCTACTACGACTACTACCAGCCCGAGGCCTACGTGCCGCAGTCCGACACCTACATCGAGAAGGACTCCTCCATCAACGAGGAGGTCGAGATGCTGCGCCACCAGGCCACGGCGAGCCTGCTGTCGCGGCGCGATGTGATCGTGGTGGCGAGCGTCTCGTGCATCTACGGCATCGGCAGCCCCGAGGACTACGCCGGGCTCGCCCCCAACGTCGACCGCAAGGTCCCGCTCGAGCGCGACGACTTCATCCACGCGCTCATCGACATCCAGTACGACCGTAACGACTACGACCTACAGCGCGGCTGCTTCCGCGTGCGCGGCGACGTGGTCGACGTGTTCCCGCCCTACGCCGAGCACCCGCTGCGCTTCGAGTTCTTCGGCGACGAGGTGGAGCTCATCGCCGAGATCGACGAGGTCACGGGTGAGGTCACCCGCGAGTACGAGTCCGTCCCCGTGTGGCCGGCGAGCCACTACGTGACCGAGAAGCCCAAGGTGGCGGCGGCCGTGCGCAGCATCGAGGAGGAGTGCGAGCGCCGCGTGGGCGAGCTGCGCGCCGCCGACAAGCTGCTCGAGGCCCAGCGCCTGCAGCAGCGCACCGACTACGACCTCGAGATGCTCGAGACCATGGGCTTCTGCAACGGCATCGAGAACTACTCGCGCCACCTGGACGGCCGCGCGCCCGGCGAGCCGCCCTTCACGCTCATCGACTACTTCCCTAAGGACATGCTCTGCATCATCGACGAGAGCCACGTGACCGTGCCGCAGATCCGCGGCATGCACGAGGGCGACCGCTCGCGCAAGGTGACGCTCGTGGAGCACGGCTTCCGCCTGCCCTCGGCGCTCGACAACCGCCCCCTGCGCTACGACGAGTTCGAGGCGCGCGTGCCGCAGTTCATCTACGTCTCGGCCACGCCCGGCGACTACGAGCTGCGCGTAAGCCAGAACGACGTGGAGCAGATCATCCGCCCCACGGGCCTGCTCGACCCCAAGATCGACGTGCGCCCCGTGCGCGGCCAGATCGACGACCTGCTGGACGAGGTGCGCGAGCGCACCGCCCGGCACGAGCGCGTGCTGGTGACGACCCTCACCAAGCGCATGGCCGAGGACCTCACCGACCACCTGCTGGACGCCGGCGTCAAGGTTAACTACATGCACTCCGACACCGCCACGCTCGACCGCGTGGACATCCTGCGCGACCTGCGCGCCGGCAAGATCGACGTGCTCGTGGGCATCAACCTGCTGCGCGAGGGCCTGGACCTGCCCGAGGTCTCGCTCGTGGCGATCCTGGACGCCGACAAGGAGGGGTTCCTGCGCAACCGCCGCTCGCTCATCCAGACCATCGGCCGCGCCGCGCGCAACGCCGACGGCGAGGTCATCATGTACGCCGACACCATCACCGACTCCATGCGCGAGGCCATCGACGAGACGAGCCGCCGCCGCGCCATCCAGACGGCCTACAACGAGGAGCGCGGGATCCAGCCGCGGACCGTGCGCAAGGCGATCAACGACATCTCGAGCTTCATCGCCGAGGCGAGCGAGACGGTGGGGGGCAAGGACCGCTCCCGCGGCGACTCGCTGGGCCACGGGGCGTTCTTCTCGCCGGCCGAGGGCGAGGCCGCGGCGGATGCCGCGCCGGGCTCGCTGGAGACGGATGGCCAGCGGCTCGCCGCCGAGCTGTCCGAGCTGCCGCCCGAGGAGGTGGAGCGCGTGGTCTTGCAGCTGGAGGACGACATGCGCGCCGCCAGTGAGGCCATGGACTTTGAGGAGGCCGCACGCCTGCGCGACGCGGTGGTGCACCTGCGGGCGCTCTCGGAGGGCTCCTCGGAGGAGGCTGTCATCGCCGCCCTCAAGCGCGACGCGCGCAAGGGCTCCGAGTTCGCGAGCGGCCGCAAGCGCCACGGATTCCAGGCGCGCATGAAGCACTAGGGATGGGGCCCGGCGCCCCGCCTGTCGGCCGCCGCCTGCTATACTCGACGGGAATATCCGCACCACGCTAGGGGGACACGCCATGAACGTCGATACCGTCCGCACGCCGCGCGGGGCCAAGTGGAGCCTGGCGCTGCTCGCCGCCGCCAGCCTGGTCGCCGCCGTGCTCGCCTTCACCACGCCCGTCTACGACCTGGGGCGCGCCCTCGCCTGGCTGCCCTGGGTGGCCGTGGCCACCGGCGCGCTCTGCACCGTGGCGAGCTTCGTCGGCACCTCGGGCTGGGTGCTCGGGTGGGTCGAGCCCACCATGGGGCTCGTGGCGCTCGCCTACGGGCTGTGGTGCCTGCGTTTCCCCGTCCCGTCGTTTACCGAGGCGTTCCGGACCGTGGCCGTCTACCTGGCCCTCTACCTGGCCTTGGTGGCGCTCGCCATGGACCGTGCCGGCCGCGGCCGCTGGGGCGCGGTGCTGGCGCTCGCCGCGGCGGCGCTCGTCGGCGGCCTGGCGATCCCCTTCGCGCCCTTCGGCGCGGCGGCGAGCCCCGCCGTGGCGTCCGCCCCGCTCTACCTGGCGGGCCTGGGGCTCGCCTTAGGCGCGGCGGCCCTCTCACACCAGGGCGACATCGAGGAGTCCGTCGCCGCGCCCGGCCGCGCGCTGCGCGCCATGCTCGACGCCCTGCTGGACGCCGCCGCCTAAAGGCCCCCGCGCCGACCGCGTGAGCGCCCCGAAGCCAAGCGCCCCTCGCCGCGACGTGCGGCGGGGGGCGCTTTTCGCATGGGGCGCATCCGGGGCGATCGTGCGGGCCCCCTACGGCTCCACGCTCACGCTCACCGTCTGCACGGGGACGTCGTAGAACGGGTCCTCGCGCCGGCCCAGGAAGTCGCGCGCCTGGTCGGGGAACACGGCGTAGGAAAAAGCGCCCCCGCGCGGGCGCACCATCGCCATCGCGGCAACCCTGTGCTCAGCGGCAAGGCGCACGGCTGCGCGGATGACCCCGTAGCTCGGGCTCGTGCCACCCACCACGAGGTTGTCGCAGAGTTCGATGCGTCCCGCCCTTGCTGCCAGCGCCTCCGGCGCCTTCTCGTCCGTTCCACTCGCCGAGGAGAAAATGCCGCTTGGCGAAAAAGGTTGTGGGGCGACCATACCCATCCTTTGAAAGGCTTACTTATACCAAGTGGTTACAACCATATGACCTGTATCGGTTGTATCGATGCGGCGGCATCCGGTGAAGGGGGGAGGGAGGTGTTGCGCTTACGCTTTGGCATGCCACCGTTTTCTGTAACCATCAATCATCAAATGCTAGATGAAAGGAAAAGCGTATGGAAAGATACGCAAAGGGCGTAAAGAGCGGGGGGGGGGTCATCCTCGTATCTCTACTTGCACTCTGCATGGTGCTGACCGGGCTGTTTTTGCCTGGCGGTGCGCGCGTTGCTTGGGCAGACGATAGTTCGACTGAGCTTATCGACGACACCGATTCCCGCTTTGTGTATTCGGGCGGCGGCGCCAACAACGGGGGTTGGGGCGCAGGCAGCCCGGAGTCCGGCGACCCTGTGACCTCCGAGCACTGGGCGAACGCGTTCGGCGCGACGCTTGACATCTCGTTCAACGGCACCAAGATCGAACTCTGCGGCAAGAAAGCCGCCAACCACGGCATGTTCAAGTGGTGGCTGGACGACGAGGCCGAACCGCAAATCTCCGATGCTGATTATCAAGAGCATGTGGTGGACTGCTACGGCTCCGAGGGCAAGGGTGCGCTTCTGCTCACGGTCGACGACCTCAAGGCAGGCGACCACGTGCTGCACATCGCCAATATCAAACAGTGGAACGATGCCAGCACCTCCAAGGGCAACGAGAAGATGTGCGCCATCCAGGTCGAGTACGCCAAGGCATACGGCGTTGAGATCGACATGGACAAGGATGTGACGACCGAGGTCGGCACCGGTCAGGTCACCTCGGGCGAGGAACCCTTCAAGTTCAAATTCGAAGGTGGCAATTGGTCTCTGAACTCCAATGAGGGCTATACCAAGAACGACGGCTCCGGTTCCTGGTCGATGACGTTCATCGGTTCGGGAATCGACATCTATGCCGCGAAAGACCCCGGTCACGGCGTGTACGCGTTGACGCTCGACGGGGAGCCGCAGGACGACATCAGCGCCATCAGCGAGAAGCGCGAGAACAACGTCAAGATCGGCTCGTTCTCGGGGCTTGAGGAGGGCGAGCACACCATCGAGCTCTCGCTCAAAGAGGGCGAATGCATCCAGATCAACCGTGTGGTGGTGACGCACAAGCCCATCACGGCAACGCAGCTTTCGCTCAGCTCGGGAGATTTCACCCTGGAGGCCGGCTCCACCAAGGAGCTCTCCTACAGCATCCCCTCCTACGCGATCGATCCGGGTGTGGATTGGAGCACGAGTGACGACGAGGTCGCGACGGTGAGCAACGAGGGCGTGGTTGAGGCCAAGAGCGTCTCTAAGAAGTCCGAGGCGACCATCACCGCCAAGCTCGGGGGCAGCGATGTCTCCGCTTCCGTCACGGTGAAGGTGTTCCCCGCGGTCAAGGGCTTCAATGCCTTCGTGGGTGACGAGAAGATCCTCGACCTTCCCGCGAACGCTTATGAGGATGCCAAGACGGACTTCACGGATGAGTGGAGCGATACGGCGTGGCGCGGGGACAAGCGCGCCTCCAAGATCGGTGTTGCCACCCGCGATGCCGAGGTGAAGGACGTGCGCATCGAGGTCAGCGACTTCAAGACCGAGGACGGTGCCACACTTTCCGCCGACAATGTCGACGTCAAGTGGCTGCGCGAGGTCGACGCCGACGCGAACCGCGGTATGAGCGGCAAGATGGTCAGCTACCCCGATGTCATCTACTATGCCAATGACGGGCAGGACATTCCCGCCAACAAGCTGCAGTTCGCCTGGGTCTCCATCTCTGTTCCGACGGATGCCAAGCCCGGCGTGTACCACGGTACGCTGACCGTGAAGGCGGGCGATGTTTCCTATCCGCTCTCTTACACGCTCGAGGTGCTCAACCTGGTGCAGCCGACGGCGCGCGAGGTGGGCTACAGCGTGCAGCTGTGGCAGCATCCGTTCTCCGCGACCGGTTATTACTTCGGCAAGAGCACGGTCGATGCCACCAGTTCCGGCAGCGGTCTTTGGGGCGCGCCCATCGGCACGGATGCCCCGATCGACAAGTTCATGGACGAGGATTTCCAAGCCTACTACAAGGGCATCCTTACCGATTACGCCGAGATAGGCGGCAACGACCTCGTGGCGAACATCGTCGACGACGCTTGGGGTCACCAGTGCTACTACAGCGATTCCGGCATGGTCACGTGGACCAAGACCGCTGACGGCTGGGAGTTCGACTACACGCTCTTCGATGAGTGGGTGAAGTTCGCCATCGAGTGCGGCGTCATCGACCCCGCCGAGGGCTACGGTGCCATCAAGTGCTACTCGATGATTCCGTGGAACAACCGCATCACCTACATCGACGAGACGGACGACGGCAAGGAGAAGACCGTTGACCTCGAGGTGAACAGCGACGAGTGGAAGGCCATGTGGACGCCGTTTTTGAACGACTTCATGGCACACCTGGACGAGCAAGGCTGGTTCGGCATCACCTACATCGCGTTCGACGAGCGCGAGGGGGTCGATACCGTCTGCAAGTTCATTAAGGAGCACAAGCTGGATGACGGCCGCGCGCTCAAGACCGCGGCGGCTATCAACTACGATCCCAACAACATCGGCGACCATATGTACATCGACGACGTCTCCGTGGGCCAGAAGCATGTGCTTTCGTCGTGGGAGATGGACGAGTGGTACACCTTTGTGGACGAGCGCCGCGAAGAGGGGCTCAAGACCACGATGTATACCTGCACCGGTGACTACCCCAACAGCTCGCAGCAGGCCGACCCCGGCGACATCTACTGGTCCGCGCTCTACTCCCAGTCGCTCCACACGGACGGGTACCTGCGCTGGGCGCTCGACGCGTGGATCAACGACATGTATGGCGATACGTCCTACATCAACTGGGAGCCGGGCGATCCGTGGTTCATCTATCCGCTTGAGCTGGGCGAGGATGGCGCGTACGACCCTGCCAAACTCGCGGAGAATCCGAGCGGCTTCTACAGTTCCCCGCGCTATGAGATGTTCAAGCAGGGTGCGCGCGACGTCTGCAAGGCCCGCTACCTTCAGGACCTTGGCGGCGATGTGGCCGCGTCCGTGACCGCGCTGTTCGACGGGATGCAGTTCCCCGAGGGTTCGAACAACCTTCCCAACAACGAGGCGGAGCGCATGTTGACGCACTCCGAGACCGACCGCGTGTACGCCGGGCTGACCGAGATCGCGCGCACGGTCGAGGAGGAGCCCGAGCCTGTGGACAAGACGGCTCTCAAACAGGCGCTCGACAAGGCCGCTGGGCTCAACGAGGCCGATTGGACGGCTGACTCCTGGACTGCGTTCGTCGCCAAGCGCGATGCCGCGCAGGCGGTGTCCGATAACCCGGATGCGACCGAGGAACAGGTTGCCACCGCTACGGACGAGCTGTTGGCCGCTATCGACGCGCTTGATAAGGTGGTCGAGCCCGAGCCGGGCGTTGACAAGGGCGACCTTTCCGATGCGCTCGATGCGGTGAAGCCTGAAAGCGAGGCGGGCAAGTACACGGCTGATTCCTGGAAGGCGTATAGGGATGCCGTGGAGTACGCCCAAGGTGTGCTCGCGGACGAGGATGCCACGCAGGAACAGGTGGACGCTGCGCTGGCTGCCCTCAAAGCCGCTGAGCAGGCGCTTGTGAAGGTTGAGGGCGAGAAGCCCGAAGAGAAGCCTGAGCAGAAGCCCGAGGGCGGTCTGCCTCAGACGGGCGATTCGGTGCTTTTGGCTGTCGGTACCTGCGCTCTGATCGCAGGCGCTGCGATTGCCGGAGCTAAGGCGCTTTCGCGCCGTCGCCGCTAGTTCCGGTCGATTGGTCCTGTAGGGCAGCTTTGCCGTTTACCGAGGCGTTCCGGGCCGTGGCCGTCTACCTGGCCCTCTACCTGGCCTTGGTGGCGCTCGCCATGGACCGCGCCGACCGCGCGAGCGCCCCGAAGCCAAGCGCCCCTCGCCGCGACGTCGCGGCGAGGGGCGCTTTTCGCATGGGGCGCATCCGGGGCGATCATGCGGGCCCCCTACGGCTCCACGCTCACGCTCACCGTCTGCACGGGGACGTCGTAGAACGGGTCCTCGCGCCGGCCCAGGAAGTCGCGCGCCTGGTCGGGGAACACGGCGTAGGAGAGCACGTCCTCTTCGCTGCGCGCGTAGGCCGAGATCTCCTCGGCGAGGCGTGGCATGGCGGGTTCCAACAGGTCGGCCGGGCGGCAGGTCACGGGCTCGTCGCCCTTCAAGATGCCCGCGGCCACCTCCGGGTCCAGCGGCGCGGGGGAGCGGCCGTACAGGCCGTGCACGTAGTCACATATCTCGGTCGGCACGATCCGGTAGCGCTCGCCCGAGACCACGTTCATCATGGCCTGGGTGCCCACCATCTGGGAGAGCGGCGTCACGAGCGGCGGGTAGCCCATGTCGGCGCGCACGCGCGGCACCTCGGCCAGGACCTCGGCGTAGCGGTCCTCGATGCCCATCTCGCGCATCTGGTTGATCATGTTGGAGAGCATGCCGCCGGGCACCTTGTACAGCAGCGCCTTGGGCTCCACCTCGAGCACCTTGGGGTTGAGCACGCCCTCGGCCAGGAACCGGTCGCGCACCGGGGCGAAATGCGCCGCGCAGGCCTCCACTGCGTCCATGTCCAGTCCGCAGTCGTAGCCGAGCTCGGTGAGGCTCACGGCGAGCGACTCGGTGGCCGGCTGGCTCGTGCCCTCGGCCAGCGGCGAGCAGCAGGTGTCGATGATGTCAGCGCCCGCCTCCACGGCGGCGAGCAGCGCCATCTGGCCGATGCCCGCGGTGCCGTGCGTGTGCACCTGGAGCGGCAGGTCGCAGGCGTCCTTGATGCCTCCCACGAGCGCGCGGGCGGCGGCGGGGGTGAGCACGCCCGCCATGTCCTTGAGACAGAGGGTGTCCGCGCCGGCGGCCACCATCTCGCGCGCCAGGTCCACGAAGTAGTCCACGGTGTGGACCTCGCTCGTGGTGTAGCAGATGGCCGCCTGCACCTCGCCGCCGGCCTCGCGCACGGCCTCGATGCAGGTGGTGAGGTTGCGGATGTCGTTCAGGGCGTCGAACACGCGCACCACGTCGATGCCGTTCTCCACCGACTTGCGGGCGAAGGCGCGCACCACGTCGTCGGGGTAGTTGCGGTAGCCCAGCAGGTTCTGGCCGCGCAGCAGCATCTGCAGCTTGGTGCCCTTCACCCGCGCGCGGATGGCGCGCAGGCGCTCCCAGGGGTCCTCGTCCAAAAAGCGCAGGCAGGCGTCGAACGTGGCGCCGCCCCAGACCTCCAGGGCGCGGTACCCGGCGCCGTCCATCGTCTCCAGGATCGGCAGCATGTCGCTCGTGGGCATGCGGGTGGCGATCTGGCTCTGCTGGCCGTCGCGCAGGATGGTCTCGACGAACTGTATCTTACGTCCCATGGGCTACTCCTTCTCGGGCGGGAAGAGCTTCGCGAGCGCCATGGACACGGCGTAGATCACGAGCATGACGATAAAGATGCCGCCCCAGCCCAGGGCCAGGATCTGGACGGCGGTCTCGAGTTCGGGGGTCATGGCCGCTCCTTTCCGTTAGAGCAACAGGCCGAGGACCAGGCCGCCGGCCACCACGGAGGCGATCTGGCCGGCCACGTTGGCCGCGCTCGCCTGCATCAGGATGAAGTTCTGCGGGTCCTCCTCGGTGGCGATCTTCTGCACCACGCGCGAGGCCATGGGGAAGGCAGAGATGCCGGCCGAGCCCACCATGGGGTTGATCTTCTCGCGGCGGAAGAGGTTCAGCAGCTTGGCGAACATGATGCCGCCCACGGAGTCCATGATGAAGCCCACGAGGCCGAGCGCCATGATGACGAGGGTATCGAGCTGCAGGAAGTCGCGGTACTCCATCTTCACCGAGACGCACAGGCCCAACAGGATCGAGATGAGGTTCACGAGCTCGTTCTGGGCGCTCGCGGACAGGCTGTTGAGCACGCCGCACTCGCGCAGCAGGTTGCCGAACATAAGGAAGCCCACGAGCGGCAGGGAGTCGGGGGCCACCAGGCCCGCCACGACGCAGATGATCACCGGGAAGAGGATCTTGGCCGTCTGCGAGACTCCCTTGGGGTTGTAGGCCATGCGGATGCGACGTTCCTTCTTGGTGGTGCACATCTTGATGGCGATGGGCTGGATGATGGGCACGAGCGCCATGTAGCTGTAGGCCGCCACCATGATGGCGCCCATGTACTTGGAGCCGAGCGAGTTGGCCACGAAGATCGAGGTGGGTCCGTCCGCGGCGGCGATGATGCCCGCGGAGGCCGCGTCGGCGATGTCGAAGCCCAAAAGCGTCGCCACGATGGTGACGAAGAAGATGCCGAACTGCGCGGCCGCGCCGAACAGCAGCAGGAACGGGTTGGCGAGCAGGGGCCCGAAGTCGATCATGGCGCCGATGCCGATGAACAGCAGCAGCGGGAAGAGCTCCGTCTCGATGCCCGCCTGGAAGAGCACCGTGAATGGGCCGTCGGCCCCGCCCGTGGCGAGCACGCCGGAACCGGGGATGTTCACGAGGATGGTGCCCAGGCCCATGGGAACGAGCAGGGTGGGCTCGTACTCCTTCTTGATGCCCAGGTACATGAGGGCGCTGCCGATGAGGATCATGGCGATGCGGCCGGGCTCGGCGATAAGGCCGAGGATGCCTTGGATGAGCACGTCCATGGGACGACCTTTCCGTGCGGGGCGGCGCGGCGCGGGGCCCCGCCGCCCGGGATGGCTAGGAGATGGAGAAGAGGGGGTCGCCGGGGTTCACCATGTCGCCCGCGGAGACGCTGACGCTCGCCACGGTTCCGGCGACCTCGGCCACGATCTGGGACTCCATCTTCATGGCCTCGAGGACGAGCACGGGCTGGTTGACCTCGACGGGCGCGCCGGGGGAGAGCAGGACCTCCAAGATCTTGCCGGGCATGGGGGCGAGCTGCTCGTGCGCGCCGGCGGGCGCCGCGGCGGGCGCGGGGGCGGGAGCCGCCGGCGCGGGCTCCGGTGCCGGTGCCGGAGCCGGAGCGGGTGCGGGCGCGGCTACCGGCGCGGGGGCCGGGGCGGCGACGGCGTCCGCGGGCGTGGGCTGCGGGGCGCCGACCTCCTCCATCTCAACCAGGTAGTTGGTCCCGTCGATCGAGATCTTGAACTTACGCAGCATGGGTTCCCTCCAAGGCCGATTCCTTCTGCTTGCAGATACGCTTCACGACGAGCCGGCTGTCCTCGCGCCCGCCCGTCGCCAGCGCCGCGGCGATCGCGGACACGCGGGCGTGCTCGGGGTTCGCGACGTACACGCGCGTCGCGGTGAACGTGCTGTCGGGGTGGTCGCCCGCGGCGATGGCGCTCGCGATGGCGACGACGTGGGCGTGCTCGCGCGCGTCCACGGGGAGATAGGCGGGCAGCGGCTCCCAGCCCTCATCGGGCGCGGGGGCCGCTGCCACGGGTGCTGGCGCGTTGTCGCGGGGTTGGGCGCCAGCGGGCTCCACCTCCCGGTGGACGAGCCGGTCTATGATCGAGCGCAGTCCCATGGGCACCTCCGGGTCGGTCGTATGGCCGCATCGTAGCCCCGTCGCCGCCGGGCGGGCCCGCGCGGTCGGTGGACGGTGCCAAGCGCCCCCGCGGGCGGTCGCCGCCGCGGCGCGCGGGTCCGCCCCGGGACGCGCTACAATGGGGCGCTAGGTATCACACGACCCCTCGAGGAGCTCATCCATGGCGCTTTCCATCGGTATCGTGGGCCTGCCCAACGTGGGCAAGTCCACGCTGTTCACCGCGCTCACCAAGAAGGGCGGCCTGGCGGCCAACTACCCCTTCGCCACCATCGACCCCAACGTCGGCATCGTCGACGTGCCCGACGACCGCCTGGCCGCGCTCGCCGACATCGTGCACCCGGGCCGCATCGTGCCCGCCGCGGTGGAGTTCGTGGACATCGCCGGCCTGGTGAAAGGCGCCAACGACGGCGCCGGCCTGGGCAACCAGTTCCTCGCCAACATCCGCGAGACGGACGCCATCTGTGAGGTGGTGCGCTACTTCAAGAACCCCAACGTCATGCGCGAGGACAACCACGCGGGCGAGTTCGTGGACCCCATGAGCGACGCCGACACCATCATGACCGAGCTCATCCTGGCCGATATCCAGACGCTCGAGAAGCAGCTGCCCAAGCTCGAGAAGGAGTCCAAGCGCGACCGCGAGCTCGCACCCAAGTTCGAGCTGGCGGGCCGCATCCTCGCCTGGCTGAACGAGGGCAACCGCGCCGCCGCCATGGACATGACCGACGACGAGCGCGAGCTCGCCCGCGGTCTCTTCCTGCTCACCATGAAGCCCATCCTCTACGTGGCCAACGTCGACGAGGACATGCTGCATGACGAGCTGGAGCCCATCGACGGCGTGCCCCCCATCGCCATCTGCGCCAAGGTGGAGGCGGAGCTCTCCGAGCTGGAGCCCGAGGAGGCCGCGGCATTCCTGGAGGACCTGGGGCTCGAGCGCTCGGGCCTGGAGACGCTCGCCCAGGCGGCCTACAAGCTGCTGGGCCTGCAGAGCTTCTTCACCGCCGGCGAGATGGAGGTCAAGGCCTGGACGGTGCGCCAGGGCGCCACGGCCCCGCAGGCCGCCGGCGTGATCCACACCGATTTCGAGCGCGGCTTCATCAAGGCCGAGGTCATCGGCTACGACGATTACGTCGAGCTGGGCGGCGAGGCCGGCGCCAAGGCGGCCGGCAAACTGCGCATCGAGGGCAAGAGCTACGTAATGGCCGACGGCGACGTCGTGCATTTCCGCTTCAACGTGTAGGAGGCTTCCATGTCCCAGTTCTTCAGGTACGGAAAGAAGGCGGGCTACCTGAGCGTGGCGCTGCTGGTGCTCGCGGTGCTGCCGCTCGTGGTGGCCTCGCTCACGGTGCCGGCCATGGCGTCCGAGGTCCCCATGAAGATCGCCGCCGACGGCGAGGTCCTGCGCTACGGCAGCCGCTTCGAGCTGCTGCTGGCACCCGGCCTGTGCCTGCTGCTGAGCCTGGCCACGCTCGCCTCGGCCCGCAAGCAGGCGGGCCTGCAGGGCGCGCCCGAGAGCCTGGCGGCCCGCGCGGTCTACACCCGCTACGCGCGCAACGGCGTGGTGACCGCCGTGGTGCTGAACGTGGTGAGCGCCTACCTCATCGGCATGGTCCTGACCGGGCACGGCCTGGGCTTCTAGACGGGGCGCCCCGCCCGTTGGGCGCGCGCCGCGCGGCGGGGGCGGGCTCGATTCTTTGCGAAGGCGCACCCGCGCGGCCGCGGCGGGCTGCCCACGCTGGTATAGTGGGGTCGTCTTTGCAGCCTGTAGACGCGAGAGGAAAGACATGGCTACAGAACAGCTCAGAAGCGCGTGCGCGCGCACGGACGGTGAGATCGCGCTGGTCGCCAACCGCATGCGGCGCGACATCATCACCATGCTCGAGGCGGCTGGAACCGGGCATCCCGGAGGCTCGCTCTCCGCGGCCGACATCATCGCCACGCTCTTCTTCTCCGGCGTGATGGGCTACGACCCGGCCGACCCGGAGAACCCCGAGCGCGACCGCTTCATCCTGTCCAAGGGCCATATCGCGCCGGCGCTCTACGCCGTGCTCTCCCAGGTGGGCTACCTGCCCGCCGAGGAGCTCCTCACCCTGCGCAAGCTCGGCAGCAGGCTGCAGGGCCATCCCGACTCCAACATCTGCCCGGGCGTGGAGGTCTGCACCGGCTCGCTCGGCCAGGGCCTCTCCATCGCCGCGGGCACCGCGCTGGGCTTCAAGCTCGACGCCGCCGCGGGCGCGCCGGAGCGCCGCGTGTTCGCCCTCACCGGCGACGGCGAGCTTCAGGAGGGCCAGAACTGGGAGGCCGTGATGTTCGCGGGCAACCGGGGCCTCGACAACCTGGTGGCCATCGTGGACAACAACAACCTGCAGATCGACGGCCACGTGAGCGACGTCAACGACATCCAGCCGCTCGCCGACAAGTTCCGCGCCTTCAAGTGGCACGTGGTGGAGTGCGACGGGCACAACGTCGCCTCCGTGCGCGCGGCGCTCGAGGCCGCGGTGGCCCACGCGGGCTCCCCGGTGGCCGTGATCGCCAAGACCGTCAAGGGCAAGGGCGTCTCCTTCATGGAGGACCAGGCCAGCTGGCACGGCAACGCGCCCAGCGCCGAGCAGGCGAAGGTCGCCCTGGCAGAGATCGACGCGGTCGGCGAGCAGCTCGCCGCCGCCGTGAAGGAGGCTTAAGAGCATGGCAAAGGCAACGCGCGCCGCGTTCGGCGAGACCCTGGTCGAGCTGGTCGACGAGGGCATGGACATCATGGCCGTGGACGCCGACCTGGCCGGCTCCACCACCCTGGCCAAGCTGGGCGCCGCCCATCCCGACCGCTTCGTGGACGTGGGCATCGCCGAGCAGAACATGATCGGCGTGGCCTCGGGCTTGGCGCTTACCGGCCGCACCGTCTTCACCGGCAGCTTCGCCGTGTTCGGCGCCGGCCGCTGCTGGGAGCAGATCCGCAACACCGTGTGCGTGAGCAACCTCGACGTGAAGGTCTGCCCCACGCACGCGGGCATCACCGTGGGCGCCGACGGCGAGACCCACCAGGCGCTCGAGGACATCGCCCTCATGCGCACCCTGCCGCACATGCGCGTTCTGGTGCCAGCCGACTATGCTAGCGCCAAGGCCGCCATCCGCCTGGCCGCCAAGACCCCGGGCCCGTTCTACGTGCGCCTGGGCCGCGAGACCCCGGCCGACGTCTACGACGAGCCCTTCGAGATGGAGGGCGAGGCGTTCGCCCGCGTGCTGCGCGAAGGTACCGACGTGACCATCTGCGCCTGCGGCGTCGAGGTGGCCGAGGCCCTGGAGGCCGCCGAGGCCCTTGCCGCCCGCGGCATCTCCGCCGGGGTCGTGGACGTGATGAGCGTGAAGCCGCTCGCCGAGGACGTGATCGTGGCCAGCGCCGCCAAGACGGGCTGCGTCGTGACCGTGGAGGAGCACAGCGTCTACGGCGGCATGGGCTCGGCGGTGGCGGAGCTTTTGGCCGAAAAGGAGCCGGTGCGCGTGGTGCGCATGGGCATGACGGGCTTCGGCCAGTCCGGCACCGGCATGGAGCTCCTTGCCCATTTCGGGCTGGACGCCGCTGGCATCGCCTCCCGCGTGCGCGAGGTGCTGGGCCGCTAGCGCCCCCGAGGGCTGTCGGGCCCCGAGACATCCGGTTCGTTTCGGGCCGCCCCTTCGCAAGCTCGCGGAGGGGCGGTTTCCTTTCGGTTCGGCGTGGGTTTGCCGCCTCGGCTCGAGACAGGTTACAGATCGGTGTGGGGCTTCGTGTCGAAAAAGCCCCTCCATACCCGAGCCGCGCGCGAAAACCCGCACCGATCCGGAAACTCTCCTGGTCGCTCTCGGCAAACCCGCACCGAAGCGGCTCTTGGTGCTCGCGCGCGGCCCGTTGCGCTACCATGGGCAGCCGTGAAGACGAGAGAAGGGGAGTCCCCATGATCGAGCATATCGCCGAGGCCACCTCGACCAACGACGTCGCGCGCTCGCGCGCGGCGGAGGCGCCCCACGGCTGGGCCGTGCGCGCCGACGCGCAGACCGAGGGCCGCGGCCAGCGCGGACACGGATGGACCTCGCCGGCCGGCGGGCTCTACCTCTCGGTCGTGCTCAAGCCGAGCGTGCCGCAGCGCGTGATGGGTGGCCTGCCGTTGGTATGCGGCATCGGCGCCGCCCGCGCGATGGTGCGCCTGGGCGTTCCGGGCGTGAAGCTCAAGTGGCCGAACGACCTCGTGGCGGGCGACGCCAAGCTGGCGGGCCTGCTCGTGGAGGCGGGCTGGGCCGCGGGCGGCGTCTACGCCGTGTGCGGCATCGGCGTGAACATGGATGCACCTAAGGTGGAGGATCCCGAGCGCGCCGCCCTGCCGCCCTGCGGCATCAGGGCGCTGCTCGAGGGCGAGGGCGCCCCGGTGCCCTCGCTTGACGCGCTCGCCGACGCGGTGCGCGCTGACGTGGTGGCCGCGGTGGACGAGTGGTCCGCGCAGGTGGCGCTCGCGGGCGCGGCGGCGACGCCGCTCGGCCGCATGGCGGACGAGCTGTACGACCGTATGGCCTATATGGGGGAGTACGTGGCCCTGATCGACCGCGAGGGGCGCCCCTACGGCGCGGGCACGCTCTCGGGAATCGACGTGTGGGGGCGCGCCCTGGTGCGCATGGACGACGGTCGCGCCGCCGAGGAGGCCTTTGACCCGGCGCAGGTCTCCGTGAGGCCGCTGCGCTAGGGCTCGACTATGGCGGCGGGAATCCAGATACGCGGCGCCGAGGTGGCGCTCGGCGGGCGCCCGGTGCTCTTGGGGGCGTCCATCGCGGTGCGGCCCGGCGAGGTCGTGGCGCTCGCGGGCGCCAACGGTTCGGGTAAGTCCACGCTGGCGGGCCTGGCGTGCGGCATGGGGGTCGCCGCGCCGGGCGTCGTTTCCGTGGACGGGGCGGACCCGGCCGCGGGGGAGGCGGCGCGCCGCGAGGTCCGCGCGCTGGTGGCGCTCGTGCAGCAGGACCCGGTCGACCAGGTCGTGTGCCCCCGTGTGTTCGACGAGGTGGCCTTCGGGCCGCGTAACATGGGCCTTGTCGAGGATGAGGTCGCCGCGCGCGTAGCCGAGGCGCTTGCCGCGGCCGGGGCGGGCGGGCTCGCCGGCCGCGACACGGGGAGTCTCTCGGGCGGTGAGCTGCAGCGCGTGGCGCTCGCCGGCGCGCTCGCCATGCGCCCGCGCTACCTGGTGCTCGACGAGGTGACCTCCATGCTCGACGCCTCCCTGCGGCCGGGGATGCGCGAGCTCGTGGACCGTCTGGCGCACGTCTCGGGCGTGGGCGTGCTCACCGTTACCCACGACCCGGCCGAGCTCGCCGCCGCCGACCGCGTGGCGGTGCTGGGCGCCGGGCGCGTCGTGTACGAGGGCGCGCCCGCGGACCTCGTGCGCGACGAGCCGGGGCTTTGGCGCTCGCTGGTGGGCGAGGGCCCGCTCGCGCGCCGCGTGACGCGCGAGCTCGGGGGGACGGCCGACGAGCCTGCCCCCGCCCGCCCAGCCGCCCGAGCGGGCGGCCGCGGGGCGCCTTGTGCGCCCGCCCGCGCTGGCCTGGAGCTCGCGGACGTCTCCTTCGCCTACGGGGAGGGCGGCGGGCCCGTCCTGCGGGGCGTCTCGCTCTCGGTGCGCCCCGGCGAGGTGCTGCTGCTTGCGGGGGCCTCGGGCTCGGGCAAGTCCACGCTCGCGCGCGTGGCCGCGGGCCTCGACGCCCCGGGCGCAGGCACGGTCTCGCTCGACGGCGTCCCCGTCTCCCCGGGGCGCGTGGGCCTCGCCTTCCAACGGCCCGAGGCGCAGCTATTCTGCGACACCGTCCTCGACGAGCTCGCCTTCGGGCCGCGCAACCTCGGCATCGCCGAGGAGGAGGCCGCCGCGCGCGCCCGGGTCGCGGTGCGCCGGGTCGGTATCGGGCCCGACCTGCTCGACCGCGCGCCCCTGGAGCTCTCCGGCGGCCAGCAGCGCCGCGTGGGCGTGGGCTCCCTGCTGGCCCTGGACGCCGCGGCCTACATCCTCGACGAGCCCACCGCGGGCATGGACGCCGCAGGCCGGGCGCATCTGCACGTGCTCGTGCGCGAGCTCGCCGCGCACGGTGCCGCCGTGGCGGTCATCAGCCACGACCTGGAGGAATGGCTCGAGGTGGCGGACGTTACGGCACTCATGCGCGCGGGGCGGGTGGCGTGGCGCGGCCCAGTAGGCGAGCTCGCCGCGCGTCCTGACCTGTGGGCCCTGGTGGGGCTTCCTGCGCCCGGGGAGGAGCCTCTGGCCCCCGGCTCGCCCCTCGGCGTCGTGGCCGGCGCCGCCGCGCTCGCGCCCACGCCCGCGCCCGCCCTGGCCGTCGCCCCCGAGGCGGTTCCGGCCGGCGCCGACCCCGCGCCCTCGCCCGCCCGGCGCGCCGCTTCCGAGGCCGTCGCGCCCCAGGGCCTGGACGCCCGCGTGAAGGTCGGCCTGCTGCTCGCGGCGAGCGCCGTGGCCTTCGCCGCGCCGGCCCCCGTGGCCCTGCTCGGCGGCGCCGCCGCGCTCGCGGCCTGCCTGCCGCGCGCGGGTCTGACCCCGCGCGACGTGCTGCGCGCCATGGCCCCCGTGGCGGCGCTCATGGCCCTCACGCTCGCCGCGAACCTCGTGTCCTGCGACGGTTCCGCCGCCATGGCGCTGGCGGGCCCGATGGGGCTCGACCCCGCGGGCGGCGCGCGCGGCGCCGCCGCGGTGCTGCGGATCGCCCTACTGCTGGGTCTCGCGCTCTGTGTGGCCCGCACCTGCTCGCCCACGGACGTGGCCGACGCCTTCGTGCGCCTCATGCGCCCGTTGGGGCGCCTGGGCGTGCCCACGGGCGACGTGGCCGCGGCCCTCTCCATCGCGCTGCGGTTCATGCCCGTGGTGGCCGGTGAGCTCTCGCGCATACGCCTGGCCCAGCGGGCCCGCGGCGCCCGCTTCGACGAGGGGCCGCTCCTCGCGCGCGTTCGCGCCCACGCCGCGCTGATGCTGCCGCTCATGGTGGGGCTCTTCCGCCGGGCCGACCGTCTGGCGACCTCCATGGCCGCGCGCCTCTACCGCGCGGACGCCGCCACGGTGCCGCCCCGCCCGCTCGCGGCCCGGGACCGCCTCGCGCTCGCGGGAGGTCTCGCCGCCTGCGCCGCGGCCTTGGCGATGCGCCTCGTCCCGTAGGCCCGCCCGCGCCGTGGCGCCCCATGTCGTATACTGGTCGCTCGGCGCGCCCCGTCCCGCGGGAGCGCGCCTCGGCAACCATCACGCGAGGGGGAGTCCATGGCGGGCGAGAACACACCGGCGGGGAGCTATCCCGCCAAGACCGACGCCGAGCTGCTCGACGGCACGATCGTCCTCAAGCTCGGCTACGACGGCACCGACTTCTCCGGCTTCGCGGAGCAGCCCGGGCCCCGCACGGTGGCCGGGGACTTGCGCCGCGCGCTCGAGACCTTCCTGCGTCGGCCCCTGGAGCTCACCTGCGCCGGCCGCACCGACGCCGGCGTGCACGCCCGTGCCCAGTACGTGAGCTTTCCCGCCATGGCATCCGAGCTCCAGATTCCGCGCAGCCGCTGGATGCGAGCCATGGCGGCGCTCCTGCCCGACGACATCGCCTTGGGCGAGGTCTACCATGCCGAGCCCGGCTTCTCCGCGCGCTTCGACGCCCGCGCCCGCACCTACACCTACCGCATCGGCACCGGCGAGGCCCGGCCGCTCCTCGCGCGCCGCTACGCCTGGTGGCACCGGCCCGCGCTGGACGTCGCCGCCATGGAGGAGGCCGCTTCGGCGCTCATCGGCGAGCAGGACTTCAAGAGCTTCTGCAAGCTCCAGAGCGCCATCGGCAAGCCCACGCACCGCAACGTCATCTCTGTCTCCTTCTCCCGGGAGGTCCAGCTGGGGGAGGAGCTCATCGCGTTCACCATCTGCGGCAACGCCTTTTTGCACTCCATGGTCCGCACCATCGTGGGCAGCCTCGTGGAGGTGGGCTGCGGGCGGCGCGACCCCTCCTGGCTCGCCGAGGTCATCGCGGCGCGCGACCGCCGGGCCGCCGGGCCCACCGCTCCCGCGCGCGGCCTGTGCTTCATGGGCGTGACATATGACGAGGGCGTGTTGACGGTCTGTTCTTGATGTGCGCCCCCGCGCCCGCGGGCGCGCCCGCACCTTACTGGGATACGATGCTGCCAAGCTCAGAAGGAGGCGCAGCTTGGCCCGTAAGGTTGCGAAAAGACCGCACGTTTCCGTGCTTCTCGCCGTGCGCGACGGTGTCGACGCCATGGTGCGCTCGGTCGAGAGCGTGCTGAACCAGCGCTGCGACGATTTCCAGCTCATCATAGCCGCGTGCGCCTCGTGCCCCTCCGTCGTCGCGCGCGCCAACCGCTACGCCGAGCACGAGATTCGCGTGGACGTGCTCGAGCTTCCCGAGCCAGACCTGGGCCGCGGCCGCGACGCCGCGCTCGCCGCCGCCCGCGGCACGCACGTGCTGCTGATGGACGAGGGCGACTGGCTCTCTCCCGCTTACCTGAACGACATGATCGCCGCGGCGGACGCCACGGACGCTGAGCTCGTGGTCTCGTCTCTCTCGCTCGAGTCCCTACGCGCCGACGGCGGCCGCGCCTCCGTGTCCGTGCGCCCCGGCCCCCGCGCCTGGACCGACGCCGCTTCCCTGCGGCGGGGTGTCGCCTCGCTGCTCGTGGAGCACGGGGTGGCGAGCATCGCGGGCAAGCTCGTCTCCCGCACGCTCCTGCAGCGGGCGGATGCACGCTTCGCGGGCGCCGACCCCTTCGAGCTCGCGCTCGCGGTCCTGGACGCCGCCGAGCGGGCGAGCATCGCGCAGGCGCCCTGCTACCACGTGGCGCTCGGCCGCGGCGGCGCGCGCGCCGCCTTCGACCCGGAGCTCTTCTCCCGCTGCGAGCGGCACCACGCCCGCCTGCTGGGGCAGCTCACCCGTTGGGGAGCGGCGGACTTGGAGACCCTGCGCGCCGCGCACAACCTGCACCTCACCGAGGTCATCCGCTGCATCGAGAACGTGTCCCTGGCGCCGGGGCGCCTCTCCGCCATCGAGCGCCGCCGTCGCGTGCAGGACATGATCGACGCCCCGAGCACCCGCGCCTCCATCGAGGCCCTGCGCTCCTCCTCGCGCGACTTCGGCCTCATGTTCGCGCCGATCGCGCGCCGCAGCGCCGCCGCCTGCTGCATGGGCGCCCGCATCCAGGATATCGTGGCCCGCGCCCTCGCGCCGGTGGCGCATCCCCGCCTGGCCTGCATCTAGGTGCGCATCCGTTATGCACGGTTTGTGCATTGACTGCATCAAGTATGCAATCGACATCGACGTTTCGCCGTTTCCATACAGCTTTGAGTCATCTTTGTTAATTGACGCCCGCGCGGTGCGTTCAATCGCGCCCAGACGGTATCCTACGGTCCTGATACACCGTCTCGACACCCAGGGGGCACCATGGCAAAGAAGCGCAACGGCCGCCAAGACGCGATCCGGGACATCGTGCGCAACAAGGACGTCCGCACCCAGCGCCAGCTGGTGGACCAGCTCAAGGCCGCGGGCTACGACTGCACGCAGGCCACCGTCTCGCGCGACATCGCCGACATGGGCCTGCGCAAGCTGCCCGAGGGCGTCTACGTGCTCGCCGAGGACCTGCACCTGCAGCGCATGGTGTCCGAGCTCGTCACGGGCGTTCAGCGCGCCGACAACCTGGTGCTCGTGAAGGCCCAGCCCGGCACCGCCTCGGGCATCGCCGCCGCTATCGACGCCGCGGAGCTACCCGACGTGCTCGGTTCCCTGGCGGGCAACGACACCATCCTGGTGATCGCCCAAACCGCCGAGGACGGCGAGCGCCTGGAGGGCCTCATCAGCAAGCTGAGGAGTGTGCGCAAGTAGATGTTGGATATGGTCGCCATCGTGCATATCGCCCTGATCTCGCTCGTGCTGCTGCTGCCGATCGCGCTGGTGGCGCTGCTCGCGTGGTACTACGTGAGGTCGCGCGGGACCAAGTAGGAGAGGCGGCCCGGATGCGCGTCCATCCGAGGCCGTTGCGTTTCCGGCGCGCCCTTATGGCAGGCAAACGCCCCCGGAAGCCGTGTTGGCTTCCGGGGGCGTCTCGCGTGAAGGTCGTATGCGTGTCGGGCCTATTGGCCGGTCGTCCCGCCGTCCGTGGTGCCGCTATCGCCGCCACCGGGCGTGGGCGTGGGCGCGGGCTCGGGCGTGGGCGTGGGCGTGGGCGTGGGGTCCACCGGGGTGACCGTGCCCCCGCCGGTGTTTCCGCCGGAGGTGCTGCCACCCGTGGTGGAGCCGTTGCCCGAGGTGGCGCGCTCGGAGTCCTCGGTCGTCCCCTCGGACTCCTCCTCCGTGGTCTGCTCCTCCTCGGACTCGTCCTTGACCTTGGCGGTGCCGCCGGCGAACTTCCAGGTGGAGTTGTCCTTGTACTTGGGGGCGGTGCCGGTGGGGAACTGCTCGGCCTCAGCGCCGGAGAGCGCCTCGGTCATGAAGTTGTAGAAGATCGGCAGGGGGATGTCGCTCGTGCCGTAGCCGATGGCCTCGTTGCTACCGGAGCGGCCCGTCCAGATCGCCACGGCCAGCTGCGGGCTGTAGCCCACGAACCACAGGTCGGTGGTGTCGCTCGCGGTGCCGGCCGTGCCCGTCTTGCCCGCGGTGGGGGAGCTGATGGCGGGCGTGAACCCGCGACCGGTGCCGCTGGAGAGCACGCCCTCCAGCACGGTGGTCACGGCCTCGGCCTCGCCGGCGGTGAGCACCTGGGTGGGCTCGTTGTCGGCGGTGTAGAGCTGCTTGCCGTCGCGCGAGAGGATCTCGGTGATGGCCACGGAGTCGCGGTGCTTGCCGCCGTTGGCGTAGGTCGCCGCGGCCTCGGCCATCTCCAGCGTGGAGAGGTTGGCCGTGCCCAAGGTGAGCGAGGCCTGGCCGTTGAACTCGGCGGCGGAGTCGGAGGTGTCGATGCCCAGGTCGTCGCACATGTCCTTGACGGCGCTGTAGCCGATGGCGTCTTGCACCTGCACGTAGCCGGTGTTGGAGGACACGGCCGTGGCCTGCGCGAGCGTCTGCGTGCCGTAGTTGTGGTTGCCGTAGTTCTGGACGGTGTACTCGGTGCCGTCCTTGAGCTTCAGGTCCATAGGCGAGGAGCAGTTGATGGTCACGTTGGGGTTCATGCCGGCGTGGATGGCCGCGGCGAGCGTGAGCATCTTGAAGGAGGAGCCGGTGGAGCGGCGCACGAGCGCGTGGTTGGTGTGGTACTCGTCGGCGTTGTAGTCGCGACCGCCCACCATGGCCTTGATGTAGCCGGTCTTGGGGTCGATCACGGTCATGCCCACCTGGAGCTCGTCGGCGCCCATCTTGTCGAGCTGGCCCACGGCGGCGGACTCGGCCTGCGCCTGGAGGGTGGGGTCGATCGTGGTCTTCACCGTGAGGCCGCCCTTGAAGATCATGTCGGTGGAGAATTCCTCCTGGAGCTGGCTCTTCACGTAGTCCACGAAGTAGGGGTAGGCGAGGGTGCCGTTCTCGGACATCTCGGTGACGTTCAGGTTGAGCTCCTCGGCCTGGGCGGCGTCGTACTCCTCTTGGGAGATGTAGCCGTTGCGCAGCATGCGGTCGAGCACGATGTTGCGGCGCTGCACGGCCAGGTCGGGGTTGACCGTGGGGTCGTACATGCTCGGGGCGTTGGGCAGGCCCACGAGCAGCGCGGCCTCGGCCAGGGTGAGGTCGGCGGCGCTCTTGGAGAAGTAGGTCTCGGCGGCGGTCTCGATACCGTAGGCGCCGTGGCCGTAGTAGATGGTGTTGAGGTACATCATCAAGATCTCGTCCTTGGAGAAGATCTCCTCCATCTTGATGGCGATCCAGGCCTCGCGGACCTTGCGCTCGATGGTCTGGTCGAACTGCTCCTCGGACAGGATGGTGTTGCGCACGAGCTGCTGGGTGATGGTGGAGGCGCCCTCGGAGCCGCCGGTGAGCTGGACCACCACGGCGCGCGCGATGCCGATGAGGTCGATGCCGCCGTGCTCGTAGTAACGCTCGTCCTCGGTGGCCACGGTGCCGTCGAGGACGTACTGGGAGACCTTGTCCATGGTGGTGGACTGGCGGTTCTGCACGTAGAGGCTGGCGATCTTGTTGCCGTTGGCGTCGAGCACCTCGGTGGGCTCGCTCACCAGGTACTGGTTGGCGTCGGTGTAGTCGGGCAGGTCGGACAGCCAGCGGTTGACGTTGGCGACCATGCCCACCCCGAAGGCGATCCCGCCGATGAGCATGAAGCCCAGCAGGGACGCGATGACGAGGGGCACGGTGTGCGTCTTGGCGCGGCTGCGGGCGCGGCGCTCGCGAGGACCCATACATACCTCCATTTGGCTCTTGAGTATCCAAGCACTATAGATACCGGTACGATACCGCAACATCTGGCGCGGCGGCCCATCGCGCGGCGCTCGGCGGTAAAGCTACATGCCGTGGCGCCGGGCGGGCCGCGGCGTATACACTACCGGGACGGATATCGTGGTGGACATTTGCCCGGGGCAAACGTCCACGTTTGGAAAGGGGGCACCCGTGGGTGTGGAGCTGCTGGCGCCGGCGGGCGGGCCGGACGCGTTCCTGGCGGCGATGGCCGCGGGGGCGGACGCCGTGTACCTGGGGCTCTCGAGCTACAGCGCGCGGGCCGCCGCCGAGGGGTTCGCGCTCGCGGACCTGGAGCGCGCGGCCCGGATGGCACATGCGCGCGGGGCGCGGGTCTACGTTGCCATGAACGTGCTGCTGCGCGAGGGCGAGCTCGCCGGCGCGCTCGCGGCGGCCCGCGCGGCGCTCGACGCCGGGGCGGACGCGCTGATCGTGGCGGACGCCGGCTTCTGCCGCCTGCTCGCGGCCGAGCTTCCGGGCGCGGAGCTCCACCTCTCCACCCAGGCCGGCGCGCTCTCGCCCGAGGCCGTGGCGCTCGCCGCCCGCGAGCTCGGCTGCTCCCGCGTGACCTGCGGCCGCGAGCTCTCCGTGGCCGAGATCGGCGCGCTGGCCGCCACGGGGGTGCCCGTGGAGTGCTTCGTGCATGGGGCCATCTGCGTGTGCTACGCCGGGGCGTGCGGCTACTCGGCGGCGCGGCGCGGCCGCTCGGCCAACCGGGGCGACTGCACGCAGCCCTGCAGGATGGACTACGCGCTGGTGGACGGCGCGGGGCGCTGCCTGGCCGGCAACGCGTCGTTCGCCTTGGGCGGCGGCGCGGGGCCGCGCGCGGGGCGGGCCGGCGCGCGTCGGGCGGCGGACATCGTGGGGGCGGGGGAGAAGCTCCTCTCCCCGCGCGACTTCCTGGGACTGCGCCACGTGGCCGGGCTCGCGCAGGCGGGGGTCGCCTCGCTCAAGGTCGAGGGCCGCATGAAGAACCCGGACTACGTGTTCAACGTTGTGGGCTGCTATCGGCAGGCGCTTGACGCCGCGCTTTCGGGCGAGCCGCTGGGGCAGGAGGCGCTCGACGCCCTGGAGGCGCGGCTCGCGCGCTCGTTCAACCGCGGCTTCACGGACGCTTACCTGGCCGGCGAGAGCGCCGACGCGCGCCTCATGGGCTTTGAGCGGGCCATCAACCAGGGCGTGGCCGTGGGCGAGGTGGTCGGCCGCGGGCGCGACGAGGTGACGGTGGCCATCTCGGCCCCGGTGGCGGCCGGCGACACGCTCGAGATCCGCTCGGTGCCCGGGCCGGACGCCCCCGTGGACGTCCCGCGCCGCTGGCCCATGGTGCCCGCGCCCGCCGACGCCCGCGTGGGCGAGGCGCTCGCCGTGCATTGCAAGCGCAAGGTGGAGCTAGGGAGCCCCGTGCACCTCACGCGCGATACCGCCCTGGTGGCGCGCGCCGCCGCGGAGGTGGACGCCTTGCGCGCGGAGTGGGCCGCGGCGGGGGATGGCGTGGAGCCCGGTGACGGTTGCGGTGATGGGGCTGCGGGCGGCGGTGTCGGGGACGGCCTCGCGGGGCCTTCCGTCGGGGACGAAACGGATGCGGCCGCGCCTGCCCCTGTGGGGTGCGGCGCCGCTCGCGATGCCCGAGCCGACGGCCCCGCGGCCGAGGCCGGCCCTGTTGGGCATGGCGCGCCCGGCGCTTGCGGCGCCGGGGATGCCGCTCGGGCCGCGTCGGCCGCCGATTCCGCAACCGTGCCCGCGGGCGCCGCCGCGCGCCTCGTGCGCGAGCCCGCCTCGGCGCGCCCCGGCGACTACGTGGAGGCTTGGCGCCTGCGCGAGGACCCGGCCGCTTGGGAGGGCGTCCTGCCCAGCCTCATGGTGGTGCTGGACGAGGTCCACCGCCCCGGCGACGAGCGCGAGGTCCGTGCCTGGGCGGGTAGGACGGCGGGCGTCGTCTGCCGCAACCTCGGCCAGCTGGATACGGTGCGTGGCCTCGGTGCGCCCTTCGAGTGCGCCGCGCCCCTGAACGTGTGGAACACCGGCTCCGCCCGATGGCTGGCGGGGTTGGGCGCCCGCCGCGTCTGGCTGCCCGAGGAGCTCCCCGTCGGCGACGTGCTCTCCCTCGCCCGCGCGGTGCGCGGCGCGGTGCCGCTCGGCGTGCTCACGCACGGTCCCGCGCAGCTCATGGTCACCGAGCACTGCCTGCTCTCCGCGGAGGGGCCGTGCTCGGGGGAGTGCGCCGGCTGCGGGCGCCGTCGGAGGGAGCGCTGGCTCGTCGAGCGCGACGGGGCCCGCGTGGGCGTGACCGTGGATGCACGCGGTCGCACCCGCCTGTATTCCCGCGAGCCGCGCGACTGGTCCGCACGCGAGCCCGAGCTCCGTGCCGCCGGCGTCCTGCCGCTCCGCATCGAGCCGATGGCGGGCCGGGGCTGAGGGCTCGCACGGACCCGTTCGGGACGCGGATTCAGGGGGTCCGTATCAAACCTCCCGAGATATGTACCAAATAATCGGGGGATGCCTTGTATAGATGGGTACTCGGATCCTCTCCAACTGGGAAAACGTCCCCTTGGTATCGCCGGCTACTCGAGGGGTCGCCGCTATTTGGTACATATCTCGGGAGGTTTGAATTCCGGGCCGATTCCAGGCGGCCGAACTGCGGGAGATCGAACCGAAATGAGTCGATTGTCCCCTGTCCGCGATGGGTTCGGCGCGTAATGGGGCCAAGTCGGCTACTATGGATAAGTTGCAACATCAGCACCGCCCGGCAGGCGCCCCACGCGCCGCTTGCGGGCGAGGGTGCTATCGGGATTTCGGAGGACCCATGCTTTCAGTAGACGAGCAGATGCGCATCATATCCAGCGGCGCAGCCAAGATCGTGCCCGAGGCCGACCTGCGCAAGAAGCTAGAGAAGGGCCAGCCCCTGAACATCAAGCTGGGCGTGGACCCCACCAGCCCCGACCTGCACCTCGGCCACGCCGTCCCGCTGCGCAAGATGCGCCAGTTCCAGGACCTCGGCCACCGCGTGACGCTCATCATCGGCAACGGCACCGCTATGATCGGCGACCCGTCCGGCAAGAACACCACGCGCCCGCAGCTCTCCCAGGAGCAGGTCGAGGCCAACGCCGAGACCTACGTGTCCCAGGCCATGAAGATCCTAGACCCGGAGAAGACCACCATCGTCCACAACGGCGACTGGATCCTCTCCCTGGACCTCAAGGGCATGCTCGAGCTCTGTGGCAAGTTCACCGTGGCGCGCATCCTGGAGCGCGACGACTTCACCAAGCGCTACCAGAGCCAGACGCCCATCGCCCTGCACGAGTTCCTATATCCCGTGATGCAGGCCTACGACTCCGTGAAGATCGAGGCCGACGTGGAGATGGGCGGCACCGACCAGCTCTTCAATCTGCTCGCCGGCCGCGAGCTCATGGAGAAGATGGGCATGGAGCCGCAGATCGCGCTCACCATGCCGCTGCTCGAGGGCACCGACGGCGTGCGCAAGATGTCCAAGAGCTACGGCAACTACATCGGCCTCACCGACGAACCGGCCGACATGTTCGGCAAGACCATGTCCATCCCCGACGAGATGATCGGCAAGTACTACCGCCTGGCCAGCTCGCTCGCCCCCGAGGAGGTCGACAAGATCGAGGCCGCGCTCGCCGATGGTTCCGCCGACCCCTACGCGCTCAAACGCGCGCTCGGCCGCGACCTGTGCGACACCTATCACGGCGCCGACTCGGGCGAGGCCGCCGAGGCCGCGTTCGACCGCGTGTTCAAGCAGTCCGAGCTGCCCGAGGACATCGCCGAGGTCCATGTGGAGCTCTCCGTTAACGACGAGGGCAAGGTCTACCTGGCGGGCGTGCTGAAGGACGCGGGCCTTGCCCCCTCAGCCGGCGAGGCGCGCCGCCTGATCGACGGCGGTGGCGTGAAGATCGACCAGGTGCCCGTGGAGCCCAAGGCCTACAACGTGGAGCCGTCGCGCCTGGCCCCCGGCTGCGTGCTGCAGGTGGGCAAGCGCAAGTTCGCGCGCCTGGTGTAGGCGGGGCCGCGTCACCTACGCCCGCCACGCCCGCCCAAGCCCTCCCGCGCCCGCCCGGCCCAAACCGAGAAGGGGTGCCGACCACCTGGTCGGCACCCCTTCTCGCATGCATGCGCGGCGCCCCGCGGGGCGGTTCCCCCTACCGCTCGGCGAGCGGAACGTAGGTCAGGTCGTCCATCACGGAGTTGTACGCCGGGCGGATGATGCGGTGCGCGCCGAAGAGCTCCTCCATGCGGTGCGCCGCCCAGCCGGCCGTGCGCGCCACGGCGAACAGCGGGGTGAACAGCGTCTGCGGGATTCCGAGCATCTGGTAGATGAACCCGGTGTATAGGTCGATGTTGGCGCAGATGGGCTTGGTGGAGCCGCGGACGTCGCGCATGACCTGGGGGGCCAGGCGCTCCACGCTCTCGATCAGGCGGAACTCGTCGCCCAGGCCCTTGGCGTCGGCGAGCGAGCGGGCGTAGCGGCGGCAGAGCTTGGCGCGCGGGTCGGACAGCGTGTAGACGGCGTGCCCCATGCCGTAGATGAGGCCCGACCCGTCGAAGGCCTCGCGGCGCAGGATCTTCTCGAGGTAGGCGGCCACCTCGGCGTCGTCGTCCCAGCGGCGCACGTGCTCGCGGATGTCCTCGTGCATGTGGACCACCTTGGCGTTGGCGCCGCCGTGGCGCGGGCCCTTGAGCGAGCCGATGGCCGCGGCGTAGGCGGAGTAGGCGTCGGTGGCCGAGCTCGAGAGCACGCGGCAGGCGAAGGTGGAGTTGTTGCCGCCGCCGTGCTCGGCGTGGAGCATGAGCATGACGTCGAGGAGCATGGCCTCCTCGCGCGTGAACTCCCCGTTGCCGCGCAGCACCTGCAGGATGGTCTCGGCGGTGGAGAGGGAGGAGTCGGGCGCGGGGATGAGCGCGCGTCGGCCCTCGGCGCGGGCCTGGGCGGAGGCGTGCGCGATGGCGGCCAGGCGCGGCAGGCGCGAGAGCAGCGACACGGCCACGTCGACCTCGTGTTCGGGGGTGGTCTCGTCGGGCGCGGAGTCGAAGGCGTACAGCAGCAGCACGGCGCGCATCAACACGTTCATGATGCTGCTGGATACGGTGGTGATAGGGAACTCGCGCACGTAGCCCTCGGAGATGTGCCGGTAGGAGGCCAGGCGGTCGCGGAAGTCGGCGAGCTCGGCGGCGCTCGGCAGGTCGCCGGAGAGCAACAGGTAGGCGATCTCCTCGTAGCCGAAGCGGTCCTCGGCCTGGGCGGCGCAGATGATGTCCTCGATGCTGTAGCCGCGCAGGGTGAGGCGTCCCTCGTCGGGCACCACGCGGCCGTCGACCTTGTTGTAGCCGTGCACGTTGGAGATGCGGGTGAGGCCCGCCACCACGCCTGAGCCGTCGGCGTTGCGCAGGCCGCGCTTGACGTTGTGCTCCGCGAACAGCCCCTCGTCGTAGGGCTGGCTCGGCAGGCCGTGGTAGAGGTGCTCGCTTCTCGGGGTGATCTGGCGGCTCGCGCCGTAGTCGATCACCAGGCGGCTCAGGTGGTCGTCGAACCGGTAGAAAATGTCTTGGGTGGTGTAGGACACGGTCCCACCTCCTCGCGTCGCGGCGCCCGGCGGGCGCGCCTGCCCTATAGGCGGTACATGAAGTTGAAGACGTCCTCGCGCTGCATCTGGATGGCGACGCCCACCTGCTCGCCGGCGGCGGCGAGGCGCTCCTGCAGCTGGGCGAAGTCGAGCGGGGAAGCGGACATGTCGGCCAGCATGGTCATGGTGAAGATGTCCTCGATGATGGACTGCGTGATGTCGCGGATGTCCACGTTGGCCTCGCCGAGGATGTGGGAGACGGCGGCGACGATGCCGGCGCGGTTCTTGCCAAGGACGGTGATGACGACGCGGTTGGAGGTGGTCTCGGCCATGAGGGGTCCTTTCGGCTGGGTGTACATGGGAGGTATTATACCCGGGGCGCCGAGATGGGCCCGCTTGCTGGGCAAACGTCACAGGTCGGTAACCGGGAAGTGTGCACGCCATGTGCGCGCTCCGAATGAGGAGCCCGGCCGCGTGGGCTTGTGCTAGACTTGCCAACTGCTGTAAATCGCCTTGGTCGGAAACCAAGGCACCCCTTACCAAAGAGGAGCCCTGTATGAAGCCCAACATCCATCCGGAGTACGTCGAGTGCACGGTGCGCTGCAGCTGCGGCAACACCTTCAAGACCCGCTCCACCAAGTCCGAGATCCTGGTCGAGCTCTGCAACGAGTGCCACCCGTTCTACACCGGCCAGCAGAAGTTCGTCGATACCGGTGGACGCGTCCAGCGCTTCGCCGACAAGTTCGGCGGTGCCGCCAAGGCCCAGCTTGAGCGCGCCGCCGCAGCCAAGGCCGAGCGCGAGAAGAAGGCCGCCGAGGCCGAGGCCGCCCGCAAGGCCGAGCGCGAGGCCAAGGCCGCCGAGAAGGCCAAGCGTGCCGAGAAGTACGCTGCCGAGGCCGCCAAGAAGGCCGAGGAGGCCGCTGCCGAGACCGCCGAGGTCGCCGAGTAGCACCGGCTCATAGCCTAGGGAAGAGCCCCGTCGCGAGCGATCGCGGCGGGGCCCTTTTTCCGTAGCGCGTGGACATTTGCCCCGGGCAAACGTCCACATGGGGAATCCGCGAGCGGCACCGCCGCGTCGGTGGCCGGCGCCCGCCGTGGTTTATCCGTGCGCACGCGATATGTGGGCGCGCGGGCACCCTCTCGGGGATAGCATTAACGGGATTGACTATCTACCGCGAGAGGAAACCCCCATGGGATTCGTTTCTAAGCTGCTGTCCTTCGGCGCAGACAAGGACCTCAAGCGCTATCGCAAGACGGTGGAGCGCGTGAACGCCCTCGAGCCCGACATGCAGAAGCTCTCCGACGCCGAGCTTCGCGCCAAGACCGAGGAGTTCCGCCGCCGCCACGCCGACGGCGAGAGCCTGGACGCGCTGCTGCCCGAGGCCTTCGCCGCGGTGCGCGAGGCCTCCGTCCGCGTGCTCGGCATGCGCCACTTCGACGTGCAGCTCATCGGCGCCATGGCCCTGCACGAGGGCCAGATCGCCGAGATGAAGACGGGCGAGGGCAAGACGCTCGTCTCCACGCTCGCCGGCTACCTCAACGCGATCCCGGCGCGCGGCGTGCACATCGTCACGGTGAACGACTACCTCGCCCGCCGCGACTCCGAGTGGATGGGCCAGATCTACCGCTTCATGGGCATGAGCGTGGGCCTGCTGCAGAACGGCATGCCGCTCGACCAGAAGCGCCCGGCCTACGTCGCCGATGTCACCTACGGCACCAACTCCGAGTTCGGCTTCGACTACCTGCGCGACAACATGGTGGTCCGCGCCAACCAGCGCGTGCAGCGCGGCCACGCCTACGCCATCGTGGACGAGGTCGACTCCATCCTGATCGACGAGGCGCGCACCCCGCTCATCATCTCGGGCGCGGGCACCAAGTCGGCCAGCACCTACAAGGACTTCGCGCGCGCCGTCCGCGGCCTCAAGCGCGCCGAGGACGTGAGCTACGACCCGCTCATGAATCCCGAGGGCGCCGAGCCCGACGGCGACTTCGTGATGGACGAGGCCAAGCACACCATCGCCGCCACCGAGCAGGGCTTGAAAAAGATCGAGGCGCGCCTGGGCGTGGAGGACATCTACGCCGACATCTCCGGCCAGCTCGTGAACCACCTGCAGCAGGCGCTCAAGGCCCAGTACATGTTCCACCGCGACAAGCAGTACGTGGTCACCGACGGCGAGGTCAAGATCGTCGACGAGTTCACGGGCCGCATCATGGAGGGCCGCCGCTACTCCGAGGGCCTGCACCAGGCCATCGAGGCCAAGGAGGGCGTGCTCATCCGCGAGGAGAACCAGACGCTCGCCACCATCACCCTGCAGAACTACTTCCGCCTGTACGACAAGCTCTCGGGCATGACCGGTACCGCCCTCACCGAGGACGCCGAGTTCCGCGAGATCTACAAGCTGCCCGTGCAGGTGATCCCGCCCAACCGCCCCGTGCAGCGCGTGGACCACGAGGACCTCGTGTACCGTACTGTGGACGCCAAGTTCGCCGCCGTGGCCGACGAGGTGGCCGCGCGCCATGCATCGGGCCAGCCCGTGCTGGTGGGCACCGTCTCCATCGAGAGCTCCGAGCGCCTCTCCCGCCTGCTGGACAAGCGCGGCATCAAGCACCAGATCCTGAACGCCAAGTTCCACGAGCGCGAGGCGCATATCGTGGCCCAGGCCGGCCGCCTGGGCGCCGTTACCATCGCCACCAACATGGCCGGCCGCGGCACGGACATCCTGCTCGGCGGCAACGCCGAGGAGCTCGCCAAGGAGCAGGTCGCGAGCCTGGACTTCGGCATCGAGCAGCCGGTGCTCGACCACATCCTGCAGGCCGGCAACCCCGCGCGCCTGACGGTCGAGGACCTCGCCGCCGAGGGCGTGGAGGTGGACCCGCACATCCTCGCCGCCATCTCCGCCAAGTTCGACACCGAGCTCAAGCGCGCCAAGGAGGCCTGCGAGCAGGAGCGCGAGCGCGTGCGCGCCGCGGGTGGACTCACCGTCATCGGCACGGAGCGCCATGAGTCCCGCCGTATCGACAACCAGCTGCGCGGCCGCGCCGGCCGCCAGGGCGATGCCGGCGAGACCCAGTTCTACCTCTCGCTCGAGGACGACCTCATGCGCCTGTTCGGCGGCGACCGCATGGAGAAGGTCGGCAACATGATGCTGTCCGCCGACATGCCCGACGACATGCCCATCCAGCACAAGATCATCTCCAAGAGCGTGGAGGGCGCGCAGCGCAAGGTCGAGAACATCAACTTCTCCATGCGCAAGAACGTGCTCGAGTACGACGACGTCATGAACAAGCAGCGCCAGGTGATCTACGCCGAGCGCAACAAGATCCTGGACGGCAAGGACCTCACCCAGCATGTGGACGAGGTCATCGCCGACACCGTGCGCCGCTGCGTGGGCGAGTTCGCCGCGCCGGACAGCCGCGACGGCGAGCGCGACCTCGAGGGCCTGCACAAGTGGATCGTGGAGCTTACCGGTCGCCCGGACGCCCCGGCCCAGCCCGACGAGGCCTACGAGGACCTGGTGGCCGACGTGCTCGCCTACGTGCGCCGCGTCTACGGCGAGAAGGCCGAGCGCTTGGGCGAGGAGCTCATGCGCGAGCTCAACACGCAGGTCATGCTCCGCGTGATCGATACCCGCTGGATGAACTACCTGCAGGAGATGGACTACCTCAAGCAGGGCATCGGCCTGCGTGGTTTCGGCCAGCGCGACCCGCTGGTGGAGTACAAGTCCGAGGCCTTCCACGCCTTCCAGATCCTCGTGGACACCATGTACGAGGACTACCTGCGCACCGTGCTGCGCATCGAGGTCAAGCGCGCGCCCGCGGTGGCCGCGCCCGAGGAGTCTCCGGCGCTCACCGGCGCGAGCTACTCCGGGCCCGAGCAGGTCGACGGCGACGCCGGCAGCTCCACGATGCGCCGCGAGGCCGCCGCGGCCGCGGGCCACGGGCCCCAGGGCGAGGGCGGCGCCGCCGGCGCCGGCGTGCGCACCTTCGTGAAGGCCGAGAGCGGCGACCCGTATGCCAACGTGGGCCGCAACGACCCCTGCCCCTGCGGCAGCGGCAAGAAGTTCAAGAACTGCCACGGGAGGAACCGTTAATGGCGCTGCCCGCCGATAGCAACCAGCCGACCGTCACGACCGCCGAGCTCGACGAGCTTGGCGGTCGCCTTCTGGCGGTCGAGCAGTACCTGCACGTGGAGGAGAAGCGCGAGCGCGCCTCCGAGCTTGAGCGCGCGAGCGCCGAGCCCGGCTTCTGGGACGACGGCGACGCGGCCCGTGCCACCATGGCCGAGCTCGCCCGCGCCCGCGAGGACGTCTCGGCCGTGGAGGGCGCCGCCGCGCGCCTGGCCGACGCCCGCGCCGCGCTCGAGCTCGCCTCCGAGCTGGAGGGCGAGGAGGCCGCCGAGCTCGCGGCCGAGGCCGCCGCGTGCGCCCGCGCCCTCGTGCGCGACATCGACGAGCTGGAGCTCTCGAGCTGGTTCACCGGCGAGTTCGACCACGGCGACGCGATCCTCACCATCAAGCCCGGCCAGGGCGGCTTGGAGGCCCAGGACTGGACCTTCATGCTCTTCAAGATGTACATGCGCTACTGCGCGCGCCGCGGGTGGAAGGTCACGGTGAACGACTGCCCCGCGGCCGAGCAGATCGGCATCGACCGGGCCACCATCACGGTCTCGGGCAAGGACGCCTTCGGCATGCTGCGCGCCGAGGCGGGCGTGCACCGCCTGGTACGCATCTCGCCCACGGACCTCAAGAAGCGCCGCCAGACCACCTTCGCCGGCGTGGAGGTGATCCCGGTGCTGCCCGACGACATCGAGATCGAGGTCGCGCCCGACGACATCCGCGTTGACGTGTACCACGCGAGCGGCCCGGGCGGCCAGGGCGTGAACACCACCGACTCCGCCGTGCGCGTGACGCACCTGCCCACGGGCATCGTGGTGACCTGCCAAAACGAGCGCAGCCAGATCCAGAACAAGGCGGCGTGCATGCAGATCCTGAAGGCGCGCCTCTACGAGCTGGAGCTCCAGCGCCGCGCCGAGCAGCTCGACGAGATCCGCGGCCCCAAGGTGGCCGTGGGCTTCGGCAACCAGATCCGCTCCTACGTGCTCTACCCCTACCAGATGGTCAAGGACCTGCGCTCGGGCGTGGAGACGGGCAACGTCGAGGCGGTGCTGGAGGACGGCGACCTGGACCCGTTCGTGATCGGCTACCACCGCTGGGCCTGCGGCAACGCCGAGGCCGAGGGCGGCGAGGCCGCGGGGGAGGATGCCCGTGGCACCGCGTAGGGGCGCGGGCACCTCGCCCGAGGTGGAGCAGCGCGGCGTCGAGGACGCTGCCACCCGTGCCGTGCGCGCCCGCGCCCGCCGCGGCCTGCGCGCCGACGGCCTGGACGGCGGCTCCCCGCGCGCCGAGGGGGAGGGCGCGCGCCGCGGCGGGCGCCGGATCGGCCATGTGGTGCGCCGCGGGCGGAGCATCGACATCGACCGCATCATCAAATCGCGGTTCCTCTCCGACCTGCCGCTCGTGGCGCTCGGCTGCGCCATCGCGGCCTTCGCCACCGACGCCTTCATGATTCCCAACGGCCTGGCGGCCGGTGGCCTCACGGGCCTCGCCACCATCCTGTCCGAGCTCGCCGCGCGCCAGGGCATCTCGCTGCCCGTGGGCGCGCAGACCATCGCGATGAACGCGGCTCTGCTGCTCGTGGTGGTGCGCGCGGGCGGGGTGCGCTACGCGGTGCAGACCATCACCGGCTTCGTGCTGCTGGGCTTCTTCACCGACCTCTTCGCGCCCTTCGTGGTGCCGCTCGAGGGCGGTGACCTCATGCTCGCGGCCCTGTGGGGTGGCATCATCTCGGGCATCGGCTACGGCCTGGTGTTCCGCTGCGGCGCCAACACGGGCGGCTCGGACACCATCGCCCAGATCATCTCGCGCCGCTCCTCGCTGCCGGTGGGCAGCACCGTCATGGCGATCGACGTGGCGGTGTGCGCGGCGAGCGCGCCGGTGTTCTCGCTGGAACAGGCGCTCTACGCGGGCCTGGCCATGGTGCTCATGGGCTACGTGGTGGACGCCGTGGTCGACGGCGCTACCCGGCAGCGCGCGGCGTTCATCATCTCGGACGCCTACCGCGAGATCGAGCAGGCCATCCTCACCGATATGGACCGCGGCTGCACCGAGCTCATGGCGCGCGGCGCCTACACGCGGCGCGAGCGTCCGGTGATCTTGCTGATCATGAGCGTCTCGGAGGTGCGCATCGTGAAGACCATCGTGGGCGAGTACGACCCTGACGCGATCCTCATGATCACCGACGTGAACGAGGCCATCGGGTACGGATTCAAGGAGCTCGGCGAGGGCTGAGCCGCGGGAGGGGTGGGTGCGTGCCCGCCCCTTCGCGCTATCTTTTGGAAGGGGTAGGGCATGCGATTCGATTTCACGAGCATCATGGACCGCCACGGCATGGACGCCATCGCGGTGGACGGCGTGGGAAGCGGAGGCTCGGCGCCCGAGCCGCCCGCGCCGGGGTTCGACTTCATCCCCATGTGGGTGGCTGACATGAACTTCCCGGTCATGCCGGGCATCCAGGAGGCGATCGCCACGCGCCTGGCGCACCCGGCCTTCGGCTACTTCTCCCCGCGCGAGGAGTACCTGCGCGCGATCGTGGGCTGGCAGCGCGACCGCAACGGGGCCGACGAGCTGGCGCCCGAGCACATCGGCTACGAGAACGGCGTGCTCGGCGGCGTGCTCTCGGCCGTTTCGGCGCTCGCCGCGCCCGGCGACGCCGTGCTGGTGCACAGCCCCACCTACATCGGGTTCACCCACGCGCTGGAGCGGGCGGGCTTCCGGATCGAGCTCTCGCCGCTCGTGCGCGACGCCGCGGGCACCTACCGCATGGACTATGACGACATGGACCGCCGGCTCGCGTCCACGCGGGCGCACGTGGCCATCCTCTGCTCGCCGCACAACCCCACGGGCCGCGTGTGGGAGCGCGCCGAGCTGGAGCGCGCCATGGAGGTGTACGCCGCCCACGGCTGCATGGTGGTGTCCGACGAGATCTGGAGCGATATCGTGCGCCCGGGGCTCGCGCACACGCCGACGCAGCTCGTGGGTGCTGACGCGCGCGAGCGCACCGTGGCCCTCTACGCCCCGAGCAAGACCTTCAACCTGGCCGGCCTGGTGGGCAGCTACCACGTCATCTACAACCCGCATCTGCGCGATCTCGTGCGCTCGCGGGCGGCCAAGAGCCACTACAACGAGATGAACGTGCTTTCCATGCACGCCCTCATGGGCGCCTACACGGCCGACGGCCGGGCGTGGGTGGACGAGCTGCGCGAGGTCGTGGCCGGCAACGTGGACGCGGCGGTGGGCTACCTCTCGGGCGTGCCGGGCCTGCGCGTGGCCGCGCCGCAGGGCACCTACATGCTGTGGATCGATTGCGCGGGCTGGTGCGAGGAGCACGGCCGCGACGTGGGCGAGCTTTTGCGCGCCGGCTGGCGCGTGGGCGTGGGCTGGCAGGATGGCCGGCCCTTCCACGGCCCCGCGCACATCCGCATGAACCTGGCGCTGCCGCGCACGCGCGTGGAGGCGGCCCTGGAGCGCCTCTCCGAGCACGTGTTCTAGCGCCGCCGGCCCAGGGCGATACGGCGGAAGGGACGGGTGCGCGCCCGCCGACCCCTTGCCCTGGGCGCGGCCGCGGCGCCGCTACTCGGCCAGGAAGTCGATGGCGTACTGCGCGGCGAGCATGGCGCCCTTGGCGAGCACCGACTCGTCCACCGTGTAGAAGCAGCTGTGCTGCGCGTAGGTGGCGCCGACCTCGGGGTTGCGGCAGCCCACGAAGGCGAGCACGCCGGGGACCTCGGCCAGGTAGGCGGAGAAGTCCTCGCCCGACATGGTGCCCCGGTAGCTGCCGACGCCCTCCTCGCCCAGGACCTTCACCACGGCGCGGCGGCAGCGCTCGGAGGCCTCGGGGTCGTTTTCCACCTTGTAGTTGGCGATTGTGTACTCGGAGAGCTCGGCGTCGGCGCCCAGGGCGGCCGCCACGTGGGTGACGATGCGCTCGATGAGCCCGGGCATGAGGTCGTGCGTCTTATCGCTGTAGGTGCGTACGGTGCCGGTGAGGTAGGCGCGCCCGGCGATGACGTTGCGCGCCGTGCCGCCGTGGATCTCGCCCACGGTGACCACGGCGGGCTCGTAGGGGGAGAGGTCGCGGCTGACGATGGTCTGCAGCGCGCCGACGATCTGGGCGGCCACCATCACCGCGTCGGCCCCGCGCTGTGGCATGGCCCCGTGGCAGCTCGTGCCGCGCACGTCGATGCGGAACCAGTCGGTGTTGGCCATGCGCGGGCCGGGCTCGCAGCTCACGGTGCCCGCGTCCACCTCGCTCCAGATGTGCATGGCGAAGGCGCCGTCCACGCCCTCGCAGGCGCCGGCGCCCACCATCATCTTGCCGCCGCGGCCGTTCTCCTCGGAGGGTTGGAACACCACGCGGACCTCGCCGTGGATGTCGTCGGTCATGTGGCGCAGGACCTGCAGGCACCCGAGCATCATGGCGATATGGCAGTCGTGGCCGCAAGCGTGCATGAGGCCCTCGGTGCGGCTCTTGAACTCAACGTCGGCGCGCTCCTTGACGCGCAGGGCGTCGATGTCGGCGCGCAGCAGGATGCGGCGGCGCGGGGTGCCGTCGGCGCGGTAGGCGTCGGGCGCGGTGCCGCGCAGGGTGGCGACGAGGCCCGTCTCGAGCGGTCGCTCGTAGGGGATGTTCATGGCGTCGAGCTGGTTGGCGATGTCGGTGGTGGTGCGGACCTCCTCCAGGCTCGGTTCGGGGTGCGCGTGGAAGTGGCGCCGCTGCTTGACGATGTAAGGCTCGAACTCGCGTGCGATGTCCTGGATGGCCCGCGTGACCTCGGCGGCTTCGCGGGCGCTCTTGGCTTCCATGATGTGCTGGGCGATGGTCTTCGGCATGGTGGGCTGCGCCTTCTTCCGTGTGTCTCCGTGCTCGGGTGTGCCGATAGGGAGACTTTAGCACGCTTTCGGGGCGGCACCCGCACGCGCGGGGGCGAGGGGCGCCGCGGTCGGGCCCGGCGGCGGGGCCGGGGCGCACGTTTTCGTCTTCTCGTCCGCTGAGAAGACGGTTCCGTATATCCGCCGGGCGTGAGAAGACGAAAACGTACGTTTTGGGCCCAAATTATGTACGTTCTTGTCTTCTCACGGCCCACGTGCATGGGGCGTTGATGAGCGGGGCGGGCGAGGGCGCTGCGGCCCCGTTGTGGGGAGGTTCGGGGCGCTCGCGCGCGCGGTCGCGGCGCCGTGCGCGCCCACGTATAATCGGGCGCGGTAAAACCAGCAGGAAAGGTCGCCGATGAAGCCCGTGGATACCGCGCATACCTTCGACTCCGCCCCCGCCCCCGCCCCGCGCCGCCGCGCGCCCGAGCTGCTCGCGCCCGCGGGCGGCCCGGAGCCCTTCGCCGCGGCGCTCGCCGCCGGGGCCGACGCCATCTACTGCGGCATGGGCGACTTCAACGCCCGTCGCAAGGCCGAGAACTTCACCGACGAGTCCTTCGCCGCCGCCTGCCGCGCGGCGCACCTGGCGGGCGCCCGCGTGTACGTGACCGTTAACATCGTGATCAAGGACGCGGAGCTGTCCCGCGCGCTGGAGGTCGTGCGCCGCTGCACCGAGCTGGGCGCCGACGCGTTCATCATCCAGGACTGGGGCCTGTTCTTCAAGATTCGCGAGCTGATGCCGCAGGTCGAGACGCATATCTCCACGCAGGCGAACATCCACGACGCCCGCGGCGCCGCCTGGTGCCGCGACGCCGGGGCCGACCGCGTGACGCTCTCGCGCGAGCTGTCGGTGGTAGAGATCGCCAAGATCTCAAAGGTGGGGGTGGACCTGGAGGTCTTCGCCCATGGCTCCATCTGCTTCTCCTATTCGGGCGTCTGCCTGCTCTCGAGTTTCGCCTGCGCGGGCCGCTCGGCAAATCGGGGCATGTGCGCGCAGCCCTGCCGCCTGCCCTATCAGCTGGTCGATGGGCGGGGCCGCGACATGGCCGCCCCGGGGCGCGAGCGGCCGCTCTGCCCGCGCGACACCAACACCTCCGAGATGCTCGGTGAGCTGCTCGCCGCCGGCGCGCACGCCCTCAAGCTTGAGGGACGCATGAAGGCGCCGGACTACGTCTACTCCGTGGTGGACGTGTACCGCCGGCAGGTCGATGACGTCCTGGCCGGCCGCGAAGTGCCCGCGGGGGAGGCCGCCGCGCGCGCCCGCCAGCTCAAGCGCTGCTTCAACCGCGACTTCACCTGCGCCTACCAGCGCGGCGAGTCGGGCGACGAGATGATGAGCTACGAGCGCTCCAACAACCGCGGCCAGCTCGTGGGCGAGGTCCTGGGCAGCCGCACGGTGGGCGCGGGGCCGGGCCTGGCGCGCGACGACCGTCGCCGCAAGATCGCGCGGGCGCGCATCCGGCTCGACGAGCCCGTGGGCGCCGGCGATTTGCTGGAGCTGCGCCATGACGACGAGTTCGACCAGTTCCTCGCCGTGCCCGCGTCCGCCGACGCGGCGGCGGGGGAGGTCGTGGAGCTGCGCGTGCCGCGGGCGATGCCGGCGGGCAGCCGCGTGCGCGTGATTCGCAGCCAGGCCGCGATCGAGGTGGCCGCCGCCGCGCTCAAGCGCGAGGTGGCCCGCCGCCGCGCCGTGGACGTGCGGGTGCGGGCGCGATTGGGCGAGCCCTTCGAGGTCGAGGTCTCCTGCGCCGACGACCCTGCGCTCACCGGCCGCGCCACGGGCTTCACCGTGGAGACGGCGCGCACCCGCCCCGTCACGCGCGAGGACCTGGTGGAGCACGTGGGCCGCATGGGCACCACGGCCTTCGAGCCCGCGAGCTTCTCCGTGGAGCTGGACGAGGGCTGCGGGATGGGCTTCTCGGCCGTCCACAAGGTGCGCGCGGCGGCCTGCGAGGCGCTCGAGCGGGCCATCCTGGCGCCGTACAGGGCCCTTGCCGCCGCCATGGCGCGGGTGGAGGTTCCCGCGGATCTCGCCCCGGCCCCGGACGCTCCCGGCGCCGCCGCGTTCGCGGCCGAGCTCGAGCTGTGCGCGCTCGCGCCCACGGTGGAGCTCGCCGAGCTCGCGCGCGAGGAGGGGGCGGGCCGCGTCTACGTGCCGACCGACGCCCTCGAGGCCGCGGGGCTCTCCGCCGACGAGGCGCTCGTCCGCGGCTTCATCCCGCACCTGGACGAGGTGTGCCGCGCCGCCGACCGCGCGCGGCTCGACGCCTGGATCGTCCCCGGGGCCCCGGCGGCCGTGGGCAACATCTCCGAGCTCGCCCGCGCCGTCGAGGTGGGCGCCGCGGCCGAGCTGCGCTCCTGCGTGCCCGTGCACAACGCCGCCTGCGCCGAGGCCCTGGCCGCACGGGGTGCCGCGGGCATCTGGCTCTCGCCCGAGATGACGCTCGACGAGGTCCGCGCGCTCGCCCCGGCGTCCCCCGTGCCCGTGGGCATCGCCGTGATGGGCCGCGCGCGCGTGATGACGAGCGAGCACTGCATCCTGCAGGTGGCGGACGCCTGCATCCACGACTGCGCCCGCTGCCGCCTGCGCGAGCGCGACCTGTGGCTCAAGAACATCGACGGCAAGCTGCTGCCCGTGCGCACCGACATCCACGGCCGCTCGCGTCTGTACGCCGCCGCGCCGCTGGACATCACCCCGCAGATGGGCAAGCTCGCCGCCGCGGGGGTCTCGCGCTACCTGGTGGATGCCACCCTCATGGACGCCCGCGAGCTCGCCGAGGCCCTGGGCCACGCCCGCCGCGCGCTCGAGGCCGCGCGAGCCGGCCGCGCCCCGGGCCGCCGCCTGGCGGGCACCGAGCCCGGCTGCCTGTTCGTGGGCGTGGATTAGCCGGCCCGGGCCGCCGCCCCGGGCCGCGGGCGCCGACCGCCCTCTGCGCGCCTTTCCGCGCCCCGGCTAGATGAAGGCCAGCGCCGCCGCGATGACGAGGGCCGGCAGCATGTTGGCCACGCGGAAGGTCCGCTCCCAGATCAGGTTCGCGCCCACGCAGAAGATGAGGATCGAGCCCACCATGGAGAGGCCCTCCTGCGCGGCGTCGGTCATGAGCGGGGCGAGCAGCCGCGCCAGCAGCGTGATCGAACCCTGGAAGAGGCCCACGGGCACCGCCGAGAAGATCGCCCCGCGCCCCAGGCTCGCGCACATCACGCATACGATCACCGCGTCGATGGCGCCCTTGAGCGCGAGCGTGCCCCACGCCCCGGTGAGGCCGTCGTCGATGGCGCCCACCACGGCCATGGCGCCGATGCTCACCGTGAGCGAGGCCGTGACGAAGGCGTCGACGAAGGAGCCGTCGCGCGCGCTGCCGCTCACGCGCTTGAGCCAGCGGCCCAGCCGCTCGATGAGCCCTTCGATGTCCAGGGCCTCGCCCAAAAGGGTGCCGACGGAGAGCGAGATGACGATCTTGGCCGTGCCGCCGCTGGAGAGCCCGGCGCCGTGCACGCTCATCATCTGCTCCATGGCGCCGGCGATACCGACGAACATCACGCTCACCGCGGCGGCCCGCATGAGCGATTCCTGCATGCGGGTATCGAGCAGGCGCCCGCCGACCATGCCGACGAGCCCTCCCGCGACGATGAGCCCCATGTTGACGAGGGTGCCGAGTCCCGGCATGCGCGCCTCCCGTGTCGTGCCGTCCGACCCCCCCCCGATGCTACCACGCGGCACGCGGCCCCGTGTTACCGTCGCGTTGCGGGCGTTGCCGCGTGCGCTCCACTTGGATAAAGTGGTGCGGCACGAGAACCACGATGGGCGCGCCCGCGCCCGGACGAGGGGTGGCCATGGCGGACATCTTGGAGCTCACCGGCGAGCACGCCGAGTACCTGCGCGACGAGTCCCGCAGCGTCGGCGCGGCGGAGAGCATCTCCTTTCCCCGTAGCGAGGACGAGGTCCGCGCGGTGCTGCGCGAGCTCTCGGGGCGCGCCCGCGCGGCGTCGGTGCCGCCCGCGCCCGTGACGGTGCAGGGCGCGCGCACGGGCCTCGCCGCCGGCGCGGTGCCGTCCCGCGGCCACGTCATGAACCTCTCCCGCATGAAGCGCTGCCTGGGCCTGCGACGCGACGACGCGGGCCGCTTCCACCTGCGCGTGGAGCCGGGCCTGGTCCTGTCCGAGCTGCGCAAGTACCTCGCCCGGCGCGACATCCCCGCCGCGGGCTGGGACGAGGCCTCCCTCGCGGCCCTCGCCGAGCTCAAGCGCGGCCCGGAGCTGTTCTTCCCCACGGACCCCACGGAGGCCTCGGCCTGCCTGGGCGGCATGGCGGCCTGCAACGCCTCGGGCGCGCGCAGCTACCGCTACGGCCCCATGCGCCCGCACATCGACGCCCTGCGCGCGGTGCTCGCCGACGGCGACGTGCTCGCGCTGCGCCGCGGCGAGGTCCGCGCCCGCGGCCGGCACCTGGACCTCGCGACCGAGGGCGGCCGCGCGATCGCCCTCGACCTGCCCACCTACCGCATGCCCGCCACCAAGAACGCCTCGGGCTACTTCATCGAGGATGACATGGACGCCGTGGACCTCTTCATCGGCAGCGACGGCACGCTCGGCGTCATCACCGAGCTGGAGCTCGCCCTCATGGAGGTTCCGGCGTGCGTGTGGGGCGTGAGCTGCTTTTTCCCCGACGAGCGCGCCGCGCTCGACTTCACCGTCGCGGCGCGTCCCGAGCTGGGGTGCGCGACGGCGCTCGAGTACTTCGACGGCGACGCCCTGGCGATCCTGCGCTCGCAGCGCGCGGGCTCGGCGGCCTTCGCGTCCCTGCCCGAGGTGCCGGCGCGCTACGCGGCCTGCGTGTTCGTGGAGCTCGCCTGCGCGGACAGGCGCGAGGCGGCCGCGCAGCTCGACGCCGTGGGGCGCCTCATGGGCCGGGTGGGCGCCGACGAGCGCGACACCTGGGTGGCCCGCACGGACGCCGACCGCGAACGCCAGCGGTTCTTCCGCCACGCGGTGCCCGAGAGCGTGAACATGCTCATCGACGAACGCCGCCGCACCGACCCCGCCATCGTCAAGCTCGGCAGCGACATGTCCGTGCCCGACGAGCACCTGCACGAGGTGGTGGCCCTCTACCGGCGCACGCTCGCCGAGGCGGGCCTGCAGAGCGCGGCGTGGGGGCATGTGGGGAACAATCACCTGCACGTGAACATCCTGCCGCGCGACGCGGCCGACTACGCGGCGGGCAAGGCCCTGTTCGCCTGCTGGGCCGCCGACATCACCGCCATGGGCGGGGCCGTCTCGGCAGAGCACGGCGTGGGCAAGCTCAAGCGCGACTTCCTGGCTGTGATGTACGGCGAGGACCATATCCGGGAGATGGCGGCGCTGAAGCGCGCCTTGGACCCCGAGATGCACCTGGGCCTGGGAAACCTCTTTCCCGAGGGGGTGCTGGACTCACCGCACGGCGACGACGCGCCCGTCGAGGCCCCGGAGCCCGCGCCGCGCCCCCTGCGCGCCCTGGCGTGCGTGAAGGCCGTGCCCGGCTCCACCGAGGTGCGCATGGACCCCGCCACCAACACGATCGTGCGCGACGGCGGCAGCTCCGTGATGAACCCCTTCGACGCCGCGGCGCTCGAGGTGGCGCTGCGCCTGGCGCGCGACGGCGGCGCGCGGGGCACCGTCACGGCGATCTCCATGGGCATCCCCGCCACCGAGTCGATGCTTCGCGACTGTATCGCCCGCGGGGCCACGGATGCCCTGCTGCTCACCGACCGCGCCTTTGCCGGGGCGGACACCCTCGCCACCACCTACGCGCTCGCCTGCGGCGCGCACGCGGCGGGCGGGGGCTTCGACCTGGTGGTCTGCGGCAAGATGGCCGTGGACGGCGACACCGCGCAGATCGGGCCGGAGCTCGCGGGCGCCCTCGGCATGCCCTGCGTGACGGACGTGCGCGAGGTGCTGGGGCTCGAGGACGGCCGCCTGCGCCTGCGCCGAGGCGTGGAGGGGGGCCTGGCCGAGGTCGAGGTCGACCTGCCCGCACTGATCACCGTGGCGCGCGAGGCGGCGCAGCTGCGCATGCCGAGCATCGCCGGGGCCCGTGCCGCCGAGGGGGCGGACGTCCGCGTGCTCTCGGCGGCCGATGCCGGGGCGGACCCGGGGCGCTGCGGGCTTTCCGGCTCGCCCACGCAGGTGGCGCGCTCGTTCGTGCCCGAGCGCGCGGGCACGGCGGTCGAGCTCGCGGGCGGCGCGGCGGAGCAGGCCGCGGCCATGTTGGAGGCGATCGAGGGGATGGGGCTATGAGCGGCCTGAAGGTTGACGCGGACCTGTGCGTGGGGTGCGGCCGCTGCGTGCGCGCCTGCGCGAGCGAGGGCATCGAGGTCCTGCGCGAGGACGGGCGGCGCGTGGCGCGGGTGACCGACGGATGCGTGCTGTGCGGCTCGTGCGTGGACGCCTGCCCGGTCGACGCGCTCTCCGTGGAGCGCGTGGGCGCCCCGCTGCCGGCGGATGCCCGGGGCTTCTGGGTTTATTGCCAGGTGGGCGCGGACGGCGCCCCGCTGCCGGTGGCGCTCGAGCTGCTGGGCCGCGCCCGCGAGCTCGCCGACGCGCGCGGTTGCGGGCTCACGGCCCTCCTGCCCGCCGGCGCGGACGCCGCGGCGGGGCTCATCGCCGCCGGGGCCGACGAGGTCCTGTGGTGCGGTGACGCGCGCCTGGCCGCGCCCGGTACCGAGTTCCAGGCGGAGTGGGTTTCCGCCCTCGCCCGCGAGCGGCGCCCAGAGGCCATCCTCTACGGCGCCACGCCGCGCGGCCGCGAGCTGGCGCCCGCGGTGGCCTGGCGCCTGGGCTGCGGCCTCACCGCCGACTGCACCGAGCTCGACGTCGACGCGGCCGACGGCCTGCTGCGCCAGACCCGCCCGGCCTTCGGCGGCAACCTCATGGCGACCATCGTGTGCCCGGCGGCCCGCCCGCAGATGGCCACGGTGCGCCCGGGCGTCTTCCCCGCGCCTGCGGCGGACCCGGCGCGCCCGGGCCGTGTGGAGCAGACGGGTCTGCCCGAGGGCCTCGCCGCCGCCCCGCGCGTGCGCGAGCTCTCCCGCGAGCTGGCCGACGCCCGCGAGGCCATCACCGACACCGACGTGCTCGTGGTGGTGGGGCGCGGCATCGGATCGGCCAAGGCGCTGCCGCTCATGGAGCGCCTGGCGGGGCTTCTCGGCGGCAAGCTGGGCTGCACGCGCCCCGTCGTGGAGGCGGGCTGGCTGCCGGCCTGGCGCCAGGTGGGCCAGACCGGCGTCTCGGTGGCGCCGCGGCTGCTCGTGTCCCTGGGCGTGTCCGGCGCGATCCAGCACCTGGCGGGCATCGGCGGGGCGCGCGAGGTCATGGCCGTGAACGAGGATTCCGAGGCGCCCATCTTCGACGTGGCCACCTACCGCGTGGTGGGGGACTGCCTGGAGGTGGCGCGCGAGCTCGTGGCGCTGCTGGAGGCCCGCGCCGAGGGCTAGGGCGCCTGCGCGCCCGGGCGAGATGCATACGGAAAGCGCCCCCGGGGCCGCCGCTCGACGGCTCCGGGGGCGCTTTCCGTCCGCGTGCCCGGCCGGCCGGGCCCGTTCCCGTTAAACGAACACAAGGTTCACGAGGGCCATGTAGAGCGCCGTGGAGGCGAAGATGCTCACCATCATGTTCCGGCGCCACAGGTAGAGCCCGCCCGCCACGAGGATGCCGGCCGCCTCGGGCACGCCGTGCGTGCCGGCGAGCCACGAGACGTCCTTCACGCAATAGACCACGAGGAAGGCGAAGATCGCCCCGGGCAGGGCGCGCCCCAGGTAGCGGACCGTGCGCGGGGCGTCGCCGCCGCGGAAGGCGATGAAGGGAAGGCAACGGGTGAGCAGCGTGGCCGCGCCCGCGGCGAGCACCACCGCAAGCTGGGGGAGCGTCATCATGCGGCATCGGCCTCCTTCTCGGCGCGGGCCCCACCGGCCGCGTCCTCGTCTTGCAGGTAGCGCGGCTCGAGGTGGCCGCGCGCGGCGAGCGTGAGCACCAGGATCGCCGCGAGCGCCGGCAGCATGAAGCCCGAGGGGCCCATGAGCGCCAGCGCGCCTCCCGCGGCGAGAAAGCCGATCGCGGCGGGCAGGCGGCTCGCGTCTTTCAGCCATTGGTCCAAGAAGATCACGACGAACAGCGCCGTCATGGCGAAGGAGATCCCCTTCACCTGGGTGAGCGGCAGCAGTGAGCCGAAGGCCCCGCCCAGGGTGCAGCCCACCACCCAGTAGGACTGGTCGAGCAGCGAGATCCAGAACATGAACCAGCCGCGGTCCACGCCCGCGGGGGGCTCGCCGGCGAACTCCAGCGAGAAGGTCTCGTCGCACAGGGCGTAGACGAGGTAGGCGCGCTTGGCGCCCACGCCGCGGAAGCGTTCAAGCATGGAGAGACCGTAGAACAGATGGCGCGCGTTCACGATGAAGATGGTGGTGAAGGCCGTCCAGGGGCTCGCGGCGCCCGCGATGAGCGAGGCGGTGACGAACTCGGCCGACCCGGCGAACACCGCGATGCTCATGAGGGTGGGGCACCACCACGGCAGGCCGAGCGACACGGAGAACATGCCGCAGGTGATGCCCGTCACCACGAAGCCGGCGAGGATGGGCACGGTGAGCGGCCACGCCGCCTTGAGCGCGTCGAGCACCGCCTTCGCGCCGCCGGCTCCGTCCTCGCCCCGCGGCGAGGCCTCCCCGGCGCGACCGCGTCCCTCGTCCATCTCGCGACCTCCCTTTTCAAAACGGTTACCGCCCTGTTTCGGCAAGCGCCATCCTAGCCCAAAGCGCCCGGGGCGGCCCCGCGCGCGGTACCATGTGCGTCACTTGAAACAAACCGCCCGAGGCGGCGGATGGCGAGAGGAGCCCGCTATGAGCCTGTGGCCCATGATGGAGAAGTTGAAGAGCTGCCGGTGGGTGGAGCTGTCCCATCCCCTCACCAACGAGAGCCCGTATTGGGGCGGCATGCCCGACGGCGTGGTCGACCTCTGCCACACCGTCTTCGACTACGACGAGGAGATGCTCTCCTGCCGCATCCAGACCTACAAGTTCCCGGGCCAGTTCGGCACGCACATCGACTTCCCGAGCCACTTCACCCCGGGTAAGGTCGGGGCCGAGGCCTTCGGCGCCGAGCAGGTCGCGATGCCGCTCGCGGTGATCGACCTCACGGCCAAGGTGGACGAGCAGGGGCCCGATACCGCCGTGACGGTGGCCGACATCGAGGCCTGGGAGGCCGAGCACGGCCGCATCCCCGCCGGCGCCTTCGTGGCGCTGCGCACCGACTGGTCCCATCGCTGGCCCGACAACGACGCCCTCAACAACTTCGACGCCGAGGGCGGCGAGCATTGCCCCGGCTGGTCGCTGCCGGCGCTCAAGTTCCTCTACGAGGAGCGCGGCATCGCCATGAACGGGCACGAGACCTTCGACACCGACGCGAGCTACCTGGCCGAGCAAGCCGACGACCTCGCCTGCGAGCGCTGGGTGCTCGACCAGGGCCATGCCCAGGTGGAGGTCATGGCCAACCTCGACCAGGTGCCCGCCACGGGCGCGATCGTATTCGTGATGTGGCCGCGCGTGGAGGGCGCCACGGGCATGCCCGCCCGCGTTGTCGCCGTCTTCGAGTGAGTCGATTGGGGACAGGAGATTATCGACTCACTTCCCGTCCCCGGCCGGGCCGTCCAGCCAGGTGCGCAGGTGGGCGGAGAGCTCGGCCCACGCCGCCCGCGTCTCGGCCCGGCGGAAGGGCTCGGCGATGCCGAAGGGCGTCTCGAGGTCGCGGTAGATGAAGCCCTGCTCGCGCGCGATGCGGCGGCTTGCGGGCAGGACGAGCTCGTAGGCGAGGGCGACGGTGCCCAGATGCTGGTCGAGCGGGGTCTCGCGCTCGTCGCGCGCCAGGCAGCGGTGCTCCAGGAAGGCCCGGCGCGCCGGCTCGGAGACCCATGAGCCCAGGAACTCCTCGCGCGTGGCGCCCATGACCGTCTCCGGCGAGTTCTCGTAGCCGCTCGCGCGGAAGATGTCCACCTTGTCGGCGTCGCGCACGATGTCGCAGAAGAGCCTCGCCCGCGCGTCGAGCGTCCCGGGCAGGCGCAGGTCGCTGTGGAGGCCCACCGCCGCGCGGATGAGCGCGTCGTGGGAGCGATCCTCCAGGAAGGATTCGATGCGCCCGCTGCCCGGCTCGCGCGCCGCGCCCGGGTGCGACACCGCCGGCGCCCCGGCCCGCTCGGGCGCCGCCTGCGCGACCGCGGGCCCCATGTCCTTACCGCCGAAGAGAACGGCCAGGCCGATGGCGGGGTGGCTCGCCGAGTCGGCGTCGCGGAAGGTGTCCCAGCGGCGCAGCTGCTCGAACCGGCCGATGTCGTGCAAAAGGCAGCAGAGCCACGCCAGGTCCACGTCGGCCGCGGGCAAGCCCTCCTCGCGCGCGATGCGCTCGCCGATGCGCGCCACGCTATACGTGTGCTTGACCTTGAGCGCGATCCGCGGCCTCGCCGCGTCGTAGGGCTCCACGTAGGCGGAAAACGCCGCCCGTGCCCGCTGCCTGTCGATACCCGTCATCTTCCGCCCCGCATCCCATCGAACGTCCGCCCGTGATTCCGCAGCAGATTGTACGCCCTCCCGCGCCGAGCGGGCCGGGAGCGCGGGGTGACCGGTCCGCTACAGGCTCCAGCCGGCGCTGGCGTCCTGCAGCGCGGCCATGCGGGCGAAGCGGCCGCCGCGGGCGATGAGCTCGGCGGGCGAGCCCTGCTCGGCCACGCGGCCGTCCTCGAGCACCACGACCTTGTCAGCGGCCATCACGGTGCGCATGCGGTGCGCGATCACGATGACGGTGCGGCCCGCGAGCAGACGCGAGAGGGCGGCCTGCACCTCGGTCTCGGACTCGACGTCGAGGCTCGCGGTGGCCTCGTCCAGGAGCACCACCGGGGCGTCCTTGAGCAGCGCGCGGGCGATGGAGATGCGCTGGCGCTCGCCGCCCGAGAGGCGGCTGCCGTTCTCGCCGATGGGCGTGGCGAAGCCCTGGGGCATCCGGCTCACGAAGCTCTCGCACATCGCGGCGCGCGCGGCGGCGCGCACCTCCTCGTCGGTCGCGCCGCGCCGCCCCAGGCGAATGTTCTCCATCACCGTGTCGTCGAACAGCGTCACGTCCTGGAACACCACCGAGAAGTCGCGCAACAGCGCCTCGGGGTCTACGCCGGAGACGTCCACGCCGCCCACGGTCACGGTGCCCGCCGTGGCGTCCCAGAAGCGGGCCGCCAGGCGCGCGCAGGTCGACTTGCCCGAGCCGGAGGGGCCCACGAGCGCGGTGACCTCGCCCTCGCGCGCCGTGAAGCTCACGTCCTCGAGCACGCGGTCCCCGGCGCGCCCGTCCGGCCCCGCGCCGTAGGAGAACGCCACGTGGTCGAATTCGACATCATATCCTTGCGGGTGGAACTCGCCTGTTCCCGTAGCCTGCGGCTCGTCGTAGATCTGGTGCATGCGCCCGGCCGCCACGCGGCTCGCGAACAGCTCGAACAGCAGCATGAGGCACTGGTCGAACGGCGCGTAGATGCGGCTCACGAGCAGCAGGAAGGCGAACATCGTCATGAAGTCGATCCGCCCGGCGGCGATCTGACCGGCAGCCACCAGCACCACGCTCGGCACGCCCAGGCGCAGCACCACCTGGGCGGAGTTCATGAAGATGCCGCCCACGACCTCGCACGTGGCGGTGCGGGCCTCGGCCTCGTCGATCTTGGCGGCGAGCTTCGCCAGGTAGTCGTCCTCGCACCTGCTCGCGCGGATCTCGCGCACGCAGTCGAGCGCCTCCTGGATGCTGTCGGCCACCGCGACCTTGGCCGCGCGGGAGCGTCGCTGGGCCGGCGCTACCACGGCAAGCCCGCCGTAGAGGATCGCGAAGGCCACCGGCACGCTCCAGAACGCCGCGAGCATGAGCGGCAGGTTGTAGAGGACGCAGCCCACGGCGACCACGGCCGTGGAGATGAGCGCGCCGAAGAGCTCACCCAGCACGTGGCTGTAGGCATGCTCCATGGTGGCGACGTCGGTGAGCATGGTCTCGGTGAGGTCCGCCAGGTCGCGTCGGCCGAAGAACGACAGCGGCAGGCGGCGCAGGGTCTCGGCCAGGCGGATGCGCTGGGCGCTCGACTCCTCGTACACCACGCCGTAAGTGTAGGTGTACTGCAGCCAGTTGGCCACGAAGAGCGCCACGGCGAACACCGCCAACGCGAGGGCGAATCGCGACAAGGCGGGCAGGGGCTCGCCGTCGGCAAGGTGGGCGACGAGCCCCTCCATGGCCAGGAACATGATCCCCATGCCGGCCATGATGACGAGGTTGGTCGCGGCGGTCCACACGGTGCCCAGCAGGGCGTTGCGCACGCCGGTATCGGACAGGGCGTAGCGCTCCTTCAACATGCGCGCGATCATCTACGCATCGCCTTCCTTCCCATCGCTCGAGATGCGCCAGGCCGCGGCGCACCGGTACTCCTCCCACATGCGGGCGTAGAGGCCGCCCGCCGCCAAGAGCTCCCCGTGCGTGCCCTGCTCGGTCACGCGGCCCTCGTCCAGCACCACGATCTTGTCGGCACCCACCACGGTGGAGAGGCGATGCGCGATCATGACCACCGTGCGCCGCCGGCCGTCCGCGCCCTGCGCCAGCTCGGAGAACGCCTGCTGGATGAGCGCCTCGTTCTCCGGGTCGGCGAACGCCGTCGCCTCGTCCAGCACCACGATGGGGGCATCCTTCAGGAACGCGCGGGCCAGCGCCACGCGCTGCACCTCGCCGCCGGAGAGGTGGGCTCCGCCGGTGCCCAGCACGGTGTCCACGCCTTGGGGCAGCTTGGCCACGATGTCGTCGCATCGCGCGGCCGAGAGCGCCGCGAGCACCTGGTCGCGCGTGGCCTCGAGAGCCGCGGCGCGCACGTTCTCGTAGAGTGTGTCGGCGAACAGCTTGTTGGCCTGGAACACGAAAGCGACCTCGCCCATCAGCTCGTGCGCATCGAGTTCGCGCACGTCCACGCCGCCCACGAGCACGCGGCCCCCATCCACATCCCAGAAGCGCGGGATCAGGCTCGCCGCGGTGGACTTGCCGCCGCCCGAGGGACCCACGAGCGCCACGGTGGAGCCGGCCGGCACGTCGAAGCTCACGTGCTCGAGCGCGGGCCGCCCGGCGCCCTCGTAGGTGAAGGTCACGTCGTCGAAGCGCACGCTCGCGTCGTGCGCGTGCCGCGGGGCGGCCGGGGCCGCGAGCTGATCGGCATCGAGCACGCTGCGCACGCGGGTCAGAGCGTCGGCCGCCGTCATGGATGCCTCGCTCATGAACATCACGCGGGTCATGGCCGTGGGCACGAGGGCGCTGAAGACCGCGTAGAAGGCCACGTTGTTGAGGAAGCGCGCGAGATCAGCCTCTCCGGGGGCGAGCAACAGCGCCACCGGTACCAGGAACATCACCAGGCCGTTGATCACCGTGAGCTGCGCTACCTGCCACGGGCGGCAGAAGTCGACCGCGTAGGTCTTGGCCATGTGCGCGTGCGCCATGATGGCCTCGTGGAAGGCGCGGAAGGAGTAGACCGTCTGCTGGAACACCTTCACCACCGGGATGCCGCGCACGTACTCGGTGCCGGCGCGCGTCATGTTCACCAGGGCGGTCTGGTAGTTGGTCATGAACTCCATGCCGCGGCCGGTCATCATGCCGCAGATGCACGCCACGGAGAGCGCCATCGCCGCCACGCAGGCAAGGCCCAGCCGCCAGTCGAAGACGAAAAACAGGATGAGCAGCCCGGCCGCCATGGCCACCGAGCCGGCCGTGTCGGCGAGCTTGTGGGCGAGGAGGTCCTCCGTCGCTGCCGCGCAGCCGTCGATGATGCGCCGCAGCTCGCCGCTCGCGTGGACGTCGAAGTAGCCCAGGGGCACGCCCATGAGGTGCGCGGTCGTGGCCTTGCGCATGTTGGACGCGCAGCGGAAGGCCGCCAGGTGCGTGCAGACGAGGGCGCCGAAGTACAGGGCGATGCTCGCGGCCGAGAGGGCCAGCGCCCACCAGCCGTACGTCGCGAGCCCGGCGGCGGCCCGCCAATCGGGCGCGACGGCGATGAGGTCGCGCGCGACGAACCAGATGCAGATGTACGGCCCGAACCCAAGGAGCATGGAGGCCGCGGACAGGGCGCAGCCCGCGTAGGTGAGCCCGCGCCGCGGCCCCGCGAAGTCGAGCAGCTGTGCCACCGCGCCGCGCTCCTTGGGCTTCCCCGGATCCTTCTTGGCCATAGGCCCACCTCCATCACGCGCCCGCGGCGCCTCGCTGACTTGTTAGTTAAGGCAAACTTATCACCGGGAGACTCCGCGCCCGCGAGCCGTGGGCATGTCCGGACGATTCCGACAGCGCGCCGGACGATTGCGAAAGCCCGCGCGCCGCCCTCGGCGCCCGCAAGGTGGTCTATCATGTTAGAGATGGTGAACACTTGGGGCGGCGAGACCGGAGGGGAGGGGTGCGCGATGGCCGCGACCGATCTTGACATACCGTCCGACCTGCTCTCCCTGTGGCGGCCCCAGTTCGACCAGCTCGACATGCGCCTGGAGCGCGCGGGGTCGGCGCTCGCCGTCGCCGCCGAGAACCCCCGCTGCTCCTGCACCGCCTGGGTGATGCCCGTCTCGCCCGCCTGCGCCGTCATCGAACACGATGTGGTCCCCATTCGCGACCTGCCGTTCCTCGAGGCGCCCCGCAGCCCCTACGCGTGCCTGTGCACCTGCTCCACCGCCTCGGTGCGCATCATGCCCGACTGCGGCATCGGGCGGCCGCCCGTCCGGGAGGCGTCGGGGCCCCGTCCCGCGGACGCCGTCTACTCCTTCCTGTACGCCTACGCCCGGGAGGCACGTGCGGTGCTGCGCGCCGGGCAGCGATACCGGTCGCGCTCGATATGCCTGCTCCCGGCCTATTTCAAGGACCTCGCCGAGCGGTACCCTGGCGAGGGCTACCTGTTCATGGACGCCTTCGACGGCCCTTGGGGCGAGGGGGCCTCCGCGGCGATCCGCGCCGCCCTGCGGCTCCTGGGGACCCGCGACATGCGCGCGCCGGGGGCGCACCTCTTCGCGCGCGGGACCGTGGACGCGCTCGTGGCGCAGCTCGCCGGGGAGCGCGCCGCGCAGGGCGAGGCGGCCCGCCGCGCGGGGACGGCCGAGGCCGCGCGCACGGTGGAGCGGGTCTGCGCGCTGGTCGAGCGCTCGCTGGACGCCCATCGCGCCGTCCACCTCGGGGAGCTCGCCGAGGACGTCTACATGGGAAGGTCGACGCTCTGCGCGGCCTTCAAGCGGGAGATGGGCGAGAGCCTGGGCTCCTACATCCAGCGCCGCCGCATGGAGCGGGCGATGGATTTGCTCTCGGAGGGGCGGCGGCCCTCCGATGTGGCGCTGGCCGTGGGGTATTGCACCCCCGCGGCGTTCTCCCAGGCGTTCAAGCGGCACTTCGGCAAGACCCCGACCGGGTTCGCCAGCTCGATTGGGTCAACTGGGGACAGGGGATGATCGACCCATTCGGGTCTCGGCGCGGCCCGCGCGCCGCCGCTGTCGTATCATGGACAGGTTACGAAGCGCGGCTGAAGGCCAGCGGGAGCCTCCCCGGACCGCCGCCGCGCGACACGGCTGAGCGCCCCGACAGGAAGGCAGGCTTACATGGTCTCTCGCATCTACGTTGAGAAGAAACCCGGCTTCGATGTGGAGGCACGGCAGCTCGCGACCGAGCTGCGCGACATCCTGGGCATCGCCGGCCTCACCGGCCTGCGCCTGATCGTCCGCTACGACGTGGAGGGCATCGACGCCGAGCTCTTCGAGCGCTGCGTACCCGTGGTCTTCAGCGAGCCCCAGGTCGACACCACCTACACCGAGCTCCCCGCGCACGAGGGCCCCGTCTTCGCCGTGGAGTCCCTGCCCGGCCAGTTCGACCAGCGAGCCGACTCGGCGAGCGAGTGCGTGCAGCTCATCTCCTGCGGCGAGCGCCCCGCGGTGCGCTGCGCCAAGGTCTACCTGCTCAGCGGCGACCTCGCGCCCGCCGACGTCGAGGCTATCGAGCATTACGTGGTGAACCCCGTCGAGGCGCGCCTGGCCTCGCTCGAGCCGGTCGGGACCCTGGCCGTGGAGGCTCCCGAGCCCGCGCCCGTGGAGGTGCTCGCCGGCTTCCGCGAGCTCGACGCCGCCGGCCTCGCGGGCGTGATCGCCGAGCGCGGCCTCGCCATGGACCGGGCCGACATCGAGTTCTGCCAGCGCTACTTCATCGAGGAGGGCCGCGACCCCTACATCACCGAGGTCCGCGTGATCGACACCTACTGGTCCGACCATTGCCGCCACACCACCTTCGGCACCGAGCTCACCAACGTCAAGATCGACGACGCCGCGGTGCAGGAGGCCTTCGACGCCTACCTGGCCATGCGCGAGGAGCTGGGCCGCACGCGCAGGCCGGTCTGCCTCATGGACATGGGTACCATCGGTGCCAAGCTGCTCAAGCGCCGCGGCGTCCTTACCGGCCTGGACGAGTCCGAGGAGATCAACGCCTGCACCGTCCGCTGCACCGTGGACGTGGACGGCGAGGACCAGGAGTGGCTCTTCCTCTTCAAGAACGAGACCCACAACCATCCCACCGAGATCGAGCCCTTCGGTGGCGCGGCGACCTGCGTGGGCGGCGCCATCCGCGACCCGCTCTCGGGCCGCAGCTACGTCTACCAGGCCATGCGCGTGACCGGTGCGGCCGACCCCACCGTGCCGGTGTCCGAGACGCTTCCCGGCAAGCTGCCGCAGCGCAAGCTCGTGACCACCGCCGCGGCCGGCTACTCCAGCTACGGCAACCAGATCGGTCTTGCCACCGGCCAGGTGAGCGAGCTCTACCATCCCGGTTATGTGGCCAAGCGCATGGAGGTGGGCGCCGTGGTGGGCGCCACGCCGGCCTCCCACGTGCGCCGCGAGTGCCCCGAGCCCGGTGACAAGATCATCCTGTTGGGCGGGCGCACCGGCCGCGACGGCATCGGCGGCGCCACCGGCTCCTCCAAGACGCAGAACACCGAGAGCGTGGAGACCTCCGGCGCCGAGGTGCAGAAGGGCAACGCCCCCGTCGAGCGCAAGCTCCAGCGCCTCTTCCGCCGCGGCGACGCCTGCCGCCTCATCAAGCGCTGCAACGACTTCGGCGCGGGCGGCGTGAGCGTGGCCGTGGGCGAGCTGGCCGACGGCCTCTACATCGACCTGGACCAGGTCACCAAGAAGTACGACGGCCTGGACGGCACCGAGCTGGCCATCTCCGAGTCCCAGGAGCGCATGGCCGTGGCCGTGGCCGAGGACGACGTCGAGGAGTTCATGGGCTACGCGGCCGAGGAGAACCTCGAGGCCACGGTGATCGCCGAGGTCACCCACGAGGCCCGCGTGCGCATGGCCTGGGACGGCGACGTGATCGTGGACCTTTCGCGCGAGTTCCTCGCCAGCAACGGCGCGCCCAAGGCCCAAGACGCCCATGCCGTGGCGCGCGGGGCGTGGGAGCCCGCGTTCGCCGGCGACACCTTCGCCGAGCGCCTGGGCTCCGTGGTCGCCGACCTCAACGTGGCCTCCAACAAGGGCCTGTCCGAGCGCTTCGACTCCACCATCGGCGCGAGCACGGTGCTCATGCCCTTCGGCGGCGCCACGCAGCTCACCCCGGCCGAGGCCATGGTGGCCAAGTTCCCCGTGGACGGCGAGACCTCCACGGTCTCCGGCATGGCCTGGGGCTTCAACCCGTACCTCATGGAGGCCGACCAGTTCGGCGGCGCCTACCTCGCCGTGGTGGAGAGCCTCGCCAAGCTCGTGGCTACCGGTTTCGACCACAAGCGCGCCTACCTGTCCTTCCAGGAGTACTTCGAGCGCCTGCGCGACGTGCCCGAGCGTTGGGGCAAGCCGCTGTCGGCCGTGCTCGGCGCGCTCATGGCCCAGGTCGACCTGGGCGTGGGGGCCATCGGCGGCAAGGACTCCATGAGCGGCAGCTTCGAGGACGAGGACGGCGAGCTCAACGTGCCGCCCACCCTGGTGTCCTTCGCGGCCGCCGTGGGCGAGCTCGACCGCATCGTGTCCCCCGAGTTCAAGGGGGTCGGCCGCCGCGTGGTGCGCATCGCGCCCGCGACCTACGGCGCCGACCACCGCGCCCCGGCCGCCGAGCAGCTCGCGGTCTTCGAGTTCGTCGAGGGCCTGACCGACCGCGGCGACGCGGCCGCCGTCTCCACGCCGGGCTTCGGCTGCGGCGCCGAGTCGCTGTTCAAGATGTGCGTGGGCAACCGCATCGGCATCGAGGTGGCCGACGACGTCGACCTGGACACCCTGTTCACGCCCCTGTACGGCAGCTTCATCGTGGAGCTCGCCGACGACGCCGAGCTTCCCGAGGAGCCGGCGGGCGTGGTGATCGAGCCCCTGGGCACCACGGTGGAGGCCTACGTGATCGAGACCGCCTCCGAGACCGTTGACCTGGCGCGGGTCCAGGAGGCCTGGGAGAGCGGCTCCGGCCTGGAGGGCGTGTTCCCGTACCGTTCCGCCAGCGAGGCCGAGCGGCCCGCGCCCATCCTCTACCGCGCCGAGGCGCCGCACGTCCACGCCGGCCCCAAGATCGCCCGTCCGCGCGTGGTCATCCCGGTGTTCCCGGGCAACAACTGCGAGTACGACTCCGCCCGCGCCTTTACCGTGGCCGGCGCCGAGGCCGACGTCTTCGTGATCAACAACCTCACGCCCGAGGCCGTGGCCGAAAGCGCCCATGAGCTTGCCCGCCGCATCCGCGCCAGCCAGATCGTCATGATCCCCGGCGGCTTCTCCGGCGGCGACGAGCCCGACGGCTCCGCCAAGTTCATCACGGCGTTCTTCCGCGCGCCCGAGGTCACCGAGGCGGTGCGCGACCTACTCCAGGCCCGCGACGGCCTCATGCTCGGCATCTGCAACGGCTTCCAGGCGCTCGTGAAGCTGGGCCTGGTGCCCTACGGCGACATCGTGGACGCCGCGCCGCACGCCCCCACGCTCACCTTCAACACCATCGGCCGCCACCAGAGCCGCCTGGTGCGCACCCGCGTGGTGAGCGACCTGTCCCCGTGGCTCAGCGCTTGCGACACGGAGGAGCCCTACACCGTGGCCATCTCCCATGGCGAGGGCCGCTTCGTCGCCAACGACGAGGTTCTGGCCAAGCTCGTGGCGAGGGGCCAGGTCGCGACCCAGTACGTGGGTGCCGACGGCCTGCCCAGCATGGACCTCGCCGTGAACCCCAACGGCTCGGTCGCCTGCATCGAGGGCATCACGAGCCCCGACGGCCGCGTGCTCGGCAAGATGGGCCACGTGGAGCGCCGCGGCGACGGCCTCTACCGGAACGTGCCCGGCGACAAGTGGATGCCGCTCTTCGAGTCCGGCGTGTCCTACTTCGCGTAAAGGCCCGGCGGCCGGCAGGGGGCCTCCCGCCGGCCGCCTTCTCCAGCGGCAACGAGAGGAGCCATCATGCACCATCCGATGAAGCAGCTTGCCCAGCGCGCCATCCCCGACCCCGAGGCGCGCGAGATCTTGGAGGTGGGCGAGTACTGCGTGGTCGCCACCGTGGACGCCGACGGCGCGCCCTACTGCGTCCCGCTGTCCTACGTGGCCGACGGCGACACCCTCTATATCCACACGGGCGCCGCAGGCGGGCAGAAGACCGAGGACTGGGAGCGCGACCCGCGCGTCTGCGTCACGGTCGCCCTGGACATGGAACCCGTCTACGTGGAGGAGGGCGGCGAGCCCGGGTTCTTCACCACGCGCTTCGCGAGCGTGGTGGCCCATGGCCGCGTCCGGCGCGTGGAGGACGCGGCGACCGTCCGCTCGGCGCTCGCCAAGCTCTGCCTCAAGTACTCGCCCGAGTTCAAGCACGAGATCGGCGGCGCCATCGACC
>Cebus_capucinus_imitator_PRJNA485217_SSR098__coassemble_1600_pt1 | contig 64250 bp, 62 predicted proteins | sample Cebus_capucinus_imitator_PRJNA485217_SSR098__metabat2_high_PE_001 | metagenome-assembled genome bin Cebus_capucinus_imitator_PRJNA485217_SSR098
TTGCCAGACCCCGCCCGCCCCGGGGGCGGGGATCTTGGTCTCCACGGTTCCTACATAACTCGATCAATTGACATCTAAAGACGCGATGCCCCATCCGGATCAGCCCTAGCACCTGACCATCCGATCGCCCCCCTGCCACCACGATTTCAACTGGGCCACGCAGCTCTCGTTATATGGATCGCGCAAAGAACGATGACCTATAGGCGCGCCTCCTCCAGCGAGGAGCGTCCTCTATATAGGTTATCGGGTTCCTAGACCGTCGCCTTCTATATAGCGCATCACGTCGGTCAGCCCTCTCACCGTTCGCCCAGCTCCCTCTAAAGCAAAAAACGGGGCGCTCCCGTGGGAGCACCCCGTTCAATCCCTCTGTGCGGTGGCGAAACCGCTCTTAGGCCTCGAGCGCCTTCTTGGCGATGGTGGCGAGCTCGTTGAAGGACTCGATGTCCTCATAGGCCATCTGGGCCAGGACCTTGCGGTCCAGCTCGATGCCGGCGAGCTTCATGCCGTGCATGAACTGGCTGTAGGACAGGTCGTTCATGCGGGCCGCGGCGTTGATGCGGGTGATCCACAGGCTGCGGATCTCGCGCTTCTTGTTGCGGCGGTCACGGTACTGGTACTGCAGGGAGTGCTGCACCTGCTCCTTGGCGTACTTATAGGTACGCGAGGCGGCACCGTAGTAACCCTTCGCGCGGTTAAGGACGGTGCGGCGCTTCTTCTTGGCGTTCACGGCGCGCTTGACTCGTGCCATATCTAATCAACTCCTAGAGAAATTCAGACTCAAACGAAACGGTACGAAGACGGCTTAGCGGCCGGCGAGGCGGGCGTTGACGACCTTGGCGTCGGCAGCGGCGATCTCGCACTCCTGGCGGAAGTTGCGCTTGCGCTTGGTGCTCTTTTTGGTGAGGATGTGGCTCTTGAAAGCCTTGCAGCGCATGAGCTTGCCGGTGCCGGTGCGGCGGAAACGCTTCTTGGTGCCGCTGTGGGACTTCATCTTGGGCATGAAAATCTCCTTCGATTCCTGTACTTACTTCTTCTTGCTATCGGTGTCGCCATCGGCGTCCTCGTTGTCGAAGGCGCCCTTGATGGGAGCGAGAAGCATGAGCATGTTGCGACCCTCGAGCTTGGGCTGGCTCTCCACAGTGGCGTAGGGCTTGAGGTCCTCCGCCAGGCGCTCCAGCACGTTGAGACCCTGCTCGGGGTGGGCCATCTCGCGGCCACGGAACATGATCGTGATCTTGACGCGCGCGCCTTTCTTGAGGAAACGCAGCACGTGGCCCTTCTTGGTCTCGTAGTCACCCACGTCGATCTTGGGACGGAACTTCATCTCCTTGACCTCGACGCGGGACTGGTTCTTGCGAGCCTGCTTGGCCTTCATGGCCTGCTGGTACTTGAACTTGCCGTAGTCCATGACCCTGCACACCGGGGGATCGGCGTTGGGCGCGATCTCGACCAGGTCCAGGCTCTGCTCATCGGCGATGCGCTGGGCATCGCGGATGCCGAACAGGCCGAGCTGGGAGCCGTCGACGCCGATCAGGCGGCAACGGGTCGCGGTGATCTCGTCATTGATACGGGTGTCGTCAGACTTAGCTATGTCCTTACCTCCGTTCAAAACCCGTAAACGAACAAAACCCGGGTGCCGCTGGGCAACCGGGTTTCACAGTTCAGGAGGAAATGCAGGCACGTGGGCTCGCTGGGTCTTCTGTTGTGGAACCAGGCAGCTGCTCTTTGGCGCCGCAAGGTGGGAACCCGCAGGTTCCGCTTTGGCACTGCCTGCGCAGTGCGGCACGAAGTATAGCATGGTGCCCGAGGTGAGATTCGAACTCACACGATGTCTCCATCGGAGGATTTTGAGTCCCCTGCGTCTGCCGTTCCGCCACTCGGGCCCGTGTACGCATCATGCTCGGCCATCTTACCACAGACGGCCGGGCATGATGCCGGTAATCGCTTATGCGGGCGCGGCCTAACCGAGCAGCATGCGGTCGTTCGCGAGCTCGCCGCCGGAGACCTCCTCGAACTTCTGAAGCAGGTCAGCCACGGTGAGGGACTTCTTCTCCTCGCCGGACACGTCGTAGATCACGTTACCCTCGTGCATCATGATCAGGCGGTTGCCCAGGCGGATCGCGTCGTTCATGTTGTGGGTCACCATGAGCGTGGTGAGATGGCGCTCGTTCACGATCTGCTCGGTGAGCGCCAGCACCTTGGAGGCCGTCTTGGGATCGAGCGCCGCGGTGTGCTCGTCGAGCAGCAGCACGCGCGGCTCGGTGAGGGTCGCCATGAGCAGGGTCAGCGCTTGGCGCTGGCCGCCGGAGAGCAGGCCCACCTTGGCGCGCATGCGGTCCTCCAGGCCCAGACCCAGGGTGGCGAGCAGGCGCGGGTACTCCTCGCGCTCGGCGCGGGTGACGCCCCAAGCCAGGCCGCGGTGCGCGCCGCGACGGCGCGCCAGGGCGAGGTTCTCCTCGATCTGCATGTCGGCGGCCGTGCCGCGCATGGGGTCCTGGAACACGCGGCCCAGGTACTTGGCGCGCGCGGGCTCGGAGAGACGGGAGATGTCCTTGCCGTCGAGCTCGATCACGCCGGAATCGATGGGGTACACGCCCGCGATCATGTTCAGCAGCGTGGACTTGCCGGCGCCGTTGCCGCCGATCACGGTCACGAAGTCGCCATCGGCCAGCGTGAGGTTCACGCCGGTAAGCGCTCGCTTCTCGGTGACAGTGCCCTTGTTGAAGGTCTTCTTGACGTGGGACAGCTTAAGCATCTGCCTCACCACCCTTCGAGTAGCTCGCGCGCAGGCGGTACTTCTCCCAGACCACGGGCACGCACAGTGCCAGCGCCACGATGATGGCGGAGAGGAGCTTCATGTCGTTGGCGTCCATGCCCATCTGCAGCACGATGGCGCGGATGAGGAAGTACACCACGGAGCCGACCACCGCGGAGGTGAGGCGGGCGCCGAAGCTCGTGGTGAAAGTCTTGGGTAGCAGGCGCGCAAGCACCTCGCCGATCACGATGGCGGCCAGGCCGATGACGATGGCGCCGGTGCCCATGCCGATGTCGGCGTACTTCTGGCTCTGGCAGATGAGGCCGCCGGAGAGGCCCACGAGCGCGTTGGACAGCGTGAGCGCGATCATCTTGGTGGTGTTGGTGTTGACGCCCAGGGCGCGGATCATGTCCTCGTTGTCGCCGGTGGCGCGCAGGGCGGAGCCGATCTCGGTGCCGAAGAACCAGTACAGCGCCGCGATCACGGCCACGGCCACCACGAGGCCCAGCACGGCGGAGACGGTGCTGGTGGGCAGGCCGGTGAGCTCGGAGAGGCGGGAGAAGACCGTTTCGTTGGAGAGGATCGGCGTGTTGGACTTGCCCATGACGCGCAGGTTGATGGACCACAGCGAGATCTGGGTCAGGATGCCGGCGAGAATGGCCGGGATCTCGAAGACCGTGGTGAGGAAGCCCGTGACCGCGCCGGCGACGGCGCCCGCGAGCATAGCGGCGAGCACCGCGAGCAGCGGGTCCACCCCGTGGTTGACCATGAGCACCGCGCAGACGCAGCCGCCCAGGGCGAAGCTTCCGTCGACCGTGAGGTCGGGGATGTCGAGGAGCTTATAGGTGATGAACACGCCCAGCACCATGATGCCCCACAGGATGCCCTGGGACACGGCGCCTTGCATGGCAAGCAGCATGTCTTCCTCCAAAACGAACGTATGCAGATACACCTCGGCGCCTCCGGGAAGGGGGCGCCGAGGTGCTATCGTACCTGCTAGGCGCAATTTGCGCCAGAGGCGGGCATGTTTGTTAACGCGGGAGCGTCTGCCCTAGCGCGTGATGCTCTCGGGGTCGATACCCAAGGCCGCGGCCGTCTCGCCGTTCACCACGAGCTCGAGGTCGTCGGCGCCCAGGTGCACGATCGGCATGCTCGCGGGCTCGCCCTTGCCGGCGAGGATCTCCACGGCCATCTCGCCGGCGCGGCGACCCAGGTCCTCGTAGTCGATGGAGAGGGAGAACAGGCCGCCGGCGTCCACGTGGGCCTTCTCGCCGCACACGGTGGGGACCTTGGCGTCGAGCGCGATCTGCGCGATCTGCGCCATGCCGCTCGCGATGGTGTTGTCCGTGGGGGTGTAGATGGCGTCGACCTTGCCGACCATGGCCTCGGTCACGGACTGGATCTCGTTGGAGCTTGAGACGCTGTAGCGCGCGGAGGCGAGGCCGAGCTTCTCCAGCTCCTCCTCGGCCATCTCGACCTGGATGAGCGAGTTGGCCTCGGCGGTGCAGAACAGGATGCCGACCTTCTCCACGTCGGGCAGGACCTTGTGCATGAGGTCCATCTGCTCGGCCACGGGCGTGAGGTCGGAGGAGCCGGTGACGTTGGTGCCCGGCTCGTCGTTGTCCTTGACGAGGTCGGCCGCGGCGAAGTCTGTGATGGCCGTGGCCACGATGGGAATCTCGGAGGTGGCGGCAGCCGCGGCCTGCGCCGCCGGCGTGGCGATGGCGAAGATCAGGTCGTCGCCGTCGCCCACGAGCTTGCTCGCGATGGTCTGGCAGGCGGTCTGGTCGTTCTGGGCGTTCTGTTGGTCGATGGAGACGTCGAGCCCGGAGGCGTCGACGGCCGCGACGAAGCCTTTGTTGGCCGCGTCAAGCGCCGCGTGCTCGGTGAGCTGCAGCACGCCGATCTTGTAGGAGCCGGACGCCACCGCGGAGCCCGCGGGGGCGTCATCGGAGGTACCGCCGCAGCCGGCGAGCGTCAGGCTCGCCGCCACGGCACCTGCCGCGGCGATCGCCGAGCGGCGGGTGATGGTGGATTCGTTCATGGTCAGCGTCCTTCCTCGCGCGCGCTACACCGTCTCGTCGGCGTCGATGCCGGAGATGTCGACGCCGCAGGCCTCGGCCGTCTCCTTGTTGACGATGAGCTTGCACTCGTCGCTCGAGAGCGTCTCGATGGGCATGGTGGCGGGCTCGGCCTCCCCCTTGAGGATCTTCACGGCCATCTCTCCGGCGCGGCGACCCAGGTCCTCGTAGTTGATGGAGTAGCTCATCATGCCGCCGTCCTCGACCATGGTATCGCATCCGACGACCGTGGGGATCTTGTTCTCGTTGGCGACCATGGCCACCGTGGCCATACCGGCCGCGATGGTGTTGTCGGTGGGCGCGTAGATGGCGTCGACCTTGCCGACCATGGACTCCACCACCTGCTGCAGCTCGTTGGAGCTGGAGATGGTGTACTCCTTGTGCGCCAGGCCAAGCTCGTCCAAGGCGTCCGCGGCTATCTCGATCTGGAACTTGGAGTTGGACTCCGCGGTGCAGTAGAGCAGCGCGATGCTCTTGGCGTCGGGCAGAACCTTGTGGAGCAGGTCGATCTGGTCGGCCACGGGGGTGAGGTCGGAGGAGCCGGTGAGGTTGCCGCCGGGCTCGTCGTTGCTCTCCACGAGGTCGCTCGCGGCGAAGTCGGTGATGGCGGTGCCCACGACGGGGATCTCGGAGGTGGCGCTCTTCACGGCCTGGGCGGCCGGCGTGCCGATAGCGAGGATAAGGTCGTCGCCGTCGCCCACGAGCTTGCTCGCGATGGTCTGGCAGGCGGTCTGGTCGCCCTGGGCGTTCTGCTGGTCGATGGTGTAGTCGAGGCCGGCGTCGTCGAGCGCGGCGACGAAGCCCTTGTTGGAGGCGTCGAGCGCGGCGTGCTCCACAAGCTGCAGCACGCCGATCTTGTAGGAGCCGCCGTCCGTGGACGCGGCGGCGCCGGAGCCCTCCTCCTTGGAGGAGCCGCAGCCGGCGAGCGCGAGGCCCGCGGCGGCGGCCACGCCGGTCAGCGCGGCGCGGCGGGAGACGGGGTCGCTTGCGGGGTTATACATCGTTGGGGTCCTTCCTCCCAAGTACATGACGAATATCGATAGTATGTACGCCCTTTGTTACCAACCCGTAAATCCGCCGCGAGACGGTACGGCGCGAGCCGGCGGCGGTCCTAGGCCGCCGGCTCCGTCTTGACCACGAAGCCGAAATACGCGATGTGGCCCACCCACACCACCGCGATGACGGCGCGCAGGGCGGGGATGGCCGCCGTGAAGTGGAAGCCCAGCGCCATGAGGACGGTCACCGGCACCAGGAGGGCGAGCTTGGCCCGCACGCTCATGGCGCGGCGCTCCAGGTAGCTGGAGAACACCAGGTGGTAGAGGCGCGTTCCCTGGAACCAGGCGTCGATCCGCTCGGAGCCGCGCGCGAAGCAGAAGGCCGCGAGCAGGATGAACGGCGTGGTGGGGAGCACGGGCAGGACCGCGCCGGCGGCGCCCAGGGCGAAGGCGGCGAGGCCCGCGGCTCCCCAGAGCTTGCGGGCGAGGGCGCCCCCGCGGCGAGCGGTGGGCGCGATGCGGGTGCGGGAGGTGCGGGTCTCGGACATGACGGGGCTCCTCATCTCGGGCTTCTCGCCCGTTCGGCATTAGTTAGACCTGGTTTACTCTAACCGATGCCCCACGGCGTCCACACAGACCCCATCAACCGATTGGGTATCATCGAAGGCACCGTTTCCGAGACCCGCGGAGGCCCTATGCCAAGCATCCTCTCCCCCATCAACGACTTTCTGTCCGACCCCCGCGTACGCGGCGTCATCTGGGCCGTCGTGATCGCGGCGGTGACCTGGCTCGTGGCGCGTGTGGCGGCCAAGAGCCTGCGCCACCTGCTCAACCGCGACAGCAACCCGCTGCCCTCGGCGAGCATCATCGTCAACATCGCCCGTGCCTCGATCTGGATCGCGGGCGGCAGCATCATCTTGGACGCCTGCTTCGGGATCAACGCCAACGCGCTCGTGGCCGCCCTGGGCGTGGGGGGTATCGCGGTGTCCCTCGGCTTCCAGGACACGCTCTCCAACCTCATCGGCGGCCTGCAGGTGACCTTCATGGGGATCGTCTCGCCCGGTGACAACATCGAGGTGGGCAGCGAGTCGGGCGTGGTGCAGGACATCAGCTGGCGCCACACCACCATCAAGGACCCCATGGGGCAGACCGTGGTGGTGCCCAACAGCATCATCTCCAAGACGGCACTCACCCACCTGCTGCCCGCCAATCGTGTAGCCGTGCCCTTCACCGTGGCGCGCTACCGCGATGACGGCGCCCTCGTGGATCTGGACGGCCTGGCCGATGCGCTGGCTCGCGCCGCAGGCGCGGCCGCCGACGGCGTGTCTCCGGTGGTGCAGATGCCGCTCGTGCTCTACAGCGAGATCGCGGAGCTCGGGGTGCGCGGCAAGGTCATCTTCGAGGTGGAGGACGCCGGAAAGACCTCGCTGGCCGCCGACGCCGCGGTGCGGGCGATCACGCCGCTGCTGAAGTAGCCCGCCGCGGCTGCGCACCGACATGGTGAAGGGCCCCTCGGCGCGCATCCCGCATCGGGAGCGCGCCGAGGGGCCCTTCTCATGCCCATGCCGGCCTGTGGGCGCCTACGCCAGGAGGTCGGCGTTTTCCGGGCGCTTCTCGAACCAGCTCACCGCGTAGGAGCAGGTGGGCTTGGCTCGGCGATGCGTCTCGCGAAGCTCCTGGGCGAGCTGCTCCATGAGCTTGCCGGCTATGCCCTGCCCGCGCAGGGACTCGTCCACGAAGGTGTGGTCGATCTCGACCACGTCGCCCTCGAGGGCCGGGAAGGTCACGCGGGCGAGCGAGGTGCCCTCGTCGTCCACGTACTCGATGGAATGGGTATGTATCTCGAACTGCATGGCAAGCGCCTCCTAGATTCGGTTCGCGGCGATATGCGCGACAACGAGCACGATACCCAAAACGAAGAGACGCACATGCCCGGCGCAAGTGTGTTTCCCAATCGTTACACGGGACCCGCAGCGTCCAATTCCTCCCGGTCCGCATCCGCGCGGGCCGTAAACGCAGGGAAGCCCCGGCCGCTCCCATCGCGACATCCCGCAGCGACCATCCCCTCCCCGCAAGCAGTCCCTCACGGGCGGAAATGCAGGAAGGCCCCTGCGGTCCCTTCGCGACACCCCGCAGCGAACTGCGAAAACTCCAAAGGAGTTTTCCAGTCTCGCGAGGACTGAGCGAAGGGACGCAGGGGCCTTCCGGAGGGAAGTTTACGCCCGTACCGCCTTAGTACATGCCGCCGCCCTGCTGACCAGCGGTGGCCGCGGCGATGGCGTCCTCAAGCTGGGTGTTCTTGGGAACGTCGGTCACGGTGGCCTCGGTGATGAGGATCAGGGAAGCCACGGAGGCGGCGTTCTGCAGGGTGGTGCGGGTGACCTTGACCGGGTCGAGCACGCCCATGGCGATCATGTTGCCCCACTCGCCGTTGGCGGAGTTCAGGCCCTCGCCCTCGGCCAGCTCCTTGACCTTGTCGACGATGACGGCACCCTCGTAGCCGGCGTTCTTGGCGATGGTGGCCACCGGCGCGGTCAGGGCCTTCTTGACGATGTCGATGCCGATCTGCTCCTCGGGATCGGCGACCTCGATGCCGTCAAGCGCGGGCAGGGCGTCCATGAAGGCCACGCCGCCGCCGGCGACGATGCCCTCCTCGACGGCCGCGCGGGTGGCCTGCAGGGCGTCCTCGACGCGGTGCTTGATCTCCTTGAGCTCGGTCTCGGTAGCGGCACCGACCTTGATGACGGCCACGCCGCCGGAGAGCTTGGCCAGGCGCTCCTGGAGCTTCTCGCGGTCGAAGTCGGAGTCGGTGTGCTCCATCTCGGCCTTGATGGCGGAGACGCGCTCGGCGATGGCCTCCTTGGAGCCCGCACCGTCGACGATGGTGGTGTTGTCCTTGGTGATGGTCACGCTCTTGGCGGTACCGAGCATCTCGGCGGTGATGTCCGCGACCTTGATGCCCAGCTCGTCCAGGGCGGCCTGGCCGCCGGTGATGACGGCGATGTCCTCGAGCATGCGCTTGCGGCGGTCGCCGTAGCCGGGGGCCTTCACGGCGCAGACGTTGAGGGCGCCGCGGATCTTGTTGAGCACGAGCGTCGGCAGGGCCTCGCCCTCGATGTCCTCGGCGATGATCAGCAGGCCCTTGCCGGTGCGCTGCACGGCCTCGAGCACGGGCATGATGTCCTGCACGTTGGAGATCTTCTGGTCGGTGATGAGGATGTAGGGGTCCTTCATCACGGCCTCCATGCGGTCGTTGTCCGTGACGAAGTACGCGGAGACGTAGCCCTTGTCGAACTGCATGCCCTCGACGGTGTCGATGGTGATATCGAAGGTCTGGGAGTCCTCGACGGTGATGACGCCGTCCTTGCCCACGACGTCCATGGCCTCGGCGATCTTGGAGCCGACCTCGGGGTCGCCGGCGGAGATGGTGCCCACGGAGGCGATCTGCTCCTTGGTGGAGACGGGCTGCGCCTGCTCCTTCATCTTGGCGACGGCGGCGTTGACGGCCTTGTCGATACCGCGGCGGATGGCCAGCGGGTTGGCGCCGGCGGCCACGTTGCGCAGGCCGTCGTTCACGATGGCCTGGGCCAGCAGGGTGGCGGTGGTGGTGCCGTCGCCCACGGTGTCGTTGGTCTTGGTGGCGACCTCCTTCACCAGCTGGGCGCCCATGTTCTCGATGTTGTCCTCGAGCTCGACCTCCTTGGCGACGGAGACGCCGTCGTTGGTGATGGTGGGGGCGCCGTAGGAGCGCTGCAGGGCCACGTAGCGGCCCTTGGGGCCCATGGTGACGGTCACGGCGTCGGCCAGGGTGTTGACGCCGCGGGCGAGCTTGGCGCGAGCGTCGGTGTTGAAGGTGATGTCCTTAGCCATAAGTGCTATTCCTCCAAAGTCTCAGATGGATGAGGTGCTTTTCGCAGATTCGCTACTCGACCACGGCGTAGATGTCGTCGGCGCGCATGAGCAGGTAGTCCTCGCCGTCGACCTTGACCTCGTTGCCGCCGAACTTGCCGTAGATCACGACGTCGCCAGCGTGCACGTCGACGGGGATGCGCTCGCCGTTGTCGGCGCGCTTGCCCTCGCCCACGGCCACGACGGTGCCGCGCTGGGGCTTCTCCTGGGCGTTGCTGGCGATGTACAGGCCGGAAGCGGTCTTTTGCTCGGCGGCATCCGGCTTGACCAGGACGCGGTCTGCGAGAGGCTTAAGGCTCATTGCTGGTTCCTCCTTTGCTGCCGCGGCGTCCCTTCGGGGACCGTGCGCGGCCATGCCTTAACGTACGCGATTGATAGTACCCAGTGCCCGCGGGTTATACAACGCGGATGCAAAAAATCTTATAAGTCAGCACTTAGATTTTATGAGTGCTAGAAGACGCGCCGTCCGCCCAGGTAGGTGGCGAGCACGCGGGTTGCCTGGACCCGTTCGGGGTCGATGTCCGTGAGGTCCTGGTCGAGCACGGCGAGGTCGGCGAGGCAGCCGGGCTCGATGCGCCCGAGCTCGCGCTCGCGGCCCGCCGCCGCGGCGCTACCGGCGGTGTAGATGCGCAGGGCGTCCGCCATGGAGATGCGCTCGGAGGGCAGCCACCCTCCGCGCGGCAGGTGCGTGGCCGGGTCCTGGCGGGTCACCGCCGCGTAGAGCACGTCCATGCTGGTGGGCGGCGTGATGGGCGAGTCGGTGCCGAAGGCCTGGTCCACCCCGGCGGCAAGGTAGCTCGCGAAGGGCCACATGATGCGCGACCGATCGGGCCCCAGGTCGCGCTCGGGACCGCCCGGGTCCAGCGTGATGTGGCCGGGCTGGGAGCTAGCGAGCACGCCGGCCGCGCGCAGGCGCTCGATGTCACCGGGAAGCAGGTTCTCCAGGTGCTCCAAGGTGTTTCGCCCCTGGGCGGGCGCGCCGAAGCGGGCGCGGGCCTCGGCGAAGATGAGAATCGCCTCGTGCACCGCGGCATCCCCGATGGTGTGGATGCGCACGGCGTGGCCCCGCTCGGCGGCCGCGAGCACCAGCTCGCGCATGCGGGCGGACGGCACGGTGAGGCGACCGCGGTCCCCGGGGTAGCGCGGGTTGCTGTAGGGCTCGGTGAGGTAGGCGGTGTGCTGGCTGGAGACGCCGTCGAAGAACTGCTTGAACCCGGGCGCGCGCAGCAGGCCGCCGAAGGGTTCGGGGCCGCCGGGCGCGCCGGCGCCGTAGCGCCCCTGCAAGCGCTCCAGGCGGGACTGGTCGGAGAGCAGCGTGGGGAACAAGTGCGCGCGCAGGGTCATCTCCCCCGCCGCGGCCAGGGCCTCGTACACGTCCTCGCGGATGAAGTCGCACCCCGGGTTGGGCATGAGGGACATGTCGCAGACGCTCGTGATGCCCTGACCGGCCATGCGCGCCATCTGCTCGGCGTAGGCGCGCCGCACGCGCTCAGGCGAGAGCCAGGCGAGCACCCGGGGCAGGAGCTCCATCGCCGCGGCCTCGCGCACGATGCCCGTGAGCTCGCCAGCGGCGTCGCGGTCGTAGCTGCCGCCCGCGGGCGGCTCGGAATCGCGCGTCACGCCCAGCTCGGCGAGTGCGCGGCTGTTGAGCCACAGGGTATGGCCGTCGCCCGAGTACATGGCGCAGGGACGCTCAGGGAAGGCCGCGTCCAGGCTCGCCTTGGTGGGCGGCACCGGCGGGTCCCAGCGGTAGTCGCGCCAGCCCTGGGTCACCACCCAGGCGTCGGCGGGCAGCCCCCGCGCGAAGGCGCGCGTCCGCTCCACCAGCTCGGCCTCGCTTTGGCCCATGTGCATGAGCATGTAGGGGGAGTTGCCCACGGAGGTGTGAAAGAAGTGCAGGTGGGCGTCGTGGAAGCCTGGGCAGACGAAGGCGTTGCCGAGGTCGGTCACCGGCGTTGCCGCAGGTGCGGCGGCGATGACGTCGGCGGGTGCGCCCACCAGGGAGAATCGCCCGTCGTGGACCGCCAGGGCGAGCTCGCGCGGCAGGTCCCGACCGGGCGTGCCCGTGAACACCTTGCGGGATCTGATGATGAAGTCTGCCGGCACCGTCATGGCTGCTCCTCGGGGTCGCGGGAATCCTTGGCCGCATGATACGCCCCGCGCGGGGCGCCTAGGCGGCCGGTTCCAGGTAACGCTCGCGCAGCTCCTCGATGTCGGCCATCGGGAACTCCAGCTCGTCCACGATGTAGCCGAGCAGGCTGCCGTAGGAGCGCTCGACCTCGGCCATCACCGCGCCGAAGGAGCGCAGGGAGGCCGGGCCGTCGACCGTGAGCTCGGTGGGCGCGTAGAGGTTCGTGGCCAAGTAGTCGTTCTCCATGTCCGCGCGCGAGACGCCCAGCGCGGCCTGGACCAGCGCCGACGCCATGCCGCAGCGGTCGCGGCCCACATGGCAGTGCCACAGCGCCGCGCCCTCCTCGCAGGCGAGCAGCGCGCTGATGAAGCCCTGGTAACCCATGATGCCGGCCTCGTCCAGCAGCAGGTGCGGGTAGAGCATCTCCATGAAGACCACCGGGTCGTTGGCCTCGCGGGCGCGCTCCTGGGCGCGGCGCACGCGGGCCTCGGCCTCTTGCGAGATGCCCTCGGCGCTCCCCTGCAGGATGTCGGCGTGCACGAAGCGCGCCGTGGGGAAGAACTCGTCCATGGGGTCGGGCAGCTCGATCAGCTCGTCGTCGTTGCGCAGGTCCACCACGAGCTGCAGGTTGAACTCGTCGCGCAGGCGAATGAGGTCGGCGTCGCTCGCGAACCCGAGCGCGCCCGAGCGCAAAAGCAGGCCGGGCTTGATGCGGCGCCCGTCGGCACCCACCATGCCGCCCAGGTCGCGCGTGTTCGGCAGCTTCTCGAACGCGATGTGCCCGTAGCCCTCGCGCCCCGCCGGACCGGGATCGTCCGGAAGCTCCACGGCCATGCTTCCCATCATCGTCGTGCGCATGCTGGCTCCTCTCCTATCCACCTTGTCGGTATACATGATACGGGGCCGTCCACGCTTGCGGACGACCCCGACGAAGAAAACTGGTTTACCGCGGCCCTAGAACTCGCAGCTGCCCACGGTACGCGGGTGCGGCAGGACGTCGCGGATGTTGCCCACGCCGGTGAGGTACATCACCAGGCGCTCGAAGCCCAGGCCGAAGCCCGCGTGGCGGCAGGTGCCGTAGCGGCGCAGGTCCAGGTAGTGCTTGTACTGGCTCGCGTCCATGCCCAGCTCGGCGATGCGGCGCTCGAGCACGTCCAGGCGCTCCTCGCGCTGGCTGCCGCCGATGATCTCGCCGATGCCCGGCACCAGGCAGTCCGCGGCGGCTACAGTCTTGCCGTCATCGTTCAGGCGCATGTAGAAGGCCTTGATCTCGGCTGGGTAGTCGGTCACGAAGGTCGGGAGCTTAAAGTGCTCCTCGGTCAGGAAGCGCTCGTGCTCGGTCTGCAGGTCGATACCCCAGCTCACGGGGTAGTCGAACTTGTGGCCGGCGGCGACGGCGTCCTCCAGGATCTTGACGGCCTCGGTGTAGGTCACGCGAGCGAAGTCCGAGCTCGCCACATGCTCCAGACGGACGAGGAGGCCCTTGTCCACGAACTTGTTGAGCATCGCCAGCTCGTCGGGACAGCGGTCCATGACGTCGCGGATCACGTACTTGAGCATGGCCTCGGCGAGGTCCATGTCGTCGGCCAGGTCGGCGAAGGCGATCTCGGGCTCGATCATCCAGAACTCGGCGGCGTGGCGCGTGGTGTTGGAGTTCTCGGCGCGGAAGGTGGGGCCGAAGGTGTACACGTCGCCGAAGGCCATGGCGAAGTTCTCGGCGTTGAGCTGGCCGGACACGGTGAGCGAGGCCGGCTTGCCGAAGAAGTCCTGGGAGTAGTCGACGTTGCCCGGGGCGTCGCGCGGGGTGTCGGCCGGGTCCATGGTGGTCACGCGGAACATCTCGCCGGCGCCCTCACAGTCGCTGGCCGTGATGATGGGCGTGTTGACGTAGACGAAGCCGCGGTCTTGGAAGAAGCGGTGAATGCTCGCCGCCGCCATGGAGCGCACGCGGAACACGGCGCGGAACAGGTTTGTGCGCGGGCGCAGGTGCTGCTGGCCGCGGAGGAACTCGACGGTGGCGCGCTTCTTCTGGAGCGGGTAGTCCGGCGCGGAGACGCCCTCCACCTCAATCTTCTCGGCGGTGAGCTCGAAGGGCTGCTGCGCCTCGGGGGTGAGCTTGAGGGTGCCGGTGCAGACGAGCGCAGCGGACACGTTCTGGTGCGCGATCTCGTCATAGTTGGCCAAGGTCTCGCGATTCATGACGACCTGCAGGTCCTTGAAGCAGCTGCCGTCGTTCAGGGTGACGAAGCCGAAGTTCTTCATGTCGCGGACGGAGCGGACCCAGCCCGCCACCGTGACGGTGGCGCCGCCGAGCGCCTCGGCGTCGGCGAAGAGCTGCGCGATCTTGGTGCGTTCCACGGACGGTCTCCAATCTTTGCGATCTTTGCGGGCGATATGCCGGTTTTGCCGTTCTCCATGATAGCAGGTGGGGTGAGGCGGGGGTGGACGGGACAGGTGGCCGCTCGGCGGCGTGCTGTGGCGATGCGGGCCGGCGCGGGGCCGGCGGTCTGGGCCGGCACGGTGGCGAGGCCGTGTGCTGGCGATGTGCTCAGCGATTCGTGCACCGAAACGGGATATGCTTAGCAAGCCGTCCATAACGAGGTCCCGGAAGGCCCCTAAAACGACCGATCCGCTGAGCACATCGTCTCGCCGTGTACGAATCGCTGAGCACATCGACGGCTGGGCATGCGGGCATCCTACGAGATGGGCCTAAATCACCCAGACGGGCACCGCCTGGACATCGCGCGCGACCAGATACGGCTCGGGCGCCAAGCAAACCACCAACCGGCGATTGCGAATCCAGAACGGCCTAGCTACCGGTTGTATGACTTGTCGGCATCCAGCGCGGTGACCAAGGAATCCTTGAGGGCCTCGAGCTTATCCTCAGCACAGGGGTAAAGCATCATGTAGACATGCTGCTTGTATTTAACGTCCGCGTAGATATCGATATTCCCTTTGCCAGAGATGTCGTCGTGGATGCTCTTCCCCATGTCGGTAGACGCTCCGACATAGATGTCACGGAACGTACCGTAGTCGTCTTTCTTGACGGTGGAACCATAGACGGCCAAGACGTAGCAACCACAGTAGTTAAGGTAACTACCAGCCGACACAGGAGCTACATTCGCGTTCATGTCCCAATTGTCCCTGAACGTGGCCACGGACATCCGTACACCCGCGCCATCGAGGATCGCCTTACGAGCAGCACGGCGAGCCTCCTCCTGGGCCTTCTCATCCAGTGCGCCTTTGACCGCGCTACCGGCCGCGTCCACCGCTCCCCCAACAGCGCCCGCAACACCTTTGAAGAGACCGCCGACCGCAGTTGCGGCGGTATCGATTCTCTGCCCAACGGCTTCGGGCGCATGGTCAGCGACCTTCTTCGCGGCAGGACCGACCACGGGTGCGACTGCGGGAATCGCAGCCGCAGCCCCACGCGCGAACCTGATCGCCTTCGGAGCAACCTGGGCGGCCTTGGCTGCGGCACCGACCCCCGGAATGAAGCCGACCGCGATCTCGGCGATATCCAGAACGGCGTTCATGGCGTCGGCGTAATCCTGTGCCGAACGCTCCTCGACCGATGAGGTGGGTGTTTCCTCGACTTGCGAATCCATTTCCGCTCCTCTCCTCTAAAGAGATTATTCCTCGATGAACTCGAAGCTCACGTCCACGTCTTTGCCATGAATGGCATGGAGCTGTGCCTCGATCAAGCTGCAGACTCGTTCATCGGAACGATCCAGGTAGCCTCCGTCCTTGACCTTCTTCACCTGGTCGGTCTCGGCTTGCTTGAGCAGTTGGTTGAAATCATCGGAGGAGACGCTGTTGATGCCCAGCCAGCCGTTGTCCTCGACGTACTTCTTGACTGTGGAATGGTCGAGCGCGACGGTGCCGACGTACGAATGCGGAAGCTTGACCTTAACCTTCTTCAACGCATCAGCGGAATCGAGCGTCGCCTTACAGATGATCTTGCTCGCATCGACTTGCAAGGGAATCGACCCGTCGATCGTCGCGAGATAGCGCTTGCTCGTGATGGGATTGTCCACGCCGAAAGGGTTCCCCGAATCCGTGAGGAACAGAATCTGCGTGAAGTTGTATTCGTAGGTGGTGACCTTCGCGACGGGCACTATCTCCTCGCGTATGGAGTCGTCGCTGATCACCGTCATGTCACGAGTCGACCAAAAGTAGAAGCAACCGAACGCGCATACGATGGTAAGAATACCGAGCAGAACGCACAGCAGTTGATATTTAGCCTTAGAGAACCAATTCAGCAGCGCCATCGCCCCTCCACGCAAACGAGAGCCGGCCACGCCGGCATCCTCCGCCAAAGGTATACGCACCTTTGGCATCCATCTCCCCCAAAGCGGCCCTCTATAGAGAGCCGCCACCAATCATACCGCACGTACGCTAGACCCATGGAACATGAGTTGGAGAAAAGGGCCCTGGGCGCACGCGTCAGGGCTTGTCGGGAGAGGCGCGGGGTGTCGCAGCGACAACTCGCGCTCATGACCGGGACCAGCCGCTCCTACCTCTGGAAGATCGAGGCGGGAACGGCTGATGTCGGCATCGATGTCCTGCTCAGGCTCGCGCGGGCGCTCGACACCCCTGTGCGCGACCTGATCGATTTCTAGAGCGCGGCGTCGGCGAGCTTCTGTGTGACGCGAGTCTGCACCTCGAGGTAATACGCCGAGTCCTCAGCGGAAAGCGAGCCGTCGTTCAGCTTGCTGAACTTATCGGTCATATCCGAGTAGCGCTTCATCATCTTGGTGTAGTCCACCAGCATGGACACGGGATTGCCATCATCCTTGTACTTCGTCATGAACGCGATGTACTCGTCAATGAACTTCTCGTACTCATCGATCGCGGCACGGGCATCGCTCGAGGATGCCGCCTGGGACGTTTCCTGAGCCGCCGGCTGCTCGGCAGTCGCTGCATCAGAGGTGGCCTGTTCCTGGCTCTCTGCGGCGGAATCCTCCTCGGCCGCGTCAACCTGAACCCCCATCATGTTGAAGCCCTTGTAGTCAACGCGTACCTTGTTGCCGCCCGCATCGGAGGCGTTGAAATACGAGTCGCCCTTGTCGTAGTCGACGGTGAAGCCCGCGGACTTGCACGCCTCGATATACGCCTCGTACGCCTCGCGATCCGTCTTGCCCACCGTGACGGAAAAATGCGTGGAGCTCTCGGAAACGATCTTGCCGTAGGTCGACTTGGGCGCGGGCACCAACGATGCGGCTCCCGAGGTCGGCCAGGCGATCTCGGCCATCTCGATCGGCTCATCCAGGGAGACGCTCATCGAATCGCTGTAGTCGACAACCCCAAGCGCGTAGCCCTCCTCGTTATACGCCTCATAGCTCGACCCGTTCTCCTTGGCATCCACCGTGAAGCCCTTGTCCTTGCACGCCTGAACGTAGTCGGCGAAGTCGTTAGCTTCGACCTGCTCAAACGTTGCCGAAAGGGACGAGTCGAATACGTTGACGTCACCGTACTCGCTCGGCGGGTCCGGAAGCATGGCGGCGAGCCCCGTCGTGGGCCAATCGAGCTTCTCATCCTTTCCGCCAGAGCACGCCCTGCCGGCCAGAGCGAGTACGACGATGGCGACGATGGCAATCAGGACGATCTTGCCACGGCCTTTCTTCTTGCCGCCCGGCACCTTAGAGGAGCCCCCGCCCTTCGACTCGCCGGAAACTTCCCAATCCATGTGTTCCTCCTTATAACAGCCTTTAGGGCCTCGACACGTTTTTCCATTGTGAATGCCCCCTCACCTCGTTTCCTCAGTTCCCAACTGAGGAATCCGTCGCTTCATGCTCCTAGGATCGAGGTATCTGCACGCCGTGATGCACAGGGAGAATCCATGGCAGCCGATTACAACCTCGCCAAGGGCGAGTTCGTCATCATGCAGTCCGACGGCGTCGACCTCCTCGACGGTACGACGCGCACGGATCTCGATGAGATCGTCCTCACCAACCAGAACCTCATCCTCGTGAAGAACGTACGTCAGGGGATGTTCCAGCAGACGACGATGCTCAAGCGCTGCAACCTCGGGAGCCTCATCTACCACGATGACGTGGCCCAGGTTCACCTTGGAAAATCGAACTCCCGCTGGAACCTCAACGTACCGTTCGACGCCGAGGTCGTCACGCTCAGTTTCTCCGAGGACAAACGCCAGGTCGCGCAGCGTTGGGCCGAGAGCATCAAGCTCGCGGGGGCAGGCAACATCAACGCCATCAAGACGACGGACACGCTTTCCCCGGAAATCGCCGACGTCATCGACGGCGCCAAGGGCATTCTCGGCGCCGTCCTGGGCAGCGGCGCCCCGAGCTCGAAAAAGCCCGAGCCGCAGCGCGTCGCCCGCGTCTCCGCCAAGTGCACCGGATGCCGGGCCCCGCTTACGGGCAGCAAGGGCAAGCGCGTGACCTGCCCCTATTGCGATACCGAAAACATCCTCTAGGAGGTCCCCATGGGTCTTATCGATGCCGCCTTCGATTCCCTCGAGGGTGTCCTTTCCGACCAATGGAAAGACATCGTCACCTGCCAGCCCTTCGACGAGCATTCACTCGTGGTGCCCGGCTACCGCAAACGCTCGCAAAACGGCCTGGGCGCCAACCGCGGCGCGGAGGATATCCTCTCCAACGGCTCGGTCATCTTCGTTCCCGAGAACACCGCCGCAATCGTCTTTAGCCAGGCGGGTATCGAGGAGGTCATCACCACCCCCGGCGGCTATGAATACCGCAACGGCGTCACGAGCGTGTTCGACGAGAAGGACCGTCGCGAGCTGGGCATAGGCAAGATCTTGCTCGGGCAGGCCGCGGACCGCTTTGGGTTCTCGGGCATGTCCACCGAGGAGAAGCACGTCTCCTTCCTGAACCTGCGCGAGATCCGCGACATCAAGTTCGGCACGCGCGGGCCGCTCGTCTACAACGACCTCTTCTACGGCACGGACCTCGAGATCTACGCCTACGGTTCGTTCACGGTGCAGGTCGTGGACCCCGTGGCCTGCATCAGGAACTTCGTGCCCGCCGGGGCCTCGTCCTACTCGTTCGACACCCCTTCCGTTCGCCGCCAGATGCTCGTCGAGTTCCTGCACTCGCTCATGGTAGCGACCAACGCGCTCTCCTCCCAGTTCCGCATCTCGCAGCTCCCCTCGCAGGCCGATGAGATCGTTGCCGGCATCCGAGCCGACGACGGCAACGCCGGCACCTGGGAGGAACGGTTCGGCATCCGCCTCGTCTCCGCGGCGATCGAGAACATCGAGTTCTCCGACGAGTCGCGCGAGCTCGTTCATGGGTTCTCCGAGCGCAAGATGAACGTGCGCGCCTTTGAGGACGTCTCGCAGCACGCGGCGAACGTGGCAGCGCAGCAGATGATCGCCGAAGGCGTCCGTGACAACGGCCTGGGCGATGCAGGCGGGATGCTCTTCGGCATGAACATGGCGAGCGGGCTGAACACCCAGAACGCCTCGTACGCCCAGCCGAGCACCCCCGCCGCAGATGCGGCGGCAACGACGGCTCCCACCGCATCCCTCGACGAGCAGATCGAGGCGCTGCAGAAGCTCAAGGGTCTCATGGATGCCGGCATCCTCACCACCGAGGAGTTCGAGGCCAAGAAACGACAGGTACTTGGGCTCTAGAGTCTCGATTTCCAAACGTGAGAAGGGCGGCCCCGGGAAGGGTCGCCCTTCTCGCTCTCCCTACATCCACGCTTGCACGTGAGCCTCCATGGTCGCGTACGCGGGAACGTTCACGAACATCCCGGAGAACGGCACCGCGGAGCCCTTGCCCACCGCGCTCACGAAGACCGTGTTTCCCCAAACCGCCTTGCCCGCCTTATCGCGCAGGACGATGGCCACGGCAGCGTTACCCGGGGAGTCGGCGTACGTCCCCTCGTCCAGCATGGAGACCGTGCCCGAAAAGGTCGTTCCGCCATACCCATCCGCCTGGGCGGAGAGACCCTCCACCGTATACTCCGGCGTGGCGGCACCCGAGCGCTTGACCGCCGAGGAATCGGGCTCGATGGGCGCGAACGCAACACGGGCGGGCACGGCCCCGCCACCCGCCTGGCCGGCATCCCAATGCGTCTCCCCAGCCCCGAGCGCGCCCACGTAGTGCTCTTCCGAGAACAGAACGGAACCGTTCGCGTCGTAGCCGGTCACGCGAAATGCCGGGGTCTTGAGCAGAACGCCATCGTTCGAGTTCTTGAGGGCGACGCTGTAGAAGACGTAGCCGTCATCGTCGACGGTATAACCGCTCTCGATGATCCGCACGGGCTGGACACCCTCAAGGCCTTCATCGGTGGACAAAACGTCGCCGGTGTCAGCTTGTCCCGAGGCAGCGCCTTCCTGCTTCCCATCCGCGCCCGTATCGGACATCGCCGCGCTTGCCGGCTCATCCTCGCCGGACATGGCGTCTCGCCCCATCACCACGGCCGACACGGCCACGAAAAGCACTACTAGCACCGCGGCGATAACGAGGACGACACGCAGCGGAGGCCTCCTCACGCCCGCAGCTCGCCCGTCCGCCGCGGCATCCGAATGCCCGGCGTCGTCATTCCTCATGCAGCGGGATGCTTCATACCCGCAATCGAAATCTCCACGGGTGCCACTCGGCGCGCCGGCCGACGACTCGTGAGGGCCTTCTTTCGCCAAAGGCTCACCGACGCCGGCAACCTCCCAGGGAATGCCCTTAGACGATGAGGATCCGGCCGCCCTGGCGTCGACCTCGGCCAGCGGCGTGTCTCCAAAGCCTCCGGCAACCCGCAGCGCTTCCACGAACTCGTCCACACCCTGGTACCGCCTGCTCGGCTCCATCTGGCACGCCCGCGCAATGACGGCGCGCAGTGCCTCGGGAATCTCCGCATGGCCCTCAGCGTCGAAGGTCGGCAGGCTGAACTCCTCGGACTCCCCTACCAGCAGATACGCCAGCAGCTTGCCGATCGCGTAGACATCGGTGCGCGCATCGGTAGACCCGAAACCGCACTGCTCGGGCGCCGCGAACCCCCAGGTGCCCAGGGGATGCGAGGCGCGGGGCGCGGGCTCGGAGACCACGCGCGAAAGCCCCAGATCGATCACGTGCGCGCCGTCCGCCGCCATCACGATGTTTCCCGGCGTGATGTCCAGGTGGATCACGCCCACCGCATGGAGGGCGGATATGGCCTCGCAGACTTCCAGGATGCATCTGAGCGCATCGCCCACCGGGTAGGCCCCTCCCGTGCGCACGGTCTGCTCAAGGATGGAGCCCGGCACGTAATCGTACACGGCCACGAACTGGTCGGGCATCTCGTAGGTGGCGGCCACGCGGGGCAGGCGGTCGCTATCGGCATCGCCCAGGCGGGCCCACACGCCGCGGTTCGCCAAGGCCAAGGGCATCTTCTTGCGGACGAACGGCCCGCAGCCGTCAATCGTCACGAGCTCGGTCACGCCTGCGGCGCCTTGAGCCAGTACGCGTTCCACATGGTACGCATCGTCAAGCCCCAAGGCATGCATGACCTGGCTCTCGTTCACTCCGCGTATCCTCGACCTGCCCATGGTGTACAGAGACCACCTTTCCGATGGCATGCCACCGCGGCGCAAGCCGCCCGGGCATCAAGGATAGATTCTATGAAGCGGACTTGAGAGGTTCCTCAGTTCGCAACTGAATGTTACCGCAAGACGCCGGTACCAAACAGCGCCCGCTCCCCAAAGCGCCAGAGCTCGTCATCGCACTCGGCGCGCGTGCGTCCATGGTCCAGGCACCAGATAATGATCGCGTCGCGCCGGACCTTGGGCCACAGCTCGGAGACGCCCGAGAGCCGAAGAAGCCGCTGGGCCTCGATCAGGCTGCACTGCAGCCCGAAGGCGAGCATGATGGCCGTGTCGCGCCCTGGGCGGCTCTTGCCCTTGAAGATGTCGTAGACCTGCGTGCCGTTGAGTCCCGTCGACTTGATCACCTGGTTGCGTTTGATGCCGCGGGCCTCCAGCAGATCGAAGAGGTAGTCGGGAAGCTTGCGGTCGAGTGTCTCCCCTTCGTCGAGGTAGGCCTCGAGAGACGTGGCGTTGAGCAGACGCTCGATCAGGTCCTCGGTGAGGCGCTCCTGTTGCATTCGGCTTCCTTTCCATCGCACGTATCCCGTACAAGAATAGGCCATACGAGGGGCTCGCGGGTGCCTCTAGTCGGGGACCGGCTATCTTGCACCCCGTACCATAATGAGAAAAGGGGCCCGGGACGAACCCAGACCCCTTCGCTTGGATGCTTAGAGCCAAAAACGACTTAGAACTTGTGGCCGCACTTCTTGCAGATGCGCAGCTTATTCTTGCCGTCCTTCTCATGGCCAACACGGGTGCGCTTGCCGCACTCGGGGCACACGAGGTTGACGTTGGAGGCGTCGATGGCGGCCTCCTGGGACACGATACCGCCCTGCTGGCCAGCGGCCTGGTTGGCCTTGACGGCCTTCTTGACGATAGCGACGCCCTCGACGACGACCTTGCCCTCAGCAGGCAGCGCGCGCAGGACGACGCCCTGCTTACCGCGATCCTTGCCAGAGAGGACCTCGACCTTGTCGCCCTTCTTGATGGACATAGACATATGGTCTCTCCCTTACTTAGAGGGTCTCGGGTGCGAGCGAGACGATCTTCATGTACTTCTTGTCGCGAAGCTCGCGAGCGACCGGCCCGAAGATACGGGTGCCGACGGGCGAACCATCGTTGTTGATGACGACGGCGGCGTTGTCATCGAAGCGGATGTAGGAGCCGTCCTTGCGACGGACCTCCTTCACGGTGCGAACGACGACGCAACGGACAACGTCCTTCTTCTTGACGTTGGCGCCCGGCGTGGCCTCCTGCACGGCAGCGACGATCACGTCGCCGATCCCCGCATAACGGCGCTTGGAGCCGCCAAGCACCTTAATGCAGCGAACCTTGCGCGCGCCGGAGTTGTCGGCGACGTTCAGCATGGTTTGCATCTGAATCATGGTAGTTCCTCCGAACTAGAAGACCGGCGAGAGGTGCGCCGCCCGCATGGGCGAAGGCGTGTCGCCCGAGCAGGCGCACATCACCGGAGAAAACAGTCGTGGCAGCTTACTTGGCGCGCTCGATGATCTCGACGAGACGCCAACGCTTGGTGGCGGACAGCGGACGGGTCTCCATGACCTTGACGGTGTCGCCGAGGCCGGCCGTGTTCTCCTCGTCATGGACGTGCAGCTTCTTAGAGCTGTTGACCATCTTGCCGTACTTGGGGTGACGCTTACGCTCGGCAATCTTGACCACGATGGACTTGTTGCCGGAGATGGAGACGACGACGCCCTGGCGGACCTTGCGCGCGTTGCGCTCGGTGGTGGCTTCAGCCATGTTCACTCCTTAGGGTCTACTCGGTCGCTGCGGACTTCTCCGCGGCGATCTCACGGGCACGCTGCTCGGTCAGGATGCGAGCGATGTCCTTCTTCACGGTCTTGACGCGAGCGGTGTTGTCCAGCTGGCTGGTGGCCATCTGGAAACGAAGGTTGAAGAGCTCGGCGCGGGCTTCCTTCAGCTTCTCAGCGAGGGCCTCGTCGGTCAGCTCACGAATCTCTGCGGGCTTCATTACTTATCCTCCCCGGTCTTGTCGGCACGGGTCACGATCTTGGTCTTGATGGGCAGCTTGTGCTGGGCAAGACGCAGGGCCTCACGGGCGATCTCCTCGGACACGCCGGAAATCTCGAACATGATGCGGCCCGGCTTGACGACGGCGACCCACTTCTCGGGATTACCCTTACCGGAACCCATGCGGGTCTCCGCCGGCTTCTGGGTGATGGGCTTATCCGGGAAGATCGTGATGAACACGCGACCGCCACGCTTCATGTAGCGGGTCATGGCGATACGGGCGGCCTCGATCTGGCGGTTGGTGATCCAGTGGCGATCGAGCGCCTGCAGGCCGTAGTCTCCGAAATGCAGCTCGGTATGGCCCTTGGCGTTACCCTTCATGGAGCCACGCTGCACCTTACGGTGGAGAACACGCTTAGGAGCAAGCACTACTGACCCCTCCTCTCAGAGTTGCGACGACGCGGACGGGACGGGCCCTCGAGCGCCGGGTTGGGCACAGGCTGACCAGGCAGCTTCTCGCCCAGGTAGATCCAGACCTTCACGCCGCAGGCACCCATGGTGGTGCGGGCGGTGGAGGTGCCGTAGTCGATCTTGGCGCGCAGGGTGTGCAGGGGCACGCGACCCTCGCGGTACCACTCGCGACGGCCCATCTCGGCGCCACCCAGACGACCGGAGCACTGGATACGGATACCCTTGGCGCCGGCCTTGCGGGCGGACTGGACGGCCTTGCGCATGGCGCGACGGAAGGCGACGCGGCCCTCGAGCTGCTCGGCGATGGACTGGGCCACGAGCTCGGCGTCCAGCTCGGGGCGCTTGATCTCGATGACGTCCACGGAGAGCTTGCCCTTGGAGACGCCGGCGACCTTCTCAAGCTCGGTGCGGAGCTGGTCGATCTCGGCGCCCTTCTTGCCGATCACGATGCCGGGGCGGGCGGTGAGGATGATGACCTTCACCTTGTCGCCGGCGCGCTCGATCTCGACGCGGGAGACGGCGGCGCGGGAGAGGCGCTTCTTCAGGAAGTCGCGGATCTCCATATCGTTGCCGAGGGTCTTGGCGTAATCCTTCTCAGCGAACCAGCGGGAGCGCCAGTTCTCGGTGATGCCAAGGCGGAAACCGGTGGGGTAGACTTTCTGACCCATGCTTCGCTTACGCCTCCTTTCGAGGAGCGACGACGATCGTGATGTGGCTGGTGCGCTTCAGGATGCGGGAAGCGGAGCCCTTGGCTCGAGGACGGATGCGCTTGAGCGTCGGGCCCTCGTCGACGTACGCGAACTTGACGAACAGGTCGTCGGCGCGCATGCCGTTGTTGTTCTCGGCGTTGGCCACGGCGGAACGGAGAACCTTCTCAACGTCCACGGCCACGTTGCGCTCGCAGAAATGCAGGATGTCGAACGCGGCGGCCACGGACTTGCCGCGGACCAGGTCGACAACCAGGCGAGCCTTGCCCGGGGACACGCGCACGTACTTGGCCGTAGCGCGGACCTCGCGGGTCTGGGTATCGGTAGACTTAGTTGCCATTTACGAGAAACCCCCTACTTGGCCTTGTGGCCACGGAACGTACGAGTCGGTGCGAACTCGCCCAGCTTATGACCAACCATGGACTCGGTCACGTACACGGGCACGTGCTTGCGGCCGTCGTGCACGGCGATGGTGTGGCCGACCATCTCGGGGAAGATGGTGCTGGCGCGCGACCAGGTCTTCACGACGTCCTTCTTGCCGGCCTCGTTCATCGCGGTGATACGCGAGAGGAGACGCGTCTCTACAAACGGGCCCTTTTTGAGACTTCTGCTCATTTGTGCTAACTCCTAACTCGGTATCGACTACTTGGTCTTGCGACGACGGATGATGAGGGCGTTCGAGACCTTCTTCTTCTTGCGGGTGCGGTAGCCCTTGGTCGGCTTGCCCCACGGGGTGACGGACGGGCGACCAGAGGTGTGGTTCTTGCCCTCGCCGCCGCCGTGCGGGTGGTCGACCGGGTTCATGACCGTACCGCGGACGGTCGGGCGGACGTTCAGCTTGCGCTTACGGCCGGCCTTGCCGATCACGATGTTGGAGTGCTCGGCGTTGCCGACCTCGCCCACGGTGGCGCGGCAGGTCAGCAGCACGCGGCGCATCTCGGAGGACGGCATGCGCACGATCGCGTACTTGCCCTCCTTGCCCATCAGCTGGCAGGAGTTGCCGGCGGAGCGGGCGATAGCGGCGCCCTTGCCCGGCATGAACTCCACCGCGTGGATGAGCGTACCGACGGGGATGTCGGCGAGCGCCAGGGCGTTGCCCGGCTTGATGTCGGCCTCGGGGCCGGAGACGACCTTGTCGCCCACCTTCAGGCCCTTGGGGGCGAGGATGTAGCGCTTCTCGCCGTCGGCGTAGTGCAGCAGGGCGATGCGGGCGGAGCGGTTGGGGTCGTACTCGATGGTAGCGACCTTGGCCGGCACGCCGTCCTTGTTGCGCTTGAAGTCGATGCGACGGTACTGGCGCTTCACGCCGCCACCCTGGTGACGGACGGTGATCTTACCGGAGTTGTTGCGACCGGCCTTCTTGGGCAGCGGCTCGAGAAGCGACTTCTCGGGCTTGGTGCAGGTGATCTCGGCGAAGTCCGAGATCGTCTGCCAGCGGCGGCCCGCGCTGGTCGGCTTAAGGTGCTTTACAGCCATTACCTTATCCCTTCGTTTCTAATCCGCTCGCCACCGCAAGCTGGGATGCGGGTGCGGTGACACCGGATTACCACGGTACCGGGCGTTGCTATCTTTAACGCACGGAACCTTTTCCGCGCCTCCCTGTTCGGGAGGCCCGAAAACCTACAGATCGGCGGGAGAACTAGTTCTGGGCGCCGAAGATCTCGATGGTCTCGCCCTCACGCAGGGTGACGACGGCCTTCTTCCAAGAGCGGGTCTTGCCAGCGACGTAGCGCACGCGCTTGGTCTTGGGCTTGACGCTCATGGTGTTGACGCGAGCGACGTGGACGTTGAAGAGCTCCTCCACGGCGTCCTTGATCTGGTACTTGTTCGCGTCCTTGGCGACCTCGAACGTGTACTTGTTCTGCTCCATCAGGGAGTAGGAGCGCTCGGACACGATCGGGCGGATGATCACGGAATGGGCGTTCATTAAGCGAGAACCTCCCCGAAGTGAGCGGCGACGTCAGCGGGCATCACCAGGGCGCCGTTGTTGATCAGGTCGTAGGTGTTGACCTCGTTCGGCGTGATGATGAACGTCTTGGGAATGTTACGGAACGACAGGTAGGCGTTGACGTCGTCCTCGCGCACCACGATGGTGAGGCGCTTGCCCTCGAGACCGAGGTTCTTCAGCAGGGCCACGGCGGCCTTGGTGGACGGCTTCTCGAAACCGTAGTCGTCGACGAGGACGAGCTCGTTGTCGCGCACCTTCGCGGAGAGCGCGGAACGCATGGCGAGCTTGACCTCCTTGTTGTTCATGCGCTTGGCGTAGGAGCGGGGCTTCGGAGCGAAGACCACGCCACCGTGACGCCACTGCGGGGAACGGGTCGAACCCTGGCGGGCACGGCCGGTGCCCTTCTGACGCCAAGGCTTCTTGCCGCCGCCGGAGACCTCGGAACGGGTCTTGGCGGACTGGGTGCCCTGACGCCAGCAGGCCTGCTGGCACTTGACGATGTGGTGCATCACGTGGATGTTGGGCTCGATGCCGTAGACACCCTCGACAAGCTCGACCTCGGCGGCCTTCTTGCCCTCGATGTTCTTGACCTCAAACTTAGTCATGTGTCATATCTCCTTTGCCCTAGGCCATGCGGACGCAGACCAGGCCATTCTTGGCACCCGGGACAGCGCCCTTGACCAGAATGAGGTTCTGCTCGGCATCGATGCGGACAACGGAAAGGTTCTTGATGGTCACGCGCTCGTTGCCCATGTGGCCGGCCATCTTCACGCCCTTGAGGACGCGAGCGGGGTAGGCGCACTGGCCGATGGAGCCCGGGTGACGCTTGAAGTGGGAACCGTGGGTCATCGGACCGCGGCGCTGACCCCAGCGCTTGATGCGACCCTGGAAGCCCTTGCCCTTGGAGGTGCCGATGACGTCGACCTTGGCGGTGTCCTGGAAATCAGCGACGGTCACGACGTCGCCGACCTTGTGCTCCTCGGCGTTGGCCACACGGACCTCACGGAGGTAGCGGACGGGCTCGACGCCGGCCTTGGCGAAGTGACCAGCCATCGGCTTGTTCACGTTCTTGGCCTTGATGTCGCCGAAACCGATCTGGACGGCGTTGTAGCCGTCGGTCGCCTCGGTTTTAACCTGCGAGACGGTGCAGGGGCCAGCCTGGATGACCGTGACGGGGACGACGTTGTCGTCCTCGTCCCAAACCTGGGTCATACCGATCTTGCGGCCGAGAATCATGCTGATCATTCGATGATCCTAACCCTCGGTGGTCTTGGGACTTTGCACCCGCCCCTTGCGGATGCCCCCAGCGGACCACTACTGACGTGCGCGCCGCACAGGGCCGAACCTTGTTTTGAGCCTCTGACCTGCGCAACCCTTGCGGTCTTGGCTCTCGGCAGAATCCACCCCTGATAAGCACAGCTTGCTTAGTATACACGCGCACGGGCGTATCCATCGAACTCCACAAACCCTGCACGCAGGCAAAACGGCGTCTATCGCGAAAGGGCCCGGTCGCACCTGGCGACCGGGCCCTTCGACCAATCTATGGTAAGAGGCTCGATGAGGGAGGCGTTACGCCTTCTCGACGGAGCCGAACTGCTCCATGAGCTCCTTGGTGCGGGCGACGATGGCGTCGCGGCCCGGCTTCAGCAGCTTGCGGGGGTCGTAGCCCTTGCCCTGCTGGTCCTTGCCGGCCTCGATGTAGCCGCGGGTGGCCTCGGCGAACACGAGCTGAAGGTCGGTGTTCACGTTGATCTTGGAGATGCCGAGGGAGATGGCCTTCTGGATCTGGTCCACCGGGATGCCGGAACCGCCGTGCAGGACGAGCGGCAGCTCGCCGGTCAGGGCCTTGATCTCGCCCAAGCGCTCGAAGGACAGGCCGGCCCAGTCGGCGGGGTACACGCCGTGGATGTTGCCGATGCCGCAGGCCAGGAAGTCGACGCCCAGCTCGGCGATCTGGCGGCACTCCTCCGGGTCGGCGAGCTCGCCGTTGGAGGTCACGCCGTCCTCGGTGCCGCCGATGCCGCCGACCTCGGCCTCGACGGAGATGCCCTTGGAGTGGGCCAGCTCGACGATCTCCTTGGTGCGGGCCAGGTTGATCTCGAAGGTCTCCTCATGGGAGCCGTCGTACATGACGGAGGTGAAGCCGGCCTCGATGCAAGCCTTGCAATCCTCGTAGGTGCCGTGATCCAGGTGCAGGGCGACCGGCACGGTCACGCCGGTGGCCTCGACGGCGGCCTTGACCATGTCGGCGCAGACCTGGAAACCGCCCATCCACTTGGCGGCACCGGCGGTGCACTGGATGATCAGCGGGGACTTGGCCTCCTCGGCAGCCTGGAGGATCGCGAGGGTCCACTCCAGGTTGTTGGTGTTGAAGGCGCCCAGGGCGTACTTACCGGCCTCGGCCTGCTTGAGCATGTCAGCAGCATTGACGAGCATTCGTTGCCTCCTATTGAAAGGTTGCTCCAATAACAGCAGATAGTCTAGCACGCTGAAGCGCTTCAGGGTGCAGATTCCGCGCTTTTAGCGGTTATGGCGGATCGCCCGGCGCATGAAGAGGTTCCCCTCGCGCTCGGTCCCGATCGTGGTGGTGGGGCCGTGCCCGATGAGGCAGAGCGTCTCGTCGGGCAGCAGGCGCGCCATCTTGGCCAGGCTGCGGTAGATCTCGGCGGTGTCGCCGCCCGGCAGGTCCGTGCGTCCGTGCCCGCCCGGGAAGAGGGTGTCCCCCACGAAGGCCACGTGGCCCTCGTCGGTCTGGGCGTGCAGCACGATGCCGCCCGGGGTGTGGCCGGGCGTGGCGATGACCTCGAGGCGCACGTCGCCCACCTCAACCGCGTCGCCCTCGGAAAGCAGCACGTCGGGCTCGCACGGGTCCTCGGTCTCGATGTCCCAGCTCGCGCGCTGCTCGGCGATGGAGGGGCCGATCACGCCCGCGTCGGCGGCGCTGATGAGGAAGGGGACCTCGGGCCCCAGCACGCGACGCATGCCGGCGACGCCGCCGATATGGTCGGCATGGCCGTGCGTGGCCACGAGCGCGCGCACGCGCACGCCGGGGCACATGAGCGCGAAACGGCGGGCCAGCTCGACGCCGTCCCAGGCGGGGTCGATCACCACGGCCTCCCCTCCCGAGACCGCGAAGTAGGTGTTGGTCTTGATGGGGCCGTTCTCGACGCAATGGATCTGGAGTGCCGGCATGGGCGCACCTCCGTTCGGTAGCAGGGATAGGTTCGCGCGTCAGGGCGCGCGGGGTGGCTGGTCAGCGGCGGCGCATCTGCTTGGCGCCCTCGCCGGGCATGATGCGGCGGGCGTCGTAGACGGAGTCCACGCGCGAGACGCTCGCCAGCAGCGGGTCGAGGCCCGACGCGTCCGAGATCTCCACCAAGAAGCGCAGGGTCGCTATACCCTCGCGGTTGGTGGCCGTGGCCGCCGAGAGGATGTTGCCGCCGGCGTCGCCGATGGCGATGGTGACGTCCTTGAGCAGGCCCATGCGGTCCAGGCACTCCACCACGATCTCGACCTGGAACAGGGCGTCGGCGCCGCCGTCCCACTCGACCTCGATCATGCGGCCGGCCTGGGCCTCCAGGTCGCGCACGTTGGGGCAGGTGGCGCGGTGCACGGACACGCCGCGGCCGCGGGTGATGAAGCCCACGATGTCGTCGCCCGCCACGGGGTTGCAGCAATGCGCCAGGCGGATGAGCATATCGCCGTCGGTGCCCTTTACGCGCACGCCGGAGCTACCCGGGCGCCGCTTGCCCTGGGGCTTGCGGTTGGACCCGCGCGACTGGCGCTTGGCCTCGGCGATGACCTGCTCGGCGGTGCGCTCGTCGCGCGGCTCCTCGGGCGCGGGGTCCAAGATCGCGGCGACCTTGTTGCCCACCGCGCGGCACGCCACCTTGCCCGCGCCGATGGCGGCGAACAGGTCCTCCAGGTGCCGGTAGTTGAGCTGCTCCACCACCTGGTTGAGCGCGCGCGTGGTGCGCTGCGTGGAGATGCCGTAGCCGCGCTTGCGCAGGTCGCGCGCCAGGGTCTCGCGGCCCGCGGCGGCGTCGTCGTCCTTGGTGGCGGCGGCGAAGTAGCGGCGGATCTTGGACTTGGCCGAGGGCGTCCGCACGATGGAGAGCCAGTCGCGCGAGGGCTTGCTCGCCTTGTTGGTGAGGATCTCCACGCGGTCGCCGGTGGAGAGCTCGTGCGAGAGCGGTGCCACCGCGCCGTTGACCTTGGCGCCCACGCAGTGGTTGCCCACCTCGGTGTGCACGGCGTAGGCGAAGTCAAGCGGCGTGGAGCCCGTGCGCAGGCTCATGACCTCGCCCTTGGGGGTGAAGACGAAAATCTCCTGGTCGAAGAGATCGGCCTTGAGCGAGTGCAGGAACTCCTTGGGGTCCTCGATCTCGTCGGAGGCGGCCCAGTCGAGCGAGCGCTTGAGCCAGCTGATCTGGTCATCCAGGCGCTGGGCGTCGCCGGACTTCACGGCCGTGGAGCCGCCGGAGCTCTTGTACAGCCAGTGCGCGGCGATGCCGTACTCGGCCTGCTCGTGCATCTCGTAGGTGCGGATCTGAATCTCGAGCGGGCGCGCCGTGGGGCCGATGACGGTGGTGTGGAGGCTGCGGTAGTTGTTGAACTTGGGCATGGCGATGTAGTCCTTGAAGCGCCCCGGCATGGGATGCCACAGGGAGTGCACCGCGCCCAGCGCGGAGTAGCAGTCGCCCACGGTGCCGCAGATCACGCGCAGCGCCACCAGGTCGTAGATCTCGTTGAACTCCTTGCCCTTGCGGCGCATCTTCTGGTAGATGGACCAGAAGTGCTTGGAGCGGCCGTTGATCTGGTAGCCGGTGAGCCCGGCGTCGGCCAGCTCGTCGTCGAGCGTCTTGATGGTCTCCGCCAAGAAGCGCTCGCGCACCTCGCGGCTCTCGGACACCATGCGCGCGATGCGCTGGTAGGCCTCGGGCTCCAGGTAGAAGAAGGAGAGGTCCTCGAGCTCCCACTTGACCGAGGAGATGCCCAGGCGGTCGGCGAGCGGGGCGTAGACGTCCATGGTCTCGCGCGCCTTGAACAGGCGGCGGTCCTCGCGCAGCGCCGCCAGCGTGCGCATGTTGTGCAGGCGGTCGGCGAGCTTCACGATCACCACGCGGATGTCGCGGCTCATGGCGAGGAACATCTTGCGCAGGTTCAGGGCCTGCTTCTCGTCCATGCTGTCGACCTCGATGTTGGTGAGCTTGGTCACGCCGTCGACGAGCTCGGCCACCGTCTCGCCGAAGATCCCCGCCACGTCGGCCAGCGAGGTCTCGGTGTCCTCCACCGTGTCGTGCAGCAGGGCCGCGCAGACCACGTCGCAGTCCATCTTGAGCTCCGCCAGGATGACCGCCACCTCCACGGGGTGGTTGATGTACATCTCGCCGGAACGGCGCTTCTGGTCGGAGTGCTTCTCGGCGGCGAAGCAGTAGGCGCGCTCCACCTGGGCGTAATCGCCGGCGCCCATGTACTTGCGGCAAAGCGTCTCGAGATTGCTCCAGTTGTCGGCGCAGATCTCGGGCGGGAGGTCGTCCGCGGAGCCGTAGTGCACCATTTGCTCGGTGGGAAGCAGCGGGGCCGTGCGCGCGGCCTCGGCCTTGGCGTTCGGGGCGATATCGGTATGGGCGTCCATGGCGCTCCCCTCCTAATCGGCCTTAGGGGTGATCGGCCTGTTGATGCGAGCAAGCATATCATGCGCGGGGGCGTCGAGCGCCCATGCGCGGAAGGCGGAGAAGGCCATGCGCGAGCGCAGGCCCTCCAGGTAGCGGATGGAGCGGGCGAGGTCCACGTGACCGGGGCGCTCGACCATCTCGATGGTGCGACCCTCCTCCACGCCGCGCACGCGCAAAAAGCCGAGCTCCTCGAAGATCCCCAGGCCGCAGGGAACGGCGCGCTCGTCCATGGGGCGGCGCGCGTCGATGGCCAGGCACATCTGGGAGATATCCACGTCCGTGGCGGAGAAGGAGGCCTCGCCGGTGGTGCCGCGGTGCCGGCGCCACATGGTCTGGAGCGCCCGGTAGAGCGTGACGAGCTCCTCGCGCTGGGGGGCCAGATCGTCGAGCAGGTGCTCGTTGATGCGGGCGTCGCGCGCGGAGTAGAGCAGGTGGATGCTGGCCGCCTCGCCGTCGCGTCCGGCGCGGCCGCTCATCTGGTTGAACTCGGTAGCCGAGAACGGCATGTGGTAGAGCACCACGTGGCGGATGTCGGGCAGGTTCACGCCCTCGCCGAAGGCCGAGGTGGAGACGATGCAGGAGAGCCGCCCCTCGCGGAAGGCCGCCTCCACGCGGGCGCGGTCGGCGCGCGCGAGCCCCGCGTTGTAGTAGGCGATGCCGCGGGCGCACGCCGGCACGCGGCGGCGAAGCATCCGCGCGAGCGCCACCGTCTGCTCGCGGGAGTTGACGTAGACCACGCACTTCTCCCCCGTGGCCACGATGGACACCAGCCGGTTCTCGCGGCTCGCGGCGTCGCGCTCGTCGTCCAGGGCCAGGTTGCCGCGGACGGCCTCGTCCACCACCAGCGCGCGGATGGGCAAAAGCTCGCGGATGGCCGCGGTGGCGGCGTCCGTGGCCGTGGCCGTGCAGGCGAGCACCGTCGGGTCGCCGAGCTGCCCGAGCACGCGCGGCAGCTCCAGGTAGGTGCCGCGGTCGCCGCCCTTGGAGCCGGCGAGGTGGTGCGCCTCGTCCACCACCAAAAAGCCCACGCGCCCGCTGGCGAAGCGCTCGGCGTGGATCGCCAGGAACTCAGGCGTGGTGAGCACCACGTCGAGCCGGCCGGCGGCGAGGTCGGAGAACAGCCGCTCGCGGGCGGGAGCGGCCGTCTCGCCGGTGAGCACGCCCACCGACAGGCCGAGCCCGGCGAAGGCGCGCGCCAGGTGGAAGGACTGGTCGGCCACAAGCGCGCGCAGAGGGTACACGAACACGCTTGCGCGGCGGTTCAGGATGGCCTCGCGCGCGGCGTGCACGTGGAAGACGAGCGACTTGCCGCGCCCCGTGCCCATGACGGCGAGCGTGGACTCGCCCGCGGCGAGGTGCGCGAGCGCCTCGGACTGGGCGCGGTGAGGCTCGGCGGCGCCGATGAAGTTGTGGATGAGCGAGCGGGTGAGCTGGTCGTAGGGCAGGCGCGCGGCGGCCTCGCGGCGGGAGGCGGACGGCGTGCAGGGGTCAGGCGCGTCCGGGGCGGCGCAGGGCTCGCCGGGGATGGGCGCGCAGGCGCCGTCGGGGGCCTCGGGCGCGGAGGCGCCCGCGCCCGCATCTCCGGCGGCGGCCTCGCACTCGTGCATGAGGACGTCCTTCACCATGAGCTTGGGCTTGGTGCGGCCCTGCCAAGTCTCGGCCACGGCCTCGAACACCAAGTCCACGGCCGCGTCGCACGCCACCAACCGCTCGATGTCGGGGGCGCGGAACATGATGGCCGGCACGCTCACGCGGCCGTCGGTCGCCACGAAGCGCATGTGGTCGCCCGTGCGGCCCACCGCGGCGCGCCCCTCCATGGTGACGCCCGTTGCGGCGAGCAGCGGCACCCGGTTGCCCTGGCCGAAGGGCTCCAGCAGCGAGAGCTGCCCGATGGTGTCGATGTCCAGCTCGGACAGGCGCACCACCGCGGACACCTCGCCGCGGTCCTCGAAGTCCTCGGCGGGAAGCTCCGCCAGCACCTCGCCCAAGCGCTCGCGCAGGGCGTCGAGGTTGGCGGCGGGGCAGGTCACGCCCACCGCACCCGCGTGCCCGCCGAACTTGGTGAGCAGGTCGGCGCAGCGTTCCACGGCGTCGAACAGGTTGACGCTGCCCACGGAGCGACCCGATCCGCGTGCCACGTCCCCCTCGATGGAGAACAGCAGCGCCGGCACGTGGTAGCGGTTCACCAGACGGCTCGCGACGATGCCCTTCACGCCCTCGTGCCAGCCCTCGCCGCCCACCACCACGCAGCGGCCGCCGGAAAACGTGGCCTCGGCGAGCTCCATGGCCTGCTCGGTGAGGCGCCCTTCCGTCTCGCGGCGCAGCTGGTTGGTCTCCTCCAGGCGCGCGGCGAGCTCGGCGGCCTCGGCCGGGTCGGTGGCCATGAGCAGGGCGAGGGCGAGGGCGGGGTCGGCCATGCGGCCCGCGGCGTTCATGCGCGGGATGAGCGAGAAGGAGAGCGCGTCGGCGGTGATGGTCGAGAGGTCGGTGCGCGAGGTCGCCGCGAGCGCCACGTACCCGGGGCGCGAGGTGGTGCGCATATGAGCGATGCCGTCGGCCACGAGCGCGCGGTTCTCGGGCGTGAGCGGCATCATGTCGGCCACGGTGCCGAGGGCGGCCACCTCGGTGTAGCGGCGCCAGAGGTCGGGGGCGCCCAGGCGCTCACCCAGCACCTGCACGAGCTTGAGCGCCACGCCCGCGCCGGCGAGCTCGCGGGAGGGGCCCTCCGCGGCGAGCTTGGGGTCGGTGAGCGGGACGCCCTCGGGCACCATGCCGCCCGGCTCGTGGTGGTCGGTCACCACCAGGTCGATCCCGCGCTCGGCGAGGAAGGGCGCCTCGTCGCGCGCGGCGATACCGTTGTCGACCGTGACCACCAGGCGCGGGGAGAAGGAGGCCACCACGCGCTCAAGCGCCGCCTGGCTGATGCCGTAGCCCTCGTCGAAGCGGCGCGGGATGAACGGCCACGCCTCAGCCCCCAGCGCGCGCAGGGCCTCGGTGAGCAGGCAGGTTGAGGTGATGCCGTCAACGTCGAAGTCGCCGAACACGGCGATGGCCTCACCCGTGCGCACCGCGCGCTCCACACGGTCGGCCACCTCGGCCATGCCGGGGATGCAAAGAGGGTCGGCCCAGTCGCGCTCGAGCGAGGGGGTGAGGAAGAGCCGCGCCTCCCCCACCGACGAGATGCCGTTGGCCACCATGACGCGGGCCACGAGGGGCGCCACGTCCAGGGCGCGGGAGAGGTCCTGCTCGAGCTGGGGGTTGGGGCGCGCCACCGACCAGCGGCGCGAGTTCTTGAGGGATGCCATGTTCGTCTGTCCTACGCGCGGGCCCGCTACGGCGGGCCGTCTTGTTGTACGGCGCCCATTATACGCGAGCGCCCGGACACGGGGCGCGCGGCACGGCTGCGCGGTGGGCTGGGCCGGGTGGCACTGGTGCGGGCACCGGCGCGCTCGCCCGCGCCGCCCATGCTGACGCCGCGCCATCCCCAGCATCCCCGGCCCGCAGCGGCGCGCTCGCCCGTGGCACCCCGTCCGCGCGGCGCCCCCACGCATGCGTAACAGGACGGTAACCCCCTGCCGCGCGGCTTGCCTATACTGGTTGCAGCAACGGAAAGGACCGCCCCATGGATATCCGCATACCCGCCGCCTGGACGAGCCTCGGCGCCTGGATCGCCGCGCACATGCCCTTCATCGTGCCCCTTTGCGTGGTGGCCGGCGTGGCCCTGCCGCAGGTCTGGCTGCCCTTCGATGGCGCCGTGCCGTTCCTGTTCGCCGTCATGACCTTCCAGGGCTCGCTCAGCAACACCGTCTCCGAGGTGATGGAGGTCTTCCGCCGCCCGGCCAAGCTTCTCGCCATCCTGGGCGTCACCCTCGTGTTCATGCCGGTGCTTGCCTGGGCGATCGCCAACGCGCTGTTCGCCGGCGATGTCGACCTCATCACGGGCATCGTGTTGGAGTACTCCGTGCCCATCGGCGTGGTGAGCTTCATGTGGGTCGGCATGTTCGACGGCAACGGCTCGCTCGCGCTGGCGGCCATCCTCATCTCCACGGTCATCTCGCCCTTCACCATCCCCGTCACCCTGCAGCTGCTGCTAGGTCAGACCGTGCAGATGGACGCGGTCGGGATGATGGTGAACATGATCTTCATGATCGCGCTGCCGGCGCTCGCGGGCATGCTGCTGAACGACGCCACGCACGGCTGGGGCCGCGCCACCCTCTCGCCGCTCATGAGCCCCGCCTGCCGGTTCCTGCTGACCTTCATCATCACGTGCAACTCGTCGCTCATGAGCGACTACGTGCTCCACATGACGCTGGAACGCTGGTGCACGGCGCTGTTCATCCTCATCTTCGCGAGCTCGGGCTTCGTGTGGGGCATCGTCGCCGCGCGCGTCATGCGTCTTCCGCTGCCCGACACGGTGACGATGTGCTTCGACTGCGGGCTGCGCAACATCTCCTCGGGAGCGGTCATCGCGAGCCAGTACTTCCCGGGCGAGGTGGTGTTCCCGGTGATGTGCGGGACGATCTTCCAGCAGATCCTGGCCTCGCTGTTCGGGCGCGCCGTGCGACGGATGGTCGCGGGACCGAAAGCTGGAACAGGACCGGCCGAGGGGAAGTAGAAGCGAGGGGGGTCCGGCGGGCGCCCCTTTTCGTTAGCGGACGGCGCGGCCGCCTAGCCAGGGCCCGCCTCTGGGCGCGTGGGCCCGTACCGTCGAGGAGCAGCCCTCCCTACCCCAGCCCGGCCAGCCGCTCGGCGAGCTCGGCGAGCGCCGCGGCGTCGGCGGCCAGGCGCTCGGGGCTGTTGGCCTGCGCCAGGCGGTACCCGATGTAGTAGGGCGACGCCACCCAGCGCGGCATCACCTTGGCGATGGTGCGGCCCGCCACGTGGTAGAAGAACAGGTTGTAGGAGTCGGCGCGGCCGCCGTGGTGCTCGTTCAGCACGTAGCGCGCCGTGGCTTGCAGCGCGTCGGAGAAGGCGTCGCGCACCTCGGCGCCCGCGCACCTCGGCATAGAGACGTTGGCCTCGAAGAAGCCCATCACCGGCTCGAGCGAAATGGTCACGTGGACCTCGCCGAGCACCGCCACCTCGATCCCCTCGAAGTGCTCGGGCCGGATGGCCGCGTAGCCGTCCTCGTGCTCGAGCCCCACGATCTGAAGATGGGGATGGCGCAGGCTGCCGCCGGAGAGCGGCCCGAAGTTCTTGTACATGAGAACGCTGGCGAAGCGCCCCGAGCTGATCATCTCGTCCCAGCACGAGAGCGCGAACCGGATGACCTCGCGCGCCTGGGCGCGCGGATAGGTGGTGAGGTCCCCCTCGTGCTCGGCGCTCTCGATGAGCACCGTCTGGACCGTGTCGCGCAGGGTGCGGTATTTGTTCATGAGCCAGATGCGGTCGCCGTCGCGCTTGATGACGTTCTCCAGGCCCTCCACGTCGCAGAAGGGGCACGAAGTGCCGGGGCGGCGGTTGTCGTCGGGCTTGCCGGTGGCGGCGGCGTTCTCGAATATCAGGGCCACGGGGCTACTCCTCCCCTCGCGCGGGCGCACCCGCGGAGACGTCGACGATCTTGGTGCCGTGCAGCTCACGGCACCCCAGCTCGCGGGCTATGGCGCCCGCGTTGCGGTAGGTGATGCCCGCACCCGGCAGGATGGTGAGCTTGCCTGCCGCATGGGCGGCGAGTTCGCGCAGGCGCGGCAGGTTGCCCTCGATGGGCGTACCCGCGGGGCCGCCGTGCGTGAGGATGCGCGTGAAGCCGAGCTCCGCGAGCACGTCGATCGCGGGGAGCTGTGCGGCGGCGGGCAGCTCGTCGAAGGCCATGTGGAAGGTGAGGTCGGCCACGCCAAGGCCGCGCGCGAGGCCGGCGAGGCGCTCGAGGGCCGGAAGGTCGAGCGCCCACGCGCCCGGTGCCTGAGGGTCGGCCGCGAGGCAGCCGAACACGACGCCGTCGACGCCCAGGTTGGCGAAGCCGGTGAGGTCGGCCTCCATCATGCCGAACTCGTTCTCGGTGTAGGCGAAGTCCCCGCCGCGCGGGCGGACCATCGCCATGACGCGCGCCCCGTGCGCATGGGCGTACGAGACGCACGCCCATGCCACGCCGGTGCTCACCGAGGTGCCGCCGCGGGCCAGGTTGTCGCACAGCTCGATGCGCCGGGCGCCCGCGGCGATCGCCGCCGGGACGTCCGTCATGTTCTCGGCGCAAAACTCGAGCGTCAGGTCGTCTCGCTCCATGGCCTCTCCTTCTTCACTTGCCGCCCCAGGTTCATTGAGATATTTCCGCACTTTACTACTCACCCAGGCGTCCTTTTCATCTCAATCAACAAATCGCACCCCCATGGCGATTGTTGATTGAGATGAAAATGCACTCCCCTCAAGTAGGAAGTGCATTTTCATCTCAATGAAATGGACGCGACCGGCGGCATGCCGCCCGAGACGCCGGCCTAGCCGCCGAGGTAGGCCTTCCGCACGTCGTCGTCGTGCAGCAACTCCTCGCCCGTGCCGGTCAGCGTCACGCGGCCGGTCTCCAGCACGTAGCCGCGCGTGGCGATGGACAGCGCCATCTGGGCGTTCTGCTCCACCAGCAGGATGGTGGTGCCGGCGGCGTGCAGCTCGCGGATGATGTCGAAGATCTGCTCGATCAGGATGGGCGCAAGGCCCATGGAGGGCTCGTCGAGCATGAGCAGCTTCGGCGAGCTCATGAGGGCGCGGCCCATGGCGAGCATCTGCTGCTCGCCGCCCGAGAGGGTACCCGCCACCTGCCGGCGGCGCTCCTTCAGGCGCGGGAACGCATCGTACACGCGGGCGATGCCCGGCGCCACGTCGGACTTGGGGCGCGTGTAGGCGCCCATCTCCAGGTTCTCCTCCACGGACATCTCAAGGAACACGCGGCGCCCCTCGGGCACGTGCGCCAGGCCGCGGCCCACGAGCTTGTCGGCGGGCGCGTGCATGATGTCCTCGCCCATGAATTTGATGGAACCCGTGCGGCTGCGCAGCAGGCCCGACACGGTCTTCAGCGTGGTGGACTTGCCGGCGCCGTTCGCGCCGATCAGCGCCACGACCTCGCCCTCGTTCACGTTGAAGGAGACGTCCTTGATGGCGTGGATCGCCCCGTACCACACGTTGATGTTGTACACGGAGAGCATCGGCTCCGCCTTGTCGTTCGCCATGCGCTACTCGCCCCCGTTTCGCTTGCCCAGGTAGGCCTCGATCACGGCCTCGTTGCTCTGGATCTCCTCCGCCGTGCCCTTGGCGATGACCTTGCCGAAGTTCAGCACGCAGATGCCCTCGCAGATGTTCATCACGAGGTTCATGTCGTGCTCGATGAGCATGATGGCGATCTTGAACGTGTCGCGGATCTTGACGATGTTCTCCATCAGCTCGGCCGTCTCGGAGGGGTTCATGCCCGCCGCGGGCTCGTCGAGCAGCAGCAGCTTGGGGCCGGTGGCCAGCGCGCGCACGATCTCCAGGCGGCGCTGGGCGCCGTAGGGCAGTGAGCCCGCGCGCTCGCCGGCGAGCTTGCCCATGTCGAAGATGTCGAGCAGCTCGCGGGCGCGGTCCTCGCACTCCTTCTCGCGGATCCAGTAGCGTGGGGCGCGCAGCACCCCCTCCAGCGTGGAGTAGGCCTCGCGATTGTGCAGGCCCACCTTGACGTTGTCGAGCACGCTCATGGTGTCGAACAGGCGGATGTTCTGGAAGGTGCGCGCCACGCCCATGCGGTTCACCTGGGCCACGGACTTGCCGCTCGTGTCCTCGCCGTTTACGAGGATGGTGCCGTGCGTGGGCTGGTAGACCTTGGTCAGCAGGTTGAAGACGGTGGTCTTGCCGGCGCCGTTGGGGCCGATGAGGCCGGCGATCTCGGTCTTGCCGATGGTGAGGTTGAAGTCGTCCACGGCCTTGAGGCCGCCGAACTCGATACCCAGATGGATGCACTCCAGCGCCGGCGTGTGCTCCACGTCGCGGTCGGGCACGATGGCGCGGCTGGGAACCGGCACCATGCGGGCGCGCTCGAAGTTGAACTTATTCGGCATCGGACGCCTCCTTCCGCCTCGGGACGACGCGCTCCACCAAGGAGCGGATCTGCGGGCTGTTGGTGAACAGCATGACCAGGATCAGCACGATGGCGTAGACCAGCATGCGGTAGTCGGAGAAGCTGCGCAGGGCCTCGGGAAGGATGGTCAGCACGGCCGCGGCGATGATGGAGCCGCGCATGTTGCCGAGACCGCCCAGCACCACGAACACCAGCACCAGGATGGAGGTGTTGAAGTCGAACTTGCCGGCGGAGAGCTGGGAGAAGTTCGCACCGTAGAGGGCGCCCGCGGCGCCGGCCAGCGCGGCGGAGACCACGAAGGCGATCATGCGGTACTTGGTGATGGACAGGCCCACGCTCTCGGCGGCGATGCGGTTGTCGCGCACGGCCATGATGGCGCGGCCGGTGCGGCTGCGCACCAGGTTGAGCACGATCACGAGCGCGATCATCACGAGCACGAAGCCCATGGCGAAGCTCGAGATCATCTGCGTGCCCGAGGCGCCCTGGGCGCCCTTGATGATGGCCACGCCGCCGTCCAGCAGGTGCAGGTCCTCGATGGTCTTGTTGCCGCCGGCGTTGAACAGCACGTGCAGGCCGTTGGCGTCGGCGCCCACGATCAGGCAGTTGACGATCTCCTTGATGATCTCGCCGAAGGCCAGCGTCACGATGGCGAGGTAGTCGCCGCGCAGGCGAAGGACGGGGATGCCCACGATGAAGCCTGCGAGCGCGGCGCAGGCGGCACCCACGACCATGGACAGCGCAAGGCGCACCGTGTCGTTGGGGATGGCGCTCGCCAGGCTCATGGCGCAGGTGATGCCCGTGAAGGCTCCCACGCTCATGAAGCCGGCATGGCCGAGCGAAAGGTCGCCCGCCACGCCCACCACCAGGTTGAGCGAGACGGCCATGACGATATAGCAGGTGATGGGCACCAACTGGCCGCGGAACGAGCGCGGCACCATACCGGAGGAGACCATCAGCGAGACGATGACGAACGCGACGATGACCAGACCGTAGGTGATGAAGTCGCTGCGGGTCTGCTTGTCCTTGAGGAAGTTCATGGGGCTCACCTACACCTTCTCGGGCACGTACTTGCCGAGCAGGCCCGCGGGCTTGACCAGCAAGATCACGATCAGCACCGCGAACACGATGGAGTTCGCCAGGCTGGAGGAAAGGTACGCCTTGGCCATGGCCTCGATGATGCCCAGCAGGATGCCGCCCACGAAGGCGCCGGGGATGGACCCGATGCCGCCGAACACGGCCGCGGTGAAGGCCTTGATGCCGGGCATGGAGCCCGTGGTGGGCTGCAGCACCGGCGAGTAGGAGCACAGGAGCACGCCGGCGATGGCGGCGAGGGCGGAGCCGATGGCGAAGGTCATGGAGATGGTCCGGTTAACGTTGATGCCCATGAGCTGCGCGGCGGCCTTGTCCTCGGAGCAGGCGCGCATGGCCTTGCCCATCTTGGTGTTGCCGGTGAACCACATGAGCACGGCCATGATCACCAGGCACGCCGCGATGGTCACGAGCGACACGGCCGAGACGTTCAGGCTGGAGAGGAAGCCAGGCACCGGGAAGGAGATGAGGCTCGTGAAGTTCTTGGGCGTGGCGCCCCAGAGCAGCTGGGCGGCGTTCTGCAGGAAGTAGGACACGCCGATGGCGGTGATGAGGACCGCGAGCGGGCCCGCCTGGCGCAGCGGCCGGTAGGCCAGCCCCTCGATGATCACGCCCAGGACGGTGCAGACGACCACGGACAGGACCACCGACGCCCACCCGGGCAGGCCCAGGTAGCTCGTGGCGCAGAAAGAGACGTAGGCGCCCACCATGATGACGTCGCCGTGGGCGAAGTTCAGCATCTTGGCGATGCCGTACACCATGGTGTAGCCCAGCGCGATGATGGCGTAGACGCTGCCCAGGCTGATGCCGTTGAACAGGTACTGGAGAAAGACCTCCATGCGCTTCGCACCTCGCTTTCTAAAAATGAGTGGGAATTTAACCGAAGCGCAGGGGCGGTGCCGTGAAGACGCCGTCCCTGCGCGTGCACGTGAGAGTTCGGTCGGGCCCGTGCCCGGACACGGCGATGCGGCCGCTAGGCGGCCACGTACTTGCCGTCCTGGATGACGTAGGCGGTGGGTTCCTTGGAGACCTCGCCGTTCTCGCTCCAGGTGAGCTTGCCGGTGATGCCGTCGATCTCGATCTCGGTCATGGCCTTGGCGAGCTTGTCGCAGGCCTCCTCCACCGGGGTGTCCGGGGTGATGCCGGCCTTCTTGGCGGCCTCGGCCACGGCGTGCACGCCGTCGTAGGCGTCGGCGGCGAACTGGTCGGGCACCTCGCCGTAGGCCTCCTTGTAGGCGTTGACGAAGTCGGCGTTCTTCTCGTCGTCGGCGGAGAACGGGGTCATGAGCAGCACGCCCTCGGCGAGGGAGGTGTCGAAGTTCTCCAGGCCGAGCAGGCCGTCCATGCCGTCGCAGCCCATGAGGGTGAACTCGTATCCCATCTTGTTGGCCTGCTGCAGCAGCACGGAGGCCGGGGTGTAGTAGATGGGGGCGAACACCATGGTGGCGCCGGCCTGCTGGGCCTTGCCGAGCTGGACGTTGAAGTCGGTCTGGGTGTCTTTGGTGAAGGCCAGGTCGTCGGCCACGATCTGCAGCTTGGACTCCTCACCCTGGGCCACGAAGGCGTCGCGGATGCCCTTGGAGTAGGCGTCGTCGTTCTGATAGAGGATGGCGATCTTCTCGTCAGCGTACTTCTCGGCCAGGTACTTGGCGGCGTTCACGCCCTGGTTGGGGTCGGTGAAGCAGACCTGGAAGACGCAGTCCTTGTCGGCGGTGACGTCCTCGGAGGTCGCGGACGGGGTAAGCATGAAGGTGCGGTCCTGCTGGCACTGCTCGGCCACGGCCACGGAGCAGCCGGTGAGCGTGGGGCCCACGAGGGCCTGCATGCCCCAGTCCATCAGCGAGTTGTAGGCGTTGACGGCCGTCTCGGCGTTGCCCTGGCTGTCCTCCTTCTTGGAGGTGAGGGGGAAGTCCTCGGTGGAGAAGTCCTTGGCGCCGAGCTCGACGCCGTTGGTGGTGGAGGCGCCGTAGGAGGCGGTGTCGCCGGTCAGCGGGCCGATCGCGCCGAGCTTGAAGGCGCCCTCGGCAGCGGCGCTGCCGGAGCCGGACTCACCGTTGGAGCAGCCGGCTAGAATACCCGCGGCCCCCAGCCCAGCTACGCCCGCGATGAGGCTCCTGCGGTTGACGGCAGGGTTCAAGTTGATAGACATGCGGCTCTCCTTTCGAGTAAGCCCCGGGCTCCCGCCCGGATCGGAATGGGACGCGCCCCCGCGCGCCGGGAGCCCCGCGGTCTACCCTATGCATCGAGACCTGCGTTTTATGCACCCGTCGCGTATGGAACGTTCGCATTACCCTACTCGCTTTCCCGTGCTAAAGCGAGTCTTTTTCGGCGGGTCGGCGCCATGTGGGCTGCAAACGCTCGCCCGCGCTATTGCGGCTATACGGTTTTGCCAGCTCATAGGGGTCGATACCGCGAATGCGCACGGCCCGGCGACGTGTTACGACTCTGTTTCCGCGCGTTTTGCCCGCTCAGGTACAATGAACGCGCTAAACCCCGCCCCGGGAGGAAGGACCCCCTTATGCAGCAAGCGAAGCGCCCCATCGGCATCGGCATCATCGGCCTGGGCACGGTGGGCGGCGGCGTGGCGAAGCTGCTGCGCAGCCACCGCGAGGGCTACGTGGCGAGCTACGGGATCGACCTCGAGGTCATGCGCGGCTGCGCCCTCGAGGCCTCGGCCGCCGAGGCGTGCGGCATCCCTGCCGAACGCTTCACCACCGACTGGCGCGAGGTCGTGGCCGACCCGTCCGTGGACATCGTGGTGGAGCTCATCGGCGGCGAGCACCCCGCCACCGAGATCTACGAGGCCGCCTTCGCCGCGGGCAAGCACGTGGTCACCGCCAACAAGGCCCTGCTCGGCCGCCACGTGGAGCGCCTGGGGCGCCTGGCCCACGAGGCCGGCGTGCAGATCAAGTGCGAGGCCGCCGCGGCCGGCGGCATCCCCGTGGTGAACGCGCTGGAGCACAACCTGGTGGGCAACCGCATCCTCACCATCGCCGGCATCCTGAACGGCACCACCAACTACATCCTCTCCCGCATGGCCAGCGAGGGCGCAGGCTACGAGGAGGTCCTGGCCGACGCCCAGCGCCTGGGCTACGCCGAGGCCGACCCCACGGCCGACGTGGACGGCTTCGACGCCGCCAGCAAGACGGCGATCCTGGCGAGTATCGGCTTCCACACCCGCGTGGTGACCGACGACGTGTACCAGCAGGGCATCCGCCGCGTCACCGCCGAGGACATCGCCGTGGCGCACGAGATGGGCTACGTCATCAAGCTGCTGGGCATCGCGCGGCACACCGAGGCCGGCGTGGAGGCGCGCGTGCACCCCACGATGATCCCGGCCGGCCACCAGCTGGCCGCCGTGTCCGGCGCCATGAACGCCGTGTACGTGGTGGGCGACGCCGTGGGCGAGACCATGTTCTACGGCGCGGGCGCGGGCTCCTTCCCCACCGCGAGCGCCGTGGTGGGCGACATCTTCTCCCTGGCCGAGCCCATGAGCCGCGGCGAGGCCCCGCTGGCCGAGATCGAGCCCTACGCCGCCGTGGAGCGCGTGCTGTCGATCGAGGAGCTCTCCAACCGCTTCTACGTGCGCCTGCGCATCGAGGACAAGGTGGGCGCACTCGGCCCGGTGGTGAGCGCCTTCTCTGCGGAGGGGATCTCCATCTCCCAGATCAACCAGCTCGAGGTGGGCGAGGACGGCGCCTGCTCCGTGGTGTTCATCACCCACGAGGCGAGCGAGGCCGCGATGGCCGCCGCGTGCCGAGCGCTCGAGGAGCAGGACGGCGTGCGCGAGGTGGCCAACATCATCCGCATCGAGGACACCTCCCGCTGGACCGACGGGGCCATGGACAACTAGGGCTTGATACTTGGTCGTAGATGGAGAGGGGCTGGCAATTTAGGCCAACCTCTCTCCTCTCACAGCGCTCGATTTGCATTTACGGCACGACGAAAGCCGGGCCGCTGGTCATCTTGTCAAATTCGAGCACCGACGTTCCGGTGTTCAAATAAAGGCTTCCTTGGTTTCCGTCTGCGGAGGCGTAAGCCAGGTGGACAAATCCGTAATCATCTCCTGATTGGTCAGCCAACATGAAGATGTTCGGATCGCCGGTTGTCTCAAATGAACCGTCGGTCACATTTCCATTGCTGTCGACGATTTGCCACCTGTTTTCGTCTTCCCCAAGGAAGGAGAGCTGGGTTAAGCCGGTCTCGTGGTCTCGGTACACTCCGTCTAGGCGGAACCCTTCGGAAATGCCGCGTTTCAAGGTGTTCGCATCTCTTATGGATACGGCAGAGACTGCGATCGCGACTATCGCGACCAATAACGCCAGCGCAATGGGTATTTTGGCGGAGCCGGTCTTCATATCAGCCTACTCTGCGCTTGCCGAGAGCTATGCTGTGGAACGTGTTGGTGGCCATCTTTGCGTAGACCTTGCGTACCCCGTTCTTCGTCTCATAGACGACGTAGGGTTGAATCTTGTGGGTCACGTTCGCCGTCGCCTTGTAGAAGCCCGGTCCGGAAATGTCGACCGCGTATCCCGTCACGTTGAGGGAGCGATTTGCCTTCGGGATGGAAACGCTCACGCTGCCAACTCCTCCGGGAAGGGACACCGACACACTGACCGATCCGCCACCGGAAGGTGATACGAAGATAGAGCCACCTCCCGATATCTGAACGCCGCCCGGCGGCTGTCCGGCGACGTCATGCCATCCGGTGCTCTTGTTTGCCACGCTGCCGTATACCGTATCGTAGGTCGGACGTCCACCGGCTCGTGTGTCTCCATCGTACCCGACGAGGGCTTGCTCGATGATTTGCGCAGCTTCTTCCTCCGCGCGTTCGCGAAGCATCGCGTCAAACTGGTTTTCAGTGAGGTCGGGGCGAGCGAAGTGGTCGATCAGATTTTGGTCAAGTGTTTCAGATTCCGCCGCTAACGCACCTTTTGGTACCAGCAGCGAGATCCCTCCGACCGCTGCCGCGGCGACAGCGGCCCGCCTTGTGATCCCAGTCTCGATGACTCTCTGCATTGTGTCCTCCTGACGGGCGCCTTTGATGGAGAACATACCCCCTCTCTTGTAAGTAGCCCCTGGTAACGTAATCGTACCTTTCTTGATTACGTACCCAGTCGGATATGTAGAGCCTATTCTGCTGGCGGCACCATTCTGTCGGTGGGCGGAGAATCCTTGCGGGCTGTTAGAGGACGTCGACGCGCTAGCTTTTGCGTGCCAACAGGTTGCTTGCATCGCCCTGGTGACAAATAGGGAGGCCCCCGCGAAGCTGCGGGTTGTCGAATCTCACGGCGTCGAAGGAGCCCCCATGTCCCGACATCCTAACGCAAGGCTTGCGCCCAGGGGACGGGAGACCATGGCCGCGCGCATAGAGTCCGGCGAGCCGGTCGGCGAGGTCGCGGCCCAGATGGGCGTGAGCCGCCAGACCGCGAGCAAATGGCTGGCCCGCGCGAGGCGCTGGGGGTGCGAGGCGTCCAGGGCCGGGGCCCTGGACGCCTTCATCGAGCACTACAATTGGGAGAGACCGCACAGCGCTTGCGGGGGGGGGCCTGTCCCCTATGTCACGCGTTGTCGGTTTCAACAACGTCATGGCACACAACAGCTAGAGCTCGTAGGTCACGACCTGGGGCTCCGTCGGCTCGTGCGAATCCGGGACCTCCACGCGGACGAACTTGAGCACCACCTGCTTGTAGCCCGCGCGGTGCAGCACGTCGGCGTAGACCTCGGCCTGCAGGCGGTGCTTCTCACGCAGGGCCTCCGGCGCCTCGTCCGCCGAGCCGCCCGTCTTGTAGTCGATGGCGAGCGCGCGCGAGGGGTCGGCGGGGTCGTCGCAGAGCAGGTCGATGGCACCCTCCACGAAGGCTCCGAACCGCGGGGCGAGTTCCGTGCTCCCCATGCTGAAGAACGGCACCTCCGCCCGCACGCGCGGCCACGAGAGCGCCTCGGCGCGCACGGCCGAGGCACCCCACCGGGCGAGCATCGCATCCAGCCGCTCGCGCTGCGCCGGCGTGACGCCCCAAGCGCGCACCTGCGCTTCGGCGCGCACGATGGGAACCTCGGAGGCGCCCATCTCGACCATCCATTGCGCGAGCGCGTGGAAGGCCGATCCCAGGGCCGTCGGGTCGCCGTCGGCCGTGCCGGCCGGAGCGGTCGCGGGCTCGGCGGCACCGGAACCCTCGCCGTAGCCCGCCGCGTCCACGACCTCCAGCGCGCGCGGCGCCACGGGCGCGGGCTCGTCCCGGCTGCCGGGCGCGGCCTCGGGCGGCAGTGCGTCGGCGTTCAAACCGGCCACGGTGTCCCCCGCGGCGGCGAGCGCCCCCGCGGGCACCCCGCGGTCCTCCCCCGCCGCATGTAGGGCCGCCGCCACGGATGAGTAGCTGTACGAATCCCGGGAGGCGGGAGGCGCGGGCAGCACGCGCGCGGCCGTCGGGCGCGGCCACGCAAGCGTGAAGGAGTCCGGCCCCTCCGGCTCGGCCTCCGCCTCCGCCACCTCGGCGTTCGCGGCGTAGGATTCTCCGGCGAAGGAGAAGTCGTCGAGCGCCACGAGCTCGAAATCCCCCTCGCGGGAGTCCTCGAACACCAGGCGGTCCACATCCAGGCGCCCCGCGGCCTCGGGCAGGATGCGCTCCAGCACGCGCGGCGTGAGGTCGGCATCGGGCTTGGGATCGTACGGCGCGGCGGCCGACGTGCCGACCTTGCCCTCCATCGCGAGGATGCACACCTCGCGGGCGCGCGTCATGGCCACGTACAGCAGGCGCGCACGCTCCTCAAGGTCACGTACGAGCTCGTCGGAGCGCATGCCGAGCCACGCGGCGGCGATCGAATCGCTTGCGCACACGTCGTCGACCAGCTCAGGCGAGAGCCAGGCGCCCTTGGAGGCCAGGTACTTCTTGCGGAAGAGGTCGCGGACCTTGTCGCCGGGAACCCAACCGGCCTCCGTGCGCGCCCCGGGGAAGCGCGCCGGGATGCAGGCGATGCGCGCCGAGCCCCCCGGGCCGCGACGGACCTGCATGCGGTCCGAGCTCGGGCGGGCCGTGTAGCACTCGGCCACCGCCACCACGGGGAACTCCAGGCCCTTGCTGGCGTGCACCGTCATGATGCGCACCGCATCCCCGCCCGCGCCGTTCAGCGCGCCGGGCGCCTGCTTGCCCGCCAGGAAACGGTCGTAGGCCCAGGCGATGGCGCGCGGCGAGCGGCCCACCTCGGCCTCCGCCTCGGCCAGGGCGTCCAGCGCCTTGAGCGCGTTGGCGGCGCCGGCGAGGCCCTGGGCGCCGGCGGCCTCCAGGCGCACGAGCCAACCGGACTCGTTAACCACGTCGCGCGCGATGGCGGCGAGCGGGTCGCGCCCCACGCGGGAGAGCGCGCGGCGCAGCACCTCGCGCGCCCGGGCGAGCAGCGGCAGGCCCTCCAGGCCGGGCGCGTCCTCGTCGGAGAGGATGCCCTCCTCCACGTTGCGGCGGGAAGTCTCTCCCGTCGCGGGGTCGCGCTTGGTGGCGAGCGCCAGGAACTCCTGGGCGCCCAGGGCGAAGATCGGGGACTGCAGAAGCGGCACCAGGCCCTCGGCGGCGTCGAGCGGGTTGGCGAGGGTGCGCGCCAGCGCCCGCACGGAGCGGGCCTCCACGGTGCCGGCGAACACGGAGCCGCCCGCGATCACACAGTTCATCCCCTGCGCCCGGATGGCGTCGGCATACACGTCGGCACGGGTCATGGCCCCCAGCAGCACCACCATGCCGCCCACGGGCTGGCCAGCGTCGGCAAGGGCGCGAAACCGCTTGGCGATACCCTCGGCCACCGCGGCGGTACGGGCCTCCCCCGTGCGCCCCAGCACCAGGAAGGCCTGCTTGCGCGAGGCCCCGACCGCGGCGAGGCCGTCGGCGCGGCCCTCGTGCGGCAGCAGGTTCAGGAAGCGCGGCATGAGCCCGCCGTCCTCGCCGTCGAACACGCGCGCCACGTAGCGGAGCACCTCGGCGTGGCTGCGGAAGTTCTTCACGAGCTCCACCACGCGGCCGCCGTCCTCGCGCGCGGCGGCCGCCGCCTCCACGCGGGCGCGCTGCTCGTGGAACACCTGCACCTCGGCCCCGCGGAAGCGGTAGATGGACTGCTGCGCGTCGCCCACCGTGGCGAGCGCGCGGGCGTCCGTGCCGGAAAGGAAGGAGATGAGGTCCACCTGCTGCTGGTCGGTGTCCTGGAACTCGTCGATCATCACCAACCTGAAGCGCCCCGCGTACAGGCGGCGCAGCTCCTCGTGGTCGCGCAGGGCCGCGTAGGCGAGGTGCAGCAGGTCGTTGTTGTCGAGCACGGAGCGCTCGCGCTTGAGCGCCGTATAGCCCTCGTACACCTCGCGCGAGAGGTCCATGAGCTCCCCGGTGGCCTCGTCGGAGGCCACCACGGCGTTGACCATGGCGTCGGCCACCTCGGCCTTGAGCCAGGCGACGCTCTCAGCCGGGAAGCCCGCGCTCTTGACCGGCATCTTCTCGCAGGCGGCCATGAGGGCCACCAGGTCCTCCCAGGTGCGGCCGCCCTCCTCGTAGGCCTGGATAGCCGCGAGCGCGCCGGCGGCGAGCTCGGCGCCCTTCTTGGTGCCGTTCTCCGCGAGGGCCTGGTAGGCGTCGGCCATGCCGGAGAGGTCGGCGCGCCCCCGTATGAACTCGAGCCCCTCGAAGCCCTCCCGGCTCGCGCTCGCCAGCTCCAGCACGCGGCGCACCAGGGCGCGCAGGCCGTCGCCGCGGGCATCGAGCTCAAAGGCGTCCATGAGCGCGTCGAGCTTGCCGGCACGGCGACGCAGTGCGTCGTCCACGGCGCGGTCCATGAGCTCGTCGGTATCGCCCAGGATGCCGAACTCCGGGTCGAGGCCCAGCTCCAGGGCGTGCGCGCGCAAGATGCGGGCGCACATGCCGTGGATGGTCGAGATCCAGGCGTCGTCCACGGCGAGCGCCTCGCGCTCCATGCCCTCGGCCACGAGCGCCCCGCGCACGCGCTCGCGGATCTCGGCCGCGGCGTCGCGCGTGAAGGTGATGGCGAGCACCTGGTCCAGGCTCCCGAGGTACGGCCCGGACTCGGGAGAGAGCGCCCACAGGATGCGCCGCGTGAGGGTGAAGGTCTTGCCCGAGCCCGCGCCGGCCGACACGAAGAGCGGCCGGTCGAGGGTGGTCACGATATCGCGTTGCTGGGGCATGAGGCCGGAGAGGTCCATCTACGCATTCCTCCTGGTGAATCCGAGCTGGTGGTTGTGCGCGCAATAGGCGGCGGGCTTGGGCGCGGCGCGCACCTCGCCGGCGTCCAGGGCGTCCAGGCGGCGGCGCACCACCTCCTCCACGCGGTCGAGCAGCATGTCGAAGTCCATGGTGCCGCACTCCTCCTCGTTGGGGAAGCCCTTCTTGAGGCCGGGCACGCGGCCGTCGCCGGGCTCCACCTCGGCCAGGCCCGCCGCCACGGCGCCGCCCATTGAGGGGCGCCCGCCCTTGGTGACGAAGTAGAGCGCCGCCCGCGGGTCGAGCCCCAGGGGGCTGCGCCGCAGGGCCTGCGCGTAGATGAGCGTCTGGGTATGGGAGGGCAGCCAGTCGGGGTCGTCGGCCGGGACCTCGCCCTTCCTGTTGGGCACGGTGGGGTCGGCCACGCGGAACTGCGAGGCGTCCGCGCGGTGCTTGTAGTCGATCACCGCCGCGCGGCCCTCGGCGTCGACGTCCACGCGGTCGATGCGCCCGCCCAGGGGCCGACCGGCATAGAGCAGGCCCAGGCTGTTGAAGGAGTACTCCAGGTAGGCGGGCGAGAAAGGCGCGAGCGCCGCGGACTCATAGCGCACGGCCGCCTCCAGCATGGGCAGCACGCGGTCGAGCTCCATGCGCTCGCCCGCGGTGAGCGGCACGCAAGCCGCCGAGCTCGAGGTCTTGCCGCGGGCGTGCTCGGCGCGCACCTCGGCGAACACCTCGCGCAACACGGGCAGGCACGCCTCCACGTTCTCGCGCGTGACGCGGGGCACGCCGGCCTCCATGAGGCGGGTGTGGAAGGCGTAAAGGGCGTCGTGCACCAGGTTACCGACCTCCATGTTGCCGAAGCCCGCGTCGATGCGCGCGGGGCGCACGCGGTTGGACACGAACCAGCAGAGCGGGCAGGTGAGGTAGCTCTCGATCTGCGAGGCGGAGAGCAGGCGCGGCACCAGGGGTGCGTCCGTGTCCTCCGGGCGCTCCGGGTCGCGCCGGCGCAGCGTGAGGTAGGCCACGGCCTCGGGGGTAAGCTCCTGGGGCGGCAGGCAACCGATGCGCTCGCGGTCGAGGCCCTCGGCGCCGGCCGGGTCCAGGTCGGCCACCACGTGCCGCTCGCCCACCGAGACGGGCGCGGGCGCGCCTTGGGGCAGCTGGGCGGAGACCTCCGTCCATACGGCGGAGGGGTAGCGGGTCTTGGCCTGACGGTCGTGCGTCACGCGGGCGAGCGTGGGCGCGGCGCGCGAGGCGGCAAGCGCGCGGGCGAAGGTGACGCGCAGGCAGGCCATGGGCTCAAGCTCGAGCGCGGGGGCGGCAAGCTCGCGCGAGAGCTCCACGAGCGGGCCCTCGGCGTGCGCGAGCGGGTAGCTCGCGGCGTCCATGTCGGCGACCACGAGGGCGTCGACGGAGGCGGGCTCGAGGCAGGCGGCCTCGCGCGCGGTGAGGATGCGGACGCGCGGCGCGGCGCGGCGGGGCCCGGGGGCCGCGGCGCCCGGCTCGGTGCCCGCGGCCTCCCCCTCGCGCTCGGATGCACACGCGGGCTCCGCGGGGCGGCACGCGCGCTCCTGCGACACGGCCACGCCCTCAAGGGCGCGCAGAGCGGCGTCCTGGCCCACGCCCAGGGCGCGGGCGGTATCGGCCAGCACCTCGATGGCGCGGCGCAGGGCCGCCACCTCCACCGCGCCGCGGGCGCGGCCATCGAGGGTGCCGAACGCCGAGGCGGGCTGCGCCTGCGCGGCGGCGAGCATGCCCTTGAGCGCGGTCACCGGCTTGCCGGCGCGCAGGGCCGAGAACACGTCGGCGCACACGGCCGGCACGGCGGCGCGCGGGTCGTCGGCGGCGAGCTTCTTGCGAGCGGCAGAGACGCGGCCCTGCACGCTCTGCAGCTGGCGCATCACGGCCTCGGGGTCGAGGGCGCGGTTGCCGCGGAGCTTCTTGTCGAGCTGGCGGGCGAAGGTGGCGCCGGCGCCGGACAGGGGGCTCGCCAGCCAGTCGGCGAGCTCGGGCGCGGGCCACCAGACGCCGGCCTCGGCCCGTCCCTTCTCATGGGCGTCCATGCGGGCGGCCAGCTCGGTCAGCGCCGCGAGCTGGCGGCCCGCCTCGGTTCGCGAGAAGCGCGTGGCGGCGCGAACCGTCGACTCGATGCCGCGCACGGCCAGGCGCGGGGCGAGGGCGTCGAAGAGCTCCGCCGGGCGGGCCGACACCACCGCGACCTCCCGTGCGCCGGCGTCCACCGCGCGGGCGATGTGCTCGGCGAGCGCGCGGTCGCGGGCATGGGGCCCCTCGACCTCTAGGAGCGCGGGCACGGTGGCGGCCACGACGTCCTTGAGGCACAGCGGCGCGGCGCCGTCGGGCGAAAGCGGGGCGGGGCCGGCGACGTCGCACCCCAGGGCGCGCAGGGCGCCCATGAGCTCGGGCGCGGCGGCGGAGCGCTCGCCGTCGAGCAGGAAGACGAGCTCGGCGCCCCCGTCCGCGCACGGTGCCGCGGAGAGCAGGCGCAGCAGGTAGGCGGGCAGGCGGTCCGCGTCGCGCACGGCCGTGAAGCCCAGCCGCGCGGGCACCAGGCCCGCGACGACCCGCCGGGCCACCTCCGCCGCGGCCTGGCTCGGCTCCACCAGCCCGCGCGCATCGAGCATCTCGGCGTAGCGGCCGAGCACGCGGCCGATGACCGCGCTCGCGTCAATGCCATCTACCTGTGATTTTTCAACCTGGTTCAATCCGAGCAGCTCAGAGGCCATATCGCAGAGCAGGCGCACGGTGCCCGGGTTGGCGCGCAGGGGCTCCAGCTCCGCGGCGTCCAGGGAGCCTACCAGGGACTCCATCAGCAGGCGGCGCTCCAGGGGCGCCACGATGCGGCGCCCGTCGCCCATGAGCCCCCACAGGCCCTCGAGCCAGGAGCCCACCGCCCGCACGTCGATGCCCAGGCCCGCGCCGGCGCGCGCCAGGTCGCGCCGGGCAGCATCGCGCGCCGGCATACCCGGAACCAGGAGCGTCGCCGCGCCATGCTCGCGCGCCGCGCCCACGAGCAGGTCGACCTCGTCTCGACCCAAGCGGGCCCCGCCCGCCGTGATACCGATGCGTATGGCCACCGCGCCCCCGATCACTCGAAATCTGCTTGGGCCATTATCCTACAGGCCCGTCCGGACACGGGTGCGATGCCCCGCCCTTCCGCCAAAAGCGCGGGGCCGCCCACCTCGCGATGGACGGCCCCGCGCGCCGCGCTTCGTATGGACGCCTCCGCGCTAGGCGCGGTCCGCCAAGTTGATGAGCACCTTGCGGTAGCCGCCGTACTCGCCGTTCAGGGCCTTGGACACGCGGCTCACCGTGGTGGACGAGGCTCCGGTGCGGGCCTGCACCTCCACGTAGGGCTCGCCCTCATCGAGGTAGCGGGCGACCTGCAGGCGTTGCGCGAAATCGCAGATCTCGCGCGGGGTGCACAGGTCGGTGAGGAACGCGCGCGCGTCCTCGGGGGTCTCCATCATCAGGAGCGCGTCGACGAGCTGCTGCACGTCGGGGCGCTGGAACATGGTCTCGATATTCATAAGGCACCGCCAAACCCGCTCGTTGGAGCGAAATTGTATACAGGAAATGACCGACGCGGTAGTTTAGCACACCAGCGCGCTAAAGTGCTTGGGCGCGAACCGTCACACGATGGCGACAACTCGCGCGCGGCCCGAGCCCGCTCAGCGCAGTCGCGGCAAGGTCGGGATCAGCGAGAGGGCGTCGGCGATGCCGCTCGTCCAGAGCACCTCGTCCGCGTCCGTGATGATGACCGCCTCCACGCCCGGCAGCCCCTCGACGAAGTCGATGGCGGAGGCGGACCCCAGCATGAACGCCGTGGTGGAGTAGCCGTCGCAGTCCATGGAGCGCGGCGCCACGATGGTCGCGCTCGCCACGTCGGACTCCGCGGGCATGCCGGTCCGCGGGTCCAGGATGTGCCAGTACGAGCGCCCGCCACGGGTGAAGCGCCGCTCGTGGATGCCGCTCGTCACCACCGAGCCGTCCGCCATATCCACGACGGCGCGGCTGTGCGCCGGGTCGAGCGGGTTCACGATCCCGATGCGCCAGGGCGCGCCCGATCGCACGGGCGGGCGGGATCCCGCGTCCGCGGGCCGGCCGCCCGCCACCAGCACGTTGCCGCCCAGGTTGATGGCAAAGCGCCCCACACCGTGCCCGCGCAGGATGCGCGCGAGGTCGTCCGCCACGTATCCCTTGGCCACCCCGCCCAGGTCGAGCACCGTCTCGGGGTCCTCGATGGCGAGCATGGGCGCCGCGGCGCCGTCCGGCCCCGCGCCCATCCCCAGGCGGATGCGCCCATAGCCCACATGCGGCAGCGCGCGGGAGAGCGCGAGCCGGGAGGGCACCACTCCCGCATGGAAGTCCCACAGGCGCGTGAGGGTGCCCATCGTGATGTCGAAGAGCCCCCGGCTGCGCGCGCAATACCCCAGCGCCAGGCGCACGAGCTCGGCGGTCTCCGCCGCCACGGGCACGGGGTCCGGCGCGGCGGCGTGCGCGCGGGCGATGTCGGAGTCGGCCCGCATGCGCGAGAAGGCGCGCTCGAAGAAGCGGCAGCGGTCGCGGCACGCCAGGAGCGCCGCGTCCAGGCGCTCCCGGACCCGCGGGTCGGCGGCGTCCTCGGCGTCTGCTGCGTAGGCGTGCAGGTGCACGTCGGTGTTGAAGATGAAGAACGATATGAGCCGCGAGCCGTCCAGCGCCCGCTCGGGAAGCGCCCGCTCGATGTCGCCGTATCTGTACGTTTGCCGCGCCACGACACGCTCCTCCCCGCGTAGGCCCCGGTGGGTACAATGCTCGCACGGGGCCCGCGCCCCGCCGATCCCGGACCATTCTAGCCAGAGGGGACGCTCGCCATGTTCCTCATCCTCAACTGCATCCTCACCGCCATCTCCATCGCCATCGCGGCGTGGCTGGTGCCCGGCATCGAGCCCTTCGGGGCGGCACCCTACCTGTGCTTCCTGTTCACGGGGTTCTTCCTGGGCATCGTCAACGCGTTCGTGAAGCCGGTGCTCACGATCCTCTCCCTGCCCGTGACCGTCCTCACGCTGGGGATCTTCCAGCTCGTGCTGAACGGCCTCATGCTCGAGCTGGCGGCGGGGCTTTCCGTGGACGTGCTCGGCGCGGGCATCTCCATCGCCAGCCCCGGGGCGGCCTTCATGGGCGCCATCGTGGTGAGCATCGCCTGCTCCATCCTGGGCGTCAGGCAGAACGGATAGCACGGAAAAGGGGCCGCCCGAGAGCGGCCCCTTCCGATGTGCGCCAGCTACACCAGCTTGCCGTGGCAGTGGTCGATCATGTGCTGCACCATCTGCGCGGTGAAGCCCACGTACTCGCGGCGACGATGCTTGAGCTCGCCCTCGACCAGCTCGTCGAAGTCGACCTTGATCTTGATGTGGCGGTTCACGGAGACCACCTCGTCGCGGGTGAGGCAGCCCTCCTGCACGCGCTGCGGGCCCAGGCCGAAGACGAGCTTGGGGTTGTACATCACGAAGGGCTCGCCGTCGTCGCCCTCGACCACGCAGAGCGCGCGGGTGACGCCGATCTGGTTGGCGGCCAGGCAGCCGGCATCCTCGATGGAGGCCAGGGTGTCGAGCAGGTCCTGCGCCGTCGCGGCGTCGTCGGCCGTGGCGGGCTCGCAGGGCGTGGACAGGATCGCTTCGTCGCGCACGAGCTCACGGATCATGGGGTTCCTCTCTATCGGGTGCGTCGTTTGACGGGGACATTCTACCGGAGCGCACCGGGCGTCGCGGCGTCGATCGCGCGGGCGGGCGAAAAGCGCCGGTGATGTCTTTTGAGGGGTTGAGGGGACCGTCCCGCACAGCAGGGCATGCCGAGAAGACGGAAACGTACATTTTCGGGGCCTGGAATGTACGCCTTCGTCTTCTCAAGGAGGCATCGGGTACGAACCCGTCTTCTCAGCTGGTGAAAAGACGGGTTCGTACCCGGCGCCGCACCCCCTATCGGCCCAGGTAGGCGCGCAGGTCCGCGAGCCCCACCTCGGCATCCCTGCGGCCCACCTGGTAGACGCGTTCCAGCTCCTCCGGGTCGCGGCAGATGGCAGGGACGCGCACGGGCTCGCTCGGGCGCACCACCAGCACGCGGCCCTCGGCCTCGGCGGCCTCCAGGCGCTCCAAGCAGCGGTTATAGCGCTCATGGCGGTTGGCGAGCAGCTCCAGCAGACGCGGATGGCGGCGCAGGAGCACCCGCAGCAGGAACATCAGGCGATTGGGCCCCTTGCGGTAGCCCGCAGGCTGGGTGAGCACCACCACGCGGCGGTCGCAACCGCGCGCCGCCATCCACTCCCAGGGGATGGAATCCGCCACGCCGCCGTCCAGCAGGCGGCGGCCCGCGAGCTCCACGGGACGCGCAAGCACCGGGATGGAGGCCGAGGCGCGGATCCACTCGATATCGCCCGCGTCGCCGGGGCCCAGGTCGTGGTAGACGGCCTCGCCGGTGTCGACATCCGTGCAGACCACCGTGAACGTCAGGGGGTTTCGCGCGAAGGCCTCCGAGTCGAAGGGGTCGAGGCGCCACGGCACCTCGCCGTACGCGAACTCCCTGCTATAGAGGTCCCCCGTGCGGAGAAGGTTGCCGATACCCGCGTAGCGCGGGTCGGCGCAGTAGCGCTTGTTGTAACGGATGGCCCGCCCCGCCTGGCGCGACTTGATGTTGCACCCGAAGGCGGCACCGGCCGAGACGCCCACCGCATGGTCGAATTCGACGCCGCTCTCCATCCAGACATCGAGCACGCCCGCGGTGTACAGGCCGCGGAACCCACCGCCCTCGAGCGTGAGCCCCGCCGTGGGGGTATGGTCCTCAGCCATCTTGATCCCTCCTCGAAAAGCCCCGGCACCGCATCGCCCACCGCCGCGCCCACCGGGGACGGGGCGTTCGGTGGCGCGCGTCCTCGGTCACGCCGGCACGATCACGTCGAAGCGCACCGCCTTGCCGCCGATGCTGTGGCTCGGCTTGGCACCGGCAAGGCAGGGTGCCTTCACCGGGCGCTTGATGACGACCTTGCGCGGGCGCGCGGCGATGGCCGCGGCGAGCATCTCCCCCTCGTTGGAGCACGGTGCCTCCAGGCGGTGCAGCAGCTGGAACTTCTTCTTCACCGCGGCGCTCTTGCGGCGGGCGGGAAACATCGGGTCCAGGTAGACCACGTCGGGCGCACGGTCCAGACCGGCCAGGGCCCCGATGCTGTCGCCCGCGTGTACGCGCATGCGCACGGCGGGGGCCGCCAAGCGTGGGTCGGGGTGGATGCGGGCGCGCTCCAGGGCGTCTTGCAGCAGGGCGCAGATCACCGGGTCGCTCTCGCAAAGCAGCACGGAAAATCCGGCGGCCGCAAGCAGGAAGGCGTCCTCGCCCAAGCCGGCCGTGGCGTCCACGGCGAAGGGCGGCTCCGCCCCCGGCCCGCCCTCGAAGGCGGCCCCGACGGCAGAGGCCGGCGCGCCCCGGCCCTTGACACGCGCCGCGCGCACGAGCAGCTCGCGAGAGAGCCGGTCGGGGCGCAGGCGCCCCAGCAGATCGGAAAAGTCCTGCACGAGCTCCATGCCGTCGCCCCTGAGCGCCAGCCCGCGCTCCGTGCGCGCAAGCTCCATGCCCGCCGGGAGCCCGATGTTCGCGATATCGACCACGTGCGCCTCCCGCTAAGCCCGCACGACGCCGCGGGCGGCACGCCCCGGACGGGGCCCCGCGGCGCTCGCGGCCTCCATGCCGATATCCTTGAACGCCATGACGCCTCCCTGGGCACCGATTACCCGCCGCACCCGGCGCAAGGCGGCGCGGCGGCATGTTCACATATGGCGCGAGTATACCCCGGCGCGCATCTGCGATACTAGGGACCGGCCCGCCGCCGTGCGCGGCACGCGCGAGAGGAGACGCATGAACATCCAGATATTCGGCACCAAGAAGAGCTTCGACACCAAGAAGGCCCAGCGCTGGTTCAAGGAGCGCCGCATCAAGTTCCAGTTCATCGACCTCAAGGAGAAGGGCATGAGCCGTGGCGAGCTCGAGAGCGTGGCGCGCGCCGCGGGCGGCCTCGACGCCCTGGTGAACCCGGCCGCCAAGGACGCCGACACCGTGGCGCTCATCCAGCACCTGGTGCCCGAGCAGCGCTTCGACAAGCTGCTCGAGAACCAGCAGATCATCGCCGAACCCGTGGTGCGTAACGGCAAGAAGGCCACCGTGGGCTACCGTCCCGAGGTCTGGGAGAGCTGGGAGTAGGGCGCCAGCGGGCGGCCCGAGGCGACGGCTCAGCGCGCCGCGGCGGGCGCGCCGCCCCGGTCCGACGCGGCGCGCTAGAGGGCGAGCTCCATCAGGTGCGCGGCGTGGGTGAAGCCCTCGGAGTAGCCGAGGGTGAAGACGCCGCAATCCACGAAACCGCAGGCCAGATAGGCCGCCGCGGCGCCATGGTTGTTGTCGAACACGTCCAGGCGCAGGGCCCGGGCGCGGCGGGCGCGCCCCGCCTCTGCCGCGGCGGCGATGAGCGCCCGGGCCACGCCGCGCCCGCGGGCCGCCGGCGCGCTCGCCAGCAGATGGAGCGTCGCCACCTCAGAGGGGGCCGCATCCACGGGCCAAGCGGCCAGGGCGTAGTCCGGTTCCTGCGACCCGTTGACCACGCAGGCACCCAGGATCGCGGACGGAGTGCCGGACGCCGGGCAGAGCGGGGTCTCGCCGGCATCGTCGGCGCCGGCCTCATCCACCGCCACCAGTAGCTCCCCCGCCGCCGTGGCGCGGGCCAACCCTTCTGCCGTGGGGTGCCATGACAGGTCCCAGTCGATATCCTCCGGCGTGCCCCGCATGGCGCGGATGGCGGCGGCGTACATATCCACCACGCCGGCAAGGTCCTGCTCGCAAGCCGGACGAACGAAAACGACCATAACCCGTCCCCTCGACGTTTTTCCCGATAGAGCCCCTACCCTACCATCTCCACGCGGCTCGTTTCGGGAAATCGCGTAACCGTCGAGTGGATACAACGTGATTCATTGAGATAAAACTGCACTTCGTACCCAATATGGGCGCATTTTTATCTCAATGAATAATCGCCATGGGCGTGCGGAGCGTTCATTGAGACTTTTCTGCACCTACATCGAGTACGAAGTGCAGATAAGTCTCAATGAACGAGGCAAGGGGCGCCCTCCCGCCCTCAACCTACTTACCGCAGCACCGTTTGTACTTCTTGCCGCTGCCGCAGGGGCACGGATCGTTGAGCCCCACGACCATCCGGCTCCCGTCCTCGTTGAAGAACGCCCGCGCCCCCTCGCGGCGCGCCGCGAGCTCGTTGGGCGACCACCCGGCGTTGAGCCAGCTCGGCAGCGCGTTGAAGAGGTTTGCCGTGAGCTCGAACAGGCGGTTGAACTGCCATTCGGGCAGCTGGCAAAGGCCGAAGCCCTCATAGGCCGCGATGATGTCCCGCGGTTCCCACGGCCCCGCGCCCAACATGATCAGCTCGCCGACCACGTCCTTCGCGTAGGCGAGCTCGCGGTCATGCCACGCGTCGGGGACGAACTCGTTCAGGAACGACTCGAGCGCCAACGCGGCGGGGCGCTGCTGGCGCCACGCCATAAGGGAATCGGCAGCGAGCATCTCCTCGGTCAGGGGGCGCGGGCCCGCCTTGGCGAGCGCGGTCTCGTGGAAGGTGAGCAGCCGCGTCGCGGTGAGGCCCGCGTCGCGGTCCAGCTCGTAGGCCACCGCGAACAGGCGGCCCTCGAGCTCGCGCAGCGCGAAGCCGACCTGCCTGGAACCAACGAGCGTCCGCAGCGCCGCCTCGATACGCTTGGCATCCGCCTCCCCCTCGTGCGAAGAGAACTCCTCGATCAGGGCCTCGACCGAAATGATACCCCGCAGGTCCACGACGGCCTCGGCGAAATGCCCGACGCGCCCGACGAGCCCACCGACGGCGCGCATCGATGGCTCGGAAGCCTCTCGCGCAAGCGCCCCCGCCGCGACCATCGCCGCCGCGCGGCCCACGGCGTCCTTCCCCGCGAGCGCGCCACGGTGGAACCCGGGGATGTCGTCGCCCGTGAGCTGGGACTCCTCGAGGTCGCGCACCGCAGACTCCGCCTCGCGCCGCGCCCGCTCCTGGCCGAGCTGGGACCGCTTGAGCATGAACTCCCCCGCCATGGCGATAGGTCCCTCCGCCTCGCTGCGGGCCACATCGTCCATGATCACGCCGCGCAGGCCGGCGCCGATCGACACGGGGGTCTCCCACAGGTTGACCGCGTACACGATCGCGCCGTCGAACGGCAGCAGCGTGGTGCTCACGAAGGAGATCTCACGCGAAAGCAGCTCGTCGACCTCCTGCACGATCCCGCTCACGAGAAAGGTCGCCTCCTCGCCCATGAAGAGCGCCCGACGCCCGGGGCGCAGGACCACGCAGTAGCGGCCCTCGGACGAGCCCTTCCAGCTGCGCACCACGCCGAGGTCGGCGGCGACAAGGCCGAACGGGTTCTCCCGCGCGAAGGCGTCGATCGCGTCCGGGTCCGCCAGCGCCTCGGCGAGGATGCGCCGCTGGGATGTGGGCCTGAAGGTGAACGACTGCGGGTCGAAGGGCTCGTCGAGCCCCAGGTAGCCGTTGGCGAAGAACAGGACAGCGTTGTAGACCAGATAGAAACGATCTGCCTGGGTATCGGTAAGCCTCATAGCGGCACGCTTTCATAGATAGTTTCGTTGTGGTCACTATAGTGGCATTTCGCCACCGCGTGGCCCGCCCGCTCGCCGCCGGTAGCGTTTTCAGCGCAGACGGTAGGACGGCGCCCGAAACTATCATGGGAGACAGAATCGATATAGGGGTGAAGCGACTTTGCCCGCCCGGCCCGTGCCCTCTTTTGCGCGCTATCCCAAGGCGCCAAGCCGCCGGCCCCTCCACGCAGACGCCCGGACCAGTCACCCCATCATAGCAGGGCGAACGCCGCGCCCCTACCCCGGAAAGCAGGCGAGATCGGCCAGGGGCTCGCGGGCGAAGACCCCTTCCACCGCGCGGCGGTACTCCTCGACGCGGCGCACCTTGCGCACGGCGCGGTGCACGGCGAGCGGGTACGCGAAGGCGTGCTGGGCGTAGAACCACCACTCCTTCATGCGGAAGACCGCGTTGCCACCCATCTCCTCCTCATAGGCGCAAAACAGCGCGTCGTGGAATCGCCGCAGCTCCTCGCGGGTGGCGGCGGCACCGCCCCGCGCCATGCGCGCGAGGGCCGGGTTGGCCACGATGCCGCGGCCGAGCATCACGTGGCGCGTTTCCGGGTAGACGGTCGCGAGCGCCTCCAGGTCGGCCGGTGAGAAGATGTCCCCGTTGTAGGCCACCGGGAAGGGAGCGCGCGCCAGCGTCTCGCCGTAGGGCTCCCAGCGCGGGCGCCCGCGGTAGGCATCCCTTTGCACGCGCGGGTGCACGATGAGCTCGGCGAGCGGATGGCGCAGGTACACCTCGAGGATGCGGGGAAACTCCGCGTCGCTCTCCAGGCCGAGCCGCGTCTTGACCGAGACGGGGATCGGCGAGCGCTCGCATACCTCGCCCAGAAAGGCGTCGAGCGCCTCCGGGTCGCGCAGAAAGCCCGAGCCGCGCCCCTTGGCCACGACCGTGCCCGAGGGGCACCCTAGGTTGATGTTGACCTCCGCGTAACCCATGCCCGCGAGCAGTTCCGCCGCCCACACGGTCTCGTCCGCGTCCTTGGTGAGCAGCTGCGGCACCACGGCGAGGCCCCGATTGCGCTCCGGGTCGACCTCTTTGGCCGCGCGCCCGCCAAAGGCGGAGCCCACGCGCGGCGGGGCCACGAACGGCGTGTAGTAGCGGTCCAGCGCGCCGAAATGCTCGGCGTGGACCCGGCGGAACACATGCCCGGTGACCCCCTCCATGGGGGCAAGCGACAACATCATGCGCAAAACCCTATCTACCCGGCTTCGGTCGGAGGGGCCATTATCCCGCAGGCCCCTCCCCCGCTTGCGTGAGGCCGCGGAAAAGGCGGCGAAAGTCTGCGAGGCCACGGCCCGCCGGGTTCCCTCACCTGTAAACATCGTGCAGGTCGTGCGCCCGATGCGCCCGTCGCGGTATCATAGCCGGGTTACATGCAACTCACCCGTGGAGAGAGGAAGCCCATGCCTCAAAACGATGCCGCGAGCAAGGTTCTCGTCTTCGACTTCGGCGCGCAGTACGGCCAGCTCATCGCCCGCCGCGTGCGCGACCTGCACGTGTACTCGGAGATCGTCCCCTGCGATATCACCGCCGACGAGGTCCGCGAGATGGCCCCCTCCGCGCTGATCCTCTCCGGCGGCCCGGCCTCCGTGTACGCCGAGGACGCCCCGTCCATCGACCCGGCGATCTTCGACCTGGGCCTGCCCGTGCTGGGCTTCTGCTACGGCCACCAGATCATGGCCGTGACGCTAGGCGGCGAGGTCGGCCATTCCGAGGTGGGCGAGTACGGCCCCGCCACCATCACCCGCGAGGCCGGCGCGCAGCTCTTCAACTCCACGCCGCTGGAGCAGACCGTGTGGATGAGCCACCGCGACGCCGTGACCCGCGCGCCCGAGGGCTTCACCGTCACGAGCCGCACCGACGTGTGCCCCGTGGCCTCCATGGAGTGCCCGGAGAAGAAGCTCTACTCCACGCAGTTCCACCCCGAGGTCAAGCACTCCGAGTACGGCCAGCAGCTGCTGTCCAACTTCCTGTTCGAGGTATGCGGCCTTGAGGCCGATTGGACCATGGACAACCTGGTCGAGACCATGACGGCCGACTTCCGCGCGCAGGTGGGCGACGACCGCGTGATCCTGGCGCTGTCCGGCGGCGTGGACTCCTCCGTGGTGGCGGCGCTGGGCGCCCGCGCCGTGGGACGTCAGATGACCTGCGTGTTCATCAACCACGGCCTTTTGCGCAAAAACGAGCCGGAGCAGGTGGAGGAGGTCTTCACCAAGCAGTTCGACGTGGACTTCGTCCACGTGCATGCGGAGGACCGCTACGCCGCGCTGCTCGACGGCGTGACCGACCCCGAGGAAAAGCGCCGCATCATCGGCACGCAGTTCTGGAAGGAGTTCTTCGCGGTGGCCCAGCAGCTGGAGAGCGACGGCCGCCCCGTGAAGTATCTGGCGCAGGGCACCATCTACCCCGACATTATCGAGAGCGGCGCGCGCAAGACCGGCGGCAAGACGGCCACCATCAAGAGCCACCACAACCTGATCCCCTTCCCCGAGGGCGTGCACTTCGACCTGATCGAGCCGCTCGACCACTTCTTCAAGGACGAGGTCCGCGAGTTGGGCCTGGCGCTGGGCCTGCCCGAGCACATCGTGTACCGCCAGCCGTTCCCGGGCCCGGGCCTGGCGATCCGCATCATCGGCGCCGTCTCCCCCGAGAAGCTGGAGATCCTGAAGAACGCCGACGCCATCGTGCGCGAGGAGCTGGACGCCTACAACGCGCGCCTGTTCGAGGCCACCGGCGAGCGCAACAGCGAGCACAGCTGCTGGCAGTACTTCTGCGTGCTGCCCGACATCAAGAGCGTGGGCGTGATGGGCGACGAGCGCACCTACGCGCGCCCGGTGATCCTGCGCGCCGTGGAGTCGAGCGACGCCATGACCGCCGACTGGGCGAAGCTGCCCTACGAGGTGCTCGCCCGCATCTCCGGCCGCATCGTGGCGGAGGTCCCGGGCATCAACCGCGTGGCCTACGACATCACGAGCAAGCCCCCCGCGACGATCGAGTGGGAGTAGGC
>Cebus_capucinus_imitator_PRJNA485217_SSR098__coassemble_1602_pt1 | contig 61269 bp, 58 predicted proteins | sample Cebus_capucinus_imitator_PRJNA485217_SSR098__metabat2_high_PE_001 | metagenome-assembled genome bin Cebus_capucinus_imitator_PRJNA485217_SSR098
GGCGGCGGTCGGGGTCGCCTCCGCGGGCGCGTCCTCCCACGGGGCGAGCTCGACGGCCTCGGGAGCGTCGAGCGCGCCCGCGTCCTCGGCCGCGGCCTCCTTGTCGGCACGGGCCTTCTTGGCCCTGCGGCCCGCGCGCGTCATGCGCTCCTTGGCACCCATGAGGATCGTCTTGGCGGTGCCGGCGGAATCCTCGGCCGCCTCTCCCACCTCGACGAAGGGCGACTCGTCCGGGTCGTCCTCGGAATCCTCGAGCACGGTGGTCTCACGCGCGCCGAGGTAGGTCGTCTTCTGGGCGCCCTCCAGGTCCAGCGCCTCCTGTGCGCCGCGACGGGCGCGGTCACGGGAGCGGGCCGGACGTGCAAGGGAGGCCTCCACCTCGGGGACCGGCTCGCCCCAGGGGTTGTCGTTCACGTCGGCGCGGCGGCGATCGGCGATGCCGGCCGCGCGCTCGGCGATGCCGCGCACGGCGTCGCCCACCGAGTAACCCACGATCACCAGGCCGAGCGCGGCCAGGCCGAGCGCCACCACGATGGAGATGACCTTGCCGAGCGCGCCCTGCAGCGTCGCGGCGACCCACGCGCCCAGATAGCCGCCCGAGGCGGCGAGGTTCGCGGGCTCGAACATCCCCGTCGTGGACATATCCGTACCCGGCACGGACAGCGACAGCAGCGTAAGCACGGCGATGAAGACGATGCCGGCGCCCAGCGCGGTGCGCCCGCTCACGGGCAGGCCGCCGCGCAGGAACAGCAGGGCGGCCACGGCCAGTAGCGCGAGCGGCAGCACGTAGGCGCCCAGGCCGAAGCCCAGGTGGTAAAAGCCCGCCACCGCCGCGGTGACCGGCGCCGAAGCGGGCGAGACCACCGCGATAAGCGAGGCCACCGCCACCACGGCGATCACCACGCCCGCGATGTCGCGGCCCTCCCCCGCCCCCATGAGCGAGGGCGCGGCGTCGAGCTCTAGCTGGCGCTCGGCCTGCTCGTTCGCCCGCAGCTTCTTGTTGCCCTTGGCCTGACCAGCCTTGCCCACGCTAGACCTCCATCACCACGGGAATGATCATCGGGCGCGTGCGCGTGCGGTTCCAGATGAAGTTGGAGAGCGAGTCGCGCACGGCCTTGCGCAGCGCATCGGTACCGTTGGAGTTGAAGTTGAACTTGCCGCGCTCGATCGTCTTCATGATGGCGTCGGAGGCGTCGGAGGAGAACTGGTCGTCGATGGTGAAGGACACGCCGCGGCCCGAGAAGTCCACCGCGTCGATCTTCTTGCGCTTGAGCGAGACCACGGCCACCGCGGTCACCATGCCGTCGCTCGCGAGCTTCTGGCGGTCGCGCAGGACGATGGGGTCGGTGTCGCCGATGCGCAGGCCGTCCACGTACACGATGCCGCTCTCCACGGCGCGACCGCGGCGCACCTTGCCGTCGCGCATCTCGAGCGTGTCGCCGTTGTCCATGATGAAGATGCGCTCGGATGGGATGCCCATCTTCTGGCCCAAGGCCGCGTGCGCGCGCAGGTGCACGGCCTCGCCGTGGACGGGCATGAAGTAGGTGGGGTTGGTGAGCGCCAGCATGAGCTTGAGCTCTTCCTGGCAGCCGTGGCCGGAGACGTGCACCAGGCAGCGGCTCTTGTCGTACACGTCGCAGCCGAGCTTGGCCAGGCTGTTGATGACCTGCTGCACGGCCTTCTCGTTGCCGGGGACCGGCGTGGCGGAGATGATCACGGTATCGCCGTCGTGGATGGAGAGCGTCTTGTGCTCGCCGTTGGCCATGCGGGAGAGCGCCGAGAGCGGCTCGCCCTGGGAGCCGGTGCACATGACCACGATCTTGTCCTCGGGGATGTTGCCGATCTCGAAGGCGTCGATCAGGTCGGACTCGTCGATCTTGAGGTAGCCGAGCTCGCGCGCCACACGGGTGTTGGTGAGCATGGAGCGGCCCGTCACCACGATCTTGCGGCCGCACTTCTTGGCCGCGTCGCACACCTGCTGCAGGCGGTGGATGTGGCTGGAGAACGACGCCACGAACACGCGGCCGCGCGCGTTCTTGATGGCCTCGTAGATGGAGGGGCCCACCGCCGCCTCGGAGGGCGTGAAGCCCGGGCGGTCAGCGTTTGTGGAGTCGGCCAGCAGCAGGTCGATGCCCTCGCGGCCGAACTTGGAGATGGCGGCGTAGTCGGGGCGCACGCCGTCGATCGGGGTCTGGTCGAGCTTGAAGTCGCCGGTGTGGAACACGGTGCCCGCCGGGGTCTTGATGCGGATGGCGAGCGCGCCGGGAATGGAGTGCGTGGTGGAGACGAAGTCGATGCCGATGCAGCCCAGGTTGACGTGGCTACCGCCCTTGACCTCGCGGAACTTGGGGTTCTTGATCTTGAACTCGGCGAGCTTGCCCTCGATCATGCCGAGGGTGAGCTTGGAGGAGAAGATAGGCGCGCGGGTGTTGAGGTCCTGCAGCAGATACGGCAGGGCGCCGGTGTGATCCTCGTGGCCGTGGGTGATCACGATGCCACGGAGCTTGTCCTCGTTCTCAAGAACGTAGGTGTAGTCGGGAAGCACCAGGTCGATGCCGGGCTGGGTGTCGTCGGGGAACATGAGGCCCGCGTCGACGAGCACCATGTCCTGGCCGCACTCGAACACGGTCATGTTCTTGCCGATGCCATCCAGACCGCCGAGCGGGATGATCTTGAGCGCCGGGGCGCCCTTGGACTTCGCGTTGTTAGCCATAGGTAGGTGTGGCTCCTTTCGCTGTTGGTTGATATGGAAACGATGGTCATGACCATCGCAACATGACTTGGACACTTCAGGATACCATGCGCCTTTCGGCTAGAGGAAAATGCCATAACTCATATGGACGGTCCGGATGCCGTGCGCCCCCTCGCTCGCAAAATCCGCCCGGGAAATCGTTGATCCAGGGGGACTTTCGGGCGCTATACGCAATATAGAGGGCGTTTGCAAGCCGTATCTCCTTCGCGCGGAAACCCGCCTGCTATATCGCGTATCGAAGCCGCTTTTCATCCGATTTATGCACTATGAATAGCGGAATTCGAAAGGAGCGCCGCTTCTCCAAAATCCGCCACCTTCCTTGCGTAACCATCGCGATTTCAGCCGCAGTTACGCATCTCAAGAGGCGGATTTGCTGAGGCGTCCACTCCGCTCAGAGCGAATCCCTCATGAAGCCGGCAGAGCGACCCCATGCGCCGACCGACATGAAGAAGGGCCCCCGCACCCGCGGGGACCCTCATCAGCAAAAACCCTGTGACGCGAAGCGGCCTACTCGTGGTGACGGCGCGGGCGGCGCTGGCCGCCGTTGTCGCCGGGACGGCGCTCCGGGCGGTCACCGCGCTCACGACGCGGACGGTCACCGCGCTCGCGGCGCTCGTGTCCCTCAGGACGGCCGACCCCCGCGGGCGCCTCCGGCTTGTCCAGGCGGTCCAGGGAGATCTTGCCGCGGTCGTCGACCTCGATGACCTTGACCTTTACCTCGTCGCCCACGTTCAGCACGTCCTCGACCTTCTCCACGCGGCCGTGGGCCACGCGGGAGATGTGCAGCAGGCCGTCCTTGCCCGGCAGCAGGTTCACAAAGGCGCCGAACGGCTGGATGGAGACCACGCGGCCGGTGTACTCCTCCCCCACCTCGGGAACCTTGATGATGAGCTTGATGCGCTCGATGGCCTGCTCCACGGACTCGCCCACGCCGCCCACGAAGACGGTGCCGTCCTCCTGGATGTCGATGGAGGCGCCGGTCTCGTCCTGGATGCCGCGGATGGTCTCGCCGCCCTTGCCGATGATGTCGCGGATCTTGTCCTGCGGAACGGTGGTGGACACGATGCGCGGGGCCGTGGGGCGCGTGGTCTCGCGCGGGGCCTCGATCTGCTCGAGCATCTTGTCCAGGATGAACGCGCGACCCTCCTTGGCCTGCTCAAGCGCGGCCTTCAAGATGTCGAAGGTGAGGCCGGTGGCCTTGTTGTCCATCTGCAGGGCGGTGATGCCCTTGGGGGTGCCGGTGACCTTGAAGTCCATGTCGCCCAGGAAGTCCTCGAGGCCCTGGATGTCGGACAGGACCACGGTCTTGCCCTCCTCCTGGATGAGGCCCATGGCGATGCCGGAGACGGGGGCCTTCAGCGGCACGCCGCCGTCCATGAGCGCCAGGCAGCTTCCGCAGGTGCTCGCCATGGAGGAGGAGCCGTTGGACTCCATCACGTCGGATACCACGCGGATGGCGTAGGGGAACTCCACCTCGTCGGGCAGCACGGGCAGCAGGGCGCGCTCCGCCAGGTTGCCGTGACCGATCTCACGACGCTTAGGGCTGCCGATGCGACCGGTCTCGCCGGTGCAATAGGGCGGGAAGTTGTACTGGTGCATGTAGCGCTTGCCCGTCTCGGGGAAGATGGTGTCCAGGCGCTGGCCCTCGTTCAACATGCCGAGGGAGAGCGTGGAGAGCACCTGGGTCTGGCCGCGCTGGAACAGGCCGGAGCCGTGGACCAGGGGCAGGTAGCCCGGCTTCACCATGATGGGGCGGATCTCGTTAGCGGCACGGCCGTCGACGCGCTCGCCCGTCTCCACGACCATGGTGCGCATGGCCTGCTTCTCGAGCTTCTTGAGCTGCACGGGGATGTCGCGCTCCCACTGGAGCCGTTCGTCCTCGGTGAACTCGGCGCGGATGGCCTCCTTGAGGGCGGCCACCTTGTCCTGGCGGGCCAGCTTATCGGCGTCGCGCAGGGCAGCGGACATCTCGTCGTAGTGGGCGAAGACGCGCTCGTGGACCTCCTCGGAGGGGACGTCGAGCGGGTACTCGCGGCGCACGATGGGGCCGTTCACGCGCTCCCAATCGACCGCGAACTCAAGCTGGGCGTCGCAGAACGCGCCGATGGCCTCCTGGCCGAACTGCATGGCGGCCAGCATGTCCTCCTCGGTGACCTCCTCGGCGCCGGCCTCCACCATGGAGATGAAGTCGCGGGTGCCGGCGAGCTCCAGGTCGAGGTCGGAGTTCTCGCGCTCGGAGTAGGTCGGGTTCACGATGAACTCGCCGGACTCCTTGTCGCGGCCGATGCGCACGCAGGCCAGCGGGCCCTCGAAGGGCACGCCGCCGAGCGTCATGGCCAGGGAGGCGCCCATGGTGCAGATCACGTCGATGGGGTTCTCCGGGTCGCACACGAGCGAGGTGGCCACGATCTGGACCTCGTTGCGGAAGCCGTCGGGGAAGCTCGGGCGGATCGGGCGGTCGATCATGCGGGCCACGAGGGTGGCCTTGTCGGAGGGGCGGCCCTCGCGCTTGAGGTAGCCGCCGGGAATGCGACCCACGGCGTACATCTTCTCGGCGAAGTCCACCGTCAGCGGGAAGAAGTCGTAGTTCTTGCGCTCCTTGGAGACCACGACGGTGGTCAGCGCGGTGGTGTCGCCCTGCTTGACGAGGGCGGCTCCGGTGGCCTGCTTGGCGAGCTCACCGGACTCGAGCGTGTAGGTCTTGCCGTACAGCTCGAAGGTCTTGGATACGAGTGTCATTGTTCCTCTCATCTCCCAGCGCCACGTCGCGCTGGGGCATACTTCATGCCGGCGTCGTGGGAACCCCGGCGGTGTAAGGACCGATTTTTCGGCCCCTTACATGAAAAGGGCGCGGCCAAGATGACCGCGCCCTGCATGCACGATTCGCGACCCTACTGGATGTTGTCGCGGATGCCGAGCTCCTTGATAAGCTCACGGTACTCGTTGATGTCGTTCTTCTTGATGTAGGAGAGCAGACGACGACGCTTACCGACGAGCATGAGCAGGCCGCGGCGGGTGTGGAAGTCCTTCTGGTGGGACTTCATGTGCTCGGTCAGCTCCTTGATGCGGTCGGTCAGGATGGCGACCTGGACCTTGGAGTTACCGGTGTCCTGGGCGTTCTTGCCGAACTTGGCGGTCAGCTCCGCCTTGCGCTCCTTGGAAATCGTCACGATTCCACCTTTCTTTGGGACAGGGGCCCCGATCCGCCCCGCACTGGGTAGGTCGTCGGTGATTCGGCGAACCAAGTACGAGGTACCAACAGCTCGATAGTCTACCACGAGCGCCCGCTCACCGCAGGAACAACACAGCTCAGCGGCCGAGAAGGAACTCGAGGGCGCGCAGGCGCGCGTCGAGGTGCGTGGCCGCCCACGTGTGCGCGAGCGCGAGCAGGAACGTGGCGGTCCGAGCGTCGATGGGGGCCGCGGCGAGCTCGTCGAACCGGCGCGCCATGATCGCGCGGAGCCAGGCGACCTCGCCCGCGCTCACGCGTTCCGCGCCGGGGACGGTGGCCGCGCACGAGGCGCAGAGCAGCCCGCCGGCCGCGGGCGAGAAGTAGCTCACCGCCGCGTCCCCGCAGGCCACGCAGCCCGCGTAGTCCGGCCGGTAGCCCACGTGCGCCAGGAGCTTGAAGGCATGCGCCGCCACCACGAGGTCCAAGTGGGGCGCGACTCCGCGCCCGCCCGCCCGTCCCAGCACCTGGAGGGCACGTAGCGTCATGGGATAGGTCACGGGGTCCTCGGCATCCTCGAAGCAGCAGTGCTTGGCCACCTCGAGCACCGCGGCGGCGGAGCAGAGCAGCTCGTAGCTGGGAGCCGCGCCCAGGGGCGCCTCCAGGAGCTCCGCCTGGGAAACGACGTCGAGCGAGCGCCCACGGGCGAGCAGCAGGTCGACGGCGCAGCCCACCTCGCAGCGGGCGGCCAGGCGGCTCCCCGGCTTGCGCGCGCCCTTGGCTACCGCGCGGACCTGCCGGCCGTCCAAGCCGAGCATCGTCAAGATGAGGTCGCACTCCTTGAGCTTGGTCTTGTCGAGCACGAGGCACGTGGCGCGGTACGTGCGTGACCCAGCCAAAGCCGCCTCCTCTCGATGGTTCATTCATGCAGGGCCGGGACGGGGTGCGGCCCACGGGTTCATTGAGACGAAAAGGACGTTTCTACTCGATATAAGTGCAGAAATGTCTCAATGAACGGCACGCACCCCCATGGCGATTGTTGATTGAGATGAAACTGCACCTATATCATCTATAAAGTGCGGAAACATCTCAATCAACCACGGGGCTCGCGGCGCCCTACTCCTCGTCGGCGGCGTAGCCGAAGGCGCGGATGTCGCGCTCCGACTCGCGCCAGTTGGGCTTGACCTTGACGTCGAGCTCCAGGAACACGCGCTTGCCGAAGATCCGCTCCAGGTCGGCGCGAGCGTCGGTGCCGATGCGCTTGACCATCTCGCCGCGGCGGCCGATCAAGATGCCCTTCTGGCCCTCTCGCTCCACGTAGATGGTGGCGTGCAGGCGCAGCAGGTCGCGCTTGGGGCGCTCGATCGAGTCGCAGACCACGCCCACCGCGTGCGGCACCTCCTCCTTGGTGCGCAGCAGCACCTTCTCGCGCACGAACTCGGAGACCATCATCTCGTCGGACTCGTCGGTGTCCATGCCCTCGGGGAACCACTGCGGCCCCTCGGGCAAGAAACGCGCCACCACCTCCACGAAGGCCTCCACGTTGAAGCCCTCGGTGGAGGAGGTCACGAGCTCGTCGTCGAAGTCCACGAGCGCGCGGGCGGCCGCGAGCTGGTCGGCGAGTATCTTGGGGTCGGCGAGGTCGGCTTTGGTGAGCACGAGCACCTTTTTGGCGCGGCTCTTGGCCACGTGCTCGGCCACCCAGGCGTCACCGCGGCCGAACGGGGCGCTCGCGTCCAACAGGAAGGCCACCACGTCGACGTCGGCGATCTCGCCCAACGCGGTCTTGTTGAGCTCGGCACCCAAGCCGTCCTTGGGCTTGTGCAGGCCCGGGGTGTCCACGATAACGAGTTGGCAGCCGGGGCGGTTCACCACGGCGCGCAGGCGCCGCCGCGTGGTCTGCGCCACCGGTGAGGTGATGGCAACCTTCTGGCCCATGCAGGCGTTCAGCAGCGTGGACTTGCCGGCGTTGGGGCGACCTACCAGCGCCACGAAGCCGCTGCGAAACCCCTCGGGCGAACCCAGCGGCAGCGCGGAAGCGCCCTGGTCGGCCTCGAGCATCGCGTCGATCTGCTCGTCGGTCATGCCCTCGAACGGGTCGTGCTCGATGATGTCGGTCATGCGGTTTCCTTCCTAGACGAGGACGAGGGCGTGGGCGTACACGAGCACGCCCACCACGGCGGACATGATGGAGAGCACGTAGACGCTCGCCGCGGCGATGTCCTTGGCGCGCTTGGCGAGCGGGTGCAGCTCCTGGCAGGCGAGGTCGACCACGGCCTCGAGCGCCGTGTTGGCGAGCTCCGCGTGGATCACCAGCCCGCAGCACACGAGGATGATGCACCAACTCACCACGTCGAGCCGCAGCAGCACGCCCGCCACGAGCGCGCAGGCGCCGATGGCGAGCATCACCTTGATGTTGCGCTCGGTGCGCACCGCGGTGAGGAAGCCCTCCAGCGCGTAGCCGAAGGAGCGCAGGAACGTGGGGTGCTCCTTGTTCGAGCCCGGGATCATGGCCGCCCCCTAGTCGTCGACGTGGCGGGTCGTGGGACCCAAGACGATCGCGTCGGGGTCGTCTCCGCGCACGATGGCGAGGTCGCGCAGGACGTCCATCTCAACCGACTCCATCTCCAGGGCGCCCTCCTCGTCCACGTGATCATAGCCGAGCAGGTGGAACAGGCCGTGCACGAGCATGATGCGGAACTCCGACTCGAACGTGCCCGAGAAGCGCGGGGCCTGCTCGGCGATCACCTCGGGGCAGAGTACCACGTCGCCCAGCTCCACCAGCTCACCGGCGGGGATATCCTCGTCGAAGGGCGAGTCGCACTCGAAGGAGAGCACATCGGTGGGCGTGTCGATGCCGCGCCACTCGGCGTTGAGCGCGCGGATGCGCTCGGGTGCCACCAGGGACACGGACACCGAGACGTCGCGCTCGGCGCCCGCGCGGGCGAGCGCCGCCACGGCCGAGGCCTCGATCTCGGCCGTGCTTACGGGCAGCTCGAGCTCCTGCTCGTCCGCGATGTCTACCAGGACCTTAGGCCTCATGCGGGACCTCCCTCCGTGCATCCCAGGCGTCGTAGGCCTCCACGATGCGCCCCACGAGCTTGTGGCGCACCACGTCGGCACGGCCCAGGTCGATGAAGGCGATGTCGTCCACGCCGCCCAGGATGTCGCGGGCGTGCGTGAGGCCGCCCACGCGGCCGGGAAGGTCGCGCTGGGTGGCATCGCCGGTGATGATGAGCTTGGAGTTGAAGCCCAGGCGGGTGAGGAACATCTTCATCTGCTCGGGCGTTGTGTTCTGCGCCTCGTCCAACACGACGTAGGCGTCGTTCAGCGTGCGGCCGCGCATGTAGGCGAGCGGGGCGATCTCGATCACGCCGCGCTCCAGGTACTCGTTAGCGCGCTCCATGTCGGTGAGGTCGTAGAGGGCGTCGAGCAGCGGCCGCACGTAAGGGTCGACCTTCTCCTGCAGGGTGCCGGGCAGGAACCCCAGGCTCTCCCCCGCCTCCACCACCGGGCGCGTGAGCACCAGGCGGCTCACCTCGCGGCGCTTGAGCGCGGCCACGGCCATGGCCATGGCGAGGTAGGTCTTGCCCGTGCCCGCGGGGCCCAGGCAGAAGGTGACGGTGTTGGCGCGGATGGCGTCGATGTAGCGCTTCTGGCCGGCCGTCTTGGGGCGGATCGCCCGGCCGCGGAACGTCAGCAGGATGTCCTCGGAGAAGCTGGAGAGGGCACCCTCGGCGCGCAGGGCGTCCATGAGGCGCTCGGCGTCGTCGGTGGTCGGCGGTAGCCCGCGACCGGCGAGCTTCACGAGCTGGTTGAACAGGCGGCAGAGGAGCTCCACCTCGTCGGCGGCGCCGGAAAGCGAGATATCGGCCCCGCGCGCAACCACGGAGGCGTCGGTGCGCCCCTCCACGGCGCGCAGCACGGCGTCGCCCGCGCCCAGCACGCGGGCGGGGTCGACGCCCTCGGGGATGCTCAGGCGCACATGCGCGGTATCCATGGCTACCTCCGGGAATCGCTGGTGTCGGCGAGGCGGGCGGACACGACGCCGTCGGCCCCGACCCCCATGATAGCAACGTCAACGAGCGACGCGGGCGCGAGGCCCTCGGCACCCTCCACGCGCACGCGGTGGAAGGACGCGAGCGTGCCCGCGGAGCCGCCCTCGATCACGGCGCGCTCGACCGTGCCCACGCGGCGCCCCGCGTCCTCGCGGGAGAGACGGGCCGCCAGCGCGCGCATCCGCTCGGAGCGCTCCGCCATGACCTGCGGGGGCACCTGGCCCTCCATCTCGGCCGCGGGCGTGCCGGGTCGCTTGCTGTAGCGGAACACGTGCATGCGCGAGAAGCCGACCCGCTCGCAGAGGGCCAGGGAGGTCTCGAACTCCTCCTCCGTCTCACCGGGGAAACCCACGATGACGTCGCAGGAGAGCGAGATCCGCGGTAGCGCGGCGCGTAAGTTGCCCACGAGCTCCTCGAGCCGCTCGGCGGTGTAGGGCCGGTACATGCGGCGCAGGGTCGCGGTGCAGCCGGACTGGATCGGCAGGTGCAGAAACGGCGCCACGCGCTCGCCTCCGCGCGCCATGGCCTCGATGAGGTGGGCGTCCACGTCCATCGGCTCGATCGAGGAGAGCCTCACCTGCCCGATGCCGGTCTCGGCGAGGACGCGCCCGAGCAGCTCGTCGACCTCCACATGAGAGTCGCCAGGGCCCTCGGCGTCGTAGGCCCCAAGGTTGACGCCGGTAAGCACCACCTCGGGGATGCCGGCGGCCTCGGCCTCGCGCACCTGGGCGAGCACCCGCTCCACCGGCACGGAGCGCTCGGGGCCGCGGGCCTTCCACACGATGCAGTAGCTGCAGCGATGGTTGCAGCCGTCCTGGATCTTGACGCCCAGGCGGCTGCGGCCGAGCAGCTCGCCCAACGCCTCGCCGTGGGCGGCCGAGGCGTCAGGGTCGTACTCGTAGCCCAGCACGTCGCAGACGCGCGCGGCGACGTCGACCTTGGAGGGCTCGGCCGTGACACGCGGCGAGAGCGCGCAGAGCTCGTCGGGATGCAGGTTCACCACGCAACCGGTCACGACCACGCGCGGCGCGCGCGGCAGGTTGAGCGCGCGGCGGCACGCCTTGCGCGTCTTGGCCTCGGCCTCGCCCGTGACGGCGCAGGTGTTGATGACCACGAGGTCGGCCTCGTCCTCGGGCACGAGCGTGAAGCCCGCGCGGACGAGGTCGGCGCTGATACGGTCGGACTCGACGCGGTTCACCCGGCAGCCCAGGTTCACCACGGAGACGAGCGTGCCCGCCACGGGCTACTCGAGGATGTCGTCGATGGCGTCGCGGATGCGGTCGCCCACCGACTTCTTGCGGTCATGGGCCTCGCCCGTGACCTCGGCGTACTTCTCCAGCAGCTCGCGGGCCTCGGTGCTCAGACGCGTCGGGACCTGCACGCGCACGCGCGCCACGAGCTTGCCGCGGGAGCCGCCCCCGCCGATGCGGGGCATGCCGCGGCCGTCCACGGAGATGAGCGCGTCGTGCTGGGAGCCGGCGGGCACGGAAACAGAGACCTTCTCGCCCTCGAGGATGCCGTCGACCTCGACCGTGCAGCCGAGCGCGGCCTGCACCATGGAGATGGGAAGGTCGAGGTAGAGGTCGTCGCCGTGGCGGCTGAAGCGCTCGTGCGCGGCCACCTCGACCGAGACGATGAGGTCGCCCGAGGCGGCACCGCGGTAGCCCGCCTCGCCGAAGCCCTTGATGCGCAGCTGGCGCCCGGAGGCGATGCCCGCGGGGACCTTGACGTCGAGCTTCTCGTGCGAGGGGGTGCGGCCCTGGCCGTCGCACATGTCGCAGGGATGGTCGATGACCGTGCCCTCGCCGTGACAGTCGGGGCACGGGGCGCTCGACTGCACCTGGCCGAAGATGGACTGCTGCACGGTGGTCACGTAGCCGGTGCCGTGGCAGCGCGGACACTGCTTCTCGGAGGCGCCCTCCGCGCGGCCGGTGCCGTGGCAGTCGTCGCAGGGGGCCAAGCGGTCGTAGCCGATGGTCTTGGTGCAGCCGCTCGCCGCCTCCTCGAGGGAGACGGTGAGCGAGATGGCCATGTCGCGACCGGCACGGCGCTGGGCGCGACCGCGGCCGCCGCCGGCGGCTCCCCCGCCGAAGAACGAGGAGAAGATGTCGTCCATCCCCATGCCGCCGAAGATGTCGGAGAAGTCCACGTAGCCGGAGCCGCCCATGCCGGGGCCGTCGGCGCTGCCGAAGCGGTCGTAATTGGCGCGCTTCTGCTCATCGGACAGGACCGAGTACGCCTCGTTGACCTCCTTGAACTTCTCCTCGGCATCCGGGTCGTTGGAAACGTCCGGATGCACCTCGCGCGCCTTCTTGAGGAACGCGCGCTTGATGGTGCGCTGGTCCGCGTCGCGCTCGACGCCCAGCACCTCGTAAAAGTCCCTTTTCTCCGACACTGAGAACTTCCTTTTTGGTCGTGTTGGTACAGCTTGCCGGCGCCCGGACGCCGACGGGGTCCATTATGCCCAACTACCGGCGGGCTATCACCAGTAGCGGTACATATTCATCGTCATCATGGACGAGCAGCCGCGCAGCCAGAAGAACATGAGCGCCCACACCACGCTGTTCGAGGCGCCGTTGGCCATGGCCGCCGCGCCGCGCCGCCACCACAGGCCGCTGCGGCCGAAGGGCCCCTCGCGCAGGATGGAGAAGAGGCCGAAGGCCAGGCCGATCACGCACAGGTACATGATAAGGCCCATGGCGCCGGAGGCCACGTCGAAGGCGAGGAAGGGCAGCACGAAGCCAAGCACGTAGAAGCCGGTCTGGGCGCGCTGGCCCAGACGCTCGGCGGCCACGTGCGCGCGGCCGACGAGGTCGCCCGCGGCGCCGCCGTTGGTGCCGGCGTGCCCGCGGCCCTTGATGCGGACCACGTCGCCGTCGTGCGTGCCGGCGGGAAACTCGATCACATCCTCGGCCATGACCTGCGTACGGCCGGAGCCGGAGCACTCGGGGCAGGGGTCGGCCACCACGCGGCCGGAGCCGCCGCACTCCGGGCAGCCCATCTGGACCGCGCCGGCGCCGAACAGCGTGGTGAGGTCCACGGCGATGGTGCCGAGTCCACCGCAGGTGGGGCAGGTGCGCGAGTGCTCGGCCGCCACGGAGCCCGAACCGTGGCAGTGGGCGCAGGGCTCGTAGCGGCGGTACCTCACGGCGCGACGGGCGCCGTCGCGCCCCTGGTCGCGGGAGAGCTCGACCTCCACCACCACGTCGGAGCCCTCCTCGGGGTTGTAGGCGGAGGAGCCGGAGCGCCGCCTGCCGCCCATGCCGCCCATATCGAAGGGAAAGCCGAACGGGAAGCCGGTGAAACCGGTCGAGAAGCCGGAGTAGCCGCCGCCGTAGGCACTGGCCGAGGGCGCGCCCTGGCCCGCCGCGGCGAAGGGGTTGCCGGAGCGCATGGCATCGTAGCGGGCGCGCTTCTGGTCGTCGGAGAGCACCGCGTAGGCCTCGGAGACCTCCTTGAAGCGTTCCTCGGCGTCAGGGGCCTTGTTGATGTCGGGATGGAGCTTGCGCGCCTTTTGCTGGAAGGCCTTCTGGATGGCCTTCTTGTCGGCATCCTTGGGCACGCCCAGGATGGCGTAGTAGTCTTTTTCGTTCATCGATGGCATGCGGTGGGCGAACCTCCGTGGTCGGTGCATCTTGTCGAGAGTATACGGTAAGGCGGCAGCTACCGCCCGCACGCTCGATTATGCCCATAGGGAATCCGTCCCAAGCTTAAGGCGCGCTGAAGTTCTTAAGGCTAGGTGTCGGAGGCGAGGTCCCACATGAGGCCGTAGAGCTCGTTGCCGATGAGCCACCCGCGCCCCGTGGGGGCCAGGCGCGCGCCGTCGGGCGTCCACGCGGCGAGTCCGCGCTCCACGGCGTGCGAGAGGGCGGCGTCGAGGGCGGGGCGGGGTATGGAGGCTGACGCGCGCTCGATAAGCGCCGCGTCCGCGCCGGCCGTCATGCGCATGGCGAGCATCAGGTCCTCGGCCGCAGCCTCGCGCGCCGTGAGCTGCTCAACCTCGAAAGCGATATGAGCTAGGCCGCGGGCGTCCGCCACCTCGCGCGCGCTGGAGGCCACGGTCAGGCGGAAGCGCGCCGCGTCTTCCCGGGGCTCGGGAAGGGCGGGGACGGCCTCGCGGAGCGCCGCGTAGGAGCCGCGCCCGAGCATGCTCGAGGCCGCCGTGCCGAGGCCCAGGTACTCCACGCCCGTCCAATAGGCCATGTTGTGGCGGCACTCCCTGCCGGGCCGCGCGTAGCTCGCCACCTCGTAACGGGCGAAGCCGCGCCCCGCGAGGAGGCGCGCCGCCGCGTCCATCGAGGCGGCCTCGGCATCGTCGTCGGGCCAGGGGAGCTCCCCGCGCTCGCAGAGACGCTCCAGGGGCGTGCCCTCCTCGATCATGAGCGGGTAGCAGCTGATATGCCCGATACCGAGCTCCAGGGCGCCCTCCAGGGAGCGCCGCCAGCTCGCGGGCGTCTGGTACGGGATCCCGCACATCAGGTCGAGCGAGACGTCGAGGCCCGCGGCTACGGCTGCGGACACGCGGGCGCGGGCCTGTTTGGCGCCATGGATGCGGCCGAGGGCGGCGAGCTCGCGGTCGTCGAGGCTCTGCACGCCCACCGAGACGCGCGTGGCCCCCGCCTTGAGCGCGGCGTCGAGCACCGCGTCGGAAAGCGACTCGGGGTTCGCCTCGAAGGAGAGCTCGGGGACGGCACCCGCACCCGTGATGGCCCCGACGAGCGACCCCAGCGCCGCCGGGCCGAGCAGCGTCGGCGTACCCCCGCCGATGTAGGCCGTGCGCGGGACCTCGATAAGCCCCAACCCGCGCGCCTCGTCCAGCAGGCACTCCACGGCGCCGGCGTAGGCGGCCATGAGCGGGTCGTCCCGCCGTGTGGCCGCCGTGGAGAAGTCGCAATACCGGCACCGCGCCGCGCAGAACGGCACATGCACGTACAGCGCATCAACCATGGGTCGGTTGGGTCGATTGGGGACAGGGGACAATCGACTCAACCGAGTCGACGAAGGCGATGAAGTCGTCGTAGTTCTCGCACTTCACGGCCTCGGCGCGCAGGGCCGCGGCGTGCGGCATGCCCTTGAGGTACCAGGCGGCGAAGGTGCGGCCTTTGCGCATATGGAGCCCCAGGTCGTGGAGCAGCTCGATATGCTCGCGCAGGGCGGCCACGCGCTCAGCCGCCGAGTGCTCGGCGGGCTCCTCGCCGCGAGACGCCGCGAGGGCGTCGGCGAAGACCCACGGGTTGCCGTACGAGCCGCGCGCGACGAACACGGCGTCGGCCCGGGTGGTCGCGAGCATGCGCGCGGCGTCGGCGGCGGAGAACACGTCTCCCGAGCCGATCACCGGCACCCCCACGCGCGCGGCCACCGCGTCGATCACCGACCAGTCGGCCTGGCCCGTGTAGAGCTGTCCCGCGGTGCGCCCGTGCACCGCCACGGCGGCGGCTCCGGCGGCCTCCATGCGCGCCGCGAACTCGGGGGCGAGCATGGGGCCCGAGCGGAAGCTCCGGCGCATCTTGACCGTGATCGGCACCGCCGCGCGCGCGACGGCGGCCTCCACGATTTTCTCGGCCACCTCGGGGGCCTCCATGAGCGCCGACCCCTCGCCCTTGGTGATGACCTTGCGCGCCGGGCACGCCATGTTGATGTCGATGGCGGTGAGGCGCTCACCCACCCGATCCTGCACGGCCTCGACGGCGCCGGCGAACTGCCCGGGCTTGCTGCCGAAAAGCTGCACGCAGATCTGCGGCTCCTCCTTGGCGGGAAGAACGAGGTCCCAGGTCTTCTCGCTCGCGTAGGCGAGCCCCGCGACCGAGACCATCTCGGAATAGGCCGTTCGGCATCCGCGCCGGCGGCACATCACGCGGTACGCGGCGTCGGTCACGCCGGCCATGGGCGCGAGCAGGAACGGCTGCTCGGAAAAGCGCGCGCGGAGCCGCGCGGGGAAATCGGACATGGAGGTCCTTAGCAAATCGGGGGCACAAGACGGGCAGTGGACAAATGCCCCGGGCAAACGTCCACATCTGGACAACTGTGGACAAATACCCGGGGCAGCTGTCCACGTTTAAGTCCTAGGTTGACCTGGGGATGCCAGGCTATTCGTCGACCTTCAAGATGGCCAGAAACGCCTCCTGCGGCACCTCCACGGAGCCGATGGCCTTCATGCGCTTCTTGCCCTCCTTCTGCTTCTCGAGCAGCTTGCGCTTGCGCGAGATGTCGCCGCCGTAGCACTTGGCGAGCACGTCCTTGCGGCGGGCCTTCACCGTGCTGCGCGCGATGATCTTGTTGCCGATGGCGCCCTGGATCGGCACCTCGAAGAGCTGCCGCGGGATGATCTCCTTGAGCTTGTCGCAGAGTCCTCGCGCCAGGCCGTAGGCCTTGTCCTTGTGCACGATGAACGAGAGCGCGTCCACCTCGTCGCCGGAGAGCAGGATGTCGAGCTTCACGAGCTCGCTCGCGCGGTAGCCCGAGAACTCGTAGTCAAGCGAGGCGTAGCCCTTGGTACGGCTCTTGAGTTGGTCGAAGAAGTCGAGGATGAGCTCGGCCAGCGGGATGTCGAAGTGCATCTCCACGGAGCGCTGCGACAGGTGGATCATGTCGGTGGTGATGCCGCGGTGCTCGATGGCGAGCTGCATCACCGCGCCGGTGTACTCCGGCGGGCAGATGATCTTGGCCTTGAGGTAGGGCTCCTCGATATGCTCGACGCGCGTGACGTCGGGCAGGTCCTGAGGGCTGCGCACGCAGACCATCTCGCCGTCGGTCTTGAAGACGTGGTAGTCCACGCTGGGGCTCGTGGCGATGAGGTCCAGGTCGAACTCGCGCTCCAGGCGCTCCTTCACGACCTCCATGTGCAAAAGGCCAAGGAAGCCCACGCGGAAGCCGAAGCCGAGCGCCACGGAGGTCTCGGGCGTCCAGGTGAGCGAGGGGTCGTTCACGTGGAGCTTCTCGAGGGCGTCGCGCAGGTTCTCGTACTCCTTGTTGTCCACGGGGAAGAGACCCGTGTAGACCATGGGCTTGGCCTCTCGGTAACCCGAGAGCGGCTCCGCGCAAGGGCGGTCGCGCAGGGTGAGGGTGTCGCCCACGTGCACGGCCTCGGGGTCCTTGAGGCCCGTCACCACGAAGCCGACCTCGCCCACGCCGAGCGTGTCCACGAGCTGCTCGGCCGGGCGCTTGACGCCCACGCCGTCGACCAGGAAGGTCTCCCCCGCCTGCATCATGCGCAGCTGGTCACCCTTCTTGATGGCGCCGTCGAACACGCGCACCGTGGCCACCACGCCGCGGTACTCATCGAAGTAGGAGTCCAAGATCAGCGCCTTGAGCGGGGCGGCCGCGTCGCCCTTGGGCGGGGATACGAGGAATACGATGGCCTCGAGCAGGTCGTGGATGCCCTCGCCCGTCTTGCCCGAGACGCACACGGCGTCGTCGGCGGGGATGGCGAGCTCGTCCTCGATCTCGACCTTGACCTCGTCGGGATGCGCCGAGGGCAGGTCGATCTTGTTGATGGCGGGCACGATGTCCAGGTCGGCGTTCATCGCGAGGCTGGCGTTGGAGACGGTCTGCGCCTCGACGCCCTGGGTGGCGTCCACCACCAGGACCGCGCCCTCGCACGCGGCGAGCGAGCGCGAGACCTCGTAGGTGAAGTCCACGTGTCCAGGGGTGTCGATGAGGTTGAACTGGTAGGTCTCGCCATCGTCCGCGTCATACATCACGCGCACGGCGTTGGACTTGATGGTGATGCCGCGCTCGCGCTCGATGTCCATGGTGTCCAGCAGCTGGGACTCCATGTCGCGCTCCTCCACGGTGCGGGTGAGCTCGAGGATGCGGTCGGAGATGGTGGACTTCCCGTGGTCGATGTGGGCCACGATGGAGAAGTTCCTGATGTGTGAGGTATCGAAAGTATCCATGGGCGCTATGATAGCGCATGCCGCACGGGCGGCGCATGAGGCCAGTTCTGGGCAAATCGTGAGCAACATGCTGAATCCACAGCTTACGGGGTTTGCGCCGCGCGTGGAGGGTGCTATACTCTCCGTTTGTTTGACAAGATAGTTCATGCCGCCCAGGCACTGTCAGAACGCCAGATCGCGAAAGGAAACGAGAAGTGGCTAACATCAAGTCCCAGAAGAAGCGCATCCGCACCGCCGAGGTCGCCCGCGTCCGCAACAAGGCTGTCCGCTCCGAGCTCAAGACGCTCATCAAGCACGTGTACGCCGCCGTCGAGGCCGGCGACCAGGCCGCCGCTTCCGCTGCCGCCACCCGTGCCTACCGCGCGCTGGACAAGGCCGTGGCCAAGGGCGTTATCCACAAGAACCAGGCCGCCAACCGCAAGTCCGGCGTCCAGAAGCTGGTCAACAAGATCGCCTAGGTTTTAACCTACAGCCATCTGAACGAAGGGGTCCCGATCGCTCGGGGCCCTTTTTCGTGACGTTGGGGGCTGGTCGGCTCGCCACATGCGGAGAATCGACCTGCCCCATGAAAAGCGGGGCCGCCATGGCGACCCCGTATGAATGGAAACGTGGATGCGGGCGGCTACTTGCGCGCGCGAAGCTTAATCCACGCGGCGATGGCCACGATGGCCGCTCCCGCCGCGCCGAGCCCTAGGACGGGAAGCATCTGGTCATCCCCGGTTGCGGGCATGGGGCCGCGCGTGGTCTTCTTGACGGAAGCCTTCTTGGCCGCCGACTGGGAGCTGGACACCCGCTGGGACATACCGTCCGCGGACTCCTCCCCCGTACCGGGCTGGGCTGGGTCCTCGGGCGCGGAGCCGTTACCCGCCTGGAAGGTGTAGGTCAACGTGGCCGTGCCGTCTCCGATGTCGCGCACCGTGCACTCCTTGGTACCGTCAAGCATGCCGAACAGGCCCTCGGAAGCGAGCTTCACGCCCGCGGGCAGCTTGAAGGTGAGCTGCAGCGTGTAATCGGTGCCCGCCTCTGCGATGGCCGCCTCCACGCCATGGATCTCGACCCCTTCCCAGCCGATCTCGGCGACCGGGAGCTGGAAGCGCGCGCCGTCCACATCGGTCGCGCCGACCGATGCCTTGATACCCTTGGTGTTCGCCTTGAGCGGCTCGCCGGTCACGGGCGCCTCCACCCCGGAGATATCGATACGGTGCGCGGTGTAGGGAGCGCGGTACCAGGCACCGCCGAGCTTCTTGGAACTCAGCTTGCCCATCTGCTCCACGGTCCTGACGGTCGCGCCGTCCTTGGTCCAAGAGGTACCGAAACCCGGAAAGCTGTCGACGAACTTCTTGGAGAGAGCGCCCTGGGGCAGCACGATGCAAAGGTTCTCCGCTTCCGCGCCGAGCTTATCGTCGAAGACCTTGTTCATGCCCCTATAGCTCGTGGGAAGGGTGAACCCGTCGAGGTTCAGGTACTCGAGCGACGTGAGCCCGCGGAGCATGCCGTCGAGCACGTTGTCGTTCTCGAGCCCAGCCTCGTAGATGTTCCAACCGGACAGGTCGAGGCGCTTCAGCGAAGCGCATTGATCCACGAGATTCCAAGCATGCCAGATGGCGGGAAGCTCCCATCCCGAGAGGTCGAGCGAGATTACGCCCGATGCGCAGAACATGTTGGTGAGGTTGGTTGCCGACCGCATGTCCCAACCAGATAGATCCAGCTCCGGCGTGGTCCCCGTCATATAGAAGGCCCTGTTGAAGTCGCTGACGTGCGAGACGTCCCAGCCCTCGATACCCTGCAAGTTGAGGTTAAGGCAACGGTCGAACATCGAGCTGATATCGACGGCGGAGGAGACGTCGAGCGAGGCCAGGTCGATGTCGGCAAGGTATTCGCAGCTGCCGAAGCAATTGCTGAAATCGGTAACGTTGGAGGTATCGAGCCCGGCGAGATCGAGACTCGAGAGCTTGCTGCACCCGGAGAACGCCCACGACATGTCGGTCACGAGTCCGGGATTCCCCTCGAAGGAGGGCAGGATGAGGTGGCGGAGGTTCCTGTTTCCCGCAAAGGCCGAGTACATGCTCTCCACACGGCTCGCATCGATCCAGGAGAGGTCGAGCGAGGACGCGCGAATGTCGCTAAACGCGTTCTGGAGGCTGGTGGGGCGCGCACCCTGCATGTTCTCGAAGGTCACGGTCTTCACGTACTTGAAGCAGCGATCGGCCATGAATTCCCTCATCGTGGAGAGGTTCGAGAGGTCGACGTCGACGAACTTGACCTCCTCGAAGAACACATCGGTCGGCGCGCTCAAGATCAGCGACGGGGCGCTCTTGACCACGTGTGTCGCGTCGAAGCGCGCTGTGGGCGAGCCGCTGATGATGGCCTTGGGATGGGGGTTGCCCGAAGTCCACCGGATCGTCCAGCCGTCGCTCGTGACGGCGCTTTCGGCGTAGTAGTAGCCGTCGATCACGACGCCCGCCTCGGGCAGGTCGGGTAATGTCGAGGAATCGGCGGGATCAGCGGTGGCGGGCTCCCGCGCGGGCGCGGCTTCATCCGCGCCCGATGCCGGCTCCGGATCGACGTCATAGGATGAGACGCCATCACCGATCTCGGCGCCCTCCTCGGTCACGCCGGGTTGACCGCCGTCGGTCGACTCGGTATCGGTGTCGGCACCGGCATCGTCGCCGGTGGGAAGCGTTGCCGCAGGCGCCTGGTTCCCGGCCGCGGCGAGCTCGGCCGCGAGCGCCGCGGGGGCCAGGACGGCCTGGCCGGAAAGGGCGGCGACGAATCCTGCGGTGACGACGGTGGCGCGGAGCTGCATCCTGTTCATCATGGAGCCCTTCTCGAGCGTTCGGGATCATGGCCGTAAGGTAGACCGCCGCGTGCAACAAAAGGGCAACGCGCGAAGCCTAGCCCTTCGATACGAAGCCGATGATCCAGGTGCGCAGGGCGAGTTCCGAGTCGCGCGAACCCTTGAGGGCCTGCTCAACCTCGGTGGCGGAGCGCAGCGCGTCCACCAGCTCCTCCATCTTGTACCTGCGCGCCCAGCCCAAGTGGTTCTTGACCTGCCAGGACTGCACCTTGAGCGTGGTGGCCAGCTCTCGGCCCGCACCGCGGGCATCGAGGGCCTTGGCGACGATGAGCTCGCGGATGCGCCCCACGAGCAGGCTGTACAGCCGGATCTCGCTCTTATCGGGCTGGAGCGCCAGGTACTCGAGGGTTTTCGCCATGTCGCGCGCGGACACGGCGTTCAGCAGGTCCCATGGCTTGGCCTCCGCGGTGCGCAGCACGAGCCGCTCGATGTCGGACAGTTCGATCGTGGGTGCAGGCACCTGCTGGGCAAGGCGCTTGAGCTCGTTGTCGAGCAGACGCGCGTTCTCCCCAGCGCGGCTCACGAGCTCCTCGGCGGCCGGCATGCTGATGGCCTTGCCGTGGGCCCTGGCCATCTTCACGACCTCTTTGGGCATCTCCCAAGCCTTCTTGGGAGCGCAATCTATCACCGCTTGCTTGCCGAGCTTGGCCATGGCCTTGTACAGACGGGTGTTCTTGGCGAGTTTCTCGGCCTCGACCATGCAGACCGTGGTGGGTGCAGGGTTGGCCAGATACGAGACGAGCGGCTCGATCACCGCCTTGGGCAGGCGGTCGCAACCATGAAGGATGACCAGGCGGAAATCGGTGCCCATGGGCATGGTGTTCAGCGAGGCGATGATGTCGTCGATCTGCGGGTCGCGCGTCATGTCGCGCTCGTCCAGGTTGAAATCGGCCATGCCGGTGGCCTCGAGCCGGACGCGCATCTTGCCGATGACCTGGGACCGCTTGAACTCATTGGTTCCCACCACCAGGTAGCCGGGCAACAGGGTGCTTGCGGGCATGCGTCACATCCTCCTAGGCGCGCTGCGGGTCGTCGCGGTTGAGCTCCGCGCGGTCGCGCTCGACGTTCTCGATCCACTCAACCAGGGCGGTGTTCACGATCGAGGAACGGGGCACGCCGCGGTACTTCGCCTCCTCGGACAGCTTGCGCTCGAGCCACATCGGGATACGAAGCGTCACCTGACGGAACGCACGGAGCCCGGGCTGCGCCGGGATGACCTTGATATGCTCGAGATCGCAATACTCGGAGATTTCAGCCCCGTCGTCGAGTATGCGATCGAGTTCCCCAGTTGAAATCGTCTTCAAACCATAACCCCTCTCACGACGCGCTCTTACTCCAACCATCTTTCCTATATCAGGGTAAGAGACATCACTGAGATGTCAATCTGACACCTTGCGCATTCGGCTCGATGATCACGTCCCCATCGTCTTTTGTGCAGAGGAAACGGGTGCCGAAGCCCTCGATCGCGAAGACGCATTCATCGCTCGGGTGGCCGTAGGAGTTGCCCTCCCCCGCGCTCGCCACCGCCACCTCGGGGTCGAGTTCGCGCAACAGCTCCTCATCGACGGAGACCTTCGACCCGTGGTGACCGACCTTCAGTACGTCGATATCGCCGACATCCCCGGCATAGGCTCGCTCTTGGTCGAGCTCGGTATCGCCTGTGAGCAGGGCGGATAGCTCACGCCCCCCGTGCTCGTAATCGACCTTGAGACAGAGCGAGTCCGCGTTCTCCTCCCCCGCCACCGGCTCGCGTGGCCAGACCACGCGCGCGGTGAACCTGCCGACCACGAGTTCGTCGCCATAGGCGATCTCGGCAGACGCGCCTCGCCATACCTCGGCGAGCTCTGCGGGCATGGAAGCGAGCGCGCCCTCGGCCACGATGAAGCGGCCCACCGGCAGGCGCTCGAGGATATCCGGCAGGCCTCCCCAATGGTCGGCATCCCAATGGGTGATGAGCACGGCATCGAGCTTCCAGACGTGCTGCCGTGCGAGGGCGGAAAGCACGGCGTCATCCACCCCGGCGTCAACGAGCAGGGTCGAGGAGCCGTCACGCACGAGGATCGCGTCGGCCTGGCCCACGTCGAGCACGGTGATGGCCGCAGGGGCGAACAGGCCCCACCGCGCAACATGGGCCGTGGCGACGATGACCGCTATGCACATGGCCGACCTCAGGGTACGAGGGCTCCATGGCCTCCACAGGATGAAGAGCGCGACCGAGGCGATATAGGGCGCCATGAGCGCGAACCCACCTAGCTCGACCGAGATGGATGCGTACGGCACGCGGGACAAGACCTCGGCCAGCCAAATCGAAAGGTTCGCGAAGGCGGCGACACCCCCGAGCAGGCCTGAGAGCGGTGGCACCGCGAGCACGGCGACGCAGCCTACGAGTCCCATGACGAGAAGACCGCTCATCAAAGGCCCCACCATCAGGTTCGCCAACGGCGCCACGAGCGAGAGTTCCCTGAACACCGGAATGGTGAGGGGCACGGTCGCCACCTGCGCGCACAAGGTGAGCGAGAGCGGCTCCGCCACGAGGGCCGGAAACCCCGCGCTCTGAAGCAGGAACGCGCTATACCCACCTAGGGCCACGATGGCCAGCACGCTCATGGCCGAGAGCTGAAAACCCAGGTCGTAGACGGTCCCAGGCGAGACGGCGAGCAGGATGACGACCGTGAGCGCGAGCGCCGAGAGCGCGTGGCCACGCCGTCCGCCGGCGTTGCTCGTCAGGGTCGCGAGCACCATGATGAGCGACCGCACAGCCGAGGGTGCGCCGCCGGTGAACACGACGTAGCCCGCCATCACCAACCCCACGGCACCGAACCGCAGGCGCCGCGGCGCGCGGGCGCGGACCATCGCCGCTTGGATGAGCATCGAGACCAAAGCGAGGTGGCTACCCGATACCGCGACCAGGTGGCTAAGCCCGCAGCGCGAGAAGTCATCAGAGCAATCGAGGCGGTTCAACTCGGTGACGCGGCCGCACACCACGCCCGCGAGCAGGGCACGCGCCGGAGAGGCGACGGGGTCGATCTCACTCACCAATCGGGCGCGTATGCGCCCGATCAGGCCAAGACGATGATTCTCCTCCACCTTTGAGACGTGCACCAATCGCACGGATGCGACCTCGCCCTTGAGGAACCTGCTCCGGCCCCAATCGTCATCGGAGAGCGGCTCGATACGGGCGACGCCCGCGACGAGCGTCCCCGCCTCGAACGCCCGCTCGGACTCGAGGCGAACGCGCGCGATCTCGGCACCGCCCCCATCGAGCACCATCGCCGCCGAGGCGGCCCCACGGTCGTTCAGACTCGGGTCGCCCACCGTGAGGAAGGAGGTATCGGATGCCGCGGCGGCGTCCAAGGTCGCCACCGCGGCATCCCAGCGCGCCAGCCAACGCGCGCAACCCAAGGTGGCGAGGATCGCCGCGGCGCCTGCCCAGGCAAAGACCCGATACCGAGAGCTCCCGGCTCTCCGGCAGGCGATCGCGCCGACGACCAGCCCCATACCGACCAAGACCGACACGGCGATGGCGATACCGGTGCCTAACGCCCCCTCACCGAAGCGCTCCCTCCAGCCCAGCTCGAGCACGACCGCGCACACCATGGCCGCCACAGCCGCCCCCGCGGCGCTCGGTGGCATATAGGGGCGCGGCGGAAGCTCGGGCTCGTCCCTCACAGACATATCGAGCCGCGCATCTTCTCGAACTTCTTCTCGCCGATACCGCTCACCCGCATGAGGTCCTCGAGCGTGGAGAAGGCCCCGTTGCGCTCGCGGTCCTCCACGATCGCCTTGGCCGTGGACGGGCCAACGCCGGGCAGGGCATCGAGCTCGGCCTCGGACGCCGTGTTGATGCTGATGAGGCCCTGGTTTGGAGCGGCGGGGTCCGCGGATGACGCGGCGCCTTCACCCGCCTGGGAGGTGTCCGCGACCGCCTCTCCGACACGAGGCACGTACACCTTTTGGCCGTCCGTGAGCTTGGCGGCGCGGTTGATGCCCGAGGTGTCCGCATCGGACGCGAGCCCACCCGCCATCTCGAGGGCGTCATCGACGCGCGCACCGTCCTCTAGCTCAACGAGTCCCGGCGCCACCACCGCGCCCGCAACGTCAACGAAGATACCGGCAGGCTCCCCATCCGGCACCGAGACGCTCGCAGCGGACCCCACGTCGGCAGGAGCCGCATCCGCCTCGGAGCGCTCCACCACCACGCTCGTGTCCCGCATACCTAGAGCCACCAGGCAGGCGAGCAAGACCACCATCGCAAACGCCGCCAAGCAGCCGATCGTCGCCAACGGCCGCTCCAAAGCCCTCTTCATCAGGTTGCGCGCACCCTCGCGCGTCTTGGGGTCGATCTGCATGCCCATCACCTCACCCCCACCATCCCAGCTGGCGAGGTCGGAGAGGGCTGGATTCTCGAGAACTCGCCCCCGGTCTGACAAATCGCCGTGCCCGAATAACGCGGTCGGGCAGATGCGCCCGGCATCCCGGCGCAGATACGGAAAGGCCCCCTGAAAGCTCGAACGAGCCGTCAGGGGGCCAATGAACACCAAAGGATATGCAGCGACCTACATACTCGCAGGTAGGAGCTCCTCGTGGCGCCTACGCCACATACGCGGCGGACGGTAGGTGGGCGCGTCGAAGTCCACGTACTCCACATTCTCAACAAGGTGCTCGATCATCGCCTCGTGGTCGAACATCTCCCAGGCCTCGTGCACGGCGTCGAGCTTGGCGTGCGTCTCGGGCTTGCGCGGCATGAACAGCGTGCAGCAGTCGGGCGCCGCCTGGGTCGAGATCTCGTAGGTACCGATGCTCTCGGCACGCTCGATGATCTCCTGCTTGTCGGAGCCGATGAGCGGGCGGAACACCGGGATGTCGACCACCTCGTTCACAGCCATGATGTTCTCGAGCGTCTGCGAGGCGACCTGCCCCAGGCTCTCGCCCGTGACCAGCGCCTTGGCGCCCTCGAGCTGGGCGATGCGCTCAGCCACGGCGTACATGACGCGACGGTACATGATCACGCGCAGGTCGCTCGGGCACTTGACCGAGATCTCGCGTTGGCAGTCGCCGAAGGGCACCACGTACAGGCGGCCGATCTGCACGGCCGGGGCCAGGGCCTCCACGATGTCGCGCGTGAGGTACTCGCTTGTGTCGGCCGTCTGGGGCCGTCCGGAGAAATGCACCGGCACCGGCACGGCGCCGCGGCGCGAGAGCATCCAGGTGGCCACAGGCGAGTCGATACCCGAGGACAGCAGCGTCACCACCTTGCCGGCGCTGCCCTGCGGCAGGCCGCCGACGCCGCGCATGCTCTTGGCGTACACGTAGACGCTGCCCTGCACCACCAGCACGTGCACGCTCGCGTCCTGGCCCTTCATGCGAACTTTCTTGTCCGGGAAGGCCTCGCAAAGCACCTCGCCCACCTGGCGATTCAGGTCCATGGTGTGAAGCTCGTAGTCCGTGTTGGACCGGCGCGCCACCACCTTGAAGCTCTCGAACTCGCCGAACTCGCGCAACACCTGGATGGCGGCGTCGCAGTACTCGCGCGGCTCGCGGTTGGTATGGAAGGCCAGGGACACGCGGGCAACGCCGGGCACGCGGGCCATGAGCGGCCAGGCGCGCTCGGCCTCGCCGGGCACGGAGAAGGCCACGAGGATGTGGCCCGAGATGCGGTTGATGGTCGCCACGGAAAAGGCGGCCAAGGCCGCCTTGAGGTTATCCATGAGGATGCGCTCGAACCGGGCGCGGTTCTTGCCCTTGAGCCCTATCTCGTGATAGTGCACCAGGCACACGCGGCTCGCCATGCGCTAGGCCTCCGAGGAGCCCTTGTTGCTCAGCGCGTCCACGAAGCGCTCGTGGTTGTAGGAGATGTCGCCGGCGATGATCTCCTCCATGGACATGGAGATGGTGTCCTTGCCGGAAAGTGCGACAGTGATGTCGTCCACGTCCTGGACGGCGAGCACGCGGCTGTGCTGGTCGCGCAGCATGGAGTTGATGTCGCAGGCGCGCTTGGAGGCGAGGGCGGCCAGCAGGAAGCGGTTGTTATCCGTCTTGTCGAGCAGGTCGTCGATGGGGGGCTTCACAACGGACATGTTAGGACCTTTCGTAGCTGCTAAGGGTTTCGGCGAGCTCGGCCACGGCGCGGTCGAGGTCGTCGTTGACGAGGCGGACGTCGTAGCGCGAGGCGAGCTCCAGCTCGTGCCCCGCGTTGGCCAGGCGGAGCTCCAGGGACTCGGGCGTCTCCGTGCCGCGCCCGGCGAGGCGCTCGCGCAGCACCTCGAGCGAGGGGGGCTCGATGAACACGAGCACGGCATCGGGAAAGCGCTTCTTGACGTTGAGGGCGCCCTGGACGTCGATCTCCAAGATCAGCGAGTGGCCGGTGGAGAGGTTGCGCTCCACCTCGGAGGCAAGGGTGCCGTAGCGATGCGCGTGCACCTGCGCCCACTCGATGAACTCGCCGGCCTCGACGCGCCGCGTGAACTCCTCGTCGGTGAGGAAGTGGTAGCTGACGCCATCGACCTCGCCTGCGCGAGGGGCTCTCGTGGTAGCCGAAACCGTCAGGCCCAGGTCGGGGCGAAGCTCGCGCACGCGCGCGACCAACGTCCCCTTCCCTGCGCCTGACGGCCCGGAGATGACGAAGAGCTTGTGAGAGCGGGAACCCACTTACTTGGTGAGCTGCTCGAGCAGCTGCTCGCGCTGACGGACGCCGAGGCCCTGGACGCGACGGGTGGCGGAGATGCCGAGCTCGTCCATGATCTTGGCGGCCTTGGCCTTGCCGTAACCGGGCAGGGACTCGATGAGGGTGGAGACCTTCATGCGGGAGGCGATGGGGTCCTCGGAGTTCAGCACCTCCTCAAGGGTCTTCTCCCCCTTCTTGATCTGCTCGCGAAGCTCGGCGCGGGCGTGGCGGGCGGCGGCGGCCTTCTCGAGAGCAGCCTTGCGCTGCTCGTCGGTAAGCTGGGGAAGAGCCATGTTTACCTCCATGATTATCTGGTGTTTCACTTTAAGCGGAGCAAGAAATGCCTGCTAGAGGGCACCTTGCGCCGATAACGCCTGAATAGGTTAGACGAAGCACGTCCAAAGTTCAAGCAATTGTTGGCAAACAGGGCATCCAAGCTGCGGGAATTCATAGAGATTGCGCTATAGGCCCCGTAGCCCGGACGCCCCGGATATGGTAAGGAGCCCTAGGGCTCCACCCCCTCGAGCTCGGAGACGATCGCCTCGTAGGCGGCCACCGGGTCCTCGGCGCCCGTGATGGGGCGGCCCACCACGATGTGGCTGGCGCCGCGCTCGATGGCCTGGGCGGGCGAGGCCACGCGGCTCTGGTCGCCGAGCGCCGCGCCGGCGGGTCGCACGCCCGGGGTCACCACGAGGGCATCGGGCCCCAGCAGGGCGCGCATGTCCGCGGCCTCCTGCGGGGAGCACACCACGCCGTCGATTCCGTTGGCGGCGGCCAGGCGCGCCAGGCGCTCGGCCTCCACGGCCACCGGGTCGATCACGCCGATGCTCGCGAGCGCCTCGGCGTCCATACTCGTGAGCACGGTGATGGCGAGCAGGTTGGGGCGGTCGCCGCGCACCTTGGCGGCCTCCTCGGCGCCCTCGCGGCAGGCGGCGAGCATGGCGCCCGAGCCCAGGCCGTGGGCGGTGAGCAGGTCCGCACCGGCGAGCGCGGCGGACTTGGCGGCACCGCGCACCTGGTGCGGGATGTCGTGGAACTTGAGGTCCAAGAAGACCTTGAACCCGCGCTCCTTGAAGGCCGAGACGATGGCCGGGCCCTCGGCGTAGTAGAGGGTCATGCCCACCTTGAGCCAACGGGCGTGGCCGGCCAGCGAGTCGGCGAGCTCCAGCGCCTCGCCGCGTCCACAGTCGATGGCGACGATGATGCGCTCACGCGCCTCGCTCCCTAGCATTCGAGGGCTCCGATCAGCTCGTTGATGTCCTTCACGCCCTGGCTCTCGGCCCACTCCTCGAGCTCGCGCACCACGCGCGGCGCGGTGTTGGGGTCGACGAAGCTGCCCATGCCAACGGCAACGCAGCAGGCGCCCGCCAGGATGAACTCGGCCGCGTCCTCGCCGTTCATGACGCCGCCCACGCCGCAGATGGGGATGTCGACCGCGTTGGCGGCCTCCCACACCATGCGCACGGCCATGGGGTGGCAGAGCGGGCCCGACAGGCCGCCCGTGGGCTTGGAGAGCTTGGAACGGCGGGTATGGACGTCGATCGCCATGCCGGGGATGGAGTTGATAACCGTGAGGCCGTCGGCGCCCTCGGCCTCGAGCGCACGGGCGATCTCGGGGATGCGGACCGGGGCCATCTTGATGAAGAGCGGGCGATCGGTGACTTTGCGGCAGGCACGCATCACGTCGGCGGCGCCCTCGGGGGTGGAGCCGCACGCGATGCCGCCCGCGGCGATGTTGGGGCAGCTCACGTTGATCTCGAAGCCGGCGGCCCAGGGGCAGAGCTCGTCGAACATCTCGAGCGCGCGGACGTACTCCTCGGTGGAGTGGCCGGCGACCTGGCAGATGACCTGCGTGCCCTTGGCGGTGAGGTCGGAGAGCCATGGGCCGGACTCGCGGGCGAAGGCCTCCACGCCCGGGTTCTGCAGGCCCACGGAGTTCATCATGCCGCCGCGGACCTCGGTCATGCGCGGCGCGGGGTTGCCCGGCCAGGGCTCGGCGGCGCAACCCTTGGTGGTGATGGCGCCGAGCTCGGACACGTCGATCAGGTCGGCGTACTGCCAGCCGTACCCGAAGGTGCCGCTCGCGGTGTTCACCGGGTTCTTCATCTTGACGCCGCCGAAGTCGACGGCCATGCTCACCCTGCCCATTAGAAGACCACCACCTTGGTCGCGTCGAATACCGGGCCGCACATGCAGGCGCCCTTCATGCCGTCGACCGTCTCGACGTTGCAGGTGTTGCAGGCACCGAAGCCGCAGCTCATCATGCGCTCCAGGGACACCTCGCAGTACGCTCGGGCCTCGGCGGCGAGGCCCGCCACGGCGCGCATCATCGGCGCGGGGCCGCAGGTCGCCACATAGCCGTAGGCGCAGGCGGCCAGGAGCTCGGCGGCGGGCTCGGTACAGAAGCCGTGGTGCCCGGCGGTGCCATCGTCGGTGCAGACGCGCACCTCGCCGCAGCCGGGCAGCGCCGCGAGCGCGTCCACGCCCACGAGCTTGCCCGCCGTGGAGGCGCCCACGCAGACGTCGAAGGGGACGCCCGCGTGGGACAGGGAGCGGGCGAGGCAAAACACCGGGGGCATTCCGATGCCTCCGGCCACGAGCAGCGCGCGGCCGCAGCCCTCGGGCGCGGACCAACCGCGGCCGCCGGGGCCGAGAAGGTCGGAGGTGGCGCCGGGGGCCATCTGGGAGAGGCGGCGGGTGCCCTCGCCCACCACCGCGTACCAGATCTCGACGGTGCCGGCCTCGACGTCGGCGCGGGCAAACGAGAGCGGGATGCGAAGCAGGCTGGCGGCGTTGCCGGGAACGGCGATGTTCACGAACTGGCCCGGGCGCAGCATGGCCGCGAGCTTGGGCGCACCGATGACGAGCGAGAAGACGCCGTCGGCCACCTGCTCGTTGGATACGACCGTGAAGTCGTGCAGGCGCGCGGGCGAAGGCGTAGGCATAGGCCCTCCTTTAACGGTTGACACGAAGGGGCCGCGCCGCTGGCGATGCGGCGCGACCCCGGATACACGCTAGGGTAGCACGTCTAGCAGACGACGCCCTCGACGAGCGCTCGCTTGCCGCCCACGAACACGTCCGTGGCGCGACCGGTGAGCTCGGCGCCCAAAAAGCCGGAGTTATGGGCCTTGGAGGCGAACTCCTCCTCGGACACGGTCCAGGCGGCATCCGGATCGAACACCGTGATGTCGGCGGTGGAGCCGGCGGCGATGCTCACCTGTTCCACGCCCAGGATCTGGCGCGGCTTGATGGCCATGAGCTCGACCAGGCGGTCGTAGCCCATCTTGCCGGTCTTCACCAGGTGGGTGTTGACGAGGGCGAGCGAGGTCTCCAGGCCGGTCATACCGTTGGGGGCGAAGGCGAACTCGCGGGCCTTCTCCCAGGCGGCGTGCGGCGCGTGGTCGGTCGCGATGGCGTCAACCGAGCCGTCGAGCACGCCCGCGACGAGCGCGGCGGCGTCCTCGGCGGTGCGCAGCGGCGGGTTCACCTTGAGGTTGGTGGGGTAGGTGGCGTCGATGTCGTCCTCGGTGAGGAAGAGGTGGTGCGGCGTGGCCTCGCAGGTCACGGGCAGGCCCTCGGCCTTGGCGGCGCGGACGAGGTCCAGGCCGCGGGCCGTGGTGATGTGCTGGATGTGCAGCTTGGCGCCGGTGAGGCGGGCTATGGCGATGTCGCGCGCGATCTGCAGCTCCTCGCCCTCGGCCGGCCAGCCGAGCATGCCGAGGCGCGTGGAAACGACGCCCTCGTTCACCATGCCGTCGCCCACCAGGCTCTCGTCCTGGCAGTGGCTCATGAAGACGCGGCCGAACATCTTGCCGTAGTCCATGCAGGTGCGGACCATGCCGGCGTCCTGGATGCCGCGGCCGTCGTCGGTGAACGCCACCGCGCCTCGGGCCGCCATGTCGCCCATCTCGGAGAGGGCCTCGCCCTTGAGGCCGTGGGTCATAGCGCCGGAGGGATACACGCGGCAATGGCCCACCTCGGCCGCGCGGGCCAGGATGTAGGTCACCACGGTGCCGTTATCGGTCACCGGGTCGGTGTTGGGCATGGAGCACACGCCGGTGAAGCCGCCGTGCACCGCCGCGGCGGTACCGCTCTCGATGTCCTCCTTGTACTCGTAGCCCGGGTCGCGCAGGTGGACGTGCATGTCCACCAGGCCGGGGACGAGGTACTTGCCGGTCAGGTCCAGGACCTCGGCGCCCGCGGGCGCGGCGAGGTCCTCGCCCACCTCGACGATTTTCTCGCCGTCGATGAGCACGTCGGCCACGCCGTCGAGGCCGGCGGCCGGGTCGACGATATGGGCACTCTTAAGCAGAAAGGCCATTGTCGGCACCTCCAAGCAGCAGGTACAGGGCGGCCATACGCACGCAGATGCCGGCGTAGACCTGGTCCAGGATGACCGAGCGCTGGGGATGGTCGGCCATGTAGCTATCGAACTCGACGCCGCGGTTGATCGGGCCGGGGTGGCACACGATGGCGTCGGGCTTCATGAGGGCCTCGCGGCGCTTGGTGAGGCCATAGAGGTCGTGGTACTCGCGGATGGACGGGAACGGCGCGCCCTCGAGGCGCTCCATCTGCACGCGGAGCATGTAGACGACGTCGAGCTCGGGCAGGGCGTCGTCGAGGTTGGCGACCACGTGGTCGGCACCCAGCACGTCGGGGCGGGCGGGCATGAGGGTCGCAGGGCCCACAAGGGTGACCTCGCAGCCCATGGTCTTGAGCGCGGGCACGAGCGAGCCGCACACGCGGGAGTGGCCGATGTCGCCCACGATGCCGACCTTGAGCTTGTCGAAGCCGCCCTTGTGCTGCCAGATCGTGTAGAGGTCGAGCAGGGCCTGGGTGGGGTGCTGGTGCTTGCCGTCGCCGGCGTCGATCACCACGGCGGGGCTGGCCTGGGAGACCATGTAGGGGGCGCCGGCGTGTTTGTCGCGCACGACGATGCAGTCGATCTTGTAGGCGTCGAGCGTCATGACGGTGTCGATGAGGCTCTCGCCTTTCACGGTGCTCGTGGAAGAGCCGCCGAAGTTCATGACGTCGGCGGACAGGCGCTTCTCGGCCAGCTCGAAGGAGCTGCGGGTGCGCGTGGAGGGCTCGTTGAACATGTTGACGATCGTCTTGCCCTTGAGCGTCGGCACCTTCTTGATGGCGCGCTCGTTGACCTGGCTGAAGGCCTTGGCGGTCTCCAGGATGGTCATGATATCGGCATCGGAGTACTCCGTGATGTCGATCAGGTGCTTATGGTTGAAGGCCATGGGTTACTCCCCTCCCAGCGGCGCGGAGCCGATGTGCGTACCCGGCGCCGCGTCCGTGATCTCGACGGCGGTGCGGCCGTCGACCTCGCTCATGTACAGGCGGACGTTCTCGTCGCGCGAGGACGGCACGTTCTTGCCCACGAAGTCGGGGCTGATGGGGAGCTCGCGGTGCCCGCGGTCCACCAGGACCGCCAGCTCGATGCTCTTGGGGCGGCCCATGTCCATGATGGCGTCGAGCGCCGCGCGGATGGTGCGGCCGGTGTAAAGGACGTCGTCAACCAGCACGATGCGCTTGCCGTCGACATCCCATGGGATGTTGGTGGCGTGCACCTCGGGCGAGAAATGGGTGGCGAAGTCGTCGCGGTAGAAGCTGATGTCCAGGCTCCCCAGCGGGACCTCGGTACCCTCGATCTGGCGGACCTGCTCCGCCAGGGTGCGGGCGAGGATGTCGCCGCGGGTGACGATGCCCACGATCGCGAGGTCTTCGACGCCCTCGTTGCGCTCGACGATCTCGTGCGCGATGCGCGTGAGCGCGCGCTGGACGGCGGTATCGTCCATGATGACCGCCTTCGGCGTTGTCGTGCCCATCAGTCTCCTTTCTTCGTTCCCGGCGCGAGGCGGGCGCCGCGCGCCAAAAAAATAGATGCCCGACCGCTTGGCGCGGGAAAGACATCTGCAAGAGACCGGGCATACCGGGATATGTTCCTTGCGAGTGTCTCGCACGCGCTTAAAGGTCGAATGAAGTGTAGCACAGCGGGCAACGTTACCAACGCGTTTCGGGAAACGCGCGCCGGGAAACAGGATCTCCCGACGCGCGCTGGCAGGGTTCGGCGCGCCCGATCGCGAGGCGCGCCCGTCCGCAGCCTACTCGGGGCGTTTGCGCCGAGGCATCTTCACGCGGATGCCGGACGCGGTCTGGGTGACGCGGCGCTCGGGCGCCCGAGCGGGCGCGGGGGTCGCGGGCGCGGCGGGGCGGACGGCCGCCTGCGGGGCCTTGGCCGCGGTGGACGCACGCGGCGCGGCCGGCGCGGCGTCCTTACGGGTCTTGCGGGTCGCCGCGAACGACGCGCGACCCGGCCCATCCACCACCGCGCGGCGCGCATCGCGCTGCGCCCGCCTCACCTGGCGCGCCTCGCGGTGCTTGCCAGCGCCGCGCACCAGGCGCTCGACCAGGCGACGCGCCGAGGAGCCCGTGGAGGACACTTTGCGCCCGCCGCGCCCCAGGCTCACGCGGACGCCGCGGCCGAAACCGCTCGCGCGCCGCGTCATGCGCGCCTCGTTGGCGTCCATCACCCGGGCCAGCCAGAGGAACGCCCCCACTCCCACCGCCGCGATCGCGGCGGTCACCAGCATCATCGGAAGGCTCAGCTCGTCGATGGAGAAGAAATCGGGGAACAACAGGATCCCGCCGCAGATACCGATGCAGATCACGGCCATCAGCGCCACGCGCAGCGGCGTGAACGGCTGGGAGATGCGCCAGATCAGCGCCACGCCCGCCGCGCACGAGGTCACGAGGCTCATCGTGGAGAGCACGGGGTCGGGCTGGCCGGCCACCGAGCAGACGGCCATGTCCAGGCAGGCGGCGACCACTACCGCCGCACTCGCCGGCAGGGCCTTGCGCACGACGTTCACCAGGAAGTTGCCGTGCACGCGGGCGCGGTTGGGCTCCAGGCCCAGCACGAAGCCGGGCATGCCGATGCAGAAGAAGTTGATGAGCGACATCTGGATGGGCTCGAAGGGGTACGGCGGCCACACGATGCAGATGGCGGCGAGCGCCATGGAGAAGAGCGTCTTGGTGAGGAAGAGCGCCGCGGAGCGCTGCAGGTTGTTGATGGAGCGCCGGCCCTCGGCCACCACGGCGGGCATGCTGGCGAAGTCGTTGTCGACGAGCACGATCTCTGCCACGTTGCGGGCGGCGTCCGAGCCGGCCGCCATGGCCACGGAGCAGTCGGCCTCCTTGAGCGCCAGCACGTCGTTCACGCCGTCGCCCGTCATGGCCACGGTGCGGCCGCGGCGCTTCAGGGCCTGCACGAGCTCGCGCTTCTGCTGCGGGGTCACGCGGCCGAACACGTGGTAGCGGTCGACCGCGGCGTCGAGCTTGGCGGGCGTGTCGAGCGTGGTGGCGTCCACGTAAGCGCCGGCCCCGGGGATACCCACCACGCGCGCGATGGAGGAGACGGTGCGCGGATCGTCGCCGGAGATGACGTTCAGTTCCACGCCCTGCTCGCGGAAGTAGCCGATGGTCTCGGGCGCGGAGGAGCGGATCTCGTCGCGGATGGTCACGAAGCCGAGCGGGCGCGGCTCGCCCACCATGCCGCCCTCGGGATCGAAGCCCTCCACCTCGGCCACCACGAGCACGCGACAGGTGTCGGCGAGCGCGGCCACCGTGTCCTCCACCTCGGAAAAGATCGGGGCGGGCAACACGAACTGGGCGGCGCCCATCACGTAGGAGCCGCGGTCGAAGGCGGCGCCGCTCCACTTCTTGGCCGAGGAGAACGGGACGGTGCGCACCAGCTCGAGCTCGGGCACGCCCGCACCCTCGTAGTGGGCGAGCAGGGCCTGGCAGGTCTCGTTGGCGTCCTCGGAGGTCGCCCGTGCGATGTTGGCGAGGGCGAGGTCCACGGCCGCGGTGTCGGCGTGCTCGCCCGCGGGGACCTCGCCCGCACCCGTGGCCTGCGCGATCGGGTGCACCCCGGCCACTTCCATACGGCCCGAGGTGATGGTGCCCGTCTTGTCCAGGCAGAGCACGTCCACGCGCGCGAGCGTCTCGATGCAGTAGAGCTGCTGCACGAGCACCTTGCGCCGCGCCAAGCGCACGGTGGCGATGGCGAGCACCGAGGACGTGAGGAGTACCAGGCCCTGCGGGATCATGCCCAAAAGTGCGCCGACCGTGGAGAGGATCGCGGAGCTCGGCATGTGCCCGGAGAGCGCCTGGGAGGCGAACCACGCAAGCGGGCTGCCCGACGACCCTGCCTTGGCCATGAGCTCGGAGGCGCTCGCGAGGAAGAGGCCCGCGCCCACGGGCACCATGAACACGCCCGCGAACTTCACGATCGCGTTCAGCGAGGCCATGATCTCGGAGTTGACCTTCTTGACGTACTTGGCCTCGTTGTTGATGCGCGCAACGTAGTTGTCGGCGCCCACGTGCTCCACGCGCGCGTAGACCAGGCCCGAATCGATAAAGCTGCCGCTCATGAGGTGGGCGCCCACGGGCTTCTTGATGAGGTCGCTCTCGCCGGTGAGCAGGCTCTCGTTGACCTGCGCCTCGCCCGACACCACCACAGCGTCGGCGGGGATCTGGTCACCGCGGCCGAGCTTCACGAGGTCGTCAAGCACGATTTGGTCAAGCTCCAGCTCCACCGGCTCGCCGTCGCGGATGGCCACGGCCCGCTTGGTGGCGAGCAGGGTGAGCTTGTCGACCATGCGCTTGGAGCGCAGCGACTGCACCACGCCGATGCCGGTGTTCAGCAGCACGATGCCCAAAAACGTCAGGTTCTTGAACGAGCCGGTAAGCAAAACGAGCACGGCGAGTACGGCGTTGATCAGGTTGAAGACGGTGCAGAGGTTCTCGACCACGAGCTCGCGGACGGACTTGGTCTTGAGCTCCGTGTTGACGTTGACCTTGCCGGCGGCGATGCGTTCCTCGACCTCGCGGGCGGAAAGTCCGGTGAGACCACGGGTGTCTGCCATAAGCACCTCACGCGTAGATATGAAACCGCCCGTGCGCGGACGCACGGGCGAGTCAACGGTAACTGGTGCCCCGTATAGGGTTCGAACCTACGGCCTTCTGCTCCGGAGGCAGACGCTCTAATCCACTGAGCTAACGGGGCTCACTTAATTGATTATACGCGAAACGGCTCGCGCGGGCTAGTACTTGATGTCCATGAGCTCGCGCAGGGCGAGGATGTAGATTTTGAGGGAGGTCTTGAGCAGCTCCTCGCTCACGCCCTCGTCGTCGCCGTGCATGGGGCCGACCCACTCCGGCACCTCCTGCCAGGGCATCTCCGGACCGAAGGCGGCCGCGTTGGCGAACTCGCGCGCGTAGGTGCCGCCGCCGATGGTGAAGGGCTCGCGGTCCTCCCCCGTCACGTCGTTGTACACGCGGATGAGGCGCTGGATCTCCTCGCCCTTGGGGTCGATGTAGAACGGCTCGGTGTCGTTGTCCGTGGCGTAGGTGGCGCCGAAGCGCTCCGCCGTGGCGGAAAGCGCCTCCTCGAACTTGGCGCGGCCGAAGGTGGTGGGGTAGCGGGAATCGACGGACTGGTGCAGGCGGCCATCCTCGAGCCAGACCATGCCGCCGATGATGGTGAGGTCGCCGAACAGGTCGTCGGAGGCGGCGCAGCCCACGCCCGCGCCCGTGAAGTCGTCGATCAGCGTCTTCTGCAGCTCGAGGAACCGGCGCTCGGAGGCGCTCACGAGGTCGTGGTCGAGCAGGTAGTCCACGAGCATGCCGATGGCGTTCACCGTGCCGCCCGGCTGGCTGGCGTGGCCGCCGCGGCCCTTGGCGGACACGAGCACGCGGCCCTCGCCCGCGTCGGCCAGGGTGATTCCCTCGCGCGCGGGCAGGTCGGCGAGGTCGGCCAGGATGGTCACGCTCGCGTCCGTGGGGATGGCGTTGAAGGCCTCGCCGGCGCGCCATGCGGCGATGCGGCCGTCGCGAATCTCACCCGAGGTGAAGACGCCCTGGTAGATGCCCTTTTCGCCATAGCACACAGGGAACTCGGCATCGGGGGTGAACAGGAACGTCGGCTGGTCGAAGTGCTCCAGGTAATACTCGACGTCCTTAAGCGATGTCTCCTCGTTGGAGCCGATGATCATGCGCATGGTGTAGGGGAACTCCACGCCCTGCTCGTGCCAGTAGCGCATGGCGTACAGGCCCACGACGAACGGGCCCTTGTCGTCGAGCGTGCCGCGGCCGATAAGGTAGCCCTCGCGGCGCTTCATGGTATGCGGATCCTGCGTCCACCCCGGGCCGCAAGGGACGGTGTCCAGATGCGCGATCTGGCAGATCTTCTTGGAGTCGTCGGCGCCGGGATAGTCGGCGGTGCCCACGTAGCCCTCGTGGCAGGCGGCGGTCATGCCCAGGCGCTCGCACAAATCGATGCCTGCGTCGAGCGCGCGGCGCGGGCCCGGGCCGAACGGCATGCCCGGAGCGGCGTGGTCAAGGTCCTCCTGGCTCGGGACGTTGACGAGGGTCTCGATCTCGGAAACGATCTCCTCCCACTTGGATTCGATCCAGTCGTCGATCTTGGCGAGCATGTTCGCGTCTGCCATGGCGGCCCCTTTCGGTTGCGGCGTGTATCTTCTCTAGCCTACCCAATCTATGCACATTTGAGCTCGGCTTATGCAAATTATCGCGAGCGGCACGAAAAAGGCCCTCACCGGCAAGGCGGCGAGGGCCCCAAAGGACCTGTATGGGAAGAGTATGGGAGGAGCGGCCGTCTAGCCGACCTGCACCAGGCTGAACAGGTCGCAGCCGGCCTCGGTGAGTGCGGTGCGCGGGTTCAGGAAGGCGAGCTCCAGGATGCAGGCGCAGCCCACGAGCTCCGCACCCAGCTCCGCGATGAGCTTGCCCGTGGCGGCGGCGGTGCCGCCCGTGGCCACGAGGTCGTCGACGATCAGGACGCGGTCGCCCGGCGCGATGGCGTCGCGATGGACCTCGAGCGCATCGGAGCCGTATTCGAGCTCGTAGGAGACCGAGAAGGTCTCGCGCGGGAGCTTGTCGGGCTTGCGGGCGGGCACGAAACCGGCGCCGAGCTCGTAGGCCACGGGCGTGCCGGTCATGAAGCCGCGCGCCTCGGGGCCCACGACCTTGGTGATGCCGGCGCCGCGGAAGCGATCGGCGATCGCGCGGGTCAGCGCGCGCAGCCCCTCGGCGTCGGCGAACAACGGCGTGATGTCCTTGAAGACCACGCCGGGCTCGGGATAGTCCGGGATGTCGACGATGAGGGACGCGAAATCGAAAGTGGCCATGTCACACCTCTCAGGAGCGCTTGCGGGCGGAAACGGGCGAGGCGGCGCGGCGCGAGGCGGCGGCGGGAGCGGGGCCCTTGGCGTCCTTGCCGGCCTCGGCGGCCTTGGCGCGGGCGGCCAGCTCGTCGTCCACGGCGTCGACGTCGGCGTCGTCCACCTCGGCGTTCAGGGACTCGAACACGCGGTTCTTGATCAGCGAGGTACGAACGCCGTCGGTTAGGTCGTGGAGCTTGTTGAAGGCGCGCTCGAGTTTGGCGGCGCGGTCCTCGTCGGAGTCGTCGCGGCCGAGCATACCCACGAGCACCTGCTCGAACATGGTCGACTCGCGGTTTGCGGCCGATACGTACTGGCGCAGGTTCCTCGGCTCGATATGGAAGCGCGAGAGCTCCGCGGCGTAGCGGATGATGTCGAACTCGCGGCCATCGATGAGCTCGCGGTTCTGGGGGCTCTTGATGATGTGGATGAGGTCGTTCTCGGCGAGGCTGCGCAGAAACGAGATCTCCACGCCCAGCATGTCGGGCAGGTCCTCGATGGGATGGAGCTTCTGCTTGCTCTCCTTGGGCTCGGCCTTCATGGGCACATCGGAGAGCAGGCCGACCTCGAAGGCGAGCATTGAGAGGTCCTGGGCGTTATCGAGCTTGTCCTTGATGACATTCAGGGGCATGTAGCGAGTCTTCTGCAGATGCAGGATGACCTCGAGCCGGTCGACGTCCTCCTTGGAGTACTGGCGGTAACCCTTGGGCGTGCGGTGCGGCGTGATGAGCCCCTCGTCCTCCAGAAAGCGGATCTTGGAGTTGGAGAGGTCCGGGTACGCGCCGCGCAGGAGGTTGACGACCTGGCCGATGCTCAGGTAGCTGCGCTCGGCCACGTGCTACTCCCCCGTCTCGATGCGCTGAGGCCGGCTCTCGTGGTAGATCAGCGTGAAGGTGCCGATCTGCACGTTGGAGCCGTCGTGCAAGGGGGCGGAGTTGACGATGGCGCCATCGACCCAGGTGCCGTTGAGCGAGCCCAGGTCCTCGATGACCACGCCCGCGGCGGAGCGCATGATCTTAGCGTGGCTGCGCGAGACCGTCATGTCGTTCAGGAAGATGCCGTTGGCGGGGTCGCGCCCCACGGTGGTCTCGGCGCTCTCGAGCTCGAAGACGTTGCCCGTCTGCGGCCCCTTGATGATGGAGAGGACGGGGGCGTCGACCTGCGTGCTGCGCATGAGGTCGGGCACGGTGGCGTCGTCCACGGGCATGCGGAAGACGCAGGTGGCTTCCGCACCCTCGGGGGCGACGTTGTTCTTGGCGGTGGTATCGGACATAGCGGCTCCTCGGGCGCGTGATAGACGTATGGGGTTATTCTACCCCAGCCGGGTCGGAATCGACGATCTCGGGATTGAGGAAGTCCTCCTCGTCCTCGGGATGGTCCATGGCGCGCCGAACGGCGGCAGCCCCCTTGCCCGTGTAAATGACGGCCGTGATGAGCGAGAACACCACACCCAGGTACACGAAGAAGATGCCGAGCGGCGCCGAGGTCCCGTTCAGGCCCGGCAAGGCGGTGACGGCGGGGTCGAACAGGCTCGGGCCCTCGACCACCGGCAGGCCGAGGAGCATGAGGGTGAACCCGGCCATGAGCAGCGCCGTGGCGGCCTTTCCCGTGTAGACGACGTCGATGGGGCGGCGATGGTAGCGCCGCACGATGATGGCTCCGAGCGCGAGGTAGACGTCGCGCCCGATGATGACCACACAGACCCAGAACGGCAGCTCACCGCGGACAACGAGGCCGAGGACGCCCGTGAACAGCAGGGCGCGGTCCACGACCGGGTCCATCATCTTGCCGAGCCAGCTCACGGTGCGCGTCATGCGCGCGATCTGGCCGTCGAGCCAGTCCGTGGAGGCGGCGATGCCGTACACGAGCAGGGCGATATAGCGGTTGGAGTGCTGGGTGAAAAGGTAGAGGAATACGATGGTGAGGATGAGCCGCGTGAAGGTGATGAAGTTGGAGATGGTAAAGATCTTGTTGGAAGGGTAATCGGAGGTGCCGATCAGCTCCTTCTTGATCTTCTTCCTCAGGCTCACGGACATCTCCTAGCTCTCGTTCCATACGGCGGATAGGATACCCAAACTTCGGGCCGAGCCGCCGTTTCCGCAAAACCCTGACAGATTGAAGATAAATCGGTAAGACTTTACGCATTCGGTAGGACTCATTACAGACGACGCAAAACCACTGATTAAGTGAGCCATTGTGGCGTTTGAATAGCAAAAAGGTCAGAGCCATAAGACTCTGACCTGCGGCTTCGATGGTCGGGACGACTGGATTCGAACCAGCGACCCCTTGACCCCCAGTCAAGTGCGCTACCAAGCTGCGCCACGTCCCGAAGCAACCGCTGCGTCAAGCAGCGAAGAGTATTATGCACAAGTCACGATTGGGGTGCAAGGACTTTTTAGAAAAAGTTATCGGAGCCATCGATGTGCTTAGCAAAGTTGCCGGAAAACAGTAGTGCAAGCTCGAATAATGGACAGTTTGCCAAGCGCATCGCGCCGCGCGGCCCGGTCATGGGCATCAGGTCCTCGATGTGATAAAGGCTGGAGGCAAATAGCTGCCGCGTGATGCGATCGGCAGGCCACACGCCGCCAGTACAAAAAATCCTCGGACGATGCGCCGAACGAGAAACTTCAGACCTCGCTCGGCACTTCGCCCGAGGACGTTAACTCAAGGGTAGGCGCGACCCCCGCTATCCCCGCAACTCCGCCGCGCGCTTCAAGACCTCAACGGCCTGCTCGGCCTTGGAGCGGCAGCCCAGGTCCTCCACGCCGTCCGCGGTGATCCAGCTCACGGCGTCGGTGTCGGACCCGAAGCCCGAGTCGGTACGGGAGACGTCGTTGGCCACGATGGCGTCACAGCCCTTGCGCGCGAGCTTCTCGCGGGCATGGTCCAGCACGTCGTCCGTCTCGGCGGCGAAGCCGATGACCACGCGCTCCCCCTTGCGGGCGGACATGGCGGCGAGGATATCCTCCGTCTCGCGCAGCTCGATCGAGTCGAGCCGCTCGTGGCGCTTCTTGAGCTTATGGTCGGCGGGAGCCACCGGCGTGTAGTCGGCCACGGCGGCGGCGCAGACGAGCATCGTGCACGCGTCGAAGCGCGCCGAGACCGCCTCCATCATGTCGGCGGCGCTCACCACGTCCACAAGCTCCACGCCCGTGGGCGCGGGCAGGGCCGTCGGCGCGCTCACGAGCACGACCTCGGCGCCCATATCGCGCGCGGCGGTCGCGATCGCGTAGCCGAACTTGCCGGACGAGCGGTTGCCGATATAGCGCACCGGGTCCACGGCCTCCTGGGTGCCGCCGGCCGTCACGATGACGCGCTCGCCGGCCAGCAACGAGGACGCGCGTATGGCCGCGAGAGCGGCGGCCGCGATGTCCTCCACGGCCGCGAGCTTGCCGGAACCCACGTCGCCGCAGGCGAGCCGACCGGACTCGGGCTCAACGAAGCGAACCCCGCGCCGACGCAGCGTCTCCACGTTCTCGCGCGTGGCGGGAGCGGTCCACATGCCGGTGTTCATGGCGGGAGCCACCACGATGGGCGCCTTGGTGGCGAGCAGCGTGGTGGAGAGGAGGTCGTCGGCCAGGCCGTGCGCCATCTTGGCGATGACGTTGGCCGTGGCGGGCGCCACGAGCACCGCATCGGCCTCCTGGGCAAGCGAGATGTGGTGGATAGGGTCGTCGGGGTCGTCGAACAGCCCGATGGCGACCTTCTCGTGCGTGAGCGAGCGGAAGGTACTGGGCCCCACGAACTTGGCGGCGTGCTCGGTCATGGCGACCTTCACCCGGCACCCGGCCTTCTGCAGCAGGCGCAGCACCTCGCAGGACTTGTACGCGGCGATCCCGCCCGTCACGCAGAGCAGCACGCAGGGCATGGCTACTCCGCCCCGCGGCTCACCACGAGGATGCGATGGCAATAGGGGCACTCCCCCACCTCGCCGGCACGGGAGAGGTCTGAGAGCGAGGAGGACTGCAGCGCGGTGCGGCACACGGTGGGCACCTCGCCCTCGAGCTCCTCCACGGCCAGGCCGCCGAAGCGCTTGGACGCGGCCTCGTAGCGCACGAGCATGTCGGCGGGAAGGCCGGCGACGAGCTCCTCGCGGCGGCGGGAGTCGCGCTCGATGGAGACCTGCAGCTCGCCAGCCTGCTCGCGCGCGGCGCGCGTCTGCTCGCGGATGGCGTCCTCGAGCGCGGAGACGTAGGCGTCGACGCGCTTCTCCTCCACCGCATGGGCCTTGAGGTCGGCCTGGCGCTGCTTGCGGGCGAAACCGATCTTGTCGAGCTCCTTGGCGAGCGAGGACAGGTGGATCTCGAGGTCCTGGACGGCGCGGAAATCGCTACCGTCGACCTCGCGGCGGGCGACGGCGGCCTCGCGCTTGCAATCGTCCTCGTCGGCATCGAGGTCGGAAAGGTCGGTCTCGATGTCCTTGCGCTCGGCGAAGAGCCGCTTCTGCTCGGCCTTGAGCTTGAGGTAGGCGCGGCGCTTCTTGGTGAGCTCCGCCACGACGGGCATCTCCTGGAGCGTGGCGCGGTCGCGCATGAGCGAAAGGTCGAGTTCCTGCAGGTCGAGTAGGTTCTGTCCTAAGCCCATGAGCTATCTCCTCTTGTCAGCGTCCACCATTGGTTCGGGCCGTCTATTGTACCGACGGGAACGCCCGGGCAAAGCGCCTGCGCGCGGCCCTTCAAGATTTTCACGAACGGCTCCTCGGATGCGTCGTGCCCCAGCAGCACCACGGCGCAGCCGCGGCCCAGGAGGTCCTGGCACACGTGGTAGCCGCACTCCCCGCAGACGAGTGCGTCGGCGGCGGAGGCGAGCGCCTCCTCGGCGAAATCCCCCGCCGAGCCGCCCATGAAGGCGACGCGCGAGAGCGCTGCGTCCGACGCGCCCCAGACGCGCGGGTCGGTGGAGAAGCCCTCGGAGCAGCGCTGGGCGAGCGCGCCCAGCGTCAGGCCACCCGCATCGGCGAGCGCCCCGAGGCCGCAGCGCCCGGGCTCCTCCCGATGTTCGAGCGAGCTCTCGGCGACGAGCCCCACCACGGCGGGAAGCGCCGCGCGAGCAGCGATCGAGCGGTCGAGGTTCGTGTGCAGCGAGATGACGCTCACGCCGAGGCGCGCCGCGAGGAAGACGGCCTCGGAGGACATCGGGTAGGCGGCACCGGCGCGGTCGACGAAGGCCGCGGGCGCCTTGATGTAGACGGGATGGTGCGTGAGCAGCACGTTCGCCCCGCGCGCGGAGGCCATGCGCACGTTGGAGGCGGTGGCATCCAGCGCGCAGACGACGCCGCGCACCCCCTCGGCAGGGGCGCCCACCGAGAGCCCCACATGGTCCCAGGCCTCGGCGTCCCCGCGCGGGAACTCAGCGAGGAGCGCCTCCTCGAGCTCGCCCACCAGCATGGCTACCTCCCCCGGGGACCTCGCCCCAAACGAATCAGCGGTTCACGATGCCGAGCAGCGCCTCGGCGAAACGGTCGAGGTCGGCCGCATCCACGCGGTCGTCGAACGAGATGCGCAGCGACCCCAGGGCCCGCTCCCGCGGGATGCCCATGGCCGTGAGCACGTGGCTCGCGTCGAGCGACCCGCTTGAGCAGGCGCTCGCCGCGGAGACCTCGAACCCCGCAACGTCGAGCTGCAAGATCAGCTCCTCGGACTCGAAGCCCTCGACGTACACGGACACGATCCCCGCCAGACGCTCCACAGATGCCGGGTCGCCCATCGTGGCGTGGATGCGCGGGTCGGCGGTGAGGCGCGCGTAGATGGCGTCCGAGCGGGAGCGCACACGCGCGAGGTCGGTGTCGAGCGAGCCGGCGAGCGTGCTCGCCGCGGCCTCAAGCCCAACGATGGCGCGGAGGTCCTGCGTGCCGGGCCGCAGCCCCGCCTCTTGGCCGCCGCCGTGCGACTGGGCGCGAAACGGCGTGCGGGATCGCAGGTAGAGCGCACCGATGCCCACGGGTCCGCCGACCTTGTGCCCGGCCACGGTGAGGGCGTCGACCCCCAAGCCGGCGGCGTCCAGCGGGTGGTGGAGCCAACCCTGCACGGCGTCGGTGTGGAACAGGGCGCCGTGCGCGTGGGCCACGGCCGCGAGCTCGGCCACGGGCTGCACCACGCCCGTCTCGTTGTTGGCGAACATGACGGAGACGAGCGCCACGTCGTCGCCCATGAGCTCCCCCAAGGCGGCGGGCTCCACGTAGCCGGCGGCGCAGGGCCGCACGAGCCGCGTCTCGAAGCCGCGCTCGCGCAGGCGCGCGAGGTTGTCCAGGACCGAGTCGTGCTCGATGGCCGAGACCACCACGCGGCGGCGCTTGCCGTCGCGCTGCTGCGCGCCCTCCGCCAGGCCGAAGAGCGCCATGACGTTACCCTCGGTGCCGCCCCCGGTGAAGACCACCTCGGACGGCCGCACGCGCGCCCCCAGGGTGCGCGCGACGACGCGACGGGCCCGCTCCAGGCGCGCCTGGGCGCGACGCCCGAGCGTGTGGAGCGAGTTGGGGTTGGCGCCGGCGATCTCGGACGCGTCGTACTCGAGCTGCGCGGCGATCGCCTCGGCGCGCAGCGGAGTCGAGGCGGCGTAGTCCAGGTTGACGATGCGCTCGATCTCCACGGGAACCCCTTAGGCGAGCGCGGCCTGGCCGAGCTCGCGCAGGCGCGCCACCTCGGCGGCGGGATCCTCGGCTCCGAACACGGCCGAGCCGGCCACGATCACGTCGGCGCCGGCGGCCACGACCTCGGCCACGTTCTTGGCCGAGACGCCGCCGTCCACCTCGATCATGGGGCTCACGCCGTGACGCTCGCACATCGCGCGCAGCTCGCGGATCTTGGCGAGCGTGCCGGGGATGAAGCTCTGCCCACCGAAGCCGGGGTTCACGCTCATGAGCAGCACGATGTCCACGTCCTCGATGATGCTCTCGAGCACGCATACCGGGGTCGCGGGGTTCAGCACCACGCCGGCGGCCACGCCGCGCTCCTTCAAGTGGTGGATGGTGCGATGCAGGTGCGTGGAGGCCTCCCAGTGCACGGTGATGACGTCCGCGCCGGCGTCGGCGTACCAGTCGACGGTCTCATCGGGGTTCGTCACCATCATGTGCACGTCGACGGGCACGTCGCTCACGCGCTTGACGGCCTTGAGGATGTCCACGCCGAAGGTCAGGTTGCCGGTGAAGTGACCGTCCATGACATCGAAGTGGATGAAGTCCGCCCCGGAGACCTTCTCGAGGTCGCGGGCGAGGTAGGCCATATCGGCGGAGAGGATGGACGGGGAGATCTTGACGGTGGCGGGCATGGCGGGTCCTTCCTACTTGTCGATGCCGTAGAACTCTTCGCTCGGGATGCGCTCCGTGAGCGCGCGCAGGGCCTCCTCGAAGCTCATGCCGTGGTGCAGCGCGCGATCGAGCGCGAAGGTGAGGGGTACGTCCACGCCGAGCTTGCGGGCGAGCTGGGACACGCTCCTCGCGGCCACGGCGCCCTCCACGATCATGTGCGTGCGCTCCTGGTAGGCATCAAGCGTCTCGCCGGCGGCCCAAGCCTCGCCGAACGTGCGGTTGCGCGAGTGCTCCGAGGTGCAGGTGACCACGAGGTCGCCCATGCCTGCCAGGCCCATGCAGGTCATAGGGTCGCCGCCGCAGGCGTTCACCAGGCGGCCGATCTCGGCGATGCCGCGCGTCATGATGAGCGCGAGCGTGTTGTCGCCGTAGCCGGCGCCGGCGGCGATGCCGCAGACGATGGCGATGACGTTCTTCATGGCGGCGCAGGTCTCCACGCCCACCACGTCGGTGGAGGTGTACAGGCGGAAGGTCGGCAGCAGCAGGGCGTCGCGGAAGAAGGCGGCCACCTCGGCGTCGGCCGAGGCGATCACGGCGGCGGAGAGGCTGCCGCGGCAGATCTCCTCGGCGTGGTTGGGGCCGGAGAGTGCCGCCACGCGGGAGGGGTTGCCCACCTCCTCGGCCACGATGTCGGTCATGAGCTTGCCGGTGTCGGCCTCGATGCCCTTGGTGAGCACGAGCACCGGGGTGTCCGCGTCCACGAAGGGCGCCGCCCCGCGCATGGTGGCGCGCAAGAACGGCGAGGGCACCACCACGATGATGCCGTCGGCGCCGGCCAGCGCCTCCTCGTAGGAGGTGCTGGCGGTGACGTTTCCGGGAAGCTCGTAATCGGTGAGGTAGAGCGGGTTCACGTGCCGTTCGTTGATGCCCTCGGCCGACGCGGCGTCGAAGGACCAGATGGAGACCGACTCCGCGCGTGCTGCGGCCACGCCGGCGATGGCGGTGCCCCAGGAGCCGGCACCGATCACGCTGATCTTCATGGGAGGTGACTTCCTTTCGCTAATGCGGGCGCACGTGCCCTAGGCGGCGTCGTCCATCTTGTCGACGCGCTTGGTGAAGCTGAGCTTTGACTCGGTGCCGGCGCGCAGGCGCCCGATGTTGGCACGGTGCGCCCAGACGACCGTCCAGCCGAGCAGCGCCCAGATGGCGAGCGCCGCGGGCGAGATGCCCGGGAAGGCGATCCAGACCGTCACGGGGACCACCGCCGCGGTGGCGATGGAGCCCACGCTCACGTACTTGGTGACGGCCACGAGCACGATGAAGATGGCGAGGTGCGCGAGGGCGAGCGGCCAGGAGAGGCCGAACAGGATGCCGACGCCGGTGGCGATGCCCTTGCCGCCGTGGAACTTGAGGTAGGGCGAGAAGACGTGCCCGTAGAGGCACGCGAGCGCCACCACGGCAACCATCCAGTCCACGCAACCGTCGGGCATGAGCGAGCCGTAGGGCAGCTCGTAGGCCGTCTGCAGCGACAGGGCGTGGCGGGCGGCGAGCATGCAGACGGTGCCCTTGAGCAGGTCGAAGGAGAGCGTGAGCGCGGCCACCTTGGGGCCGGCCACGCGCAGGGCGTTCGTGGTGCCGATGTTGCCCGAGCCGGCGCGGCGGATGTCGCGCCCGCCGAAGGCGCGCCCGATGATGAGGCCGAAGGGGATGCCGCAGATGGCGTAGGAGAGGACGGCCATGCCGACGACGCCGTACACGGCCCGTCCCATATCGCCCACCACGAAGGTCTCCATGCCCCTTACGCCTCCTTGTCCTTCTTCTCGTTCTTCTTGCGGAAGTGCAGGCGCACCGGGGTGCCGCCAAGCTCGAACTTCTCGCGCAGGCGGTTCTCGACGTAGCGGCGGTAGGAGTCCGTCACCATGTCGGGGTGGTTCACGAAGAACGCGAAGGTCGGGGGGTTCACAGCCACCTGGGTGGCGTAGTTCATCTTGAGGCGCTTCTTGCCGTCCACGATCGTGTGGCCGAACTCGCGCAGGCCGGTCAGGAAGTCGTTGAGCTTGGCGGTCGAGACACGGCTCGCGCGGTGCGCGGCGGCCTCGTCCACGTACTTCCAGATCTTCTCGACCGAACGGCCGGTGAGCGCGGAGATGCGCAGGATGCTCGCCCAGGGGGCCAGGGTGAGGCGGCGCGCCACCGTCTCCATGACGTGCTCGCGGGCACGGTCGTCGGGCAGCAGGTCCCACTTGTTAAGCAGGATCACCAGGGCGCAGCCGCGCTCGATGGCGAGGTTCGCCACCTTCTGGTCCTGCTCGGTCATGCCCGTGGAGGAGTCCACCACGAGCAGCGCCACGTCGGCGCGGTCGATGGCGCGCAGGCCGCGGACCATCGAGTAGTACTCGATGTTCTCGTACACGGTGCTCTTCTTGCGGATGCCGGCGGTGTCGACCATGCGGTAGCGGCGGCCGTCGCGCTCCACCACGGTGTCGATGGCATCGCGCGTGGTGCCGGCGATGTTCGACACGATGGAGCGCTCGGCGCCGATGATCTTGTTGAACAGGGAGCTCTTGCCGGCGTTGGGCCGGCCGATGATGGCCACGGAGAGGGTGCCGTCATCGACGGGCTCCTCCTCGCCCGGCTCGTCGGGGAACAGCGACACGACCTCGTCGAGCAGATCGCCGGTGCCGTGCCCGTGCAGGGCGGACAGCGCGCGCGGCTCACCCACGCCCAGGGAGTAGAACGGCCAGAGGTACTCGTCCTCGCGGTCGGGGTTGTCGAGCTTGTTCACGAGCAGGAACACGGGCACCTTCACGCGCTTGAGCATTCGGGCCACGCTCTCGTCCTCCTCGGTGGGGCCGGTGGTGCCGTCGACCACGAACAGGATGGCGCAGGCCTCCTCGCAGGCGGCGAGCGCCTGGTCGCGGATCGAGCCCGAGAAAACGTCGTCGCTCTTGAACGGCTCGATGCCGCCGGTGTCGACGAGCGTGAACTCGCGGCCGTTCCAGTCGGCCTCGTGGTAGCTTCGGTCGCGCGTGACGCCGCGGCTCTCGTGGACGATGGCGTCGTGCGATTGGGCGATGCGGTTGACCAGCGTGGACTTGCCGACGTTGGGGCGACCGACGATCGCGACGATGGGTTTCATATGCGCATGGCTCCTTACAGGGTCTGCGGTCAGTTGCTCTCGCGCCGCGCCGAGGGGTCCGCGAGGTGGGACTCGAGGGCCGCGAGCAGGTCACGAGGGGTGGTCGGCGCCACGAGCACGCGGGCGCCGCGCCCCTCGAGCGCTCGGCACAGCTGGTTTTGATGATACCCGTCGAGCGTGAGCTTGCCGGCGTTGAACATCACGGAGGGCAGAATGAGCATAACCCCCGCAAGGTCGGCCGGCAGCTGGTCGAGCACGTCCTCGGCGCAGATGAGCCCGGTCACGTTCACGTTGCCGCCGAAGTAGCGGTTCTCGATGGCAACGGCGCGGCCGGCCAGCGCGGGCGCCTCGACGAGGCCCGCCACCGTGCGCCGCGCACCCTCGCCGGTGAGTACCGAGAGCGCGAGGCCCCGAGCGGCGAGCGAGCGGCGGACCGCCTCGACGCGGGCGGCCTCGCGCCCGAGCACCTCGGCGGTCTCGTCCATGAAGCTCCTGACCATGCCGATACCGTCGTAGAACTGCGGGTAACCGTCGTAGAAGGAGGCCTCGGGCGGGTCCATGCGCGCGCAGAGGTAGAACTCGTCGGACATCTGGAACGTGTGGCGCCCGAACCGATCGTAGGCGCGGTCCTGGTAGGGGCGCACCTGCTCGATCACGGCGCGCGCGGCTGCGGGGTCGTCGGAGTAGGAGGTGGTGAAGCGACGCTGGTGCTTGGTGAAGCCGAGCGGCACGATGCCTAGGCTCGTGATGCGCTCGTGGGCCTCGCAGTACGCGAGCGTGGCGGCGAGCTCGGCGCCGTCGTTCATCCCCGGGCAGAGCACGATCTGGGCGTGGATCTCGATCCCGGCGTCCATGAGCCGCTCGAGCACCTCGATGCCGCGCGCGTGGTTACGCCCGATGAGCCGGCGCCGCACCTCGGGCGTGATCGCGTGGACCGACACGTTCATGGGCGAGAGGTTCTTCTCGATCACGTTCTCCACATCGGCGTCGTCCATGTTGGTGAGCGTGACGAAGTTGCCTTGCAGGAAGGACAGGCGGTAGTCGTCGTCGCGGATGGAGAGGGTGTCGCGGCTCCCCTTGGGAAGCATCGTCATGAAGCAGAACACGCAGGCGTTCACGCAGGTCCGCATGCCGTCGAACACGGCGTCGCCGAAGGTGAGGCCCCAGTCCTCCTCGGGGTAGCGCTCGAGCGTGCAGTCGGCCTCGGTGTCGTCGGAGGGGTCCCACACGGTGAGGTCCACGAACTCGTCGTCTGCCTCCCAGAGCCACACGATCATGTCGGTGAGCGGCTCGCCGTTGACGCGCTCCACGTACATGCCGGGCAGGATACCGGCGTCGTCGGCGGGGGACTCGGGGCGCACCGCGGTGACGAGCGCCCCGCGGAAGGGGGCGCCGCCCGCCGCGGCGCGGTCGGTCTTGGCGTAGTCGGCGGTCTCGCCGGCGTATGCGGGGACGGAGGGTGCGGCCATGGCGCGGCGCCCCTAGGACACGAGGCGCGCCTGCGGAAGCAGCGCGCGCAGGCGGTCGAGGGCCTGGGCCACGTGCGAGGCCGGGGTGGACGCGCCCGCCGTCACGCCGACGAGGGAGACCCCCTCGAACCAGGCGGCGTCGAGCTCGGAGGCGTCCTCGATATGGTGCGTCCGCCCGCAGCGCTCCGCGCAGATCTGCGCCAGGCGCCGCGTGTTGCCGGAGTTCTTGCCGCCCACCACGACCATGGCATCGGCGCGCCAGGCGAGCTCGGCGGCGCTCGCCTGGCGGTCGTGCGTGGCCTTGCAGATGGTGTTCACCACGCGGACCTCGGCCGCGCGCGGCAGCAGGGCGGCCACCACGGCGGCGAGCGCCTCGTCGGTCTGGGTGGTCTGCACCACCACGCCCACCTTGCGTGAGATCTCGAGCCCCGTGATGTCGGCGGGCGCGGACACCACGCAAGCGCCCGGGCCGGCGTGGCCCATGATGCCCTCGACCTCGGGGTGGCCCGCCTCCCCCATCACGAGGACCTGGTAGCCCTCGGCGGCGAGGCGCGCGGCCGCGACGTGCGCTTTCTTGACGTAGGGGCAGGTGGCGTCCACCACGGTGAGCCCCAGACCCTCGGCGCGGGCCACCACCTGCGGCGTCACGCCGTGGGCGCGGATCACGACCGTGCCGGCGTCGCCCTCGGCGAGTCCCTCGGCGAGCCCCACGCCGGCAGCGGCCAGCTCCTGGGTCACGCGCGGGTTGTGGATGAGCTCGCCGAGCGTGCGGACGGGCTGGACCGCCTCGCGCGAGGCCGTGAAGGCCATGTCGAGCGCGCGCTCCACCCCGAAGCACATGCCGGCGCAGTTGGCGACCTCGATCGCCACCTCACGGGTCACGCCCATCTAGAACCTCCCCGGGTGCTCGGCGCGCAGGGCGTCGCGCAGCTCGTACACGCGGCGCATGCCCTCGCGCTCCAGCCATGCCAGGCGCTCACGGCGCTTGAGCTCGGAAGGCGCGTCGGCCAGCGACAGCGGCTCGCCGGCGCGCAGCCAGCACTTCTTGGGCCGCATCAGCTTCTTGCCGGCGGGCGTGATGTCGCGAAAGCCGCAAACGGCGAGCGGCGCCACGGGGGCCTTGGCCATCTGGGCGATGAGCGCGAAGCCGCCGTGCACCTCGACCGGCTGGTCGTCCGTGCGGATGCGCGTGCCCTCGGGAAAGATCAGCAGGTCCTCGCCGCGCTGCAGGGCGTGGCTCGCGTGGCGCAGCGCCTTCATGTCGGAGGCGCCACGGCGCACCGGGAAGGCCCCGGCGCGCGTGAACGCCCAGGCGACGAGCTTGTTCTCGAAGAACTCCGCCTTGCCCACAGCGCGCACGTGGCGCCCGGAGCGCACCAGGTGGCACACGATCGCCACGACCTCGGCCATGGAGGTGTGGTTGCAGATGATGACGGAGCCGGTCTTGGCGCCGGGCGCGGGCAGGAGCTTCTCGGCGTCCTCCACGCGCCAGCGCCACATGAGGCGCGAGATGGCGGTAAGCACGGCGATGGCCACGCGGTAGAGCGCGCGCGAGGCCGCGGGGAACTCGGCCATGGGGGTGTCGAACAGCTCCTCGTTGGTGGGCCGGGCCATGGTCTACCGCCTCTCGGAGATGAGCGCGCCCACCTGCTCCACGATCTCGTCGATCGTGAACGCGGTGGAATCGATGTGCACGGCGTCCCCAGCGGCCACGAGCGGGGCCACGGCGCGCGAGGAGTCCAGGGCGTCGCGGCGCTCCAGGTCGGCGAGGGTCTCGCCCACCTCGGCCTCGATGGCCTCGGGCGCGGGCGGCTCGACGTCGCGCTCGTGGCGCTGGAGCACGCGGCGGCGGGCGCGCTCGCGCGGGTCGGCGGTCAGGAACACCTTGAGCTCGGCCGCGGGGAAGACCACGGTGCCGATGTCTCGGCCCTCGGCCACCACGTCGCGGCCCTCGGAGAACAGGCGCTGCACGGGAAGCATCGCGGCGCGGACGCCGGGATAGGCCGACACCGCCGATACGATGCGGTCGATGCGCGGAGTGCGAATCTCATCGGAGACGTCGCGGCCATCCGCGGAGATGCGCGTGGCCTCGCCGTGCGCATCGAAGGAGATGCGCACGGACTCGGCGCGGGCCACCACGGCGGTCTCGTCGGCCAAGTCGATGCCCTCGTCGGCGCAGACGGCGGCCACGGTGCGGTAGAGCGCGCCCGTGTCGAGTTTCTCGAACCCGTAGCGGGTGGCGACCTCGCGGGCGATGGTGGACTTGCCGGACCCGGCGGGCCCGTCGATGGCGACGATCATGTGAACCTCGTTTCTCGTAGGTTGGCGGATACGTAGGTGCCCAGGCGCGCTAGGAGGAGGCGAGCGAGGCCACCTCGGTCGCGGTGAGCTCGCGCCACTCCCCCAGGCGCAGCTCGCCCAGGTCGAGTTCGCCGAAACGCGCCCGATGCAGCTCGAGCACGGGGTGCCCGATGCGCGAGAGCATGCGCTTGACCTGGTTCTTGCGGCCCTCGTGGATCGAGACCTCGACCCAGGTGGCCCGCTCGCGCGGGCGCTCCTCGAGCACGCGGCAGCGCGCCGGCTGACAGGGGCCGTCGTCGAGCTCGATGCCGCGTCGCAACGGCTCCAGGTCGCGCTCGGAGGCCAGACCGTCCACGTAGGCCTCGTAGACCTTCCACACGTGGTGCGAGGGGTGAAGAAGCCGCTGGCCCAGGTCGCCGTCGGTGGTGAAGAGCAGAAGGCCCGTGGTATCCAGGTCGAGCCTGCCCACCGGGAAGAGCCCCGGGTAGCGGTCGCACGGCATGAGCTCGGCCACGCAGGGGCGACCGTGCGGGTCGCGCATGGTGGTGAGGTAGCCCGCGGGCTTGTTGAGCATGAGGTAGACGGCCCCGTCGGCCAGGTGCACGGGCCGGCCGTCGAGGGCCACCTCGTCGCGGTCGGTATCGACCTTGGTGCCGAGCTCGCACGCCACCTCGCCGTTCACCGTCACGCGGCCGGCGGTCATGAGGTCCTCCGAGCCGCGGCGGCTCGCCACGCCGGCGCGCGCCAGGAAGCGCTGCAGGCGCATGGTGCGGGGGTGCTCGGCCGCTCCGGGCGCCCCCGAGGCCGGTGTCGGGCTACTCGTAGTCATCGGACGCGTCCCCAATGATCAAGATCTCCTCGTCGTCAGCCTCGGTGTCGTCGATGAGCTCGCGCTCCTCGGCCAGGTCCTCATCGGCCTCCTCCAGCGAGGACTGGATGGAGCGGCCCGAGAGCCGCTCGCGGATGAAGCGGCGGCTCTGCTCGTCGGGCGCGAACTGCTCCAGGTCGGGCAGATCGCGCGTGGAGCGCAGGCCGAACTTCTCGAGGAAGGCGTTGGTGGTGCCGTAGATGATGGCCTGGCCGCGCTGCGGGTCGCGCCCCAGCTCGCGCACGAGGCCCTTGTCCACGAGCGAGGAGATCACGCCGTCGGAGTTGACGCCGCGGATTCCCTTGACCGTCTCGCGGGTCACGGGCTGGTGGTAGGCCACCACGGCGAGCGTCTCGAGCGCGGCCTGGGAGAGCTTCTGGGTGTCCCAGGACAGCACGAGCGCCTCCACTTGCTCGTGGTAGGCGGGGTGCGTGAACAGTCGCCAGCCGCCGGCCACCTCGCGCAGCTGGATGCCGCGGTTGGCGTCGGCGTACTCGGCCTGAAGCTCGGCCAAGAGCGATGCGACCTCGCCGGGGGCGAGCCCCAGCACGGACGCCAGCGCGCTCGCGCTCACGGGGTCGCTGGACACCAGGAGCATAGCCTCCAAGGCCCCCTTGGCGTCGCCGGTGTCGAGCTTCTCGAGTTCGGCCATGGGCGCTTATGCCTCCTCTACGGTCAGGGCGTCGCCGGGCTCGAAGGCGGGCGCGCCCTCGACGCGGTCGATCGTGATGGTCCCGAAGTTCTCGTCCTGCGCGAGCGTGACCGAGCCGCGCTTGGCGAGCTCCAGGATCGCCAGGAAAGTGGCCACCAGCTGCTCGGTGGTGGCGCCGCCGTCCAACAGCTCGCGGAAGGTCAGGTGGCCGCGGTTGATCGTCACGCGGTCCACCGAGGCCACGGTGAGCTCCAGCGGCGTGCGGTGCGGGGCCACGTGCTCGGCCTCCAGCAGGAACTGCTGGCGCTTGCCGTCGATGTCCGCGCAGATCACGGCCAGGCCGCGCAGGGTGATGCCGGCGAGGTAGTCGGGCATGAGGTTCAGGAACTCCGGGTCGGGGCCGGCCACGCGCGGGTGCATGCGGCTCTCGGCCTCCATGCGCGCGCCGAGCGCGGCCGCGGCGGCACGGAACTGCTTGTAGGCGATGAGGCGGGCGATGAGCACCTCGCGCAGGGCGTCGCCGTCCAGGTCGGCGAGCTCGGCCTCGTCCTCCTCGTCGAGCTGCGGGCGCTCCACGTCCTCGGGCACCAGGCTCGCGGCCTTGATGTCGAGCAGCGTGGCCGCAACGAGCAAGAAGTCGCTCGCCACGTCAAGGTCGAGCGACTCCAGGCGCTCCACCTCGGCAAGGTACTGCTCGGCCACCTCCGAGATCGAAATGGAGCCGATATCCACCTTCTGGCGGCTCACCAGCTGGAGCAGCAGGTCGAACGGGCCGGAATAGCCCTGCGTCCTCACGCGATAGCTCATGGCCCTCCCCTCGCGCCCGTCAGCTTGCCCGGCACAGATGGATTTAGTTTACCCCAGGGCGAGGGCGAGCATCAGGCGCGCGAGCGGATACACGGTGAAATCGAAGTATATGCCCACGAGGTCCAGACCCACCGCCATGGGCAGCAGGTAGAGCACGCCGATGAGGATGGGCATGCTGTAGCGCTGCACCTGGTAATAGGTGCGCAGGGCCTCGCCGCGCAAAAAGGGCACCAGGATCGAAGAGCCGTCGAGCGGCGGCAGCGGGATCAGGTTGAAAAAGGCGAGCGACAGGTTGAGCACGATGGCTGACGTGAGGAAGCTCCCCACCAGGTCGAGCACCGCGCTGCCGGCGGCCACCGCGTACGCCCCCGCGAGCAGGCGCCACCCCAGGGCGGCGAGCGCGGCCAAGACGATGTTGGAGGCGGGACCCGCCAGTGACACCAGGACCTCGTCGCGCTTGGGGTGCTTGAGGTTTCCCAGGTAGACGGGCACGGGCTTGGCGAAGGCGAAGACGGGCCCGCCCGCGAGCATCATGAGCAGGGGCAGCACCACGGTGCCGAAGGGGTCGATATGGGCGAGCGGGTTCAGCGAGAGGCGGCCACGGGAGCGGGCCGTGGCGTCGCCCAAAAGGTATGCCGCCAGGGCATGCGCGCTCTCGTGCACCACAAGCCCCACGACGAGGGCGGCCGCCTGCACGAGCAGGTACGGGATGTCAGAGAGGGCTCCCATGCGCTACCTCCCCGGGCGCACGCCGCGCGAGGCGCGCTGGCAGAGGTAGTCGGCCACGAAGAGCGCCGCCGCCACGAGGGCGAAGTCGAGCCGGAACACGCCGCCGAAGGGCGAGGTGATCACGCCGTAACCCGCGATGGCGCCGGGCAGGGTGCGCGAGAGGTCAACGATGAAGCCCACGAGGTTCAGCTTGGCCGAGAGCCCCGCGAAGCACAAGATCACCGTGAGCGCCGCCATGAAAATCCCGCCCAGGCGGCACCCCCACGAGACGACGGCGAGCGCGATGGCACCCGCGCGGCCGGCGGAGCGGGGGACCCGCGGGGTAGGGACGCCTACGTTAAAGCCCGGCACGCTCGGTCTCCTCCTCGATCGTGGTGGAGAGCTCCAACCACTCGTCCTCGAGCGCCGGCAGCTCCTGCTTGAGGCCGTTATATTCCCCGAGCGCGGCATTGAAGCGGTCTTGGTCGGCGTAAAGCTCCTCGGAGGCCATCATCTCCATGAGCTCGCCATATCGGGCGCGCTTGACCTCCAGGTCGGCCTCCACCTTGGCCAGGCGGCTCTTCACCTTCTTGAGGCGCCGGTTGAGCTCGCGGCGCGCCTCGGCCTCGGCCCGGCGCTGCTCACGGGTCTTCTTGCCGGCGGGCGCGGGAACGGCGGCCAGATCGGCCGCGGCGCGGGCGGGGGCCGCGGCCGGGACCTCGCGCACGGGGCGGCCCTCCGCCTCGGCGGCAGCCCGGGCGGCCAGGTCCTCGCGCTTGTAGAGGTAGTAGTCGTAGTCGCCGTCGAACACGGTCACGCGGCCGTCGCGGATGTCGATCACGCGGTTGGCCACGGCGCGCACCAGGTGCTCGTCGTGGCTGATGAGCACGATGGTGCCGGGAAAGCTGCGCAGCGCTCCCTCCAGCATGTCAGCGGAGTCGATGTCCAGGTGGTTCGTGGGCTCGTCCAGGCACAGCAGCGCCTCGGGGGCCACGAGCATCTTGGCGAGCGCCAGGCGCGCCCGCTCGCCGCCCGAGAGCACGCGCACGGGCTTCTCGACGTCGTCGCCGTGGAAGAGGAAGGCGCCGAGCAGGCTCCGCTCCTGGGTGGTGGTCCACTGAGGCGCCACGGAGTCGAGCTCCTGGAGCACCGTGTTTCCCTCGACCATGCCCTCCAGCTGGTGCTGGGCGTAGTAGGCCACGCCCACGTGCAGGCCCAGCTCGATCGAGCCGGAGCTGGGCTTCTCGCGGCCGAGCAGGATCTTCAGCAGCGTCGACTTGCCCGCGCCGTTGGGACCCACCAGCGCCACGCGGTCGCCGCGGTAGAGCGTGACGTCCACGTCCTCGTACACGGTATGGTCCTCGAAGCGCTTGGAGACGCCCTCGAGCTTGGCCACCATGTCGCCGGAGCGCGGCGGGTCGGGGAACTTGAACTCCACGTGCTTGTGGCCCTCGGGCAAGATCACGAGCTCGCTCTTGATCTGCTCGATGCGCCTCATGCGCTCCTGGGCCTGCGCGGCCTTGGTGGGCTTGTAGCGGAACTTGTCCACGAAGACCTGCATGTGGGCGATCTCGCGCTCCTGGGCGGCGCGCTTGGCGCGCATCTGCTCCAGGTTGTCCTCGCGCTGCTTGAGGTAGCTGGAGTAGTTTCCGGTGTACACCGTCACACGGCGGTTCTCGAGCGCGGCCACGTGGTCCACGCAAGCGTCCATGAAGGCGCGGTCGTGCGACACGATGAGCACGGCGCCCTCGTAGCCGGCGATGAAGCCGCGCAGCCACTGCACGCTCTCGAGGTCCAGGTGGTTGGTGGGCTCGTCCAGCAGCAGCACGTCCGGGTGGCGCAGGAAGAGCTTGGCGAGCGCGATGCGCATCTGCCAGCCGCCCGAGAACTCGGCGCAGGGCTTATCGAACTCCTCGATGGGAAAGCCCAGGCCGGCGAGGATCTGACGGGCGTTGCTCTCGAGCTCGTAGCCGCCCAGGCCCTCGAAGCGGTCCTGCACGTGGCCGTACTCGGCCAGCAGGGCCTCGAGCTCGCGGCCGGCCTCCCCCGCCTCGGCGATAGCCGCCTGCAGCTCCTCGGCGCGACGGCCCAGCTCCTGGATCTCGGTGGCCGAGGCCATCACCTCGTCGATCACCGAGCGGTCGCTCGCGAGCTTGGTCTCCTGCTCCAGGTAGCCCACGTTGGTGTCCTTGGCGTAGGATACGCTGCCGCCGTCGGGGCTCTCGAGCCCCATGAGGATCTTGAGCATGGTGGTCTTGCCGGCGCCGTTGGGGCCGACCAGGGCGTAGCGCTCGCCGCGGTTCACCTGGATGGTGGCGCCGCTGAACAGCACGCGGTCGCCGAAGCTCTTCTCGATCTTGTCGGCCAAAAGGATCATGGCGAAACCTCCATACATGGCGCGTCGCGCGGCGGCGTGCGCCGGGCAGGGTCCGGGCGCGGGCCGCGAGATTCATGCGTATACGAAAAAAGGCCAGTGCATCTGCACTGGCCTTTCGTCGATGATGGTGGGCGATACAAGATTCGAACTTGTGACCCCATCCGTGTGAAGGATATGCTCTACCCCTGAGCCAATCGCCCGTGCTGCATGGTGGAGACGAGGGGGATCGAACCCCTGACCTCTTGACTGCCAGTCAAGCGCTCTCCCAGCTGAGCTACGCCCCCGTGCAACGATGAAGTACTATACGGGACACCTCCCGGCTTGGCAAGTATAATTTCGAAAAAAGTTCCCGTGAATCTCGGAAAGGCGCCCACCCATGACGTTGACGCAGCTCAAGTACATCGTGGCCATCGCGCGGACCGGCTCGATCAGCGCCGCCGCCAAGGAGCTCTACATCTCGCAGCCCAGCTTGTCGAACGCCGTGCGCGAGCTCGAGGCTGAGCTCGGCCTCGTCCTGTTCGAGCGCACGCGGCGGGGCGCTGTGCCCACCACCGACGGCGAGGAGTTCTTGGGCTACGCGCGCCAGGTGATCGAGCAGACGGACCTCATCGAGGAGCGCTACCTCGGCGCCGCGCCCGTGCGCCACCAGTTCTGCATCTCCACGCAGCACTACTCCTTCGCCGTGGAGGCCTTCGTGGCTCTCATCCGCGAGCATGGTGGCGATGAGTACGACTTCCGCATCCGCGAGACCCAGACCTACGAGATCATCGAGGATGTGGCGCGCCTGCGCAGCGAGGTAGGCGTGCTCTACCTCAACGCCTTCAACCAGGACGCGCTGCGCCGGGCCTTCGCCGACAACGACCTCGTGTTCCGCCCGCTCTTCCGCGCCGAGCCGCACGTCTTCGTGGGCAGCGCGAGCCCGCTCGCGCAGCGCGGCTCCGTCACGCTCGAGGACCTCGCGCCCTACCCGCGCCTCTCCTACGAGCAGGGCGACCACAACGCGTTCTACTTCGCCGAGGAGCTGCAGAGCACGCGCGCCGCGGCCAAGGACATCATGGTGCGCGACCGCGCGACCCTGTTCAACCTGCTCGTGGGCCTTGACGGCTACACCATCTGCAGCGGCGTGATCTCGAGCGAGCTGAACGGCCCCAACATCGTCTCAGTGCCGCTCGCGGTGGACGACTACATGGAGGTGGGATACCTCACGCACGCCCGCGTGGTGCCGGGCCGCATGGCGAGGCTCTACATCGAGGCGCTGCGCGACCTCACGTGCCCTCAGATATAGCCCAGGGCTATGGATAGGCATGGGAAGCCGGTATTACCCATGCAGCGCCCATGACTGATAGGGTTCTCCCCGTACCTACGACGCGTTTCGCGACGACCCCGAGGAGGACCCATGACCCAGCACGCACCCTTCCGCTACGACTACGTCGGCAGCTTCCTGCGCCCCGAGCCGCTCAAGGCCGCCCGCTCCGAGCACGCCGCGGGCAAGATCGACGACGCCGCCCTGCGAGCCGTGGAGGACGAGGCGATCCGCGACCTCGTGGCCAAGCAGAAGGCCGCCGGCTACCCCGTGGTCACCGACGGCGAGTTCCGCCGCAGCTATTGGCACCTCGACTTCATGTGGGGGCTCATCGGCATCGAGCGCGCCGCCTCGCGCACGGGCTATATGTTCCACGACGAGGAGACCACGGCCGACACCGCGGTGGTGCGCGGGCCCATCTCGGGCGAGGGGCACCCGTTCGTGGAGCACTTCAAGTTCGTGCACGCGCTCGCCGGCGACGGCGTGGTGGCCAAGCAGACCCTGCCGGCCCCCATCCAGACCTTCTCCGAGGTGACCCTCGACCGCTGCGACGGCCAGCAGGAGAGCCTTCGTGCCGTCTACGCCACCGACGAGGAGCTCGCCGACGCACTTGCCGCGGCGTACCGCACGGTCTTCCTTGAGCTCTACGAGGCCGGATGCCGCAACATCCAGCTGGACGACTGCACCTGGGGCATCTACTGCGACGGCGACTTTACGGCCAAGACCGGCATGCAGCCGGTAGACCTCAAGCGCGTGAGCACGCTGGGCGTGGAGCTCAACAACCGCGCGCTAGAGGGCCTGCCGGCAGACCTCACCGTCACCACCCACGTGTGCCGCGGCAACTACCACTCCACCTACGCGTTCTCGGGCGGATACGACCCGGTGGCGCCCTACCTCTTCCCCGGCGAGAACGTGGACGCCTTCTACCTGGAGTTCGACGACGCGCGCTCCGGCAGTTTTGCACCGCTGGCCTACGTGCCCAAGGGCAAGAAGGTGGTCCTGGGCCTCATCACCACCAAGCGCCCCGAGCTGGAGCGCAAGGAGGCCGTGATCGCGCGAATCCACGAGGCGGCCAAGTACGTGCCGCTGGAGGACCTCTACCTCTCCCCGCAGTGCGGCTTCGCCAGCTGCGAGATCGGCAACAAGCTCACCGAGGAGCAGCAATGGGCCAAGCTCGCCCTGGTGCGCGAGATCGCCGAGGAGGTCTGGGGCGCGTAACGTCACGTTGCCCGGATGAGGATTCCAACCGTAGCTCAAATCTCGTTTTGGGATGTTAGGGGCAGGCGCGGGGTGTGTCTGCCCCCTCTCTCTGGCGATGTACTCAGCAGTCTTGCCATCCGTACGCGATGAGCTTAGCAGAGTTACCGATTTGGGGACGATTTTGGGCCCTTATCGGGCGGATCTGCTAGGCACATCGCGTTGTAGCGGCGTGAATGCTGAGCACGCTAGATGACGGTCCACTCGAACCGGGCCCTCGCCTTCAGCATCATGGTGGCCCTCCGGGATTCCCCTGGCGGCTGCGCCGCCAGGGCCGCTTCGGGGCCTACGGCCCCTCGCGCGCTTCGCTGGCGAAAGGCTCACGCCTTTCGACTCAGCTACGCGCCCTCCCCGGGTTCGAATCCGCGAACGGGTAACGAAAAAGCGAGGGGTACTCGCCCCTCGCCTTCAGCATCATGGTGGGCCCTCCGGGATTCTCGGGTTATAGGACAAAAAACGTGCTCCGATAGAACTCCCGTTCCCGCCTGTCAA
>Cebus_capucinus_imitator_PRJNA485217_SSR098__coassemble_1604_pt1 | contig 58918 bp, 52 predicted proteins | sample Cebus_capucinus_imitator_PRJNA485217_SSR098__metabat2_high_PE_001 | metagenome-assembled genome bin Cebus_capucinus_imitator_PRJNA485217_SSR098
TCCTGGAGACCCTGGACGAGATGAGCGAGCAGGCCTTCAACGACCAGTGCACCGGTGCCAACCCGCGCTACCCGCTGATCTCCGAGATCCGCGAACTCTATCTGGACGCCTACTACGGTCGCGAGCCGCAGTCCTACGAGGTCTAAGTAGGCGTAGAATCAGACGTGAAGTCTGTTAGCCGGCCGGGAGCCTGCGCGCTCCCGGCCTGTTGAAAGGAAGTGGGAACGATGTTGCTTCCCGATTCCAAGACGGTCATCGTCGAACGCGGTAACAAGGTGGTCTACGACCTGGGCGACAAGATCGCCAAGGTCTTCAATGGCTCCAAGCCGGCTGCCGACGTGTTCAACGAGGGGCTGAACCTCGCGCGCATCAACGAGTGCGGTATCGCCTCGCCGCGCGTCCTCGAGGTCGGCCAGGCCGGTGACGGCTGGGCGCTGCTGACCGAGAAGGTCCCCGGCACCACGCTGCGCCAGAAGGTCAACGAGGAGCCCCACCGCTTCGGTGAGTTCCTGGAGATGTTCGTGGACCTGCAGATCGACATCCACGCGCACACCTGCTCCCTGCTGAACCGCCAGCGCGACAAGTACGCCCGCATGATCAACGGGGTCCACGCCATCAACGCCACCACGCGCTACAACCTGCTTGAGCGCCTGGAGGGCATGACCAAGGAGGATCGCGTCTGCCACGGCGACTTCAACCTGTCCAACGTCATCCTCGGTGACGACGGATCGCTTTCCGTGTGCGACTGGGCCCATGCCACGCAGGGCGCCCCGGCGGCCGACGTTGCCATGAGCTACCTGCAGCTCGCGATCAAGGACAAGGCCCAGGCCGACGCCTATCTCGAGCTCTACTGCGAGCGCGCGGACATGCCGATGCAGCTCCCGCGCCAGTGGATGAGCATCGTTGCGGCCTCTGAGCTCGCGCGCGGTCGCGAAACCGACGACGTCGAGTTCCTCATGAGCTGGATCGACGTGTTCGACTACCAGTAGGCACACGGCTCGGCAGCTCGGGCGCAGCACCCGGCAGCCCGAGAAGGGCCCGGACGGGGGGAGACCCCGTCCGGGCCCTTCTCTTCCCGGGTGTTTGTGCATTTTATAGACCGTGCGCACCCGGGGCGTTTGTGATACTATTTCAACGTTTGTTCACGCGGCTCAGTTCCGAAATAGCCGCCCAAGGAGGGTCATAGTATGTCCAAGGTTTGCGAGATCTGCGGTAAGCACCCCGTCGCTGGTCGTTCCATCAGCCACTCTCACCGCGTTACCAACCGTAAGTTCCGCCCCAACATCCAGCGCGTCTACGTCGTGGTCGACGGTACCCGTCGCAAGATGAACGTGTGCACCAGCTGCCTCAAGGCCCAGAAGGTCGCCCGTTCCTAAAGCAAGGTCTCACGACATACGCCTCGGCTCTCCGGGCGATAGACCTCATGGGTTACAAGCGCTCCCGTTGATCGGGGGCGCTTTCCTTTTGTGTCGATGCTATGCCGATAGGGGAGGGGCACGATTAGAAGCGGTGTCGGCGGTTAGAATACCTAACATTAGAAACTAATAGTGAAAACTACTTCTAGCGAAAGGTATCCTATGGAAGACCAGGCAAGGGAGGAGGAGCTGCGCGCGCTCGCGCGGGAGCTCTTCTGCCAGGGCGCGCAGATGATGCGCCTGAGGCCCAACATGGACGTGCGCGAGTCCGCCCGCGGCCTGCCCGCCGTGATGACGGCGCTCTGCGAGTCCGAAGAGCCGCTCTCGCCGGGCGAGCTCGCGCGCTTCACCGGCGTTTCCGACTCCCGTATCGCGAACATCCTGCGCGTCCTCGAGGAGCGCGGCTACGTGGTGCGTCGCGCCTCGGTGGGCGACCGTCGCCGCGTTGAGGTCCTCGTCACCGAGCTCGGCCGCGCCCACGAGGCCCGCCATCGCGAGGTGGGAGAGCGCTTAGTGATGGAGTTCCTCGACGAGCTGGGCCTCGACGACGCGCGCGACCTGTTGCGGGTCATCTCCCGGGTGAACGAGGTCATGGTCGACCGTCGCGCCGAGGGGCGCGACGTGAGCGCCGGGCGCATGCGAGAGGAGGTGGCCTGCCGATGAAGATCGCGCGCCTCTTGAAGGACCACCTGCTCGCGGTGGTCGCGATCTTCGCGCTGCTCGTGGTGCAGGCGAACGTGGAGCTGGCGCTCCCGAGCTACATGAGCGAGATCGTGGACGTGGGCATCCAGCAGGACGGCATCCGCTCGGCGGTGCCCGACACGATACGCGCCTCGGCCCTCTCCGACCTCGAGATGTTCATGGACGAGGCCGACGCCAAGACCGTCGAGGGCTTCTACGGGAACGCCGATGCCGATGGTATCCGCGCCTACACCGGCACACGCGACGAGGCCTCGGAGGACTCCGAGCTCGCGGGCATCATGGCGCTGCCCGAGGCCGCCGTGCTCTCCCTGGAGCAGGGCGTGGATGCCTCGCTGCTCGACGGCGCCTCCGATGCCGGCGCCGCGGCCGCGAGCGTCCCTGCCGAGCAGCAGGCGGTCCCCGCCTCCGCCACGCTCGACCTCGACGCCGTGCGCCAGGGCTTCGAGGCGGGCGCCATCACGCGCGACCAGCTCGTGGGCGCCACCGATTCCATGGCCGACGCCATGGGCTCCATGGGCGGCTCCATCCTCGCGCAGCGCGCCGTCTCGTACGTCAAGGCCGAGTACGAGGCCCAGGGCCTCGATCTTGATCAGGTGCAGAACGACTACCTGTCGAGCACCGCGGCGCTCATGTTCGCGCTCGCCGGCGCGGGCCTGCTCGTGAGCGTGGCCGTGGGCGCGATCGCCTCGCGTACCGCCGCGGCCATCTCGCGCGACCTTCGCCACCGCACGTACGCCCAGGTGATGAGGTTCTCGCCGGCCGAGGTCAACAGCTTCTCGCAGGCTTCCCTCATCACGCGCTGCACCAACGACGTCCAGCAGATCCAGATGGCCGTGGTCATGATACTGCGCCTGGTGATGCTCGCGCCGATCATGGGCGTGGTGGCCGTTATGCGCGTCGTCGCCACCTCCACGGGGCTGGAGTGGACTATCGGCGTGGCGCTCATCGCCGTGTTCGCGGTGGTGGGCACCCTCATGGGCCTCACCATGCCCAAGTTCCGCCGCATGCAGGAGCTCGTGGACCGCGTGAACCTGACCGCCCGCGAGATGCTCGACGGCATCATGCCCATCCGCACCTTCGGCCGCCAGGACGTCGAGCTCGAGAAGTTCGACGCCGCGAGCCGCGACCTCATGGGCACCCAGCTGTTCACCAACCGCTCCATGGCCTTCATGATGCCGCTCATGATGCTCACGATGAACTGCGTGACCGTGCTGATCGTGTGGGCCGGCGCCCACGGCGTGTCCGCGGGCGACCTGCAGGTGGGCGACATGATGGCGTTCATCAGCTACACCATGCAGATCGTGATGAGCTTCATGATCTTGTCGATGGTGGCCGTGCTGCTGCCGCGCGCGAGCGTCGCCGCCGGCCGCGTGCTCGAGGTCATCGACTGCCCGCTCTCCATCGTGGACGCGGACGAGCCGCGTGCCATTCCCGCGAGCGCGCCCCGCGGAGAGCTGACGTTCCGCGACGTCTCCTTCCGCTACCCCGACGCCGAGGAGAACGTCGTGGAGGGCGTGTCCTTCACCACGCGCGCCGGTAAGATGACGGCGCTGATCGGCTCCACGGGCTCGGGTAAGTCCACGCTGGTGCAGCTGATCCCGCGCCTGTTCGACGCTACGTCCGGCTCGATCGAGCTCGACGGCGTGGACGTGCGCGACCTCGCCCTCTCCGACCTCCGTGCCCGCGTGGGCTACATCCCCCAGCAGGGCAGGCTCTTCTCGGGCACCATCGAGTCGAACCTCCGTTTCGCCGGCGACTCCGTGAGCGCCGAGGACGCCCGCGAGGCGGCCCGCATCGCCCAGGCCTCTGATTTCATCGACCAGAGCGCCGACGGCTACGGCACGGCCGTGTCGCAGGGCGGCACGAGCGTCTCGGGCGGCCAGCGCCAGCGCTTGGCCATCGCGCGCGCCCTGGCCAAGCACCCCGAGGTGATCGTCTTCGACGACAGCTTCTCGGCGCTCGACTACAAGACCGACGCCGCGCTGCGCGAGGAGCTCTCCCGCAGCGTCACCGACGCCGCGCTCGTGGTCGTGGCCCAGCGCATCGCCACCATCATGCACGCCGACGAGATCCTCGTGCTCGACGAGGGACGCGTCGTGGGTCGCGGCACGCACGAGGAGCTGCTGCGCGGCTGCGACGTGTACCGCGAGATCGCGGAGAGCCAGCTGTCCGCCGAGGAGCTGGGCCTGGGTGCCGCCTCGGATGGAACCGTCACGGAAGGGGGTGAGCGCTGATGCCGGGTCCCATGGGTCGTGGCCGCTCCGTGGAGCGCGCCCGTGATTTCAAGGGCACGATCAAGAAGCTCTTGGGCTATATCGGCCAGCACAAGGTCTCGCTCGCCATCGCGCTCGCGTTCGCTATCGCCTCGGTGGTGTTCAACATCGTGGGGCCCAAGGTCCTGGGCCAGGTGACCACCAAGCTCTACGAGGGGCTGGTCGCCAAGGTGCAGGGCACGGGCGACGTCGACTTCGGCTGGATCGGCCGCACGCTCGCGATGCTTTTGGGCCTCTACCTCGCCAGCTCGGCCTCGAGCCTGGTGCAGGGCTGGCTCATGACGGGCCTCACGCAGAAGGTCGTCTTCCGCCTGCGCCGCGAGATCTCCGAGAAGATCGCCGTGGTGCCCCTGTCCTACTTCGGCGAGCACAGCAAGGGCGACGTGCTCTCGCGCATCACCAACGACGTCGACACGCTCGGCACCTCGCTCAACCAGTCCATCACCCAGCTGGTGACGAGCGTGACGCAGGTCGTCGGCGTGCTGGCGATGATGCTCTCGATCTCGCTGCCGCTCACGGCCGTCACCGTGGTGACGTTGCCCGTCTCGGTCGCGATCGTGCTCGTGGTGGTGCGCTTCTCGCAGAGGTGGTTCCGCACGCAGCAGCAGGTGCTCGGCCAGGTGAACGGCATGGTGGAGGAGAGCTTCGCCGGCCAGGAGGTCATCCAGGTGTTCGACCGCGGGGCGGCGAGCCTCGAGGCGTTCGACGAGCAGAACGACCGCCTGTTCGCCAGCGCGTGGCGCAGCCAGTTCCTCTCCGGACTGATGCAGCCCCTCATGACCTTCGTGGGCAACATGGGCTACGTGGGCGTGGTGGCCGTGGGCGCCATGCTGGCCGTGCAGGGCAAGGCGACCCCGGGCGACATCCAGAGCTTCATCCAGTACGTGAGGAACTTCACCCAGCCCATCCAGCAGCTATCGAACGTCTCCAACATGATGCAGTCCATGGCCGCGGCCGCCGAGCGCGTCTTCGACTTCTTGGCCGCGCCCGAGGAGACCGAGCCCGCGGCGGGCGAGGAGCGCCTGCCGGAGCGCCGCGAGGGACGCGTGGCCTTCGAGCGCGTGCGCTTCGGCTACGTGCCGGGCAAGACCATCATCCACGACTTCAGCTGCGAGGTGGCGCCGGGCGAGACCGTGGCCATCGTGGGCCCCACGGGCGCGGGCAAGACCACGCTCATGAAGCTGCTGCAGCGCTTCTACGACGTGGACGCGGGCGCCGTGCGGGTCGAGGGCGTGGATGTGCGCGATTGGCGCCGCTCGGAGCTGCGCGCGGACTTCGCGACCGTGCTTCAGGACACGTGGCTGTTCAACGGGACCATCCGCGAGAACATCCGCTACGGGCGGCTCGACGCAACCGACGCCGAGGTCGAGGCCGCCGCGCGCGCCGCGCATTGCGACCGGTTCATCCGCACGCTCGCCGGCGGGTACGACTTCGTGATCAACGAGGAGGGCACCAATATCTCCCAGGGCCAGCGGCAGCTCGTGACCATCGCCCGCGCCATCCTGGCCGACCGCCCGATCTTGATCTTGGACGAGGCGACCTCCAACGTCGACACCCGCACCGAGGAGGTGGTGCAGCGCGCCATGGACGCCCTCATGCAGGGGCGCACGAGCTTCGTGATCGCGCACCGGCTCTCCACGATCCGCGAGGCCGACCGCATCCTGGTGCTGCGCGAGGGCGACGTGGTGGAGACGGGCACGCACGAGGAGCTCTTGGCGGCGGGCGGCTTCTACGCGGAGCTGTACAACTCCCAGTTCGACGACTGCGAGTAGGTCGGGCTTCCCAGGCGCCCCGCCTCGGCCCTCGCTTCGCCGGAGCTGCGCGAAGGCGCGCTCCGGCGAGGTCTGGCCGACCTGTGGCGCCTGGGAGGTCCTTGGGGTTGCCGCTGGGCGCCGTTTGGCCTGGTGTCGGGCGATGTGCTCGGCGGATTTGCCACCTTGATCTGATGCGCTTGGCAAATTTGCCGTAATTCGGCCTGAATGGGGCTGTATTTGGTAACTCTGCCAAGCACGTCGTTCTCTCGTGGACGAACCGCTAAGCACATCGCCGGCAAGCGCTTCGCATCGGTGACGGCTGTCCGTTATGGCGTGTTTTTGAGAGGTGGCCGCTCTTCGCCGCGCGTAGTAGAATCATACGGATTGCTCCAGCTGAAGGGAGATTTCCGTGTCTGAGACCATCAACGGGACGCTGTCCGTCTCGAACGACGTCATCGCCGATCTCGCCGGTTACGCCGCCCTGTCCTGCTACGGCGTGGTGGGCATGGCCGAGCAGATGCAGGGCGCCGAGTCCGTCCGCCTGCTCGCCGGCCAGCGCCTGCGCAAGGGCGTGCTCGTCACCTCCGCCGAGGAGGGCCTCACCGTCGACCTGCACGTGGTCATCGAGGCCGGGGTCAACATGAAGTCCGTCTCCGAGAACCTCGCGAGCTCCGTGACCTTCACCCTGTCCGAGATCGCCCAGATCGACCCGGGCAAGCTGAAGATCGCCATCCATATCGACGCCATGAAGGCGCGCGCCTAGCGCCCTGGGCACCGTCACGCCACAAACCTTGGAGTTCACCTCAGATGATCGCTAAAACCGTACGCACCTGCTTCCCGATCGCGGCGGCCGCCGTGTCCGACAAGGCCGAGGAGATCAACAAGCTCAACGTCTTCCCCGTGCCCGATGGCGACACCGGCACCAACATGTCGCTCACCCTCGCCTCCGTGGTCAAGGAGCTCGGAGCCCTTCCCTCCGACGCCGACATGGAGGCCATCGCCGGCGCCATCACCCACGGCTCACTCATGGGCGCCCGCGGCAACTCCGGCGTCATCACCTCGCAGATCCTGCGCGGCGCGGCCGAGGGCCTCATCGACGCCCACGAGCCCGCTACCTCCGGCGACATCGCGGCCGCCCTTCGCCGTGCGGTGAAGGTCGCGTTCCAGGCCGTGCGCAAGCCCATCGAGGGCACGATCCTCACCGTCCTGCGCGATATCTCCACCAGGGCCGACGAGTGCGAGAAGCGCCATATGTCGGCCGAGGAGGCGCTCGACGCCATCGTGGTCGAGGCCTACCAGTCCGTGGCGCGCACGCCCGACCTGCTGCCCGTGCTCAAGGAGAACGGCGTGGTGGACTCCGGCGCCTTCGGCTTCGCCATCTTCCTGGAGAACTTCGTGGCCGCCGCCCTGGGCCGCACCGCGGCGACCGACTTCGACCCCACCGTGCAGGCGAGCGCGGGTGACGCCAAGGCGAGTGCTCTTGGCCGTGTGGAGATCGAGGCCAACGACGATTGGGAGGGCTCCGAGTACCGCTACTGCAACGAGTTCCTCTTTCACGCCGACAAGAAGTTCGACGAGGAGAAGACCCTCAAGTTCCTCTCCACCATGGGCGACTGCGAGCTGCTCGTGGGCGCCTTCCCCGACTACAAGGTGCACGTGCACTCCAACACCCCCGACAAGGTCCTGCGGCACTTCCTGGGCCTGGGCCAGGTGTTCGAGGTGTTCATCCACAACATGGACCTGGAGGCCGCCGAGCGCACCGCCAAGATCCATGCCGACAAGGACGCCGAGGTTGCCGCCGAGCCCGCCAAGCCCCTGGGCTTCGTGGCCGTGGCCGCCGGTTCCGGCGAGTCCGAGATCTTGAGGTCCCTCGGCGTGGACGTGGTCGTCTCCGGCGGCCAGACCATGAACCCGAGCACGGCCGACCTGCTCGAGGCCGTGGCCCAGGTCAACGCCGAGAGCGTCATCATCCTGCCCAACAACGGCAACATCCGCATGGCCGCCGAGGCGGCCGCCACCGCCTGCACCGAAAAGCGCGTGGCCGTGGTCCCCACCAAGACCGTTCCGCAGGCCTTCTCCGCCCTGTTCGCCGTGCTGCCCGATGCCGAGCTCGACGACATCGTGGCCTCCATGGCCGAGGCGGCCGCCGAGGTTCGCGACGGCGAGGTCACCCGCGCCGTGCGCGATAGCTCCGCGAGCGACGGCACCCCGATCCACGACGGCGACGTCATGGGTATCATCGGAGGCTCCATCGACATCGTTGGTTCCGACGTCAAGCAGGTCACCATCGACGCCATCTGCCGCATGCAGGAAGAGGAGGAGGGCGACTCCCTCACCATCCTCGCCGGCGAGGAGCTCGACGACGAGGCCTTCCAGGAGATCCTGGACGCCATCGAGGAGGCCCAGCCCGACCTGGAGATCGACGCGCAGCGCGGCGAGCAGCCGCTCTACCCGGTGATCTTCTCCATCGAGTAACGGTAGGGGCCTGCCATGGCGCGCGGCGTGGAGCTGCCCTCCGCCTCGGCGCGCCTGGCGCGCGCGGGGGTCCTCGACCAGGACGTCGCCCGCCTCAAATACGTAAACGGCACCCGTGAGGAGGCCCTCCATCGCCTGCGCGTCAGGCGGGTGGGGGACCTCCTCCTGCATATCCCGCGCCGCTACCTCGACTTCACCCGCGCCTACAAGATCGAGCACGTGCCGCTCGGCGCGGTCTGCACCGTGGTGGCCACCGTCGACAAGGTGCAGGAGCGCCGGCCCCGTCCGCGCATGGTGGTCACGCAGGTGTTCCTCGCCGACGAGACGGGAATCCTCCAGGTGGCGTTCTTCAAGCAGCCGTGGCTCTCGCGCCAGATCAAGCCCGGCATGCGCCTGGCGGTGATGGGCAAGGTGGAATTCGCCTACGGGTTCAAGCAGATGGCCTCGCCCCATTTCGAGGTCCTGGACGACGCCTCGGCGGCTGGGAGCATCCTGCCCGTGCATCCCTCGACCGAGGGGCTCTCGCCCGCCTGGATGCGCCGGATCGCCTCGGTGGCGCTCGAGGCGGCCAATGGCCTGCCCGACCCCGTGCCCGCGCGCATCCGCGCCGAGGCGGGGCTCATGGGGCTCTCCCGCGCGCTGCGCACCATCCATTTCCCGCGCACCCTGGCCGAGGTCCCGCTCGCGCGGCGCCGGCTCGCCTACGACGAGCTGCTGTACCTGCAGTTGGCGCTCCGCCTGAGAAACGACGCCAACCTGCTCGATGTGGCCGCCGTGGCCCATGTGGCCGGCGCGCACGTGGACGCCATGCGCGCGGCGCTGCCCTTCGCGCTCACCGCGGAGCAGGACGCCGCGGCGTCCGAGATACTGGCCGACATGGCGCGGCCCGACCGCGTGATGAACCGGCTGCTTTTGGGAGACGTGGGCACCGGCAAGACGGCCGTGGCCTGCATGGCGGTGGCCTCCGTGGCCGACACGGGCACGCAGGCCGCGATCATGGCCCCCACCGGCGTGCTCGCCGCCCAGTACGCGAGCGGGGCGGGGCCGTTGCTGGAGTCCGCGGGCCTCACCTGGGCGCTCCTCACCGGGGCCACGCCCGTCGCCGAGCGCGTCGGTATCCTGGAGCGCCTGGCGAGCGGCGAGCTGCAGGTGCTCATCGGAACACACGCGGTCCTCTCCGAGGACGTGCGGTTCGCGAGGCTCTCGCTCGCCGTCATCGACGAGCAGCACCGCTTCGGCGTGGGCCAGCGCTCGGCCCTGCGCGCCAAGGGCCCCGGTGCGGACCTGCTCGTCATGAGCGCCACGCCCATCCCGCGCACGCTCGCGCTCTCGGTGTACGGCGACCTCGACACGAGCATCATCCGGCACCGCCCCGTGCCCGGTGCCGGCATCGCCACCCGCGTGCTCGACGACGCCAACCGTGACATCGCCTACGGGGCGGTGCGCGAGGCGCTCGCCCAGGGCCGCCAGGCCTACATCGTGTGTCCGCTCGTGGCCGAGCGCGACGACGCGGCGGAGCTCGAGGACGTCCCTGCGCTCGAGCGCGACGAGGAGGGCAACATCGCCACGCCCGTCCCGCTCCACGCGGCTGAGACCGAGGTGGAGCGCGTGCGCCACATCTTTCCCGAGGCTCGCGTGGGGCTGCTCCACGGCCGCATGCGCGACGCGGACAAGACGGGCGCCATCGAGGCCTTCCGCTCCGGCCAGATCGACATCCTCGTATCCACCATCGTGGTGGAGGTCGGTATCGACGTGCCCAACGCCACGGTCATGATGGTGGAGAACGGCGAGCGCTTCGGCCTGGCGACCCTGCACCAGCTGCGCGGCCGCGTGGGCCGCGGGTCGTTGCCGGGCACGTGCTTCGTCATGAGCGGCCTCAAGTCCTCGTCCAAACGGCGCACGCCGGCGCTCGACCGCCTGGAGTCGCTCGAGCGCACCTCGGACGGCTTCGAACTCGCCGAGATGGACTTGCGCCTGCGCCGCGAGGGCGAGATCTTGGGTCTGCGCCAGAGCGGCGGGGTGACGCTGCGCTTCGTGGACCTCGACGCCGACACCGACCTCATCGAGCGGGCCCACGCGGACGCCGAGGTGCTCTTGCGGTATGCTAGGACGCTCGACGCGGTGGCGACGCTGCCGCTGCGCCATGAGGTCATCAGGCGCTACGGCGACGTGTTCAAGGAGGTAAGCGGCGGATGAGGATCATCTCCGGGGAGTGGCGCGGGCGCAAGCTCGCCGAGCCGAGCGGGCGCGCGGTGACGCGGCCGACCACCGACCGCGTGCGCGAGGCGTGCGCGTCCATGGTGGAGTCGGCCCTCGACGCCGGCATTGAGGGCGCGCGCGTGCTCGACGCCTTCGCCGGCTCGGGCGCGCTGGGCATCGAGATGCTCTCGCGCGGCGCCGCGTGGGCCACGTTCTTCGACGTCGACCGCCAGGCTGCCGCGCTGGTGGGCAGGAACCTCGAGCAGGTGCGCTGCGAGCGCTCCCGCTACCGGGTGGTCCTCGGCGACGTGGGGCCCGCCGTCGCGCGCGGCCGCGTGCCGGGCGGCCCCTTCGACCTCGTGCTGCTCGACCCGCCCTACGCCGACGGCGCCGCGCCCGTCGAGGCCCTCCTGTCCGGCCTGCGCGCCCACGGCCTGCTCGTCGCCGGCGCCGTGGCGCTCCACGAGCACGCCGCCGCGGACGCCGGCGCGCGCCCGGAGGGCTTCGAGGTCGTGCGCGAGAAGCGCTACGGCATCACCGCCGTCGACGTGCTGCGCCTTGCCGACATCCAGGATTAGCCCCGTTCCCGAAAGGCCCGACCCCTCATGACCCAGATCGCGCACGCCCTCGTCCCCGGCACCTTCGACCCCATCACCTTCGGCCATATGGACGTGGTGCGCCGCGCCTGCCGCCTGTTCCCGCGCGTGACCGTTGCGGTGGCGGAGTCCCTCGGCAAGAACGGCGTGGGGACCACCTTCTCGCTCGACGAGCGCGTGGGGCTCGCGTGCGAGGCGCTCGCGGGGCTGCCCGGCGTGGAGGTGCGCCCCTTCACGGGGCTGCTCGTCGACTTCGCGCGCGGCGTGGGCGCGGGCGCCGTGGTCAAGGGCTTGCGCGCCATGACCGATTTCGAGTACGAGCTGCAGCAGGCCGACCTCAACTACCGGCTCGACGACGAGCTCGAGTCCATCTTCGTCATGAGCTCACCGGACTACGGCTACCTGTCGAGCTCCGTGGTGCGCCAGATCGCGGCCTTTGGCGGGGATGTCTCCGCCTTCGTGCCGCCGTGCGTGGACGCCGCGCTCAAGGCGCGTTTTTCGTGAGCGCGCGCGGCTGTGGTACCATAAAGCGTTGATTGCAACATGATGAAAGGAGTCCCGATGTCGGGCGAGAACCTACCGGGCGAGCGGGTCGAGGACATTATCGACGAGCTCATCGACATCATCGAGGGCGCCCAGAAGCCGACGTTCGGCAAGAACGGCCAGAAGGTCATCGAGGCCGACTACGTGCTGAACCTCCTCGACGAGGTCCGCATGGTCTATCCCGAGGAGTTCGACAAGTGCCGCCGCATCCTGCGCGAGCGCGACGAGCTCTTGGCCTCCGCCGCCGCCCAGGCCGACTCCATCATCGGTGACGCCCAGCAGCAGGCTCTCGTGATCGCCGGCGAGCAGGAGATCGTGCGCCTGGCCCAGCAGCAGGCCGACGAGATCCGCGACCGCGCCCAGCAGTACGAGCGCGAGACGCGCTACGCCGCCGAGGACTACGCCGAGCAGGTGTTCAACCACCTGGAGGAGAACCTGAAGACGCTCACCAACACCGTGGTGCGCTGCCGCCAGCAGCTCAACGACAGCGCCTCCCAGGGTCAGAACGGGGCCTGGTAGCCATGGCCGAGCTCTCCCCGGTCGTGATCGACCTTTCCGAGCGCTGCGAGGAGCCGGGCGAGTCCTACTCCGTCTCCGGCCGCATCGAGGAGCGTTCCTACGAGGTGGGCGGGAAGGGGTTCTCGCTGCCCGAGGGCATCGCCTACGACGTGGTATTCACCAACGCGGGCGACGGCATCCTCGTGACGGGCATGGTGCGAGCGCACGCCGAGGGCGCCTGCGACCGTTGCCTCGAGCCGGCCTCCTTCGAGCTCGCCGGCGAGATCGAGGAGTACTACCTGTTCGACACGCCCGAGAACAAGGGTGCCTACGAGGACGGCTTCGAGCTGCTCGGCCCCGAGCGCACGATCGACTTGGCCGATCCGGTGCTCGACGCCGTGGTGTGCGACACGCCCTTCGTGGTGCTCTGCCGCGAGGATTGCCGGGGCCTTTGCCCCACGTGCGGCGCCAACCTCAACGAGGGCGACTGCGGGTGCGCCGAGGCCGCCGAGGACGCCTGGGCCAAGAGCGACGAAAACCCGTTCGCCGCTCTGAACGCGCTCAAGCTCGACTAGGTTCCTGCAGGAATCTTGTGTTTTGGGTAGACATAGACCCAAGCTCTGCTAATATCTATCTCTGCGCGTAAACGCCAGGAAAGTTAAAGAGAGGTCAACATGCCAGTACCTAAGCAAAAAAAGGGTCGCGCCAAGACGCATTCCCGTCGTTCCGCCAACATGAAGATCACCGCTGCCGCGCAGTCCACGTGCCCGCGTTGCGGCTCCGTGAAGCTTCCGCACCATGTGTGCCCTAACTGCGGTTTCTACAAGGACCGCGAGGTCATCGTCACCGAGTAGCTCTAGGCTCTCCTTGGCTCACGCTCGCGCAAACGCGAAGAAACTCGCATGGCCGGCTCGACGAGCCGGCCATTTCCATATAGAGAGGTGATATGCATGGCCGATGATCGCAAGGTGCGCGTGGTGGTCGACGTGATGGGCGGGGACGAGCCGCCCCAGGTGGTGCTGGATGGCATCGCCGCGGCGCTCGCCGCCGACCCCGACCTCACCGTGCTGGCCGCAGGCCCCGCCGAGCTCGTGGAGCCCTTCGCCGGCGCGCACGAGCGCGTGCGCGCCCTGGTGGCGACCGAGGCCATCGAGATGGGGGAGGACCCCATCCAGGCCGTCATGGGCAAGCGCAAGAGCTCCATCGTGCTCGGCTGCCGCGCCGTCAAGAAGGGGGAGGCCCAGGGCTTCTTCTCCGCCGGCTCCACCGGCGCGTGCGTGGCCGCCGGTACGGCCTACATCACCCCGTTCAAGGTGCGCGCCGGACTCAAGCGCCGTCCCATCCGCCCCTGCATCACCTCCGCGCTCCCCAACCGCGCCGGCGGCCTCACCGTCTTTTGCGACATGGGCGGCAGCCCCGACGTGGAGCCCGAGGACATCGCGCGCTTCGCCGCCATGGGGCGCGCCTACGCCCAGACCGTGCTCGGTATCGACGAGCCCCGCGTGGGGCTGCTCTCCAACGGAACCGAGGAGCACAAGGGCTCGGCCTTCACCCAGGCGTGCTACCCGCTGCTCGCCGCCTCGGTGCCGGGCTTCGCGGGCAACTGCGAGGGAGGCGACCTCACCTCCGGCGATGTGGACGTGGTGGTCTGCGACGGCTTCACCGGCAACGTGGCGCTCAAGGCCACCGAGGGCGCGGCCAAGTTCCTCCTCTCCGAGCTCAAGGGCGCCCTCATGGGCTCGCTCAAGGGCAAGATGGCGGCGCTGCTCGTGCGCGACGCCCTGGCCGAGATCAAGGAGAAGCTCTCCGGCGACGCCCGGGGCGGCGCGATCCTGCTCGGCCTGCGCGGCGTGATGCTGATCGGCCACGGCGCCACGAGCGTCGAGGCCGTGAAGAACGGCACGCTCGCCACGGCCGACGCCGTGCGCGCGGGCCTCGTGGAGCGCATCGCCGACTCCGTGCCCGACATCGTGAGGTAGGCCCGCCGCCGCGCGCGGCGCCGTAGCCGCCTTGAGCCCCGCGCCGTATGCGGGTATCATCCAAGAGATTCCGTCTATAGATACGTGAGGACACCTTATGGACCGCAACCAGATTTTCGAGAAGGTCGCCGAGGTCGCGAGCGACGTGCTCGGCATCGACGCCGCCGATATCACCGAAAAGACCACCTTCGACGACCTGGACGCCGACTCGCTCGACCGCATCCAGCTCGTCACCGCCATGGAGGACGAGTTCGACGTCGAGATCGCCGACGACAAGCTGGAGTCCATCTCCTGCGTCGCCGACGCGATCGAGGCCATCGAGTCCGCTCTGGGGGCGTAGCCGCCGTTGTCAATCGCCGATAAGCTCGCGCTGGCCGAAGGGATCTGCGGCCACGCGTTTTCAGACCAGCGGCTGCTGCGCAGCGCCATCACGCATCCCTCCGCGGTGGAGGGCGAGCCCGTCTCGGCTTCCTACGAACGCCTCGAGTTCCTGGGTGACTCCATCTTGGGCTCCGTGGTGGCGCTCGCCCTCTTCGAGAGCTACCGCGAGCTTGACGAGGGCAAGCTCACCCGTCTCAAGGTCTCGCTCGTGAGCGGCATGACGCTCTCCGAGGTGGGCCTGGAACTGGGTATCGACAAGGTCATCATTTTCGGGCCCTCCGAGCTCGGCACGGCCGCGCGCGGCCTGCACTCCGCGCTCGAGAACGTGTACGAGTCGCTGGTGGGCGCCCTCTACCTTGACGCTGGCTGGGACGCCGCCGCCGCGTTCATCCACCGCACGCTCCGTCCGCACCTGGCCGCCGAGCGCGCCGAGCGTCCCGCCAACCCCAAGTCCTTCCTGCAGGAATGCGCGCAGGGCGACCGCCTGGGCACGCCCTCCTACAAGCTCGTGGACGTGTCGGGGCCGGCGCACGAGCCCGTGTTCACGGCCGTGGCCTTCATCGACGGCGCTCGCCAGGGCAAGGGATCCGGCTCCTCCAAGAAGGAGGCCGAGGCCGCCGCGGCGCTCGACGCCCTGGAGCGGCTCGGCTACACCACCGACGGCGTCATCCTCAAGAGGAAGCGCGGGTAGCGCCATGTACCTGAAGTCGCTCACGCTCAAGGGGTTCAAGTCCTTCGCGGACCGCGCCCACATGACCTTCGAGCCGGGCCTCACGGTGATCGTGGGGCCCAACGGTTCGGGCAAGTCCAACGTCTCGGACGCCATCCTGTGGGTGCTGGGCGAGCAGAGCGCCAAGCAGCTGCGCGGCCAGGCCATGGAGGACGTCATCTTCTCGGGCTCCTCCGCCCGCCAGCCCGTGGGCGTGGCCGAGGTCACGCTCGTGCTGGACAACGCTGACCACGTGTTGCCCGTCGACTTCAACGAGGTGGCGATCACCCGCCGCATGTACCGCTCGGGCGAGAGCGAGTACCTCATCAACAACAGCCCCTGCCGTCTCATGGACATCCAGGACATCCTGCACGACTCCGGAATGGGCAAGGACACGCACTCCATCATCTCCCAGGGCAAGCTCGACGCCATCCTGCAGAGCCGCCCCGAGGAGCGTCGCAGCCTCATAGAGGAGGCCGCGGGCATCTCCAAGCACAAGCGGCGCAAAGAGCGCGCTCTGCGCAAGATCAAGTCCATGGACGAGCACCTCACGCGCGCCCGCGACATCAACCGCGAGCTCGCCCGCCAGCTGCGCCCGCTGGAGCGCCAGGTCGACCGCGCCCGCAAGTACCGCGACCTCTCTAAGCGCGCGGGCGAGCTCACGCGCATCCTAGCCGTGGACGAGCTGCGCCAGCTGCAGGCCCGCTGGGCCGAGATGGAGTCGGGCGCCAAGGAGTCGGCCGCCGCGCTGGAGCTCTCCCGCTACCGCCAGGCCGAGAAGGAGCGCGAGCTCGAGAAGCTGCGCGTGATGCTGGAGGAGAAGGGCCTGTTCGTGGGCGACCTCGGCGAGCGGCGCCGCCACATGCAGGACATCGTGGGGCGCATCGACTCCGACATGCGCCTGCTCGAGGAGAAGGGCCGCAACATGGTGCGGCAGCTCTCCGACATGCGCGGGACCCTTTCGGGCTCCGAGCACCAGCGCCGCCGCGTGGCGTCCGAGCTGGAGGAGGCTGAGGGCAAGCTCTCCGACGCCCGCGCGGCCGCCGAGGTGGCCCGCTCCGACGTGGACGACGCCGCGCCCGCGGCCGAGCGCCTGCACGCGCGCCGCGTGGAGCTCGACGACGCCATCTCCCGCCTGACCCGCGAGCAGCGCGACGCCCAGCGCGCGGTGGACGAGGCCTCGCTCGAACTCGCGCGCGTGCGCGAGTCGCTCGCCGGCGCCGAGCAGCAGGACGCCTTGTTCGCGCAGCGCCTGGAGCAGATCGACGAGCAGGTCGAGACCGTGCGCGCCTCGCTCGCGCACCGCCGCGACCGCGCCCAGGAGCTCGAGGACGCGCTGGCCGCCGCCCGCGAGCGCCAGGAGGAGGCCGCCTCGGCGCTCGAGTGCGCCCGCACCGCCTTGGGCGAGCTGCGAGGCCGGGAGTCCGAGGCGCGCGACAAGCTCTCGCAGGCCCGCTCCGAGCTCTCCGGCCTTCGCCGCCTTGACAAGGCCGCCGCGGACGCCTCGCCGCTCGTGTCGCGCATCGCCCGCGGGCGCGCCGAGGCGGTCTCGGCGCGGCTCGGCGACCTCATCGAGGCGCCGGCCGAGCTCGAGGGCCTGGTGGAGCGCCTACTGGCCTCCGACATCGACGCGTTCGTGGTGGAGGGCGCGCCCGAGCTTTCCGATGTCGCCGCCTTCGCGCTCTCCGAGGCGCGCGCCTCAGGCGAGGCGCTCATGGTCTCGCGCGACGCCGCCTGCGAGCGCGCCGCCGGCGAGGGTGCCGGCTTCCCGCTCATCGACCGGCTCTCGGTGCGCGAGGGCTACGCCGGCGCCGTGGCGGCGGTGCTAGGCGGCTACCGTGTGGTGGCGGACCTGGACGAGGCCCTCGCCGCGCCCGCCGTGCCCGGCGTGACCTACGTGACGCGCGACGGCGCCCGCGTGCGCGGGGGCGGCCTGGTGCGCGTGGGCACGGTCGGGGACGCGGCCGAGGGCGTGCTGGAGCGCAAGCGTCGCATCCGCGAGCTCGAGGGCGTTGAGCCCGAGCTCTCGGCCGTCCTCGACCGCGCGACCCGACAGGTTCGCGAGGCCGAGGACGGCCTTACCGCCGCGCGCGCCGCCGGCGACGAGGTCTCCGGCGAGATCGCGCGCCTGGACGGCGAGCGCAGCTCGGCCCTCTCCGAGATCGGCCGGCTGGAGCACGGCCTCTCCACCGCGCTCGCCGAGCGCGAGCAGGTGTCGCGCCGCCGCGAGGAGGCCGGCGAGCAGGTCCGCGCCGCGCGCCCGCGCCTCGTCGAGCTCGAGGACGAGCGCGAGGGGGCCCGTGCGCGGGTGGAGGGCCTCGCCGCCCAGCTCGCCGACGCCACCGACGAGCTCGACCGCGTGCGCGCCGAGGACGCCGAGGCTGCCGGCAAGCTCGCCGACGCCAAGGTGCGCCTTGCGCAGTCCACCGAGCGCCAGCGCAGCCTGGAGGGCCGCGTGCCCGAGCTGCGCCACCGCCTGGAGGGCATCGACCGCCGCATACACGCCACCGAGCAGGCATCGCGTTCGCTCGAGGTGCTCCGCCTGCGCGTGGACCCGCTCCACGCCCGCTACCAGGCGCTCTCCGAGCGCGCGCTCGACTGGGCCGCGCGCCTGCGCGACCAGGCCTCGATCGAGGAGGCCGACTCCGCCTCGCTCAAGAAGACCATCGAGGACGCCCGCGCCGAGGTGGAGCGCGCCAAGGCCGAGGTCGAGGCCGCCACGGCCGCCGTCAACGAGTCCAAGGTGGCCCGCGGAAAGCTCGAGGTGCAGGTGGAGGCTGCGATCCAGGCCATCACCGCCGACGGCGAGACCGTGCTCGAGGAGGCCCTCGCGCTGCCCGCGCCCGACGACCCGGTGGCCGCCCGCCGCGAGCTCGAGGACCTGGGCCGCCAGATCAACAACCTGGGCCCCGTGAACCAGGTTGCCTTCCAGGAGTACGAGCGCTTAAAGGAGCGCGCCGACTACGTGGAGTCCCAGCTCGCGGACCTCGAGGGCGCCCGCAAGGCGCTCACCAAGATCACCGCGGCCATTGACCGCAAGATGCGCAACGCCTTCCTCGTGACCTTCCAGAAGGTGGACGACAACTTCCGCGAGGTTTTCTCCATGCTCTTCCCGGGCGGACATGCGCACCTGGAGATGACCGACCCCGACCACCCTGCCGACACCGGCATCGAGGTCGTGGCCCAGCCGCGCGGCAAGCGCATCACCAAGATGATGCTCATGAGCGGCGGGGAGAAGAGCCTGACGGCGCTCGCGCTGCTGTTCGCCGTGTACCGCACGCGCACGGTGCCGTTCTACGTGCTCGACGAGGTGGAGGCGGCGCTCGACGACTCCAACCTCGGCAAGCTCATCGGCGCCATAGACGTGCTGCGCCGCACCACCCAGCTGTTGGTGATCAGCCACCAGCGCCGTACCATGGAGGACGCCGACGTGCTGTACGGCGTGTCGATGCAGGCCGACGGCGTGAGCCGCGTGGTAAGCCAGAGATTGGACCGCGAAACCGGAAAGGTCGTGAACGCGTAATGGCATTCTTCGATTCCCTCAAGCGAGGCCTCGAGCGCAGTCGCGAGGCCCTGAACGAGGTCTTCTACTTCGGTGGCGACGTTGACGAGGACTTTTGGGAGGAGCTCGAGGACACGCTCGTCATGGCCGACATGGGCGCCGAGATCTCCATGCAGGTGACCGACGACCTGCGCGACGAGGCGGCCCGCAGGAACCTCACCACCGCCCCGCAGCTGCGCCGCGCGCTCGCCGAGCGGCTCGAGCGCGTCTTCGTGGAGCCCGTGGGCGACATCTTCGCCGACGTGCCCAGCTGCGTGCTGTTCGTGGGTATCAACGGCGCGGGCAAGACCACCACGGTGGGCAAGATCGCCAGCGCCGAGGCCGCGCGCGGCAGCTCCGTGGTGATCGGCAGCGCCGACACCTTCCGCGCGGCCGCCATCGAGCAGCTGGACGTGTGGGGCCGCCGCGCCGGCGTGCCCGTGGTCAAGCGCGACCGCGGCTCCGACCCCGCGAGCGTGTGCTACGACGTGCTGGACGAGGCCGACAGGCTCGGCAGCGACCTGGTGCTCGTGGACACCGCCGGCCGCTTGCACACGAGCTCGGACCTCATGCGCGAGCTCGCCAAGGTCGTGAACGTCACGCGCAAGCGCGCCGCCGCCTGCAAGCGCGGCCCCGTGCCCGTGCACGTGGTGCTTGTGATCGACGCCGCCACCGGCCAGAACGGCCTCAACCAGGCCCTGGAGTTCAACGAGGCCCTGGGCCTCGACGGCATCATCCTCACCAAGCTCGACGGCACGGCCAAGGGCGGCATCGCGCTGGCCGTGGCGAGCCGCCTCAAGCTGCCCATCTACCGCATCGGCGTGGGCGAGCGCGTGGAGGACCTCCAGGCCTTCGACGCCCACGACTTCGCCCGCGCGCTCGTGGGCGAGTAGCGCCCACCGCAGACCCGACCGATCCCAGCCATACCAGGAGACCCCATGTTCAACAGCCTTTCCGACCGCCTCGCCGACACCTTCGACCGCCTGCGCGGCAAGGGCAAGCTCACCGAGGCCGACATCACCTCGGCCATGCGCGACATCCGCATGGCGCTGCTCGAGGCCGACGTCAACTTCAAGGTGGTGAAGGACTTCGTCGCCAAGACGAAGGAGCGCTGCATGACCGCCGAGGTCCTGGAGTCGCTCACCCCGGCGCAAAACGTCGTGAAGATCGTGCTCGACGAACTCGTCGAGCTCTTGGGTGCCACCGAGAGCAAGCTCGTGCTCTCCAGCCGCATCCCCAACGTGATCATGCTCGTGGGCCTGCAGGGCTCCGGTAAGACCACCGCGGCGGTGAAGCTCGCCTACCTGCTCAAGAAGCAGGGCAGAAGCCCGCTGCTCGCCGCCTGCGACGTGTACCGTCCCGCCGCGGCCGACCAGCTCGCCACGCTCGGCGGCGAGATCGGCGTGCCCGTCTTCCGCGGCGACGGGGCCCACCCGGTCGACATCGCCAAGGCCTCCATCCGAGAGGCCGTCGACACCATGCGCGACGTGGTCATCGTGGACACGGCCGGCCGCCTGCAGATCGACGAGCAGATGATGGCCGAGGCCGTGGACATCAAGGCCGCGGTCAAGCCCGACCAGGTCCTCATGGTCGTGGACGCCATGACCGGCCAGGACATCGTCAACGTGGTGGAGACCTTCGCCGACCGCACCGACTTCGACGGCGTGATCATCTCCAAGCTCGACGGCGACGCCCGCGGCGGCGGCGCCCTGTCCGTGCGCGCCGTGACCGGCAAGCCGATCAAGTTCGTCTCCATGGGCGAGAAGCCCGACTCGCTGGAGGTCTTCTCCCCGGACCGCATGGCCAAGCGCATCCTCGGCATGGGCGACGTGGTGGGCATCATCGAGAAGGCCCAGGAGATGGCCGACGCCGAGCAGCTCGAGGCCGCCGAGCGCATGCTGCGCGACGGCTTCACCATGAACGACATGCTCGAGCAGATGCGCGCCGTCAAGAAGATGGGCGGCATGTCCAAGATCCTAGGGATGCTCCCCGGCGGTCAGCGCGCCCTCTCGCAGATGGGCGGCAACATGGACGAGTCGATCTTCGACCGCAACGAGGCCATGATCCTCTCCATGACCAAGGAGGAGCGCGCCCGCCCGAGCATCATCAACGGCCAGCGCCGCGCCCGCATCGCCCGCGGCTCCGGTGCGACCCCCGCCGACGTCAACGCCCTCATGAAGCAGTGGGGCGAGATGAACAAGATGATGGGCCGCATGCGCGGCATGGCCAACCAGATGGCCGGCGGAAAGAAGGGCAAGAAGGGCAAGAAGGGCAAGAAGATGCGCATGCCCGGTATGCCCGGCATGGGCGGCATGGACATGAACCAGCTCATGCGCGGCATGGGCGGCGGCGCCGGCGGCTCCGACATGGACATGCTGCGCCAGATGGAGCAGCAGATGCGCCGCAAGTAGCCCCGACCCGAACCGAAACGAGAGGAGCGCCCATGAGCCGCGCCGACGAGCTGTTCGTTTCCATGTGCCGCGACATCCTGGACCACGGCACCACCACGGAAGGGGAGCGCGTCCGCCCGCGTTGGGAGGACGGCTCACCCGCCTACACCATCAAGGGCTTCGGCGTCACCAACCGCTACGACCTGCGCGAGGAGTTCCCGGCCCTCACGCTGCGCCGCACGGCCCTGAAATCCGCCATGGACGAGGTCTTGTGGATCTACCAGCGCAAGTCCAACAACATCCACGACCTCAACTCCCATATCTGGGACGAGTGGGCCGACGAGACGGGCTCCATCGGCCGCGCGTACGGCTACCAGATCGCGCAGAAGTCGACCTACCCCGAGGGTGAGTTCGACCAGATGGACCGTGTGCTCTACGACCTAGAGCACACGCCCTACTCGCGCCGCATCATGACCAACATGTACACCTTCGCCGACCTCTCGGAGATGCACCTCTACCCGTGCGCCTACGGCGTGACCTACAACGTCACCCATCCGGAAGGCTCAAAGAGGCCCGTGCTCAACATGGTGCTCATGCAGCGCAGCCAGGACATCCTCGCGGCCAACAACTGGAACGTGTGCCAGTACGCGATCCTGCTCATGATGGTCGCGCGCCATGCGGGGATGGTCGCCGGCGAGCTTTTGCACGTGATCGTTGACGCCCATATCTACGACCGGCACGTGCCCATCGTCCGCGAGCTCATCGAGCGGCCGCAGTACCCGGCGCCGCGCGTGTCTCTGAACCCCGAGGTCACGAACTTCTACGACTTCACGACCGACGACCTGATCGTGGAGGGGTATAGCCACGGGCCGCAGGTCAGAGACATCCCGATCGCGGTGTAGGCGTCGGTCTGGGGTCGTTTTGGGCGCCGGCCATGTCATCCCGTGCTCAAGCAGCGCGCGCTGCGCGAACAGCGTGCGGTATGACATTGCCGGCACTGCCGCAAAGGTGCATGGTCGACGTCTTCAGCTCGATCTATACAGGGAAAATGGTGATTTGTTTTGGTACTCAAGGCGATCGTCGCGGTATGCGATGACTGGGGGATCGGGCTCGCGGGGGACATGGTGGTCTCTAACCGCGCGGACATGAGGCACTTCGTCCGTTGCACGAGGGGGTGCGCAGTGCTCATGGGGCGCAAGACCCTCGAGAGCCTTCCCGGCGGCCGCCCGCTCAAGGACCGCCGCAACGTGGTGCTCACGCGCGATGCCTCCTTCTCCTGCGAGGGCGTGGAGACGGCCGCCACGGTCGAGGACTCCCTCGCGCTGCTCTCCGGCGAACCCACGGTCTGGGTCATCGGCGGGGGAGAGGTCTACCGCCAGCTGGTGCCCCTGTGCGAGGAGGCCGTCATCACCCGCAACCACGTGGTGCGTCCCGTGGACACGCGCTTCCCCGACCTCGACGCCGACCCGGTCTGGGAGCTCGCCGAGGTGACGCCCGGGGAGGTCATCGCTGACGGCGAGGGGGACGCCGGCGTGCGCTACGACTTCGCCACCTACCGTCGGGTATCATAGGGGGACGCGCCGGCGCGCCGGCGACCCACGACCAGAATCGAGGCCGGTCCATGAAGACCGTCATCCTGTACCGCTCAAAGCACCATGGCAATACCAAGCAGCTCGTCGACGCGATCGCGGCCGCGCACGCCGGCGACGTCGACACCATCGACGTCGCCTCGCTCGGCAAGAACGAGTACCCCGACATCTCCGGCTACCATTGCGTCATCGCCGCGTCGGGAATCTACTTCGGTGAGTTCGACAAGGACCTGAAGCGCGTGCTCGACCATTGCCTGCAGGCCGAGGACAAGGTGTTCGGCCTCATGACCTTCGGCGGCAAGGCCTCCCATTACGGCCGCGACCTCAAGGGCCTTTGCCAGGTCAAGTTCGCGAACCTCATGAGCTTCTACGGCTGCCTGGGCTTCGATACCTGGGGCCCGTTCAAGCTGGCCGGCGGCGTGCAGAAGGGTCACCCCACGGCCGAGGAGGTCCAGGGCGCCGTCGACTGGTACGACAAGATCGAGGCCGATTACGGCGAGATCTTCGAGGAGCAGTGGGCCGACCGCAAGCGCCGGCTCGACTACCTGGCGGAAAACCCGCCGGGTGGCCTTCTTGCCGACATCAAGCGCAGCGCCAAGAAGATCGCCGGAAAGCGCAAATGACGGGCTACCGCATCGAGCGCGTGGGCGACCTGGACGACCCGAGGCTCGACGCCTACGCGCGCCTGACCGAGCGCGAGCTCAGGAGCGTGCTCGAGCCCGAGAAGGGCATCTTCATCGCCGAGAGCGCCAAGGTGATCGAGCGCGCCGTTCGGGCGGGCCTGGAACCGGTGAGCTTCCTCATGGGCGAGCGTTGGCTACCGCAGCTCGCGCCCTTGCTCGAGGAGCGCCTGGGGCAAGAGGTCGGGGCGTCCGGCCCCATGGGCGCCACGCCCGTCTTCGTGGCCCCCATGGAGCTCATGGAGAGACTGACCGGCTTCACCGTCACGCGTGGGGCGCTGGCCGCTTTCCGCCGGCCCGTTCTTCCCGAGGCCGCCTCGTTCCTGCGCGGAATCGCCGAGGCCGCCGAGACGGAGGGTCGCCCGGCGCGCGTCTGCGTGCTCGAGGGCATCGTGGACCACACCAACGTGGGCGCGATCTTCCGCTCGGCCGCCGCCCTGAACGTCGACGGCATCCTGGTGAGCCCCACCTGCTGCGACCCGCTCTACCGGCGCGCCGTGCGCGTGAGCATGGGCACCGTGTTCCAGGTGCCGTGGTGCCGTGTCGGCGGCGAGGCGCGCATCTGGCCGCGCGAGGGCCTGGAGACCCTCCATGGTGAGGGCTTCACCTGCGCCGCCATGGCGCTGACCGACGACTCCGTCTCGTTGGACGACCCCGCGCTCGCGGGTTACCCGCGGCTCGCCCTCTTCATGGGCACCGAGGGCACCGGCCTTGCGGACCGCACGGTTTCCGGTTGCGACGTGGCCGTACGCATCCCCATGTCCCATGGCGTTGACTCCCTCAACGTTGCCGCCGCCTCGGCCGTGGCGTTTTGGCAGCTCTGCCCGCACGGCTCCAACAGCTACCACTACGAGCGGGGGATGTTCGGCTAGGGGCGTTGCTCGCGGGCGGCCGAATCGCTACCCTGCTTCCCAGGGAGATAGCTGAAAGATCGGAGGGCGCACATGACGCGAACGGGTAGCCGCGGCACGGGTTCCATCGACGTCACGTCCGGGCCGATCGCCCGCCAGCTGCTGGCGCTCTGCGGCCCCATCTTCCTCTCGAGCTTCTTCCAGCAGAGCTACGCGCTCATCAGCACCTACGTGGTGGGCCAGTTCGCTGGCAAGGACGCCCTGGGCGGCATTCAATCGACCATGGCGCTCACCGACCTCGCCGTGGGCTTCTGCGTGGGCCTGGGCGCCGGTTGCGCGGTCATCACGGGGCAGTGCTTCGGCAGCCGCGACGACGAGCGGCTCTCGCGCTCCGTCCACACGGCCATGTGCATCGCGCTCATTCTGGGCGCGGTGGTCTCGGTCTCGGGGGTCCTCCTCATGCCGTCGATCCTCGCCTTCATGGGCACGCCCGCCGAGCTCATGGGCGAGGCCGTGGCCTACTCGCGCTGCTACTTCGGCGCCATGGTGTTCTCGCTCGTGCTCAACATGGGCGTGGCGCTGCTGCGCGCCGTGGGCGACACGCGCGCCCCCGCCGTCATCATCGCGAGCGGCTGCGTGGTGAACGTGGCGCTCGACCTGCTGTTCGTGGCCGTGCTGCGGCTCGAAGCCCTGGGCTGCGGCATCGCCATCGCCTGCACGCTCGCCATCAACTGCGCCAGCGTGCTCGTCCGCATGATGCGCGCCCGGGGCCCATGGCGGCTCGACCTGCGGCGCCTGCGCATCGACGGCCGCATCTGCCGCTCCATGGTCTCCTGCGGCCTACCGCTCGCGGTGCAGTCGAGCGTCTACTCCGTCTCCAACATCATCATGCAGTCCACGGTGAACACCTTCGGCGTGGACGCGGTGACCGGTTGGGGGCTCTCGGGCCGCCTCGACGCCATCGTGTGGATGGTCACCGAGGCGCTCGGGGTGTCCGTGACCACCTTCTCCGCGCAGAACTACGGCGCGCGCAACCTCGAGCGCATGCGGCGTGGCTACCACACCTCGCTCGCCATCACCGTCTGCCTGGTGGGCGCGCTCTCTGCCTTCCTGGTGGTGTTCGTGGCCCCGCTCTCGCGCCTGTTCATCGACGACGCGGGCGTGACCTCCTATACCGCCAAGATGGTGCACTTCATCGCGCCCTTCTACCTGTTCTACTCCATCGTGGACAACACCTCTGGGGCCATACGCGGCTCGGGGGAGAGCTTTAGGCCCATGCTCCTCACCATCCTGGGCACCTGTGTGTTCCGCGTGGTGTGGCTGCTGGGCGTGGTGCCGCTCCACCACACGGTCGAGACCATGCTGCTCGTGTACCCTGTGACCTGGATCCTCACGGCCGCCATGTTTATCGCCTACCACCACTGGGGCCACTGGCTCGCGCACGCCGATGCGCGCGCGGCCCACGCGGACCTGGCGATCTAGCGTTTACCGCGCGCCCATATGGGTATCCTCACAACCATTGGCAACCTGAACGGAGACCCCTATGGAGATGAACGACGACAAACGGCGCAAGAGCATGATCGTGTACGTGCTCATCGCCTTCCTCGTCTACATGCTGCTGAACACCTTCCTGTTCCCCAGCATGCGGACGGGCGCGAGCGTCAAGGAGGTAAGCTACTCGACCTTCACCCAGGCGCTCGAGGAAAAGAAGGTCGAGAGCGTCCAGTACACGCAGGACTCCTCGCCCTACGCCAACTACACCCTGAAGGGCGAGAACGAGGGCGATAGCATCGAGCGAGCCTATCGCACCACGGTGCCCACCAACGACACCGGCATCTGGGACCTCATCCGCGAGTCGGGCGCCGACACGAGCGTGAGCATCCCCGACCAGTCCGAGGGCATGTGGCTCTACTATCTGCTCACGGTCTTCGGACCCATCATCGTGTTCATGCTGCTGGGCTGGTGGCTTAACCGCCGCATGAAGAAGGCGATGGGCGACGACGGCCCGTCCATGAACTTCGGCTCCGGCGGGTTCGGCGGCATGGGCGGCGGCCTGGGCAAGTCCGGCGCGCGCGTGATCGCCAGCAAGGACGTGGGCGTGACCTTCCGCGACGTTGCCGGCCAGGAGGAGGCCAAGGAGTCGCTGAAGGAGGTCGTGGACTTCCTGGAGAACCCCAAGCGCTACGAGGACATCGGCGCCAAGCTGCCGCGCGGCGCCCTGCTCGTGGGCCCTCCGGGCACGGGCAAGACCCTCATGGCCAAGGCCGTGGCCGGCGAGGCCGGCGTGCCGTTCTTCAGCATCTCGGGTTCCGAGTTCGTCGAGATGTTCGTGGGCCGCGGCGCCGCCAAGGTGCGCGACCTGTTCAAGCAGGCCAACGAGAAGGCGCCCTGCATCGTGTTCATCGACGAGATCGACACCATCGGCAAGAAGCGCGACGGCGGCGGCTTCTCGGGCAACGACGAGCGCGAGCAGACCCTGAACCAGCTGCTCACCGAGATGGACGGCTTCGATAACCACAAGGGCATCGTGGTGCTCGCCGCCACCAACCGCCCCGACTCGCTCGACCCGGCGCTCACCCGCCCCGGCCGCTTCGACCGCCGCATCCCCGTGGAGCTGCCCGACCTGCGTGGCCGCCAGTCCATCTTGGAGCTGCACGCCAAGGACGTGAAGACCCAGCCTCCGCTGGACCTCACCGCCATCGCGCGCGCCACGCCCGGAGCCTCGGGCGCCGACCTCGCCAACATCATCAACGAGGGCGCCCTGCGCGCGGTGCGCATGGGACGCAAGCGCGCCACCCAGGAGGACTTCGAGGAGAGCGTGGAGGTGGTCATCGCCGGCCAGCAGCGCAAGTCGACGGTGCTCTCCGACCACGAGAAGCAGGTCGTGGCATACCACGAGATCGGCCACGCGCTGGTTGCCGCCTCGCAGACCGAGTCCGCGCCGGTGACCAAGATTACCATCGTTCCGCGTACCAACGGGGCACTCGGCTACACCATGCAGGTGGAGCAGGACGAGAAGTTCCTCACCACACGCCAGGAGGCCCTGAACAAGCTCGCGGTCTACTGCGGCGGCCGTTGCGCCGAGGAGCTCATCTTCAGTGAGATGACCACCGGAGCCTCCAACGACATCGAGCAGGCCACCAAGCTCGCCCGCAACATGGTGACGCGCTTCGGCATGAGCGACGATTTCGGCATGATGGCGCTCGGCACCGTGCAGAACGCCTACCTCAACTCCGACACCTCGCTCACCTGCGCTCCGGGCACGGCTGAGAAGGTCGATGCCGAGGTGCGCCAGATGATCTCCGACGCGCACGAGCGCGCCACGCAGATTCTGCGAGAGAACAAGTTCAAGCTGCACGAGCTCGCGCATTACCTGTACAAGAAGGAGACCATCACGGGCGAGGAGTTCATGACGCTCCTCAAGCGCGAGAACCCCCTGATGCAGAAAGCCCAACAGTAGCTTTCGCGTCCGGTCCGTCCGCGCCCCGTCGGGTTCGATCCCGGCGGGGCGCTATCCATATCTTGAAGCCCGCTAGGGATTTCTGCGTCATAGTATCGAAATCATCATGCGGTGACCGGAATAAACCCGACGTTTGCCAAATCGTGGCACCCGATGAACATCAAATTGCCTAAGCTGAAGATGGGCTTCGATAATCGCGTTGAATGGTGGGGCGGCATGACGGAATGCGGACGTGACTTTTCCGGGCATCGTGCAGGTGGCCGCCGTTCCCCTAGGGATCTTCAAGCGCTTTCCCCACGAGAGCGTCAGATCGTTCAGTTGATATTAGATGGAAGCGATATCAAGAGAATCGCTTTGGACTTGGGAATCAAGACTTCCAGCGTTCGGGTAACGCTTCATCACGCTTATCGAAAACTAGGTATATCCGATATGCATGAATTGCGTGAAGGGTATGGTCAACCTGCTTCTTTTGGCGAGGTCGAAAAGCATCGAGTCATGTCGGAAAACGGTACCCAGCGCGATGGGGACACTGCGGCAGGGCTCGGACTCGCGTTCTTTGCACTTCTCGGCATGCTGATCCTTGCGGTAACGCAGATCCCGCTTTCCCCCCTTGGTGCAGAGCGCGAGATGCTCGTGGTCATGTCAAGCCTTTGCGCTCCCATAGGCCTCTCGATCGGCGTTGTCTGCTCGCTGGGTGGATGTCTTGGCGCGCCTTTTAAATCGGATAACCGAACGGTCGGTAGATGGATGGTTCTACACGCCCTTACCTTCGCTGCATCTTCATTTGGATTGTTCGCCGCGTTCTTGCGAGGGGCAAGTCTCGGAGACCTCATCCTTTTCGCACCCGCCTCTGCGATCTTTGCTTTCGAGCTGGTCAATCTTGGGCTTCCGCTTTTCGTAGTCGTTAAGCGAGGCGTTCGTCCGATGTTCAATCGATTGCTTCTCTCCATCGCTGTATGTATTCTTTTGGCTCTTTCATGCGCGGTGTGCGATTGGTCGGTCTTGAGGCTGTTCTTTACATTATCCACTCTTTTTGCGCTCGCTTTTCCTATGCAACGCACCGCGATTCTCTTTGGGCATAGGTTGCTAAGTGCCGACGTCGCAGATGCCAGCCTGAAATCCTTGTGGCATTCGCTTAAAGCCTCGTTTATCGAAGAGAGGTTTAAAGCCACCGCGCTTTTTATCGGTGGAATGCTCTCCCTGTGCTTGCTACCTATCCATGTCGGCCTTCATCCTGTTTTCTATGTCATCTCTGTCATCGGGCTATGCGTGCCCCGCTTGAGATTGAGGGGACTGGCCTTTCCCTCCCGTTTACGGGAAGACATTGCATTCATTGTGCTCTGTGCTCTCCTTTATGCTTGGACTGGTCAAATTCGTCATTGCCTTCTTGCGTTTTTCGTCGGCGTCAGCCTACATGCTTTTACAGATGAATCGAACGTCTCTTGCAGTCTCGTTGAAGGAATGATTTTCCTTTCCGGCTTTCTATTCATGTATGGGATGTCCCTGCTTCGAGCTTGGCAATTCGAGTCATATTCGCTCGCGCCTGCTTTTGGAGTGGGCGAAGGCGCATCTGTTTGGCTCATAGATGTTGCGACGCTGCTTCCTGTTGTTAATTTTATATTCGTAGCAGTCACGACTTTCGCCCGCTATGGTGAATTAAGCACCTGTGGATCTGTATCTGAATGTGGCTCAGCCGATTCTGAGCTCCGCATGCGCTCCTATTTGATATTTCGTGGCTGTGACGGTATCCAGGTGGACGTCGCGCTGTCTTGCCTACACGGGGAATCGATATCTTTTACCGCTCGAAAACTCGGGTACTCTACCGCATCGATCAAGGCGATTCGCTCCCAGCTTTATCGCCAGTTCGATGTGCGAGGAGTGAATGAGTTGGTCAACGTTATTTCGAGCGAGTGCAACGTTTAGCAGGTGTTTATACAACTCTAGACCTGTTGTTTATATCCATGCAGCCCCCAATGATCTCATAATGACTCAAGACCGGTCGAAAGGAATTGTCGACGAAGGAGATGAAAATGCCAAGGATATCGATTCTGATTCGAAAGTCTATGGTTATCGGGCTGTTCGGCGCTTGTGCCTTGGGGAGAATGGGTTGAGCCACGCTCGCCTATCTGCGTGGGCGGATAGGAAGGCAGGCTACGTCAAGGGTGTTTGGAGTCCAGATTCTTCCTACAACTGGACGGAGATGGGCCACTAATCGATAGGGTAATCCATTATCGAGGTGCCCCTCGTTTCGAGGGGCACTTGTTGGGGGTGATCTTGTGAAAATCTCTCCAGCTGAGAAAGGTTTCCTCGGTGCCTTGGCTGCGGCTTGCGTCCTCGTCGCGATCGGATGGGGTCTTTCCGGGATAATCAGGGCACGTGTTGCCGGCCTTGACGCCGCGGAACGGCGAGAGCTGAACCAAACGTTCAAGTCTGGTGAGACGGCGATCCTGGACTCGCGTGCAGATGAGCAACCGCTCTCATCTGGGACCTCGTACGCGACTGAGTTTACCTGGAAGGGGTCCATGGAAGCGACGGTGAAGAGGTCCGCGCTGTACCGAGATTGGAAAGATGCGCAGGCTGATATCGGTTCCTCGCGCGAGTTCTTTGCCCCGGTAGAGTACCTTGATGGACTCGAGGGGGTCCTCGTGGTCGACCTGCTCGTTAAGAATTTAGATGCCCGGTCTACGTCCGCGGCGGTTGAGGATCCTTACTGCTTCAATGCAGGAAACTTCAATGTGTCCCCTCGAGGGGAGATCATCGGGTTGGACTCATACCCAAAGGATATCGCCGAATTAAATTCGACCGCGCGTTGGTATTTCGAGCTAAAACCCGGACAGGCCCGTCTCATCAAGATCGCGTATGAAGTGGGGGATGGAAAGGCATTCGACGCGCGTGACTTCAGTCTCTGGGCGGGCTCCTTCGAGTCGGGGAAGTACCGGTTTAAGCTCGATGTTGAGAGGGGTGATGAGGATGGTGCTTCCGTCAGTCGCTCGTCATGAGCTTCAGGTCTGCTTTAGGGGCAGATGGTTCAAGGTCGCTTTGGGTACCGGCATGGTTCTTTCTGTCCTCGCGGCGATCGAGGCGATCGTCACCGTCGATATGCGCGTCTCACTCGACGACTTCTACCTCTCACATCGTTCGTGCTGGGCCAATTGGATCGTCGTGAACGGAAACGCGCTCGCCGTTCCCACGGTGTTCTTTACGGCTCTTCCTCTCCTCGCGAGCCTTCCGTATTCATGGTCGTATTGCGCCGACAGGCAATCAGGCTATGCTTGCCAGGTCACGACCAGAGCGTCGCGGAGGGGCTATGTTGGATCAAAGATACTGGCTTGCTTTTGTGCTGGCTCCCTTTTGTCGGCAGCTGCACTCGTGCTGAATATCGCGGTTCTCGCGGCGTTTCTGCCTGCAAATGTCGCGTTCTATGAGGACAACATCATCCTCGGCGTGTATTCAGATAGCCTGTTCTCGTACTTCTTCTTTAATCTGCCGGTGCTATACGTCTTTCTGTACACCGTTCTCGACGCCGTGCTCATGGGCGTGTGGGCGGCGCTCGTCCTCGGCTTGTCCCTCATCTTCACCAATCGCGTGAGCGTGATGGTCGTTCCGTTCATGCTCCTTTATGCATGGCATGATTTGAATACGAGGCTTGCTTTCATATTGAATATGCGCCTACCGAACCTCGATATCATCGATCATCTCGATGCCGAGAATTTCATGCTCGATAGTGAACTGTCCGTCATCGTATTCGAGCTTTGTTTCTTGGTGTGCTTGACGTTGATCCTCATGCGAGCGCTTACACGAAGGAGGTGGCCCTCATGATGCGTTCGCTTGTCTACGATACGCGATGCGCCGTTCGCGAGCTCTTGCTCTCGATGGCCGCGGCGTTCGGCCTCACCCTGCTCCTCCTCATCTCTGCATATGCGGAGTTCGGATTCGCGAATGACTTCATAGGACGCCCCGTCCTGGGCGATAACGTCCTTGTCGTTCTTGCCGGCAAGCAGCTTCCCGAATGGAGGCCGGGGGTAATACTTATCCCGCCCACGGGTTGGATAGCCCTTCTGCTCTTAACCCTGGTGCCTTCACTGGGGCATCCCTCGTACGACCTCTACGACCTTACAGGTCGTAGCATGTTGGCAATGGGTTCGCGGACGGCTTGGTGGAACGCTAAAATCACTTGGACCATGGCGACGGTTCTCATCGTGATGTTCGGCTCTCTATCGGCGTGCTTCGTATGGACGCTTTGTTGCGGGCAGGACTTTTCACTTGTCGCGACGGGGGCCGGGTTCGACCTTGTCTTATCGGGGGATTTTCCCGAGCTGGATGCCCTCGACTTGAACGTGCCCATTTTGGTTTCCCTGCTTTCCGTGTGCGCATTGGCGTGCGTCCAACTCCTGCTTTCTGTCTTCCTTCGGCCGACGTTGGCGTTCATCGCCACGCTTTCCCAACTTGTGCTTGCCTATTATTTCGACTGGCCGTTCCTCGTTGGGAATGGTGCCATGCTTCTTCGATCCGAGCTGCTTGCGGCCAGTGGCGGTGTGGGTTCCCGGCATGCGGTGTGGAGCCTGCTGATGATCGCCCTATCTTACTTTCTTGGGCTGAGACTCTTCCGTGGGCTCGACGTATTGAAAGGGGGTGGCCTCTGATGTCGGTCATCGTGAAATCCGTTTCTAAGACGATTCGTTCGAGGCGCGTCCTAGATGGCATATCCATCGAGGTTCCCGATGGCCACGTTGTGGGCCTCGAGGGCGTGAACGGGTCCGGCAAGACCATGCTCATGCGTGCCGTTTGCGGCCTCATGCATGTCGATGCGGGAGAGATCTTCATCGACGGCAAGCTTTTGGGGCATGATATCGAGATCCCGGATAGCGTGGGGATCTTGCTGGAGTCACCCGCATTCCTCGATGGGTTCTCGGGCTTCGAGAACCTTATGTTGCTCGCCCGCCTCTCGGGACGTGCGGGTAGGCGTGAGGTGCTGCGTGCGCTCGAGCGCGTCGGGCTCGACCCAATGCTCAAGACGGCCTATCGCGGCTATTCCCTTGGGATGAAACAGCGCCTGGGTCTTGCCGCCGCCGTGATGGAATCTCCCGCGCTCATGCTTCTCGACGAGCCGATGAACGCACTTGATTCCGACGGCGTCGAGCTCGTGTCGCGTCTCATCCTTGAGGAGCGTGAACGAGGGGCGGCGGTGCTCATCTCCTGTCATGACGGGAAGGTGCTCGAGGCGCTGTCGGACCGCGTCTTCTTGATGCGGGATGGCGCTATAGTAGGCGTGAGGGAGGTCGGTTCCCATGCGGCGTAAGGCTACCTTCAGCGTCATGGCACTGGTGCTGCTTATGCTCTGGGTTGGCCGGATCTATGCCGTGAATGCCTCCGCTGACACGATTCCCCAGGAGTTCTATGAGATGGGGGAGTGGGTTCCCGTCGAGGACGGATACATCATCGATGAGTACATCGAGCGAAACGAGGGATACTCCTTCCGGGTCAACAGCGCAGAAATCATGTCTCCAGCGGAATTCGCCGCGTGCTACGCTCGCGATGGGGTCGATTTAGGTGGGACCGAGTTGGCAAAAGGGGAGCGATCCGTCTTGGCCATGAGCATCACCATGAGAAACGAGGGGAACGTCGGCGGCGGCATCATGAGCTATATGTGGCGCGCCGTCTCGGCTTCCAACGACTGGGAATGCAAGGTCGATGACGAGCTGTTCTCGCTTGTGGAGGATACCGGCCAAGAATTCAGGATCGGAACGGACAAGTCCTACACGACGGTATTCCCCTTCACCTGCTACGTCGATGGCCCGCTGCTCTCGCCCACGTCGTTGGAAGTGCGCGATGAGATCCGCGGGAGGGAGTTCACCATGAACTTCACCACACGCCCGGTGATGAAGACCACGTATATCTCGGTTTCATAGCGTGGCAGAGCTCGCGGTATCATGTGACCGTGACCAACCTTGACCGAAAGGACCCCATGTCCTCAAACGATTCCGCCCTGCGCTTCGCGATCCTCATCGACGCAGACAACATCTCAGAGAAATACGTCAAGATCGTGCTCGACGAGGTGGCGAGCGCCGGCGTGGCTACCTACAAGCGCATCTACGGCGACTGGACCAGCACGCGCATGACGAGCTGGAAGAGCTGTCTTTTGGACAACTCCATCACGCCGATGCAGCAGTACAGCTACACCTACGGCAAGAACGCAACCGACTCGGCCATGATCATCGACGCCATGGACATCCTCTACTCCGGCAACGTGGACGGCTTCGCCATCGTGTCCTCCGATTCCGACTTCACGCGCCTGGTGGCGCGCCTTCGCGAGAGCGGCATGCAGGTGATCGGCATGGGCGAGCAGAAGACCCCCAAGCCGTTCATCGCCGCGTGCAACACCTTCAAGTACCTGGACCTGCTCTACGCGGAGGGGGAGAAGGCCGCCGCGCAGGAAACCGAGCGCGCGGCCAAGCGCCGCGGCAAGGCCGCGCCTGCCGAGCCCGAGGAGGCCGACGCCGAGGAGGAGGTGGCCTTCGGCGAGATGACGCGCGCCGACCGCCGCCGGCACCTCAAGGCCATCCGCGAGTCCATCGCCGCCGTCATCGACGCCTACGCCGACGAGTACGGCTGGCTCTCGCTGGGACAGCTCGGCGAGCAGCTGCCGCGACGCCTGCCCGACTTTGACGTGCGCAACTACGGATTCAAGCGGCTGCAGCCGTTCTTGAAGTCGCTTGGCGTGTACGAGTTCTACGACCCCGAGGGCGAGTACGGCCTGCAGCAGATCTACCTGCGCGAGCGCGACGAGCGCGAGGAGGACTAGCCCAGGCGTCGCCCAATCGTTACCGAATGTTATCAACCTGTTACGGACCCACCGGGGGCATGGCGCGCCCCGGTGGGTCCGCGCTTGAGGAATATAATCCGAGTCAAGACGATATTCACCGCGTTCGGGGGAGAATGCCATGCGTACCATCCAGATGAGCGACTACACCGTCGGCGAGGATTGCTTCGAGGCCATCCCCGAGGCCCTCGCGGGCTACGGCGCGAAGAAGGTGGTGCTCGTGGGCGGGCGCCGCGCGCTCGACGCCGCCGCCCCGCAGATTCTCGACGTGCTGGCCCAGGCCGATATCCAGGCGCTCGACACCATCATCTACGGCACGGACTCCACCCAGACGAACGTCGACAAGCTGGCCGGCAACCCCAACTTCCGCGACGCCGACGTGGCCTTCGCCATCGGCGGGGGCAAGGCGATCGACACGGTCAAGACCGCGGCCCTCGAGCTGCATAAGACCGTCTTCTCCGTGCCGACCATCTGCTCCAACTGCTCCTGCGCCACCGCCATCGCCGTGATCTACAACGACGACGGCTCGCTCAACCGCTACAGCTACCCGCAGGCGCCGGCGCATATCTTCATCAACCCCAAGGTGATCGCCGAGGCGCCGGCAGAGTACTTCTGGGCCGGCATCGGCGACGCCCTCTCCAAGCAGCCCGAGGTGGAGTACGCCGCGAGCCAGGCCGTCCTCAACCACACCGGCTCGCTCGGCCTCTCGCTCGCGCACACCTGCTCCGAGCCGCTGTTCACCTTCGGCGAACAGGGCCTGGCGGACGTCCGCGCCGACCGCGCCACCGACGCCGTGGCGCGCATCGCGCTCGACATCGCCGTCAACACCGGCTACGTGAGCAACCTCACCAACCAGCGCGACTTCTACTACAACAGCTCGCTCGCGCATGCCTTCTACAACGCCACGACCGGCATCGCCCGCCCGGGCCGCACGCACCTTCACGGCGAGGTCGTGAGCTTCGGCGTGCTCGTGCTGCACGCCTACACCGGAAACGAGGCCGACCTCGAACGCTACGCCGCCTTCAACAAGCGCATCGGCCTACCGGTGACGCTCGCCGAGCTCGACCTGGACGAGTCGCACCTCGAGCGTATCGCCGAGCTCGCGCAGGCCACCAACGAGTGGAGGCAGGGCAACCCCGCCCCGTTTTCCCCGGAGAGGTTCATCGAGGCCATCAAGGCGGCCGACGCCTATGGACGCTCGCTCGCGTAGGCCCCATCCCCGCCCCGGCTATCGCGCCATCGTGGACATTTGCCCGGGGAGAATGTCCACAGCCATGTTTTTTCCCATCGCCGCGTCGGCGCCCGCCGAACGGGAAACCCATGCGGTTGGATTTCCCGTCTGTTACGGGCGTGCGAAGCCGGCCGCGCATGCTAGAATACCCGCCGAAGGCGTTGATGGGGACGAGTAGCCCGATCGCGCGCACCTGAGAGAGCGGGTACCTTGGCTGAGAGTCCCGTGTGCGCGCCCGAGCGAAAATCACCCCGGAGCCGCGGCCCCAACGGACGCGCAACCGCGCACCCCAGTAGGCGTCGCCGAGATGGCCGTCGTCATAGGCCAGCCGAGTAACGGGCGAGTCGCGCATCCGCGCGGGCGAGCCTAAGCTGGGTGGTACAGCGAAGAGCGGCGCCGGGCAGGGGGCATCCCCGCGCATCCGGCGATTCAAGGCGCTTCGTCCCAGCTTGTAGGGACGGGCGCCTTTTTCATGCCTCGAGGGAGGCGTCCCGATCAAGAGGAAGGGGCAACCTCATGGCCAACGAGTACAAGGAGACCATGAACCTGCCGAAGACCAAGTTCCCCATGCGCGGCGCGCTCGCGCAGCGGGAGCCCGAGCGTCTTCGCACCTGGCAGCAGAACCGCGTCTACGAGATGCTGCTCAAGAAGAACGCGGGCCACAAGAAGTTCGTCCTGCACGACGGCCCCCCGTACGCCAACGGCCCCATCCACCTGGGCCACGCCATGAACAAGATCTCCAAGGACATGATCAACCGCTTCCGCGCGATGCAGGGCTTCGAGACCCCGTACGTGCCCGGTTGGGACTGCCACGGCCAGCCCATCGAGCACAAGGTCGAGGAGGCCGTGGGCACCGAGAAGTTCAACCAGATGCCCACCGCCAAGATCCGCGAGATGTGCAACGAGTTCGCGGTCGAGAACATCGAGCTGCAGAAGGCCGGCTTCCGCCGCTTGGGCGTGCTGGGTGACTGGGACAACCCCTACCTCACGCTCTACCACCAGCACGACGCCGCCGACATCGAGGTCTTCAAGGCCATGTTCGATAAGGGCATGGTCTATCGCGGCCGCAAGCCGGTGCATTGGTGCAAGCATTGCCATACGGCGCTCGCCGAGGCCGAGATCGAGTACGGCGAAGAGGTCAGCCCGGCCATCTTCGTCCGCTTCGAGATGACCACGGTGCCCGCGGGCCTGGAGGCCTGGGCGGGCAAGCTCTGGGTGGATATCTGGACCACCACCCCGTGGACCCTTCCCGCCGACGACGCCGTGATCTTGCACCCCGAGGCCACCTACGTGGCGCTCGTCCACGAGGGCCGCGCCGAGATCGTGGCCGAGGCGCTGAAGGACCGCCTGGTCGAGAAGTTCGGATACGGCGAGGTATCGCTCGTCGCCGACCAGGACGGCGAGCCCTGGCGCATGACCGGCGAGCAGCTGGCCCACAACAAGTACAAGCAGCCGATCTTCGGCGACCAGGGCGTGGAGGGCGAGTTCATCTACGCCGACTACGTCACGCTCGACGACGGCACCGGCATCGTCCACTCCGCACCCGGCCACGGTGTCGACGACTACCTTGCCGGCCAGAAGTTCGGCATCGAGGTCGTCATGCCCGTGGACGACGACGGCCGCTTCTTCGAGGGCGAGGGGCTCGGGAGCGGCGGCCCGTTCTCCGGCATGGACACCGACGAGGCCAACCCCAAGATCATCGAGTGGCTGCGCGAGCGCGGCACGCTGATCCTTCACGAGGACATCAACCACAGCTACCCGCACTGCTGGCGCTGCAAGAACCCGGTGCTCTTCCGCGCCACCGACCAGTGGTTCGTGTCCATGGACAAGACCGGCCTGCGCGCCGAGGCGCTCGACGCCATCGAGAACCACGTGACCTGGTACCCCGCCCGCGCCAGCAAGCGCATCGGCGCCATGGTGGAGGGGCGCCCGGACTGGTGCATCTCCCGCCAGCGCAACTGGGGCGTGCCGATCCCGAGCTACACCTGCGAGGACTGCGGCGAGACCGTCATGAACGACGACACCCTCGACGCCGTCATCAAGCTGTTCCACGCCAAGGGCTCCGACGCCTGGTTCACCGAAGAGCCGGCGAGCTACCTGGGCGAGGCCTGCACCTGCACCAAGTGCGGCGGGCACAACCTTCGCGCCAACAAGGACATCCTGGACGTGTGGTGGGACTCCGGCGTCTCCTGGAAGGCCGTGTGCGAGTTCCGCGACGAGCTGGAGTACCCGGCTGACGTGTACCTCGAGGGCTCCGACCAGCACCGCGGCTGGTTCCAGAGCTCGCTGCTCACCTCCGTGGGCGCCAACGGCCACGCGCCGTACAAGGCCGTCGTGTCCCAGGGCTTCACGCTCGACGGCCAGGGCCGCAAGATGTCCAAGTCCCTCGGCAACGTGATCGACCCCAACGCGATCTGCGATGAGATGGGCGCCGACATCATCCGCCTGTGGGTGGCCTCGGTCGACTCCTCGGTCGACGTGGCCTGCGACAAGCAGATCCTGGCGCGCACCTCCGACGCCTACCGCCGTTTCCGCAACACCTATCGCTTCCTGCTGTCCGTCATCGAGGAGGACTTCGACCCCGAGCGCGACGGCGTGGCCTTCGACGACCTGCTGCCGCTCGACAAGCTCATGCTCGCCCGCATGACGCTCGTGCAGGCCGAGGTAGACGCCGCCTACGAGGGCTATGAGTTCAACCGCGCCTACCGCGCGCTGTACGACTTCGTGGTCACGGAGCTCTCCAACGTCTACCTCGACGCCCTGAAGGACCGCCTCTACTGCGGTGCCAAGGATGGCCTGGAGCGCCGCAGTGCCCAAACTGTGGTTGCCGAGCTGCTCTCCATGCTGCTGCGCGACATGCAGCCGATCCTCGCCTACACCACCGACGAGGTCATGGCCTACGCGCCCGCCGGCTGCGTCGACCATCAGCAGTACGCGGCGCTGCTCGACTGGTACCGCTCGCCCATCTCCGTGGAGCGCGCGGAGGAGTTCCGCGGCGTGCTCGACGCGGCCCTGGAGCTGCGCGGCGCCGTTACCCGCGCGCTGGAGGCCTCCGAGTTCACCAAGAGCCAGCAGGCCCGCGTGCGCGCCGCCGTGCCCCAGGAGCTCTACGCGCAGCTCACTGGCGAGCACGCCGTGGACCTGGCGGAGTTCTTCATCGTCTCCGAGCTCGAGCTCTCGGTGGGCGACGAGGTTTCCGCCGAGGTTGAGGCCGCGCACGGCGACTGCTGCGAGCGCTGCTGGAACTACCGCGACGACGTGGTGGACGGTCTGTGCCCCCGCTGCCGCGAGGCGCTCAAGTAGCTCCGCTCGCCCGCGGTCCTCGCCGCGCGCACGCGCATCGTGTATAGTCACATGGTCGATCGGCGCCGCCGGTCGACCATTTTTGTCGCTACGGGATGTCGTGCGGGACGTTTGGCTTTTGGAGGTCGCGATGATGAAGGACGAGGGTAGAGGGTTCGCGCCCCCGCGCAGCTGGCGGATTGCCGTGGCGGGCGCGGTGTTCTTGGCCGTGGTCGTGCTCGACCAGCTCTCCAAACTCATCGTGCGCGCCCTCGTCTCCGCGCACGGCGGCGCGTGGGGAGCGGCGCTCATACCCGGTCTCGTGCGGTTCCAGTTCGTGGCCAACATCGGCGCGGCCTTCTCACTCGGCGAGGGCATGGGCGGCCTGTTCGTCGTGCTCGCGCTCGCGGTCACGGCCTTCGCCCTGTACTACCTGCTGCGCGCCCCGCTCATGAGCCGCGTCGAGGTCGTGGGCCTCGCGCTGGTGGCGGGCGGCGCCATCGGCAACGCCATCGACCGTGCCCTCTTCGGCTTCGTGACCGACTTCATCGCCACGGAGTTCATCGACTTCCCTGTGTTCAACGTGGCCGATATCGGCATCACGGTCGGCGTTGTCGTGGCCTTTTTTGCCTATCTGCTGCTCTCGCCCGCAAACAAGGTGGACGCCACCGCTGAGCTCAACCGGCGCGACGCCGAGGACCGGGCACGCCGCGCCGAGCGCGCTCGCGGGCGCGCCGCGCGCGCCAAGCGCCGCCGGAAGGGGGAGTAGTCCATGGCCGACCTGCATATCCTGGTGGACGAGGCGTCCGCCGGCATGCGCCTCGACAGCTTTTTGGGAAGCTTGGACGCCACCCCGACCCGCTCCGCCTGCACCCACCTGATCGAGGCCGGTGCCGTGGCCCTGAACGGTGAGACCTGCCTCTCCAAGAAACAGGCCCTGTCCGTGGGCGACCGCATCTCCGTGGATGTGCCGGAGCAGCGCGAGCCCGGAGAGGTCCTGGGCGAGCCCATCCCGCTCGATATCCGCTACGAGGACGAGCACCTGATCGTGCTCTCCAAGCAGCGCGGCCTCGTGTGCCACCCGGCCCACGGGCACGACTCGGGCACGCTCGCCAACGCGCTCGTGTACCACTGCGGCATCGATCATTTGGGCACGGTCCAGGGCGAGGACCGGCCCGGCATCGTGCACCGCCTGGACCGCGACACCTCGGGCCTCATGCTCGCCGCCAAGGACGACGACACCCAGCGCGATCTGCAAAACCTCATCCGCACCCGCACGCTCGACCGCCGCTACATCACGCTCGTGCACGGCGAGATCGCGCTGGACGAGGGCACCATCAACACCGGAATCGCCCGCTCGGCGCGCGACCGCGTGAAGATGGCCGTGTCCGACGACCCCTTCGCCCGGCAGGCCATCACCACGTTCCGCGTGCTCGAGCGCTTCGAGCCCGCGCGCGGGGACGATGGCTACACGCTCGTGGAATGCCACCTCTACACGGGGCGCACCCACCAGATCCGCGTGCATATGCGCCACATCAACCACCCGCTCGTGGGCGACCCGCTCTACGGCAAGGGCAAGCCCGGCAACCATGCGAACCTGGGGCTCGAACGGCAGTTCCTGCACTCCTGGCGCGTGCGCTTCGACCATCCCGTGACGGGAGCGCCGATCGAGTGCGCCGACGAGCTGCCGTGGGACCTCGCCGCGGTCCTCGATGACCTGCGCGATCGCAGCGCCGGCCGCACGGTCGTGGGCGATAAGATCGTGCCGCTCCTGGGCCTGCTCGACTAAAGCCCGCCTGACTTCATAGGGCGTCCACCACAGGGCGCGACCGCTTGGCTACACTGGGAGGGCTTTGCCCGAACGACGCGAAGAGGGGTATCCGTGACGCCCGTCCAGATATTCAACACGGCTATCGCCATCCTGTTCATGCTGTGCTTCGCCTACCAGACCTTCTTCTACCTGCTCGGGCTCGTGCGCGGCCAGGTCAAGATTCCGCCCGCCAAGAAGCTGCACCGCTACGCGTTCTTCATCGCCGCGCACAACGAGGAGGCCGTGATCGCCAACCTCGTGCGCTCCATCAAGGACCAGGACTACCCCGCCGAGCTCGTGGATATCTTCGTGGTGGCCGACGCCTGCACCGACGCCACGGCCGAGCGCGCCCGCGAGGCCGGCGCCATCGTGTACGAGCGCAACGACCTCGCGCGCAAGGGCAAGAGCTGGGTCATGGACTACGGCTTCTCGCGCATCCTCGACGAGTACCCGGGTGTACACGACGCCTTCGTGATCTTCGATGCCGACAACCTGCTTTCCCGCGATTACCTCAAGGTCATGAACGACGCCTTCGACCAGGGCTACCTCGCGCTCACGAGCTACCGGAACTCCAAGAACTTCGGCAGCAGCTGGATCTCGGCCGCGTATTCCATCTGGTTCATCCGCGAGGCGCGCTTCCTCAACAACGCGCGCATGCTCTGCGGCACGAGCTGCGCCGTCTCGGGGTCGGGCTACCTCGTCTCGGCCAAGATCGTGCAGGCCATGCACGGCTGGGATTTCCACACGCTCACCGAGGATATCCAGTTCTCCACCTTCTGCGCGGCCCACGGCATCACGATCGGCTACGCGCCTGCCGAGTTCTACGACGAGCAGCCGCTCACGCTGGATGCCTCCATCAAGCAGCGCAGACGTTGGGTCAAGGGGTTCTACCAGGTGTTCTTCTCCTATGGCGGTCAGCTGGTGCGCTCTATCGCGCAAGATCGGTCGTTCGCAGCCTACGACTTGCTCATGGTGATCGCGCCGGCCACGCTGCTGACCCTGATCTCGCTGCTCGCCAACGCCACCTTCATCGTGGTGGGCGGCATGTCGCACGGCTTCCTCGTGACCGACGCCGAGATGCAGGCGTGCCTGGGGAGCATCCTCATGACGCTTTTGGGCATGTACGGCGTGTTCTTCCTCCTCGCGCTCATGACCACCGTGTTCGAGTGGAGGCACATCCACTGCCCACAGCGTTGGCGCGTGGTGGCGAACCTGTTCACGTTCCCGCTGTTCATGTTCACCTATATCCCGCTCACGGTCACGGCGCTGTTCCTCAAGGTCGACTGGATCCCCACGCCGCACGACGTGAGCGTGACGCTCGACCAGGTGATGGAGGGTGTGCGGTAGCCTTTCGATACCCTGACCGGTTGGCCCGCCGGACGCCCTTGGGCGCGGGGTATAGAGGGTCGCGGCGCCTCGCTTGCTTTCTTTATTCTTTCACTTTGGAGGTTTGATCGATGGAACGGTTTGTTTCCATGCCCGTTTCGGCTGTTGCACCTGCTGAGGGGTCGTTCCCTATGGATTCCGTGACGCTGGAGGGGGAGTGGCTCGATATCTGCTCCTCGCTTGAGGGGGATGCCGCCTCGCATAGGGCGGGGGATGCCTACCTTGCCGGCACCAACGCGCTCTACCATGGCGGGGCCATCCAGTGGAGCTTCGTGCCCAAGGTGTTCTCGCGTCGCGATGCGGGATACCTCGCCTGGGTCGCCGAGACCATGGGTCGCATCATGGACAAGGTGACGCGCGCGTTCCTGGAGCGCGCTGACGTTCGGGCTGCCTTCGCGCTCGACCCGCGTATCGAGGAGCTGGCGCTCGCGCCCGTACCCTACGAGACGCTCATTCCCATCGCCCGCGTGGACATCTTCCTGAACGAGGAGACCGGGGACTTCCAGTTCTGCGAGCTCAATACCGACGGCTCCTCGGGGCTGCTCGCCACCGTTGAGGCCACGCGCGCGAACCTGCTCACAGAGACCGGGCGCGCCTTCGCCGCCCGTCATGATGTGGCCGCTTTCGACCTGCACGCCCTGTGCGCCCGCGCCGTGCTGGATTGCTATCGCGAGGCGGGCGGGGTCGCCGAGCGCCCCGTCTTCATCGCCGTGGACTACTCCGAGAGCATCGCCCTGCACGAGGTCGAGGAGTACGCCTCCGTCTTCGATGCCCTGGGTGCCGAGCTCCGCTTCGCCGACATCCGCGACCTCTCCTACGAGAACGGCGTGCTGTGCGACGCCCATGGACCCGTCGACGCCGTCTGGCGCCGCGTGGTCATCAGCGAGATGCTCGAGAAGCCCTGCCCGGGTGCGGACGCCTTCATGCGCTGCGTGCGCGAGGGCGCGGTTCCCGTGATGGGCGGCTTCCGCACCTGGCCGTGTGCCACCAAGACGGTCTTCGCCCTGCTGCATAGCCCGCTCGCCGAGACGATCCTTACCGCCGACGAGCTCGCCTTCGTGCGCGAGCACGTGCCGGCGACGTTCATGCTTGATGGGGAAAGCGACCTGACCGCCTTTGCTGAGAGGGAACGCTGGATCGCCAAGCCGCGCGACGGTTACAACGGTGCCGGCGTGGTGGCCGGCAGCGACTGCACGGCGGGGGAGTGGGACGAGGTCCTGCGCGAGATGGCCGCCACGGGCGGTACCGTCCAGGCCTACGCCCCGCAATACGCCTTGCCCAACATGGAGGGGGGCATCGCTGGCATCGGGGAGGATCCGCGTCCCTATTCCAACATGGAGGGGCTGTTCCTGTTCAACGGCGCATTCGGTGGCGTGTTCACCCGCTGCGGGCTGAACGCCGTGATCGGAGAGCACACCGGCCGTCTCAACATGGGCTGCCTTGTAGTGGGCTAGCGCATGGCCTCCTCCACCATGGTGTTGCCGGCGCTGCTCACCTGCTACCACGTTCTGTTCATCCTGGCCGCGATCATCGACGCGCGGCATCGCATCTTCCCGAACGGCCTGGCCCTCGCCATGGCGTCGCTTGCCCTCGGCGCGGTGGCGATCGAGGCCCTTCATGGCGCGGGGGATGCGGGCCTCGTGCCGTGGGCAACCCGATTTGCATACGCCGTTCTCCCCGCGATCGCCATCTGCGCCGGCTTGGCGGCCTTTGAGCTCGCCTGGCGACGCATCCAATCCGCACCGGGCCTCGGCATGGGCGACATCAAGCTCCTGTTCTCCCTCGCCCTGCTCGACCCCCTGATGGCGGTCGCGTCTCTCTTCCTAGGCCTCACGGCCCTCGCCGCCGCCTGCCTCATCTCAAAGAAACCCTCGCTGCCCCTGATTCCCTTCCTAGCCTCCGCCTGGGCCCTATTGACCCTGATCGACCTGGCTTATAGGTAAGGGCTTCGAGCGGAACCCTTCCTTTTAATGTGTGGTGGACGGTCGTCTGCGACATCGTCCCGGCACATCATCCCGCGCGCAGGACTGTCTGAGCACGGGATGATGTGCCGGGACGCCGAGGAACGCTTGGGTATACAATCCATGCAGACCCAACCACAGGAGGCCCCATGACCACCCTTCCCGACCTCCCCAGCTCCATCACCCCCGCCCTCGCCGACCGCATCGCGCACGACCGCGCCGTCGGCTGGGTGAACCCCTACCGGACCGACGATGCCCGCGCCCTGCGCCGCGAGGACCGCGAGCAGGACCGTCCGAGCGTCATCCGCCCGCCGTTCGTCCGCGACGTCGAGAAGGTCCTCCACCTGCCCGCCTACAACCGCTACAACGGCAAGACACAGGTCTTCAGCTTCCGCTCCAACGATGACCTCTCCCGCCGCGGCCTGCACGTGCAGCTCGTCTCCCGCATCGCCCGCGACATCGGTGCCGCCCTCGGCCTGAACTGCGACCTCATCGAGGCCATCGGGCTCTCGCACGACCTGGGCCACACGCCCTTCGGCCACGCCGGCGAGCGGATCCTCGACCGCATCCTGCGCGAGCGCACGGGGCGGCGCTTCCTCCACAACGTCCATTCCGTCCGCGTGATGGACGCGCTCTACGGCCGTAACATGTGCCTGCAGACGCTCGACGGCGCGCTCGCCCATAACGGCGAGTACGAGCAGCGCACGTTCGAGCTCTCGGGCCTCACGACCTTCGCCGAGCTCGACGCGCTCGTCGAGGGCTGCGCGCGCGACGGCGAGCTGGCCATCGGTCACCTGCGCCCCGCCACGCTCGAGGGCTGCGTGGTGCGCATCTCGGACATCATCGCCTACGTGGGCCGCGACCGCCAGGACGCCATCGAGGCGGGGTTGCTGCCGGCCGACGCCTTCGACGACGGGCTCGGCGGCGGCTACAACTCGTGGATCTTGAGCCGCGCGAGCGTGGACATCATCGAGCACAGCTACGGGCGCGACCGTATCGAGATGGGGGAGGGGCTCTTCTCGGAGCTCGCCCGGGCAAAACGCGAGAACTACGAGAAGATCTACCGCGCCGGCGGCGTGGAGGGCAGCTACGGCGACGAGCTCGAGCAGGCCTTCCGGCTAATCTACGAGTATTGCCGCGCCGACCTCGAGTACGGGCGGGAGGACGGCTTCATCTTCCGCCACCATATCCGCCGTATCGAGCGGCAGCTCTCCTTCTACGGGCGCGCCTACGGTTGGCGGGCCGACCTTGACCAGACGGTCGTGGACTACATCGCCAGCATGACCGACGAGTACTTCACCGAGCTCGCCTGCACGCTCTTCCCGAACCTCGACTTTCCGCGGCGCACCTACATCAACGAGCGATAATCGAACATATGTGCTATAGTCATTGCCATGGAAGACCTCTTTAGCCAAAACGACCGCGCCAAGACCCTGCGCAACGCGCCGCTCGCCTACCGCATGCGCCCCACCTCGCTCGAGGACTACGTGGGCCAGGAGAAGGCCGTGGGCCCGGGTTCGTGGCTGCGCACCGCCATCGAGCACGACGTGCTCTCGAGCGTGATCCTGTACGGGCCCGCCGGCACCGGCAAGACCACGCTCGCGCACATCATCGCCGCGAGCACGCGCAGCGAGTTCGTGGAGGTGTCGGCCGTCACCGGCACCGTCAAGGACCTGCGGCGCGAGATCGACGCCGCCAAGCACCGGCTCATGCAGTTCGACCGGCGCACCATCCTGTTCATCGACGAGATCCACCGCTTCAGCCGTTCGCAGCAGGATGCGCTGCTGCATGCCGTGGAGATGCGCACCGTCGTGATGGTGGGAGCCACCACGGAGAACCCCTACTTCGAGGTGAACTCGGCCCTGCTCTCGCGCGGGCGCGTGGTGGAGCTAGAGCATCTGAAGAACGAGGACGTGGAGCGCTTGGTGCGGCGCGCGCTCGAGGCCCCGCAGGGGCTCGCGGGCGCCTACACGGCCTCCGACGAGGCGGTCCGCGCCATCTGCACGCTGGCGGCCGGCGACGCGCGCGCCGCCCTCACCACGCTCGAGCTTGCGAGCGAGCTGGCATTGGGCCGTCCGGTGGGCGAGGGCGGGGCCCGCGAGATCACGGTGGAGGACGTGCAGGTGTCGAATCCCCGGCGCGGCTTCAACTACGACAAGTCCGGGGACATGCACTACGACGTCATCTCCGCGTTCATCAAGTCCATGCGCGGCAGCGACCCCGACGCCGCGGTGTACTGGCTCGCCCGCATGATCGACGCGGGCGAGGACCCCAAGTTCATCGCCCGCCGCATGATGATCCACGCCTCCGAGGACGTGGGCAACGCCGACCCGCAGGCGCTGCTCATAGCCCACGCGGCGTTCAAGAGCGCCGAGGTCATCGGCTACCCGGAGTGCCGCATCAACCTGGCGCAGGCGGCGATCTACATCGCGCTTGCGCCCAAGAGCAACGCCGCCGAGCGCGCGATCGACGCCGCGCTGATGGACGTGCACACGAGCGGTCGGCGCGAGGTCCCCTCCCACCTGCGCGACCGCCACCGCCCGGGCTCCGACACCTACGGCCCCTATCTCTATCCGCACGACTACCCGCAAGGATGGGTCCAGCAACGCTACCTTCCCGAGGGTCTGGAGCGAGGGGCCTTCTACCACCCCGACGGTCGAGGCTGGGAACAATGGCGCGAGGAGCAAGGAGCAAGGGACCGAACCGGCAACTCCGCTAAGACGAATGGGACAACGGGTTCCCAAGCATAGGCCGGGCGCAAGGGAATCAGGTTGAGGAGCCCCAAAGGCACTCCTGCGCTCAAACACCCTTTATTTGAGGTTTACGGGATCCATGGGACCAGGCGGCATCGCCGAGATGTCCGTATATATCATCCCGACGCAGTTCCGCACGAACAGAAGGCGCCGGCGGCGCCTTCGTCGTGAGCGGGACTGTTTGAGCACGGGATGATATATACGGACATCCTGAGTGCCCCAGCGTCGAAAGGGTATAGTGGTTCAGGAAATCACGACCAAGGAGGTCCCATGGATCCCGTAAGCATCGTCCTGCTCGTCGTCGCCCTCGCGGGCGTCTGGGCGCTCGTGGAGCTCGCGCTCGTCCTGCGCCGCACGCGCTCCGCCGTGGATGAGCTCGACCGCACCGTCTCCGAGCTGAACGGCACCGTGACCGAGGCCCGCCCCGTGGTGGCCAAGCTCGACGGCATGGTCGACGAGCTGCAGCCGGCGCTCTCGCAGGTCGAGCCGCTGCTCAAGCAGGCCAACGTGGCCGTCGAGGCGCTCTCCGCCGACCTCATCGAGGTGAACAGCGTGTTGCGCGACGTTTCCCAGGTCACAGGCACCGTCTCCTCCGCGTCCGGTGCCGTGTCGAGCCTCACCGACGCCGCGAGCGACAAGGTCTCCAAGCTCTTCGGTAAGCGCGCCAAGCACGAGCCGGCGCCCGCCGAGCGCATGCTCGCCGAGGTCCCCGCCGACGAGCCCGAGTCCGCCGATAGCGCCGCAGCCGCCCCCGAGGACGCGCCCGCGCCCCGGCAGTACTACACCTACGCTCCCGCCGGTGAGGAGGCCACCCATGAGTAACGAGCACCGCATCGCGCTCACCGTCCCCGCCGAGCCGGAGCTCGCGCGCCTCGTCCGCATGACCGCCAGCAACGCCGCGCTGCTCTCGTCCATGTCCGTCGAGCGCGTGGAGGACATCCGCATGGCCGCCGAGGAGGCGTTCATCTTCGCCTGCTCCGCCCGCGCCGGCGAGCCCGTCCAGATCGCCTTTGCCGTGGACCCCGAGCAGGTGGCCCTCGAGCTCGCCCTCGGCTGCGACGAGTTCCCCGAGCCCGACCCGGACGACCCCACGGCCGACTACGCCGACCTCATCCTCGGCTCCGTCTGCGACTCGTACACCAAGCTCGAGCACCCCGCGGCCCTCGAGCTCGTCCTCAAGGCCGATGTCGCATGACCGAGGATGTGAAGAGACGCACCATCCGGTCGACCAAGACCGCCTGGGACAAGGAGAAGACGCGCGAGCTCTTCCGACGATTCAAGGAGGAGGGCGACATGGACGCGCGTGAGCAGATCGTCATGTCGCACCTCAACCTCGTGCGCTTCCTCGCCAACAAGTTCAAGAACCGCGGCGAGCCGCTCGACGACCTGGTGCAGGTGGGCTACCTCGGCCTGCTCAAGGCGATCGATCGCTTCGAGCCGGCACGCGGGCTCGAGTTCACCACCTACGCCACGCCCACCATCTTGGGCGAGATCAAGCGCCATTTCCGCGACAAAGGCTGGAGTGTCCGCGTGCCGCGCCGCCTTCAGGAGCTCTCCGCCAAGGTCAACCAGGCCACGGACACACTCACCGCGCAGCTTCAGCGCAGCCCCACGGTCGAGGAGGTCGCCGAGCACCTGGGCGCCTCGGTCGACGAGGTGCTCGAGGCCATGGAATCCTCCTCGGCCTACAGCTCGGTGCCGCTCGAGGGCGGCTCCAACAGCGACGCCGACGACGCGCCGTCCGTGATCGACCGCTACGCCACCGAGGACGAGGCGCTTGCCCTGACCGACGACCGCCTCGTGATCGAGGAGGCCCTGGCCGGCTTCAGCCCGCGTGAGCGCGAGGTCATCGAGCTGCGGTTCGTCAAGGGCATGACGCAGATCGAGATCGCCGAGCGCCTAGGCATCTCCCAGGTGCAGGTCTCGCGCCTGCTGCGGCGCACGCTCAAGAAGGTCCAGGAGAAGATCGATCCCGAGGGGGTCCAGGCCAAGTGATGGCGCAGGATCGCTCGCGAGGCGAGCTCGACGGCGGGGTGATCCGCGGCACCCGGCTCACGCTCTACCGCGTGTGGATCGCGGTAGGCGCCATCGTCATCGCCGCGGCCGCGCTGAACGTCATGGGTGTGCTCGCGCCCATGATCTTGTTCCTCTCCGTGGGCTCGCTCGTGGCCTTCATCGAGGCCCCGATCGTGAACGGGTTGGAGCGCCGGGGCGTCCCGCGCAGCCTCGCGGCCTTCATCGGCTTGCTCGCGGTGGTGGCGGTGCTCTTGGCCCTGTTTTTCGCCTTCGTGCCGGCGTTCTCCAGCCAGGTGCTCGAGGTCCTCGCGCAGCTGCCCGCCCAGCTGCGCGAGCTCGGCGGCTGGGCCGTCGAGACCTCGCGCGAGCTCGCCGACCTGTGGTCCTCCTCCTCGGAGGTTGCCTTCCAGATCGACGCCGCGCTCGGCAAGCTCGCCGACATCGCCACCACCTTCGGCACCGATATGGCCGCCAACCTCGGCCGTGGCATCGTGCCGGCGCTCTCGGGCTTCGCCTCCGGCCTGTTCGTGGTGTTTCTGGGCCTCGTGCTCGCGTACTGGCTCGCGCTCGACTACCCCAAGATGCACCGCGAGGTGGGCCGTGTCCTGGGCGAGGGCAAGGAGGCCAACTACCGGCTCGTCATGGCCATCATCTCTAGCTCGGTCGGTGGCTACATGCGCGGCATGGTCATCACCTCGCTGATCAACGGCGCGCTCGCCTGGGCGGGCCTCGCCATGATCGGGCACCCCTACGCCGCCCTCATGGGCGCGCTCACCGGGCTCCTCCACCTCGTGCCGGTGGTCGGCCCCGCCGTGTCCTCGGCCATCGCCACGGCGATTGCCCTGTTCGCGAGCCCCTTCGGGGCCTTTTGGACCCTTTTGTGGACGGTCGTGGCCCAAAACGTCACCGACAACGTGATCTCGCCCAAGGTCATGCAGAGCTCCGTGCAGGTTCATCCCGCCATGAGCCTCACGGCGCTGGTGATCGGGTCGGCCTTGCTCGGGCCCGTCGGCATGGTGGTGGCGATCCCGCTCTCGGCCGCCATCAAGGGCGTGTTCGTGTTCTACTTCGAGACGGACACGGGCCGCCAGCTCGTGAGCTACGACGGCGCGCTGTTCCGCGGCACGCCCTACAGCGACGCCACCGGCGCGCCCGTCCCGGCCTTCGACGCCCTGGGTGATGAGAAGTTCGCCGCAGAGTCCCAGATCCTCGACGACGACATCGCCCCGGCGGGTACCCACCCCAACCCCCGCTGACCCGGCGCCGGCCCTCCCGCTCGCCACATCTCGTCCACGCGCGCGGCGTCATGCCGGGCGGGGGCGGCCGGGCGCGCTATACTACCGAAGTTTACGTATCGACCGCATCGCTAGGAGACGCACGCACATGACTGCCGATTTCCCCTCCATGACCACCGCCGAGATCCGCTCGGCGTTCCTCTCCTTCTTCGAGGAGCGCGGCCTCAAGCTCTACCCCAGCTCCAGCCTGGTGCCCGACGACCCCTCCCTGCTCCTCGCCAACGCCGGCATGAACCAGTTCAAGGAGTACTACCAGGGCAAGAAGACCATGAAGGAGGTCGGCGCCTGCTCCTGCCAGAAGTGCGTCCGCACCAACGACATCGACGTCATCGGCTCCGATGGCCGCCACCTCTCCTTCTTCGAGATGCTCGGCGACTTCTCCTTCGGCGGCGTCTCCAAGCAGCAGGCCTGCGCGTGGGCCTTCGAGCTCATCACCGAGGTCTTCAAGCTCCCCATCGACCGCCTCTACTTCACCGTCTTCACCGACGATGACGAGACCTACGGCGTGTGGCGCGACCTCGGCGTGGCCGCCGGCCACATCTCCCGCCTGGGCGAGGACGACAACTTCTGGGCGGCCGGCCCCACCGGCCCGTGCGGTCCCTGCTCCGAGATCTACTTCGACCAGGGCGAGGAGTTCGGCTGCGGAAGCCCCGACTGCGCGCCCGGCTGCGACTGCGACCGCTTCCTGGAGTTCTGGAACCTCGTGTTCACGCAGTTCGATCGCCAGGAGGACGGCTCCATGCCCGAGTTGCCCCACCGCAACCTCGATACCGGCATGGGCCTGGAGCGCATGGCGGCCATCATGCAGCACGCCAGCTCCAACTACGACGGCGACCTCATGCAGAGCCTGATCGGCCTGGCCGAGGAGATCTCCGGCAATACCTACGAGCGCACCGTGTACACCGGCGCCTCCCGTTCCATGCGCATCATCGCCGACGCCGCCCGCGCCGTGGACTTCTTGATCGCCGACGGCGTGCTGCCCGGCAACGAGGGTCGCGGCTACGTGCTTCGCCGCCTGCTGCGCCGCGCCGTGTTCCACGGCCGCCTGCTGGGCATCGAGGGCGCCTTCCTCAACCGCTTCATCGACGAGGTCGACCGCCTCATGGGCGACGCCTATCCCGAGCTCGCCGAGCAGGCCGCGCTCGTGCACGGCATCGTGGCCGCCGAGGAGGAGCGCTTCTCCGCCACCCTCGAGCAGGGCCGCGCCAACCTCGACGAGGCCATCGCCGCGCTCGCCGAGGGCGAGGCGCTCTCCGGCCAGGCCGCCTTCATGCTGCACGATACCTTCGGCTTCCCCATCGACCTGACGGTCGAGATCGCCGCGGCCGCTGGCCACGACGTGGACATGGAGGGCTTCGACGCCGCCATGGCCGAGCAGAAGGCCCGCGCCCGCGCCGCCGTGGAGGGCGACGCCTGGGGCAGCTTCAACGATGTCTGGACCGAGCTCTCCGACCAGCTTCCGACCACCGTCTTCGAGGGCTACGAGCACGACGTCCTCGAGGGCGCGCGCGTCCTCGCCATCGTGAGCGAGGGCGGAAGCGTCGAGGCTGCGCACGCGGGCGACGCCGTCGAGGTGGTCTTGGACCGCACCCCGTTCTACGCCGAGATGGGCGGCCAGGCCGGCGACACCGGCACCCTCGCCGCCGCGGGCGCCGAGCTTAAGGTCACCGATACCAAGGGCAAGGGCGGCCTCTACGTACACCACGCGAAGGTCGTCTCCGGCGAGCTCCACGTGGGCGACGCCGCGTCCGCCGCCATCGACTCCCGCCGCCGCCAGTTCATCCGCCGTAACCACACCGCGACCCATCTGCTCGACGCCGCCCTCAAGAAGGTCCTGGGCGAGCACGTGAACCAGGCCGGCTCCATGCTCGACGACGAGCGCCTTCGCTTCGACTTCACGCACTTCGAGGCCATGACCTCCGAGCAGCTGCTCGAGGTCGAGCGCCTCGTGAACGACGAGATCTTCGCCGCCAAGCCCGTCGTGACCCAGGTCATGGGCATCGACGAGGCCAAGGCCGCCGGCGCCGTGGCGCTGTTCGGCGAGAAGTACGGCGACGTGGTGCGCGTGGTCTCCTGCGGCTCCGAGGAGGTCCCGTTCTCCCGCGAGCTCTGCGGCGGCACGCACGCCGGCAACACCGCCGAGATCGGCATGTTCAAGATCGTGTCCGAGAGCTCCACGGGTTCCAACGTGCGCCGCATCGAGGCTGTGACGAGCATGGGCGCCAAGGCCTACCTGGAGGCCAAGGAGGAGGTCCTGCGCGCCGCCGCGGGCGAGCTCAAGTGCCGCGAGGAGGAGGTCGCCTCCCGCATCGCCGACCTCAAGAGCGGCTCGCGCGAACTCGAGAAGAAGCTCCGCGAGGCCATGCTCGGCGGCAGCTCCGACAAGATCCAGATGGCCATGGACGCCGCCATCGATTGCGGTTCCTACCAGGCGGTCATCGCGCGCATGGACGGCCTCACGGGCAAGGACCTTCGCGACGCCTGGGACGCCATCCGCTCCAAGGCCGCCGGCAAGGACGTGGCCTGCGTGCTCGCGGGCGCCGCTCCCGACGGCAAGGTGGCGCTGCTCGCCGCCGCCACCGACGGCGCCGTGAAGGAGGGCTTCGGTTCCGGCGATGTGATCCGCAAGGTCTCCGAGTACGTCGGCGGCCGCGGCGGCGGCCGTCCCAACATGGCGCAGGCCGGCGGCAAGGACGTGGCGGGCATCGACGCGGCGCTCGCCGCGGCCCGCGAGTTCCTGGGCCTCTAAGGGTCGCCGTGGTCGCCCTCGCGCTCGATATCGGGCAGACCCGCATAGGCATCGCCGTCTCCGACCGTACCGGCCGGGTGGCGATGCCGCTCAAGGTGTTGCCCGCCGCCGAGGTCACCTCCCACGCCCGGAGCTTCCGCATGGTCGTGGAGGACCATGAGCCCGACGTGCTCGTCTGCGGCCTGCCGCAGACCCTGGCGGGGGAGGAAGGGCCCCAGGCCCAGCGCGTGCGCGAGGTCGCCGAGGGCGTGGCGCGCGCGTGCGGCCTGCCGCTCGAGCTCACCGACGAGCGGCTCTCCTCCGCCGAGGCCAAGCGCATCCTGCGCGAACAGGGCCTTTCCGAGAAGCAGATGCGCGGCAAGGTCGACATGGTCGCCGCCTCCCTCTTCCTCCAGGCATGGCTCGACGGGCGCATGCGAAAGGACTCCCGTGGATAGACGTATCGACAACGCCGGCGCCCACGCCGGGAAGCGCTTCCGCGCGCCGCAGGCGGCCTTTCCGGCCGATGCGCGGGCGCATCGGCCGGCCTCGCGTAGCCACGCCACCGCCCCCGCCGTGCGCCCTTCGGCCTACGGGAGCCGAGCGCGCCACGGCGGTACCATCTCCCCGCGCAGGCAGGCTCCCCGTCGCCGCGGTCCCAAGCCCGCGGCCGTGGTCGCCATCGTCGTCGCGCTCGCGGCCGTGGTGGGTCTTGTCGGCTTCGTCGTGGTCCCCACCGTGGGCAGGCTCCTGTCCGGCGGCGCCGCCGAGTCCGTGCCCGCCGGCCAGGACGTGACCGTGCAGATCCCCGAGGGCGCGAGCGGCGACGCCATCGCGCAGATCCTCGTGGACGCCCATGTGGTCGAGAGCGGCAAGGAGTACTACGCCGCCGTGCTCGCGCTCAACGCCGAGCAATCCCTGCAACCCGGCGACTACGCGCTCAAGACGGGCATGGACCCGAAGGACGTGGTGCGCCAGCTCATGGCGGGCCCCAACATCGTCGGCTCGCGCCTGGTGGTGCAGGAGGGCCTCACGGTGGCGCAGGTGGCGGCCAAGGTCGAGGAGGTCTACGGCATCCCCGCGGACGACTTCATCTCCCAGGCCAAGGCGAGCACCTACGCCGCCGACTACCCCTTCCTCGAGGGCGCCTACGACGACTCGCTCGAGGGCTACCTCTACCCCAAGACCTATGCGCTCACCGACCCCACGGCCGACGATGCCATCCGCGCCATGCTCGACCAGTTTCAGAAGGAGACGGCCGGCCTCGACCTCGCCTCCGGGGCCAACGGGCTCACCGAGGCGCAGATCGTCTCCATGGCCTCCCTCATCGAGCGCGAGACGGCGGTGGAGGACGAGCGTCCCACCGTCGCGAGCGTGATCTACAACCGCCTGGCCGACGGCATGCCCCTGCAGATCGACGCCGCCATCGTGTACGCGCGCGGAGGCGGCACCCAGGGCGTGACCTACAGCGACCTCGAGATCGACTCGCCCTACAACGTCTACAAGAACACGGGGCTCACCCCCGGCCCCATCTGCTCGCCGAGCGTCTCCTCCATCAAGGCGGCGCTGAGCCCCGCGAGCACCGACTACCTCTACTACGTCGCCTCCTCCAAGCTCGACGGCTCGCACGTGTTCACCGCGAGCGACACCGAGTTTGAGCGCTATAAGAACGAGTACTACGATGCCCTGGAGAACCAGTCATGAGGCTCCTTTCCCCTAAGCGCTACATCGCGCGCGTCGACCTGATCGACCTCGACGAGCTCTGGTCGCGCGGCAAGCGCGCCATCCTGCTCGACCGCGACAACACCCTCGTGCCGCGCGATGCCGAGCGCGCGCCCGAGGCCGTGGCGGCCTGGCTCGATCGCGCCCGAATCATGGGCTTCAAGCTCTGCATGGTCTCCAACAACTGGCATCGCGACCAGGTGGCCCGCTCGGCCGGCGAGCTCGGCCTGGAGTTCATCAGCCACGCCATGAAGCCCGCCCCCTTCGCCCTGCACGCCGGGCTCAAGCGCCTGGGCGCCACCGCGGATACCTCCGTGCTTATCGGCGACCAGCTCTACACCGACGTCTGGGGCGGCAACTTCGCCGGTATCGACACGATCTTGGTGAAGCCCCAGGCCACCGCCGACCTCTGGTACACCCAGATCTTTCGCGTCTTCGAGCGCCGCGCGCTGGCGGACCTGCCCTGCGAGGGCGAGGAATAGCGGCTATGGAGGTCCTTGCAGGGGAGGGGCGCGTCGCCAAGCGCGGGTGCGACCACGTGTTCTTCGTGGGCTTTCTGGGCGCGGGCAAGTCGACGCTCGCCCGCAACCTCGGAGGCATGTTCAGCCGCCGCTTCGTCGACACGGACCGCATCGTGGAGCGCCGGCGCGGCATGAGCGTCGCCAAGATCTTCGAGGTGGAGGGCGAGCGCCGCTTCAGGGCGCTCGAGACCCAGGCCTTGGAGTCGCTCGAAGGCGAGCGCAGCCTGCTCGTCTCCTGCGGCGGCGGCGTGGTCGAGACGCCGCGCAACCTCGAGCTCATGCGCGCGATGGGCTACACCGTGTACCTCGACGGCGATATCGACGACTCGCTGCGCCAGATCCGCCGGAGTGACACGCGACCCGACTTCCGCGACGCCGAGCACGCGGCCCGCCTGCTCGAGCACCGCCGGCCCCTGTACCGCCGGGCCGCCGACTTCACCGTCGACATCCGCGATAGAACGTTCACCGAGGTCTCCTACGCGGTGGCCGAGATGCTTTTGGAGCGTGGTCTTCTATGATCCGGCGCAAGCTCATCAACTTCCCTGATTGCAGCACGGACTACCGGCTGGGGCCGGGCGCCCTGGAGGAGTTATCCCGCATGGCGAAGGGTCTGGTCGGCTCGCCCAACCGGGCCCTCGTCGTGAGCGCCGCGGGGCTTCCCGACGACATCGCGCTGCCGGTGCGCCGCGGGCTTATCGACGCGGGCTTCGAGGTGCACGGGTACGCCGTGCCCCCCGCTGGCGACACCCCGAGCTTGGCGCAGGCCATGGACCTCCTCGCCGCGCTCGAGGACGCGCGCATCACCGCCGACGACGCCCTTGTGGCCGTGGGCGGCCAGGACATCCTCTCCCTCGCGCAGTTCTGCGCCCGGAGCTGGTGCGGCGGGACGTCGATCGGCCTCGTGCCGACCACCCTCGATGCCATGGCCGTCTGCGCCACGCAGATGCGTGCGCTCACGGTCGGGGACTCCGCCGAGATGGTCCAGCTGCCCGCGCGCCCCGCGCTCGTGGTGGCCGACCTGGCGCTCGTCGCCGCCGCGGACGCCGAGGCGCGCAAGCTCGGCTACCTCGAGCTCATGACCTCGGTTCTCATGGATTGCCGCAAGGCATGGGACCGCTTCGGCGACCAGCTCGAGGGGCTGCTCGCCTGCGAGGAGATCCCGCTCGTCGACGCGCTCACCCAGGCGCAGGCGGCCCGGCTCTCCGCCGTCAAGGCCGCGAACCCCTCCGCCCGCAGTGCCGCCCTCTACGGCGTCACCACCGCGCGCGCCTTGCGACATCTCCTCGGCCCGGATATCCCCTGGTACCGCCTGCTCGCCGAGGGCATGCGCTTCGAGGCGCGCCTGGGCGTGGAGGCCGGCAAGCTCGACGTGGACGACATGTTCGAGCAGGACGACCGCCTGGAGGCCCTGGGCATCCCCGAGCTCGGCTTCGACCTCGACGTCGACGCCTTCGTCTCGGCGCTGCGCGAGACGCGCCTCAAGCGCTCCAACCGCTTCCTGTTCTCGCTGCCGCAGCAGGTCGGCTCCATCCGCTACGCCACGGTCGAGGACGAGGTCCTGCTCCGGCACGCCGAGGCCTACCTCGCGAGCCGTGCCGAGCTCGCCTCGGGCGGCCCCGCATAACCATCGCGTTTCGGGTCGCGCGCCGCTGCGAGACGGAAGCGGCGCGTCGTATCATAAGCCCGTACCCATCGACTTCATTGGAGGATCCCATGGAAACGACCGCTAACGGCCCCGCCGGCCGCATCGCCCGCCTGCGCGCGCTCATGGATGAGCGCGGCTACGACGCCGTCGTCGTGCGCGACGAGGCCAACCTGCGCTGGCTCACCGGCGCCACCGGCGTCTTCGACTACACCTTCGAGTTCCCTCATGCCGCGTTCATCACGGATGACGCCTGCTACCTGCACACCGACTCGCGCTACCTCAACAGCTTCGAGGAGAACCTGCCCGAGGGCCATCCCTGGAAGCTCGACATGGACGGGCACGATATCCCCGGCTGGGTCGCCCAGCGCGCGGCCGAGAACCGCTGCCGCGTGGTCGCCGTGGAGGACGACATGCAGGTCAGCTTCTATCGCGGTATCGAGCGCGGCCTCGAGGACCGCTCCGTGGCCGCGAGCCTGCCGCTCATGCACGGCGACATCCAGCGCATGCGCGCGGTGAAGGACGAGGATGAGATCGCCCTCATGCGCCGGGCGCAGGCCATCACCGACGCCGCCTTCGCCCATATGTGCGGCTTCATCCGCCCGGGCCTCACAGAGAAGGAGATCCGCACCGAGCTGGAGAACTTCATGTTCAGCAACGGCGCGGACGGGCTGGCCTTCGACTCCATCGTGGCCTCCGGCCCCAACACGGCGAACCCCCACGCCATCCCGAGCGACCGCGTGGTGGAGGTCGGCGACTTCGTGCTCATGGACTACGGCGCGCGCTACCGCGACTACCGCTCGGACATGACCCGCACCGTGGTGGTGGGCGAGCCCACGGACGAGCAGCGCGCCCTGTACGACCTCGTGCGCCGCACCCACGAGGAGTGCGTCCGCGCGATCCACGCCGGTGTGGACGGCAAGGAGGTATTCGACCTCTCCCGAAAGATCATCGGAGACGCCGGCTACGGCGCCTACTACGACCATGGCCTGGGCCACGGCGTGGGCATCGACATCCACGAGGAGCCGCGTTTCGGCCGCACGAGCAACACCGTGGAGGAGGGCGCCGTCATCACCGTGGAGCCCGGCGTGTACCTGCCCGGCGTGGGCGGCGTGCGCCTGGAGGACTACGGCGTGGTGACGAAGGACGGCTACGAGCCCTTCACCCAGAGCTCGCACGACCTCATGGTCATCGAGGTCTAATCACCCGCGACGTGGTTCTTATCGGGAGGGTTTGGACGACCCTCCCGGCCGTTGTATACTTTTATGGTTACGTATAGCGCGGGCGCGTCCCGCATCATGGAAAGGCGTGAGATGGCTTCCATCACCACTGCAGACTTCAAGAACGGCATGGGCCTCAAGATCAAGGACAAGATCTGCACCATCGTCGAGTTCCAGCATGTCAAGCCTGGCAAGGGCGGAGCGTTCGTGCGCTACAAGACCAAGGACATCAAGACCGGCCGCGTCGTGGAGCAGACCTGCAACGCCGGTTCCAAGTTCGAGAGCGTCCAGCTCATCACCAAGGAGATGCAGTACCTCTACAACGACGGCAGCGCCTACATCTTCATGGACAACGAGACCTACGACCAGATCCCCGTTCCCGAGGAGATGGTGGGCGACAACGCCAAGTGGCTGCGCGAGAACGACACCTGCCAGCTGCTGTACGCCGAGGAGGACCTCATGGGCGTGAACCCGCCCATGTTCATCATCGCCACCG